>Ga0208428_1000135_pt1 | contig 35783 bp, 42 predicted proteins | sample DEB08_DNA_11_FD_184535 | JGI IMG/M metagenome (GOLD analysis project Ga0208428, IMG submission 184535) | Aqueous microbial communities from the Delaware River and Bay under freshwater to marine salinity gradient to study organic matter... | ecosystem: Environmental > Aquatic > Marine > Coastal ... | reverse complement strand
TCGACAGCAGCGATCCAGACGCCCCAATCATCGCGTGGTGTCACTACCCCACGCCCGAGGAGTCGGCGCAGGCGTTCCAACACGCTGGCCTAACACTCGACGACGACGGCGGGATCGAGTACCCGAGTGACAACCGATTTGAGATCGCGCCAGCGATGGCCCGCGCTCATGTGGAGCTGGCCTGCCTATGTATCGACGACGTCGAGAACCTGGACGACTGGCCGTCTGTCTGCACCGAGATCGCTCCGTCTGGACTGACTCGGCTGACAGCAGCGGCCATCGCTCTCCTCCCACGCCTGGCGCTGCGTAAAATCGGCGAGCAGATGTGGGAGCTCTCACAGGTGAGCGAGGAGGAGGGAAACGACTGAGGGCCGCTGCGTTCTGGCCGTACGTCCAGGAGATCCAGCGACCCGGTAACGACTGCGCGAAGTGCCGAACGTCACAGACGTTGCGCTCGGCATGGGGCTGTGAAGGCCCCAGTCGTGCAGGGCCCTGGGGCCAGGGGTTCACGTATGATCTGGGCGGCACCGTGATCAATCGGTGCCCGCTCAAACTGCTCCGACACCCGTGGACCCAGGCTGTGCTTGCCCTGTTTGGTAGCTACCGACACGGCATCACGCCCAACGGCAGCGGGCTGAGGCACGAGACGCTACACTATCAGCGAGCCATGCAGGCGATCGAGAGCGCCAGCAGCGAGGCTGAATCCTGGTACATGAAGAAGCAGAACGACAGGAGGCCCGACAGTGGCAACATTCGGCAGCGGTGAGCAACTCGAGATAACGATGGTGGTCGACTCCACCCAGGCCGAACGCTCGGTTGAGAAAGTGGGCAAGGCCGTCGACAAGGTCGAGAAGGAGACCAAGGGGCTCAAGGACGAGTTCAAGGCCACTGGCACCCGAGCCAAGGAGAATTTTGCAAAGGCGGCTGTGGCCGTCGCGAAAGTCGGCGCAGCAGTGGCCCTGGGTGTCGGTGCGTTTAAGGCGATGCAGGCAATCGTCGCCCGTGTCAACACGCAGTTCGACACCCTGGCGAGCGCGAAACTGTTCAACGTCACGCTACAAGACGCCAGCCAACTCCAGGGCGTGCTCAGCGACGTTAAGACGCAGTTTGAGGCGCTGTCACTAGCCACAGAGGCCGCACAGCTTGGGTTGAGCCAGGAGGAGATCCAGCGATTCGCGCACCTGGTTAACATACTGGCCGCAGTCACGGGCGAATCGAAAGCAACGCTCGAGGCGAGGCTGAAGACAGGCCAGATCACGGCACGCGAGCTCGGCGCACTCTCCAAAATCACCGGCGAGGTGAAGACCCAGGCTGGGCTACAGAACCAGATGCTACGCCAGCAGGCTGCACAGGGAGGCGCAGCGCTTGGACAGGGGCAGCGTATCCAAGCGCTCCTACAGTTTACCGGGGCCAGCGCAGCGATGGAGCGCAGCCTTGGCGAGCTCGGGAAGGCCAACCCGTTCGACGAGATCGCGAAGGATCTCAGGAGCATCGGTGAGGGTATCGTCAAGGATCTCATGCCAGCGATCAGGGACTTCGCAGACGCGCTGAAGGGTTTGAAGGGTCCGATCCGAGACGTGGCTAGCACAGTGACCGGATTTCTACAGAAGTCAGCCACGGGCTGGGCTCAACTGTACGTTCGGATCACGAAGGGGCAGGCTGCGCTGGACGCGACGCTCCGAAACGCAGCAGCAGCGGAGCAGCAGCGACAGCAGCGAGCTCAGCAGGCTCTCGAGGACCGGCTCGAGGCCGAGCTTGAGGCAGTGAAAAAACGGTACACGGCAGAGGGCCGGGCAGCAGCGGCAGCAGAGCGACGACGCAAGGCTCAAGCCAAGGCACGCCAACAGGCACAAAGCGAAGCATTGCAGGAGCAGATCGCCAGGCAGGGAGCAGCACGAGCAGCACTGCGAAATTTCGAGCGTTCAGCATTGGCAGCGATCTCGGCACAAGGTGCGGCAGGCATCGGGCCAGTTATTGCGGGCATGGCCCAGGCTCTCGAGCTTGCGAAGCAGTTCACCGCACAGCTCGGGCCAAACTTTCTAGAGGCTACGAGCAAGAGCGCTCGTCGAGCCCAGTTCCTGGTGAAGTCGGCAATGGAGGCTGGGCTGGGTGGCCTCGACAACATGATCAAAGGCGAGCAACAGCGCACCAACAACCTACGCGCAGCCCTGCTGGTGAGTCAGTCACAGGTCAAGGAACAGCAGGTACAGAACGAGCTCATCAACAAGCGCAAGACACTGGGCCAGGCCGAGGTAGCGATCAACCGAACGATTGCAGTGCTCGAGAAGTCGCGCAGCGATCTGGCCACACGCCAGATCAACTCGCTTCTCAACACACTCGAGATCGTCAAGGCCGAGGCCAAGGAGCAAGAGAAGCTACTCAAGCTCACCCTTCAGCTCGCTAAGGTGGAGGAGAGGGCGTCTCTCGCGTCCCAACGTGTCCAGGCCGCACAAGCCGAGGCCAGCGCCACAGAGCAGCTACGCACGGACCGTGAAAAACTCGCGCAACTGGACGGTTTCATCGTCAGGGACCGGGGTGATGCTGCCCTGGCGACGATGAAAGATCTCGAGGCGCAAGCTGAGCTACTCAAGATTGAGATCGCTCGACTCACTGCGCGTCGAAAGCTGGCGCAGACAGACGCTGACCGCAAGATCCTGGCGAAGCAGATCAAGGAGGCCACCAACCTACGCAAAGTTGTGAACCAACGAGCCGACACGCAGGCCAAGATCGCTCTGAGCCAGTCAGCCCAGGCCAAACTTGCAGCGGAGCAGTACCGGCTCGAGCAGCAGCGCCAAGCACTGACGCGGAAAGGCCAACTCACCGAACAGCGCGCACGAATCGCAGGACTCCAGGCGGGTGTTTCAGGCCAGCCCGGCGAGGTACCAGCGATGGCTCAGGTGCGAAGCCTGCAAACCCAGATTGCCGAGCAGGAGGCGACGCGACTTAGCCTTGAGAAACAACGCCGACAGCTCAACCCAGCCAGCCAGCAAGCCCAACGCATGGCGGCGCAGATCACGTTTTTGAAGACGTCCGTCGACCTCAGGAAACAGGAGCTCGACGTCACGAGACAGCAGGTGCAGCTTGAGGAGTACCGGCGCACTGGCCTAGGGGCGTTTGTCATGACGCTCCGTGACTCGGTGAGAAACACCACAGCCGAGCTCGGGCAGCTCGCGGCGAACCAGTTCCTGGGGCTTGCCCAGAAGATCAGCGGAGCGTTCAGCACGATTTTCACCGACATGATTACGCAGCCAGAGCAGGCGCTCTCCAACTTCGGAAAGTCGATCTTGAGCGCGCTCGGTGACGTGGCGCTCTCGTTCGCTGCCGTGTTCGCAGCGAAAGCAGCGGGCTTCTTGGTGGTGCCAGGTGGGCAGGCCACAGCGGCGGGATTGTTCGGAGCGTCGGCAGGCTTAGGCGTCCTTGGTGGGCTTCTGAAGGGCGGCGCTGCCGTCGTGGGTGGGCAGGGCCAGTCTAGCACTAGCACGGCACCATCCAGCACCTTTCAAGCGAGCGTACCGGGCCAGACGCCACCTCAGGAGGCTGAACGTCAGATCGTGATCTTCAACAACATTAACTCGGTGCCGTGGCGTCGGGCTCGCGATACAGCGCCAGCCGAGTATCGCTCGATGGCTCGCTGGGCTAAGGCGCAGGCCAGGGCCACCGGGATCAAAATCGGAGGGCTGGGCTAGTGCCGACACTCGCAATCCCCTATTTTTGGGGGCAGATCACCATCACAGCAGGCAGCAACGACCGGCTAGACTGGGCCGAGGACAACGGGACCACCGTGCTGAACCTCGATACTACAGTCCCAGCGGGCACCTACTGGCCGTACAGCGCGACAGCCAGCGAGAGTCTGGCCTACCAAATCGCCAACGCGCTCACTCTCGAGTCAGCAGCGTCGGGCTACTCCGGCTCCTACAGCGTGAACGTGGAGGACAGCAGCATCCAGATCACAGCAGCAGGCGGCACGCTGGCGGGGTTCTACCTGAAGACCTCGACTGCCGAGAGTGACAAACTTCTCACCGGCGGTGACGTGGACGAGGGCGAGCAGGGAGCGAACCACTACGGCTGGATCGTTGACGCCTCGGGGGTATACCCAGGCGACGATCTCGCGTTCGACAGCGACACGATCCCATGTAATTGCTGGCACCCGAAAGGCCCTGTGACGAACACCACTGTAGTGGCAGGCGACGACCTGCGCTACACCAGCGGTGTGTCTCAGGTAGAGACGCTTGGCGGGCGTGTTGTCGTGCGTGACTTCACCGGGGCCATTGCACCCAACGAGGTGGCCTACAGAGAGCGGCGAGTCCTCCAGACAAATTTCCTGACGGACGACGACCGTGAACGGTACGTCTCACAGTTCTGGCTGCCGTACGCGAAGACCGGCAGTAAAATCAGGTACATCGCCGACAAGACGCAGCCTGACGACTACGAGGAGCGCCACCTGTTCGGCGACTCGCTCAGCACACTGGCCCCAACTCGCCTCCCTGGCTACCCGTATTTCGATCTGACGATCGAGACAAAACTCTGGAAGGCGTAGACGACGATGGCACAGCAGCAACGGGACTTTCTGATCGAGATCGAGGGCGAGAGCGTAGCTTTTACGGGCGCAGGGTCACTGGTGACACCAGGTTGGGGACAGACTCTGGTAGAGGCCGTGATCACTGCCCCACCTATCATGACCATGGGCGTGAGCCCCTACGACGGCTCTTTCCAGAACGGCGGGCTAAGCGTCGGTGTCACCGAGGTCAGCGCCTACCTACAGAGCAGGCTCACCGAGCCACGAACGACGCTGACAGCCGACATAAACCGCACGACCACCACTGTCAGCGTGACAGACACCAGCCTGTTCGCTGCGTCGGGTGTGATCTGGGTGGGACGTGAGGCCATCGCGTACGGTGCGAAGACGGCCTCGGCGTTCACAGGCTGTACTCGCGGTTACTACGGGACGACAGCCCAGGAGCACAGCGAGACAGTCAAGCCTGTGAACGGTTCACAAGCGGTGTACGGCTACAACCCCACGTGGTTCGGGCGAAAAGTGTGGATCAGGATCTTCGACCCCACCGAAGCAGCGCCAGCGCTCACCACAATTGCATCGGGCCGCATTGACGGCGTGTCGTTCGACGGCACCGGGTTTGTCCTGTCGCTAATCTCAGTCGCGCAGGACCTCGAGAGGGAGACGATTGCAGCAGGACAGCGGGCCACTGGCCGTCTCAGGTTCGCGAACGTGCGCGACGAAAAACGCCGTGGCCTGGTGGGTGCGGGTTCGATACCGAAGGACCAGACAGTGGCCAGCGTGTTTGTCGTCGTCGACCGCGAGTCTGAACCGTTTCAGCGCGACACGACGGCAGCAGCCGGGGTCCTCGCCACTGTGACGAACGCAGCCATCGCAGTGAACGACGAAGTGATCAGCTATCGCCAAACGGCGTACCCGGCGATCTCGGCTGTGGTGAACAACGTGTTCACCACGTCACGCGGGCCATCCTACCAGCTCGGCGCTGGCGGTGGCCTGTTCCGCGTCGGTGACTCAATCCGATTCACGGACAGCGCGACGTCGGAGATCGTGACGACCACCGTCACCTACATCAACGACCTGGGGTACGTCTACCACGCAGCGACGGGGAAAGCACCGGCTGTCGGCTCGTCTGTCACCTCGCCCAACCTACAACTGTTTGCCCAACTCACTCGCGCACAGGTGTCGACGAAGCAGGAGGACCACGCGCACGGGTCACCCGTCCAACAGGTCTACGTTCAATCGGGCTCACACGTCGATCTCGTCCTTCAGTTACTGCTCAGCGACAGAGGAGACGGCACCAACGGCGTCTACGACGTCCTACCCAGCGGATTCGGGGCAGGGCTTACACTGGCCGACGTCGACGTTGACAGTTTTGCCTCGCTCCGTCCGTTTTCAATCGCACACACCGCGGTGCTACGTGAGCCAGTTTCGCCAAAATCAGCGCTCCAGGAGCTCGCACACGCGACAGGTGGACGGATCTACGTCAGCACGTCTGGACAAATCACAGCACGCCACGATTACGCCCTCTACCCCGACAGTACGAGCCAGCGCACGCTCACGGTCGACGACCTGATCAGCCTGCCAACTTGGGCCATCGAGACGGGGCGCATTTATAACCAGTGGACCTGGAAGTTTGAGCGCGACAGAGTTACTACAACCTACTCTGTGGGCGAGAGTGTCGCAGTTCACGGGCCACGCAGTTACCCCGAAGTGTCGGGCGGTAGAGCGGCACTGTACCCGGCAGCGTCAGCGATCGGCGTTGCACAATTCCTGGCCGTCTCCACGTTGCTACGGTACGGCCAGCCTACGCCAATGCTCACCTGTGAGATCCCTGAAAACGAGCTCGACGTGCTCGAGCCGGGGCAGCTCATCCAGGTGACGATTCCACACCTACCGACGCAGACAGGAAGCACCGGTCTGAACCTGGCATGGTTTGAGGTGGTAGAGTTTTCACCCAGCGGTGAAGCAGTCACGCTGCGACTTTTGAGGCTTCGAGAGCAGGGGCGTGTTGGGCTGTTTGCCCCAGCCGCACTGGTGGAGAGCGTAGCGGGTTCAGTGATCACGCTACAGCCCGCAGCCGACACATATTTTTCACCAAGCAGGCCACGCGAAGAGGCACTCGGCGATATCCTGGGCCCTGGCCGCGATGGCCAGGAGGACGTAGATTGGTTTTTGACCAACGACAACGTCCAGATCATCGACGTGTCGACGTTGGGAGGCACACCCACGACAGTGAGCACCACGATCAGCGCGATCGACTATAACGCCCGTGAGATCGAGGTGGCCGCGCTGCCTGGGTGGCTTGCAGCCGGTGACCTGATCAGGCTGGACGATTACGCAGCGGTGGACGGTGGGAGCCGACAGACACAGCGCACACCCTATTTTCTGTGGTGGGCTGACGAACAACCGATTCTGACAGGTGGTGACGATCCTTACGAGTGGGGGCCCTAATGGCGACAGAGCGAGACTGGGACAGCATACCGAACGCGCAGATCCTACCAGGCGCACCCGTGCAGGCTGAGCAGGGCGAGGGACGAAAACTTTTAGCCCAACTCAACGCACTGGACGAGGCAGCGGCAAACCGCGCAGCACCGGGCGCAACGAGCCAGCAGTATTTTGGGCACGATCACGCTTTCGAGGGCGGCGCGCCGATCATCCGTGGGCTGTGCTGGGCAGCAGACGGCGGGCACACGGCGATCAAAGTCTTTGACCCAATTGCTGTCGGTACGATCGCGAGCGGGCTGGGTTGGATGAACGCGAGCCCAGGGCTCAACGCCAACGCTAACCAGTCGTATCTAGTCGCGATTCGCTACCGAGCGACTGGGTGCGACTGGCACCTCCAATTTAACTCTGGCCCAGAGCAGGTGCTCAGTATCATGGACGAAAACGACGTGCCCGTGTGGGTGCAGTTCACTGGACGCATACCACAAGTCGACTGGCTTGGGCTTGGTGGCCTCGTCGTCGAACCGCTTGTTGAGCAAGAGCGGGTCGAAGAGTGCCAGCTCGACATTTTTGCAATCCTGGTGTGGGAGACGTACCAGCAGAGCCAGCCGAAAACAGGGCTGATCGACATGGTGCCACAACCCAGCGGGGAGACAGTCTACAGGTACCCCAACGCAGTGCTTGACAGTGAGCTGGTAGCGAACGACGCACCGGTCGACGTTTACACAATAACCAGCGCCATGATGAGGGCCAACGCTCTTTACGAGTTCCTCACAGACAGGGCAGCGCCAGGCGCAAGCTCACAGCGGATTATTGGTCACGACCACTACAGCGCGGGTCACGGTGGCCGCTCCGTTCCAATGGGCTGCGTTTACTCAGCACGCACCTACCGCACGACAGCGCCACTTTGGGCCGTACACACCCACTCACAGAACGTCTGGTACTACTGGGACACCGACGCAAGCGCAGGGGCCAGGAGGACGACAGCAGCGAGCACACCAGCAGGTACGGCGACGACAGACCCGATGTTCTTAACCTATGTCACCTACAACTTCAACAGCTCGGGCAACCCGCCCACGTCGGCACCGTACGTGGTGGGCTACGTCTACTTTCGACACCAAGCAAAGCCAACGGAGACGATCGAGGTCAGGCTGTACCACATAAACACCGGCAACCACAGCGCGGTTGCAACGGGGAACGGTGTCAGTGACGAAACGCTGTTTGTGTCAGGCATTCCCTGCACAGCGGGCGTGATCAACCGCTACGCTGTAGAGGTGCGCTGTACCAGCACCAACAACGTTGACGTCGACATGATGGGGCTGTCGCTGTTTGAGATTGGCGAGAGTGACGGAACGAACCGAACGTACGAGGCCAGCAACGGTGACACACCGCTCGCAGTGCCGAGCGACCTGGAACGGAGGTAGAGACAGTGGGAGACGTATCACGGAGTCTGAGCATGCTCAGACACGCAAACGCCCAGACGGGCGAGCGTGGTAGAGCCGTAGTGATGGGCAAGATCGCCACCACGAGCCACGGGCTACACGAGATCCTAACAGGTGTCGCAGCGCCAGGCGCGGGCCAACTGGTGTTCCTGCCTCACGAGCACTGCTATGTGGGAACGCCACTGGCCCGAAACGCCCAGTACTGCGCCGATCACGGCCAGCACATTGGGGTGGGCGAGGGTCTACGCTGGGCGTTCAATAACTCTGTAGACTACTGGACACCGATCGATGGCGGCCAGGATAAGTCCTATGACGTCGGCAGCAACAAGCGATTCGTTGACTTCCCACCGATGATCCAGGCGTACGCGACACCACGAGTCGACAGTGACAGCACGGCAGTGGGCGCAGGCTCGAACCCGTGTAGATTCCGCGTGTTCGGGCTCGTCACAGCGCAGTCGGCGACGACGCTGCGCTTCTACAACCGAACGCGCAACGAGGTGAGCGCGACGATCTCGCTACCAGGAGGCTACCAGGAGTTCGACAGCACGATCCCGGTCAGCGGTGGCCGCGTGAACGAGATCGACGTCGAAGCGCTCGGAACGACCGGCCAGTACGTCATCATTCACCAGATCACAGTCGCAGAGACACGCTCGCTCTCGCAGCCCGAGAGCGCAGGAACCACGCTATACACCACGGCCACCAGGCCCTAACAGGAGACCACGACGATGGCGAACTACACAGTGACAGGGCTGAGAGAGAACCAGCCCTTCGAGCACACAACCCAGGAGACGGGCACGAACACGATCAGCGACGTGTTCACGCTGACCACACCCGCTAAAATCTCGGATCTACAGTGGATGCTCCCGAGCGGCGACACGCTGACTGTCACGATCGATTTTGAGGGCGACGGGACGCACACTGCCACGCTCTACACGTCGACAGCGACCAGCGGGGCAGCGCTCAGCGGGCGCAGCTTCAGGACAGGCGACAAGCTCACCGTGGCGATCACTGGCGGCACCTCGGGCGCGAAAGCGTACGGACTGCAATTCGAAGCGCACCGCGCGTAAGGAGGCACACGATGGGTTTCGCAAACGACACACTCACAGATGGCAGCGTCACAGGCGGCAGCGGAGGTTATACGCCAGGTCCTGTACTGGTCATGGACGACGAGCTGTCCGGCGCATCGATCGGCGGCGACTGGACGGTTACCACTCCGTCGGATTCGACGATCACCGTCGTATCAGACAGAGTCAGACTCCACGCCCCAGCAGGCGGGGACCAGCGCCCCTCTCTGGTCTGGAACGGCAATGTCTTCGGGGTCCGTCCCTGGTACTGGCGTTTCTACGTGAAACGCCTCACGACCGCCAACCTTGGGACCTTCCTCAGTGTGGGGTTTCGTCGGACAGACGGCCAGACTGAGATCTTTAGCGCCCTCGCCCTGGGCACGAACACGAAAAAAGAGCTCTGGGGAGTCTCCACCAATGGTCTAAATGACCAATTCATAGAGATCTTCCTGGATGAGTGCTGGGTCGACTGCTTCTGGAACGCTCGCAAGCTCTACGTTCGGCGTAGCAGTAACGCTCAAAGCAGTGTTCCCGGCCACAACGACTGGACTGATGTTGTGGCTTATGACACGCACACAGTGACACGACAGCTCGCTCCTGCTGAGTTCACCATCGAGCTCGGAAAATTCAACGGCAGCACGGTGGAGGCCACCTACGAGATATCACGTTTGACGCTTACAGACGGGGGTCCACCCAATGCGTAGGGGGCACTGACATGATCGTGGCATCGTGGGCGGCAGTCGTCGGAAAGCTCCTGGATCTGATCCGGTGGCTTCTCCGTCGTAAACCGCGAGAGGACCGCCCGATCGGCGGTTACACTCCCCAGCAGTCACCCTCTGGCGTGTTCAGCGCGGTGCAACCGTCGTTCCTGATCAGTTCAGCGCTGTCAGCCGCACTACACAGCACTCCCTCGCTGTGTAGGGTGCTTCTGGCGTACTGCCACGATCACGGCGGGCCAATCGACGAAAACGAGCATTTGTTCGTCACCGTGCTAGCCGAGCAGGCCACCGCAGAGGCGCAGCGGGCGTCGCGTCACCTGTTCCGGGCGATCCGGCTCGCCAGCAGCGAGAAACGCGAGCGACTGATCGCGATGGCTCGGAGCGGCGAGGGCTCACAGCTCACCGTCAGGAAGCTGCCAAAAGGCGACCCTCAGCGGGTGTACTACGAAGCGAACGGCGTGGAGGTGGCTGTGTTGCGTCCCGTGTTCGTCGACGCCGAGAGGCGCTTCCTCTACTACCTGTCGTTCCATTTTTGCGAGCGTGAGGGTGACCCGTGGCGCGCTCCTGCCGTTCAACAGGTGCTCAACGAGTGCGCGGCCGAGGTGGCCGCGCACGTTCCACAAATCGTGGCGAATCAGGAGGAGGTGTAGAGTGCAGTGGTTCAGAGATCTGATACGCAGCGACAGCCAGGCCAGCGCGAGCGAGTGGCTGAAAGTCTGCGCGTTCCTGTTTTCCTGTGTGGTGTCGGGGGCGTGCGTCCATCTGGTGTACGCTGGCACCGTGAAAGGTGACTCGGCGATGTATTTGCTCATCACGCTTGTCGTGACCTACATGTCAGCGAGTGGCCTTGTGGTGGTGGGCGAGAAATTCCAGGCGTCTGTGGGGAAGCTCGCCGAGGAGAAGACAAAGCGGAGCCCAGCGCCCGAAGCGCCCAAGGCACCGACGAAAACGAAGACGAAGGGAGGCTGAGATGGGCTGGCAGTTATACGCGATCGTGGGCTCGTGTGTCCTGGGTGCGCTAGTGTCGCTCTACGCGATTTTTCGCCCTCGTGGGCTGGGGCTCTCGAGGGCTGACAGCGACGAGATGATCCGAAACTACGTGAAGCGGCGCCAGGCACAGACGCTGGCCGAGCAGGTGGAGCAGGAGCAGATTGAGCGCAACGCTCGACAGGCTGAGCTAGACCTACGCGCACTCTCTGAGCGTGAAAAGTCTGTAACGGAGCCGCACGTGGGCCAGACGGACGAGGAGATCGAGGCAGGCGCACAGGAGGCGCTGTCACGCTGGGAGAAGCTAAATTCGCCGATCTGGGTGTCGTTCGTGGCTCTGTGGTGGGCCTGTGCCAGCCTGGGAACGGCGAACGCTGAAAAACTCACTACCACCCAGCAGCTAACGAAGGCGCTGAACCAGTGCGCCTCCAAGGTCCAGCGACAGAAAATCGAGAATCGGCGCACGCTCGCCGACGCAGAGGCACGCTGTGCCCGCCGTGTAGCGACGAGAGACGCAGAAATCATGCTCCTACGTCGCGAGGTGCTCGTGCTCCGAGCCCGGCCAGCGTACCGAAACCACACACCGCTCGTGGTAGCGGTGACAGTTACCTCCACCGTGGCGGTGCTGGCGATCACAGTCGCAGTGGTCGCGGTGACGTCACCCCAACTGTTCAGGAGAGAGTGACGTGATGATCTACGCACAGGTGATACGAGACAGCAGCCAGCCCAAGGGCCCTGGCAAGATCCAACTGGTGAGCGAGGGTGACCAGGTACTGGGCGAGTGGTCAGTGATCACGGGCTCGGCAAACCGGCTCGACCCAAAGGAGTACGGGGGGCTGACACCGCCGATCACGTGGCGCATGGTGGAGGCCATCGAGTCGCGGAAACACCCGAAAGGCCACACACTGTCGATGGCGCGGATTTTTCCGGTGGATCGTGACGACATGGCCACCTACAACCGGCGCACGTTCGCCCTCGACGATTGGCCGTTCATGATCCACGCGGCAGGCACCAGCACTGGGTGTATTGCGGTCATCGAGTGGGCGGCGTGTCGGCGAAAACTGAACGAGGCGTGGATCGCGAACGGTGGCACGCTCGAGATCGACGTGGTGGAGGCTGACTAGCACTGGTAAGCACTGACAGGGGGTGACAGGTTGGGGGTGGACCTAATCTGTCCACTGTTTTATGTGTTGGCCGGTAGGTCGTCGATGTAGTCGCGCAGCTCAGTCACAGGCAGGAACCACTCACCGCACAGGTTGGCGTGAGCGAAAAGCTTGTGGAGCTTGTACTCTAACTCTGTGTAGCCTGGTGCAGTCGCCAGGAGCGTGACTGGTAGGTTGAGTTGGTTCTGTAGCGTCTGAAGCCTAGCCTTCAGGTTGCCAGTCTTCCCGATCTTAATTGCGCCGTCTGGACGCTGCACGAAGTACACGAGGCGAGTCTGCTCGCGTGAAGCTTTGCGGCTTTCGATCACCAGTGAGCGCTTGGTGCCAACGTGCCCGAGCGAGCAGAGGCCAAAGATGCCAGGGTCTCTATCCAGGGCGTGGATCAGTGGGTTGATCCAGCGTCGCATGGATCGCGTCGTGCAGCGCTGGCCCTTGTAGTTCTGGATCACGTAGTCGCCCGGCTGTTTGGCCAGGAGCTCGCCCATGCTGCGCTCGACTTCGTCAGGCATCCACAGCAGATCCCAGCCTTCGAGGCTACCGATCAAAATCGTGTTGTCCCATGTGCAGACGTTGGACTGTGCAAGGTGAGCGATCTCAGTCAGATACAGCCCCATGTGGTAGACGAGGTCTAGCACGACACAGGCGCGCAGGTTGTGCGCCAGCTGCTCTCTAACAGCCTCGTACACTTCGTCACGCGACATGACCGCAGCGCTTGCGATAGCTTGGGTAAGACGCTGTGTCATCGTGTCTCTGCTGGCTCTGCTGGCTCGGTGTGCTCTGCTGGCTCTGCTGTCTCTGCTGGCTCTGCTGGCAGGCTGTAGGCGTAGTAGCCAGGCACTCCAGATCGTTGGAGTTCTCCCTGCTGCCACATCTTGGTGAGACGACTAAGAACTGAGCTCGAGTCAAAGCCAAATCTGGCGAGCGAGGATGCAATCTCACCGCTAGTGAACCGATGCCCGCCAGCCAAGAATTCAATGATGTGGCTCTCAATAGTGACAGGTGTCGAACCTTCGACTGTCTCTGCTGGTTTGGTGTGCTCTGCTGGCTGTGTAGGCAAGCTGTAGGTGTAGCAGCCAGATGGGCCAGATCGTTGGAGTTCTCCCTGCTTCCACATCTTGGAGAGCAGATTGTAAACTGAGCCCGACCCCCAGCCAAGGCTAGTGGCTAAGGATACGATCTCACTGCTGGTGAGCTGGCGGGCACCAGCCAAGAATTTAATGATCTGCTCAGAGAGAGGAACCTTTGGACGCTGCCGTCCTTGCCCACGCAATGTTGCGGCACATTGAGCAGTCTGCTCAGCGCTCAACACGTACCGTCGATACGATAGTTTACTAGGCGTAGTGATGACTGCTCGGCCACAACGCGCCATCCAGGCAGCTGAGCTTGTAGCCTGGTCCGTTGTGAGTTGGGAGAGCTCTCCCAACTCAAAGCCAGTCAACCCAGGATGAGCAGGGTAAGACGTCTCGGTGACACCGGCGCAAAACATGGCCATGCACAGCGTCTCAACGTTGCTGTTAGGCACTAAAGGTCTCAGAGCTCTGGGTTTCGTCATCGTGTCTCTCCGTCCGTCTGGGCGTGTACGGTTTTCAGATAGTCCTTGCACGGCGCAAGCAGTGCCTGCTCGTCGGGCTGAAGCGCTGCCCAGGCCGCGCGGAGGTCGTCAGCTGTGGTGAGCTGTGCGAGCTCGAGCACAGCAGACAGTCGACCGCTTTTCTCCCAACGCTTCAGTGCGAACGCGAGCGCGTCCATGCGTTCGAGCGTCTCAGGTGTAGCGTTCGACAGCGTGTCGCCTCCAACCAGCCATCGCTTGGGGTTGCCCTCGATCCCAAGGTCCTTCGTGGTGGCGTGGTAGTGCGCGAGCGGGTTTTTGCTGCGTTGGGGCTCCTGGGGTGGGGCTGTCGGTGCTTGGCGCTGCTGAGCGGTGACTTTTTGGGCCATTTGACTGGGTGTGCTGCGTGGGCGTCGCGTAACCTCGTGGGGCTTGGTGTAGGACTCGCCGTCGTCGTCGTCACCAGCGGCGATACCGAGGAGGCTCGAGAGAGCGTAGCGGCGCAGGTAACTGATGGTGCTGCCGAGCGCCTGGATCTGCTGTTTTCCAGGGGCCAGCGGTGCCGAGGTGGTGAACTCAATAAACTCGCCGCTCTCGTGTTGGAGGCGGGTGGTGAGGCGCACGAGCTGGCCGTCATAGTCGGGCAGCTGCACGTAGGACAGGCCGTGGTCGAAAATCGGGCGTGCTGCCTGCTGGACGCTGGCCAGCGAAGCGTACTTCGTGCGGAGGTGTGGGTTTGTGCGGTCCATGTGGGCAGGCCGGATCTCAGCCTGCGCTTTTGCCAGCGCTGCCGCGAGCGCTGGTGTGGGTGTGGGGGTATTACTCATTATCAGTCTCCTGGTAGTGCTCAAGGTCGGCGATCTCGTCCTCGAGGCGTGGGGTGGTGTAAACGTTCACACTGTGAAGGCGCGCGCCGTCGATCCAGTAGACAGTGTCGCCCAGGCGGATCGGGTTCTGGAGAAGATCGTATTCCTCATGGCTGAGTGACGAGCGCCACTCCTCCACCTGGCGCTCACGCTGGCGGTAGGTTCTGTAAGCGCTGTTTGCCTCGTTCTGCCACTGCGCGACCATCGGGAGGTCAACGGCGAGCTCAGAGAGGCCCTCGAGACGGCGCTGACGTGCTGTCGCTGCAAGGTCAGCGCCGATCTCGGTTAGGGTGCGTTTGGTGTCGCTCACTGTTACGCTCCTGTGTACTGTTCGTGGCACATGTCCTGCCAGTGCTCGAGCTCGGCTTCGCTAGGCTCGTAGTGCTCAGGCTCGGTGTCGGTGTCCGTGTCGTCGCAGCCGCAGCAGCTACAGCATCCACAGTCGCAGGCCAGAGGAAAGTCGGCCAGCGCTGCCCAAGCAGCCTGCCAGCCAGCCAGAACGGGCAGCGCCTCGAGGGCCTGGATAATCTCGGCGGCGTTGCCCTCGACCGTAGCGGTGCCGTCGCTGAGAATCAGTGTGCTGTCGTGGGTGCCGGGTGCGGCGTAGATGTCGTCACGGGGGCCGACGGCATCGGTGACTTGCGCGTCGACGCGTTTGAGCTGGCGGTTGGCCTCGTAGGCCAGCCACTCGGGCGAGGCAATCTCTGCAAACTCGAGCCCGTCTTCGTCGACGATCGAGCCGCCCACGTCGTGCAGCTCGGTGCCGGGGAACATGGACGCCAGCAGGCGCTCGATGGCGGGCAGCTCACTCTCGGTGAATGTGAACGAGTGGCCGTAGCGATCGCTGGTGACGGTGTAGACAGTGTCGAGGTTGAGTGTGTTGGGTGTCGTCATTGGTTAGTTTCCTGTGTGTTGAGGAGGCGGCTGACTGAGCCGCCTCCGTCTGGGTGCTTAGTAGATTTCAGCGGTGAGTCCCAGGAAGTCGGCCTGGGCGCAAATTTCGGTGAGGGCTGCGTCGAGGTCGTAGGCGATGTGCTCGCGGTGCATGTCGGTACCGAACCAGTAGCCGCGAGCCAGCCCTCCAGTCGAGAAGCCAGGCCAATCTTGGGTGCCATCGCTGTGGCGCAGATCGTAGGGGCCGACGGTGGCGATCAGTGTTGAGTGTGTTGAGGTCATGTCTAGTCTCCTGTGTGTTGCGTGATCAGTGTGTGATCACGTTGTCATGTTTAGAGTATGCCACTCGTGGCAGCATGTGTCAACAAAAAAGTGTCACGACTGACAATAAACGTTGACACGGTCGACAGTCCACAGTATGATCATACACATACGTCAGGAGGTGTCACACGTTATGTTACGAACACGAGAGATCAGAGAATCGCGAGGTATCTCGCAACGTTGGCTAGCACGTCAGGCGGGCGTTCCAGTGCGAACGCTGGCCAGGATAGAGTTGGATGGTGGTGACACCTACGTCTCTACCCTGCTGAAGCTGGCCCGCGCACTACAGGTCGAGCCGGGCGAGCTCCTCCCACAGCCTGATCAGGCTGATCAGGAGTGATCACTTCTGCTGGGGTGTCGTACGCAACAGTCAGCAGTCACGGCACAGGGAGTCGCATCGCTCCCACCCAGCGCCTCAGTCTGTCGCCCTGTATAGATACAGACAGCAGACCTCCTGGTAGTGGTTACAGGAGCAGGGCTGCGAGATGTTCGGTACACAGCAGCTAGCATTACAGGGCGACAGGCACCCCCATCTGGGCAGTCACACTTCATTACTAGTGGACGGTTACGATCACCCTGCCCAGTGACGATCGCGGTCTTCTGCTTTGTGCTGCGATCGTCGTTTTTCTGGCCTCCTGGGTGCGTGCAGACACACTGTGATCTGACGGATACGCGCACCCAGGGAGTCGCCCCATTTTGGGGCTCTGTCGTTTGACTGTCGCTTGACTGTCGTTTGGAACGGCACTTTTTCCCTGTGAGAACAGGGGCTTAGAAAATGGCCTGTCGCGTGACTGTCGTCTGACTGTCGTTTGACTCGCCCAAAACCGAGCCGAGGAGGCGCCGATCATGCCCACAGTGACGACAGATCCGACGATGGCCCGATCTTGGCCTAAGACTTGCGATGTTCTAAAGAAGACTCTCTCCTACGGAGAGAGTAGATCTAAGGGTGTGCGACTGCTCCCTGGCGGTCGCGCACACCCAGATTGAGGTAGCGATGAAACGACTAGCAGCACTCTACACAGCAGGCACACTGAGCGATCAGCAGTTTGCGATAGCCCTGTATGTGTGGTCAGCTCCGAACGCTGACACCACCACCCAGGCGCTGACCTCGATTTTCGCGGGCTCGGCTCGCTCGCTACAGCGCGCCCTGAAGGGGCTAGTGGAGCTCGGATTGCTCGAGCGCGTCAGCGCTGGCCCGCGTTCGTACTGCTACCGAGCCGCAGTCACCAGGCCACCCGCACCGAAAACCCAGCACCGATCGGTTGAGGTGCCAGCCCGCTGGGTTCAGGCGCTCGCACCACATCAGCGGAGCGCACCGCAGCGCGTAAAATCGGCAGTCCGTGACAGACTCCAGGTGTTTCTCGCACGCACACAGCCCAGCGAGATTAGCCCGGAGATCTGGGAGGCAATCCACCGCGCCCGATTTCCTTGGGGCTACGTCGCGCAGCTCCTCACCCGCGAGGGCGAGCTGAAGCCCCACGCTCGAGCTCCTGAGCGAGCACCCGAGCCAGCCAGCGACACACCAACCCACAGAGCGACACACCACACCCACACAGAGGAGGACATAGAGTGGCTACTCGAACAGCAGATCGCGAAATTTCGCACCTGAAGCTAGAGCCGCCCAGCGCCGTCGAGGCTGAGCGGCACGTGCTAGGGGGGCTACTGCTACAGCCCGAGCACTGGCCCGAGCTCAGCGACAGGCTCACACCCGAGCATTTCTACGACTTTAGGCACCAGTACGTCTGGAGGGCGATGGCTGCCGCGCACCGCGAGCACGGCTCGATCGACCTGGGAACGGTGGTCACCGTCGCTGCCCAGTGGATCGATAATCTTGGTGGCCTGCCGTACGTGACGGAACTCTCTGACCACGTCACCGCGATCGGGCCTACCTACTACGCCGGCCTAGTGGAAGACGCGTTTCGGCGTCGCTCGGTGTGGCTGGCTACGGCTCGCGTACACCACGACGTCACGTCTGCACTCACCGCGAGCCACGCTCTCGACCTGCTGACCCAGGCCGCAGAGGAGGAGGCCAACCGAGCACCCGCCGAGCCCCAGACCATGCACACGATCCTGGGCGCCACCTGGGACGCAATCAAAGAGTACCAGTACGGCGCCGCCGGGCTAGTCAAATCGGGACTCGCCCAACTCGACAAGCTCCTCGTGGTGCTACCTCCCGATCTCGTGGTGCTCGCTGCACGGCCAGGTCAGGGAAAAACCGCGTTCGCGTTGCAGTGGGCACGCCATCTCCTCAGTGAGGGCGGGCGTGTCGGGTTTGTCTCGCTCGAGATGGCGTCTACCCAACTCGCCATGCGGTGGCTCTCGAGCATGTCAGGTGTTTCGACAGCCGACATGCGCCGCGAACGCGGGATCGACGTCAGCCGATACGACAGCCTCACACGAGCCACTGAACGGATGGCGGGCTGGGATCTATGCCTGGACGACAGCGCCGAGCAGACGATCGGAGAGATCCGGGCCCAGGTGCGACAGTGGCACCGCAAGAAGCCACTCAACCTCCTGATCGTAGACTATTTTCAGCTCCTCAGCGGAGTGGGCGAGTACCACAGCCGCGAGCAGGAGCTGGCTGACTGTTCCCGTCAGCTCAAGGCACTCGCCAAGGAACTCTCGATCCCCGTGCTTCTCCTCTGCCAGATGAACCGTGGGATCGAGAAGAGAGTGTCGAGGAGTAACCCCAACCCCAGGCCCACGAAGGCCGACCTTCGAGAGACGGGCCAGCTCGAGCAGGACGCCGACGCGATCCTTTTTCTACACGAGGAGGACGGCCAGGAGATGGTGCTCATTGATAAACAGCGACAAGGCCAAGCACCCGCCGAGGCCTACATCCGATTCGACCGCACACGACAGACATTTAGTTAGAGGAGAGACACAGTGACACAGCAGCACGTCAAGACAGAGGTACGCTACTGCCAGCGCCGTGGGTGCATGGTGCTGGACTACTGGTTCCGCACCGAGAGCGGGCAGCTCACCCGCCATACCCGCAAGCCGAACCCACAGCCGGGCACACTGTGGAAGGTGGCGAACGCGAAAAGAGGAGGTCGACGATGAAACTCACACCAGCAGAATTACGACGGATCCGACACGAGCAAGGGATCGACGCCCGCACAATGGCCGAACGTCTCGGGCTCGCAGAGTCATTCTATACCCGTGTGGAGGCCGGTGAACGGCACGTCCCAGCGCACTGGATCGACGGACGCTACTGGTTGTTTCGTGGCTACACCAGCACAGCCAGGGGGCCACAATGACAGCACACTGGACACTCACAGACTCCTGGCGTACACTGGCCCCCTTCTCCTGTGTCACACGCCCTGTTCGGCTGGCCGCTACTCGTGTAGTTTGCGGCGGTCCAGTAGCGGTGAACAGGCGGAGCGGAGGCGCAGCAGCGAGACAGCACCACCAGGCTGAACTCGCTGCTGGCGTTTTAGGAGGTCGACGATGACGAAACGTCTCGAGCTTGGGCTGCCCTGGCCACCCACCGTGAATCACATCTGGAAGCGTGGCAACCGTCGCACCTACCTGACCGCGAAAGGAAATCAGTGGTACACCGCTGCCGTGGAGTCCATCCACGACCAGCTTTGCTCTTCCTGGCCTGTCGTGTGTGAGGAGCGGGTGCGCGTCTCGATCCGACTCCACCCACCCAACCGGCGAAAATGGGACATAGACAACCGGACGAAATGCGTGCTGGATGCCCTGACGAGAGCGGGCGTCTGGCTGGACGACGAACAGGTCGACGAACTCCACCTGACACGGTGCAGCCTCGACCCCAACAAGCGAGGCTTCGCCCTCGTCACCGTGGAGGTGCTACCGTGACACCCGAAAAACTGAGCCAGCGACTACACCGAGAGGCTCGCGAGCTACAGCAGATCTACCACCAACTGATCGGAGTCGGAACGCTCCGGGCAGCTCACCGCGTCCTAGTCGTGCGACGAACGATCGGCGACCTCGCGAACCAAGCGCTGAAACTCGAGAGGGAGGAGGCCAGCCGTGAACCGACTGAGTGACCGAGTCGCCGACGTACACCGACAGGTGTTAGCGCTGCTAGAGGAGGTCGACGAAACGAAGTTTCTCTTAGAGCACAGGCAGTTGTACTACGCGGCGACCAAGCTCAGGCTGGCCGCGTTTAACATGCGGCACACTGAGACAGAGGAGGCCGACAGTGAACCGACTGAGTGAGACGACAGCAGCGATTTTCCTGATCGCTCTCGCGTTCGTCCTCGTGGCTACGATCGTGCTGTTCACGCTCGTGATCGCGGTGCTGCCATGAGGCTACTACTAGGCGACAGCCTGCATGTGCTGCAATCGCTGCCTGCTGAGTCGATCGACTCCGTGGTGACTGATCCACCGTACGGGCTTGCGTTCATGGGTAAACGCTGGGACTACGACGTTCCAAGCGTAGACCTGTGGCGCGAGGTGTTCCGCGTTCTGAAACCGGGCGGGCACCTACTGGCGTTCGCTGGGACTCGAACCCAACACCGGATGTGCGTAAACATCGAGGACGCGGGCTTCGAGATCCGAGACATGATCGCGTGGGTGTACGGATCCGGCTTCCCAAAGTCGCTTGACGTGTCGAAGGCGATCGACCGGCAGCGACACGACCAAGCCCAGGTTTATCGCGTCACCGAGTGGATACGGCGTACGCGTGACGCGGCCAACGTCACCAATCGCGAGATCGATCTTGCGTTCGGCTTCAATGGCATGGCTGGCCATTGGACCAGTTCGGGCAGTCAGCCGAGTGTCCCAACGATAGAGCAGATCCCGCCACTCCTCCAAATCCTTGGTGTGACGCTTAGCGACGTGCCCGACGACATCCGCGAATTGATCTACACGCTCAACACCCCCAAAGGGCAACCGGGCAAGGCTTGGCAGGAGCGCGAGGTGGTGGGGTCAGACACTAAGGCACGCAGCACCGCTGGAAAGTCGGCGTTGCCAATGATGGGAGCCACTACCGTCTATGAAACATGGGACATCACCGCCCCCGCCACCGAAGCCGCGAAACAGTGGGAGGGCTGGGGCACTGCCCTAAAGCCTGCGCTCGAGCCAATCACCGTGGCACGTAAGCCGCTGATCGGCACTGTCGCAGCCAACGTTCAGCAGTTCGGCACCGGCGCGATCAACGTGGACGGGTGCCGGGTGGGGTCAGTGTCTGGCCGATGGCCTGCCAACCTGATCCACGACGGCAGCGACGAGGTGGTGCGGATGTTCCCTGCGGCGGAGAAGGGGCGAGCTAGAATGAAGGGGACTATGGGTCGATCTCCGTTCTCGGAGATCGAAGGCAGCGGGCGCAACGAATCAAGCAACAGCCTGAGAGGTCATAACGACAACGGCGGCAGCGCGGCCCGGTTCTTCTACTGCGCCAAGGCCTCCCAGGCCGAGCGATCGGCAGGCTTAAAACATCGAGAGCCTGCGACTGTCAGCGACGGACGCACTGCACCCAACGACACCGCCTACCAGCGAGATCAGACACCGCGCCGAAACATACACCCGACCGTGAAGCCGATCGCCCTGATGCGCTACCTCGTCCGACTCGTCACCCCACCAGGAAGCACCGTGCTTGACCCGTTTATGGGCAGCGGCACCACGGGCATCGCAGCCGCTCTGGAAGGGTTTGACTTCGTCGGCATCGAGCGCGAGCCCGAGTATCTCGAGATCGCACAGGCTCGCATCGCGCACTGGTCACAGCGGCCAGCCAACCGCCCAGCCAAAAAAGCCCCGGACGTGCTGCCCGGTCAGCTCTCGCTCTTTGGAGGTGGCTCATGATCGCCGAGTACCTGTTCCAGCGTCAGCAATCCGAGGCGTTTCAGCCTGGCGATCGTGTGCGCTCGCGGCGTCCGTTCACTCCGGGTGGCAAGTGTCTGAACGGCGTTGTCCAGGAGACGTTCACTCCGAAAGCACCGCGCCGATCTCGCTGCCCCACGATCCCGCGTTACCTCGTGGTGTGGGAGGACCGCACCTTCGGATGGTACGTCCGTTACGACCTCGAGCGCAGACCAAGCCCACGTGACCAACACACGTTCCAGTTTTAGCCCAGGCTAAAAAAAACTTGACGCCACATGCTGTGGTGTGCAACGTATACCCTACCAGCATAGGGTACAGGGCACATGACATGGGACAGCGTGAGTGGCACAGGCAAGACGGCGAGACGGCCAAAGCCTTCGAGGCTTTCTGTGCATACCTGCACCTGGGCTCTCAGCGCTCGATCGATCTGGCCTATCAGCAGATCCACGACATCGGCAAAAAATCGGCAAGACCTCGGCACTGGCAAGAGTGGAGCCGACAACATGACTGGGTGGCCCGAGCTGCCGCCTTCGACGTCTGGATCGCCAGCCAAGCCCAGCAGCAGACAGCCGACCTCACGACGCAGATCGTCACACGAGCTAAGCGCGCGAGCCTCAAAGCGATTTCTAAGGTTGACGCCAGCCTGGACGACGCCCAGGAAATGGCTGACCTCACGAAAGCCCTCAACTCTCTCACCGCTGCGATTCAGCGACTACAGCCGCAGGACCAGACGCCAACCGTCTCCCAGATCGTGGTGTCGTTCGATGAGTAGCGCAGCACCCCAACTCCAACCCAGGCCCGTGCTCAACTGCACGATCCCCTATAAGCCTCTCCCCCACCAGCGACGCTTCCACGACGACCGCACGCCCTATCGGCTGCTCCGTGGTGGCGTCGGCTCTGGGAAAACTCTAGCCGGTGCCGCCGAGTCGATCCGGCTCGCCATCGCCAACCCACAATGCGACGGGCTAATCGTCGCTCCTACCTGGGGCATCCTACACCGCACCACGCTTCGGACGTTTGTCCAACTCCTACCCAAGCCACTCCTCGCACGCCAGGCCAAATCCGAACGCTACCTCCAACTGGTGAACGGCTCTCGAGTGTACTACGGCAGCGCCGACCGCCCTGACACGCTTGAAGGCGCAAACCTCGCGTGGGCGTGGGGTGACGAGGGCCGCTACTGGTCCCGCGAGGCGTGGCAGATTCTCATAGCTCGCGTTCGTGCTCCGTCAGCTCAGCACCGTTCGATCGTCGTTACTTCAACCCCGTCGATGAACTGGCTGTACGACGTGTGGGGTGAGGCCAAAACTGGCTACGCCGACCACAACGCCAGCACAGCCGACAACCCCTACCTTCCAGCCGAGTACGACGCAGCGCTCAGGCGCTCCTACTCCGAAGCGCTCTACCGTCAATACGCTGGCGGTGAGTGGGGCATCGGTGAAGGGCAAGTGTTCCCCGAGTTCGACACCGCGATCCACTGTTGCCCTGGCCTGACACCCGGCACGAACGCTACTGTGGATCTCGCGATCGACCTCGGTGTGAGGAGGCCCGCTGTCGTCTACCTGCAAGGGTTCAACCGTGACAGCCGCTGTCCGATCCACGGCGATAACACCGAGTGCATCCACATCGTCGGTGAGTTCCTGCCGAACGACTGCCCCACCTATCAGCTCGCCTGGGAAATCCGATACGACCTACAGCGCCGGGGTTGGCTTCCTGGTGTCGCGTACATCGACCCAGCCGGGGCAAACCGCGACATACAGACGGGACGTCGAGACGTGGAGGTGCTCGAGGGCGCGGGCTTCCGTGTCGAGTACAGCCACGATCCAGTCATGCGGAGCGTTGGTGTCGGCACTGAGCACCTCCGGGCGCTTCTCCGTCCTGTGGAGGGCTCGCCGAAACTGTACATTGACTCGCACCTGTCGGAGAAATCGGCCAGTCCTCGCGGCATCGTCCGGGCGTTCGCTCGGGCTGAGAAAGACGAGAAGCGCGAGGGCCGCACCTACCGGAAAGACGGGGAACTCGATCACGTCCTCGACTGTCTGCGCTACGGCGTCAACCATCTAATCGCCCCAGTGGGCAGAGGGATAGAGGTGTTCTGATGCCACTGGATCTTGACTATCTACGGAAGGAATGGGGCTACAGCAGGAAGCGCCGGACCAAGTGCCTCGCTAGGCGTGAGGTGTACCAGCACGACTGGTACGAGCAGCTTCGTGATGAGGTGCTCAAGCAGTTCCTGCCGCAGAACGCCGACAAGCTGCTGAGCCGTGCCGATACCAGCATGAACATTCTCCGCTGGGCGACAGACACGATCGCAGCAATCTACAGTCGCCCAGTCCACCGGATGATCGGCGACACACTCCTGGCTCCAATGGCCGAGGTTGATCTTGCTCTCGACCTCGCGTGCAAACTGACGTTCTACCAGGGCGAGGCGCTCGTACGGCCGTTCTGGGCTGGCGACCGCCTCCTCCTGGACGTGGTGCCGGCTGACAGATTCCTGGCAGTGCCCGACCAACTCGACAGGCTGAAACTGAAGGCTGTCGTGATCAGCGACACCAACAGCCGGGGTGACGTAATCGGGTTCACAGTGTGGACGCGGGACGAGCACTACGAGCTCAACCGCGACTGGACGATCCGCACACCGAACGAGGAGCGGGCCAACCCTTACGGTGTGATCCCCTACGTCTGCTCGCACGCTCAGTATCCCAGCGCTACGTTCTGGCACTGGCACGAGGCTGAGGGGCTCCACCAGGCCACGCTACAGCTCGGCGTCGCCATGACGGACTGGCACCACCTCAGACACCTACAGTCGTTTAAACAGCTCGCCATCCGCACCGAGGGCTCTGACCGCTCGAAGACGGCGAAGCTAGCAAGCGATCCGAGCTCCACGCTTTTGCTGTCAGGGCCGACGGCGTCAGCCCAGGTTCTCGACATGCAAGCGAACCTCACCGCCTACCTGGACGCCCTTCTCACCAAGGTCGAGTCGATCCTCCAACTGTACGGGATCAAACCGGAAGTGGCACGCGGCACCGAGCAAGCCCAGAGTGGCTACGCCCTCAAGCTGAAACTCTACGGGCTCCAGGAACAGTGGGAGCAGCAGCGCCAGCTATGGCGACTGTGGGAGCGTGAGATGTGGCGCGTCGCTGCCGTGACTGTGCCACTCGAAGGTGGCCCGGCTATGCCCGATGGCTCACTCCAAATCACCTACCCCGAGCTAGGACCCGGACGCGATCCAGCGGAGCTGTCCAACCTCGCAACCCAGCAGTACAGCGCCGGCATTGTCAGCCGCTCCGAAGCGCTTCGGATGACGGACCGCAGCGAGCAGCAGATTGAGCAGATTGAGCTCGAGATCCTCGAGGAGTCGGCAGCACAGCCCTCCTTTGAGATCCCGCTCGACTTGGAGGAGGGCGTATGATTAGTCCAGGCGTCCTCGACAGGATTCTAACCACCGGCGCGTTCGCCCTATCTGGACGGCGCGTCTCGGCAGTGCTCGATGCCCTCCTCAGTGGAGCGTCTCTTGTGGAGGCGTTCCGTGCTGGCGGTATCTACACAGCCGCCACCCGCACGCTAAAACGTGCCGCCGATCAGACGCTGTCCGCGTTCGGCTCAGCCTACCAGATCGACGCTGCCCTGACTGGCCCGATCAGTCGACGGGCTGTGCTCGTGGGCCAGTCGTTCGCCCAGCGGTCACTGGCTCACCTCGCTGGCCTAGCAGAGCCAAACCTACGCACAGGACTCAGGCTGTACCAGACAGGCCAAATCTCGAAGCAGGCGCTCACAGCGCTGCTTCCTGTGCCCCAAATCAACACGCTCGTCAACACCGGGCTAGCTGGCATACAGCGCCAGGTGTCGAAGCAAGCCGCGCAGCTCGTCACCGAGTCAGGCGCAATCCTCTACTTGTACGCAGGGCCAGACGACGCAGCCGCGAGGCCCTACTGTGCCGCACTGGCCGGGCTCGTGGTGGAAGAGTCAGCGCTCGCCAACACACCGAACGCCCAGGGGCTTAACCCTACTGTCTACTGTGGCGGCTACAACTGTCGCCACAGCCTGATCCCCGTAAACGAGTCGATCGTGCGTGAGCAGGGGCTCACCCTGGCCACCGCCAGCGACTACAACGATGCCGCCTGGGGCGCAGCGAGGAGGGGCTAATGGCACTCAGCAGCAAACTCAAGCAGATCGTCGACAGTCGCCTCAGCGTCGTCGCGCTCGAGGTAGGGCAGGCGATCGGGCAGGCCCAGATCGTAAACCTGCGACAGCGAGTGGCCCAGGGGCTCGGCGTCTACGACCAGAAGATGCCACCCTACAGCCCTAGCTACCGAATCGAGCGGGCAGCGACAGGTCGACAGGTCGACAACCGCGACCTCACCTACTCAGGCAGGATGCTGGGCTCACTTACCCAAGAGCTGAACGCCAGCGAGACTGGTGTCACTGTCGTGATCCGATTTGCTGACGTAGCCAGCCAGAGGAAAGCCCGCCAGAACCAGCGGATCTCGCCCTGGTTTGGCGTCTCACCCCGCGACCTGCGAACGCTCCGAGCGGTGCAGGCAGACGCACTCACCCGAGCCCTAAAGAGGAGAACCTGATGGAAACGTCCCCAGCCATCGAGGCACCCGCAGCACCCGAAGCTACCGAAGCACCCGCAGTCGAGGCCACACCGATTGAGCAGGCTATCGAGCAGGCCACAAAGGCCCAGCAGCCCGAAGCTACCGAAGCCACCGAGGCAACACCCGAGGACCTGGACGCCCGGATCACAGCAGCAGTCGCAGCAGCACTGGAACGACTCCAACCGGCGCAACCCGAGCCCGCACCCGTTGAAACAGCCGAGCCCGCGAGCGAGCCACACCCAGCCGAGGAAGCGCTGAAGGCCCGAATCACTGCCGATCTCGACACGCTAGGCGACGACGATCGCGCACTGGTCGAGGCGCTGGCAGGCGACGACATGATCGCCCAGGCGAAAATTTACACGGCGCTCATGAAGGCCGGCAAGATCTCACCCAAGGCCGACGAGGCCAAAGCACCGGCACCACCGGTGAAACGAACTGACATGAACTCACCCGGCACGACACAGCCGACCGACTGGAAGAGCGCGGAAGCCGCGTTCGCTCGGGCGGTGCGTGGCGTGCGTTTCTAACTGTCCTGACAGCAGGACGCAAACTACAGGAGTGGCCAGATGGCAACTACGACATTCACTGACTTGAGCGCGATCCTGCTGGACAAGTACGGCGCTGTGATTGCGAAGGCGTTCACCGAGTACGGTCCAGGCAACCAGCTCATTCCCGAGAACTCGATCATGGGCAGGCTCGCAGCCAAAGGCCGCGTCGTGATCGGCAGCAACGACATCAGCGACCGCTACGCGAAAGAATGGGGTGTTCACACCACCGCGTTCACCGCGTCCAGCTACGGCGGATCTGACTCTTACCCCAGCAGCGTGGCTCCCTCGTTCGCTACCGCGTCGCTTCCCTGGAAGCGCTACGGTATCAGCATGGAGTTCGATAACCTTGTGCGCGTCGCCCGTGCAGCAGCTCGCGGCAACGTCAACGCCCTCAACTTCGAGTTCCAAGCCAAGCTGAAGGCCCTGATCAGCCAGATCGAAAAGGACCTCAGCGGCGACGGCACCGCGAACAGCAGCAAGGTGATCACTGGCGTGAAAGCCTTCATGTCGACCTCGAACACCTACGCAGGCATCAACCAGTCGACCTCCTCCTACTGGCAGGCTCGGATCGACGACGCGAGCAGCGCAAGCCTGGCGTCCTCCAACCTCGAGACGATCGCGAAATTGCTTTACGACAACAACGGCATTGGGCCTAACTCCGAGATCTGGATGTCCTCTACCCAGTGGCCCAAGTTCACCGCGCTCTACTCCTCCAACATTCGCTACACCCCCGGTGGCATGGGCGGAACCAGCGTCGAGCCTCGCTACGTCGACGGCCTGGTGGACCTGCCGATCTACATCATCCCCTCGCTCAGTCAGTCGGCTACCACCGACGAGATATGGTTTTGCAATCTGGACGATCTCAGCCTCCACTTCCTCGATCACACTCCCCAGGACACCATGCCCGTCGACCCCGACCAGGAAGTGCTTCACGAGGGCGTTCCCGTTGGCATCGAGCAGGTGGAGACCGGGAAGGACAGCAAGGCTCTCTTCCTGAAATCCTACTGTCAGCTCGTCTGTGCCAACCCCCGTAACTTCGGCGCGATCATCAACCTCGCGACCTGATAACACACCCAACACGATCACGCGAGTCGCTCTGTGACACTGTCACTCTGCGGACTGTCACTCTCCTCAGGGACGCGTGATCCTTTATCTCTACAGGAGTACTGATCATGGCGATCACAGTATTGAAAGGCCGCAAGCTCGGCGATCAGGTAGCAGGCGGATCCGAGGTCCGTGGCTCTATCGCTGGCCCAGCCAGCTACGCAACCGGTGGCTTCGCTGCCGACATCGAAGCCGATCTCGGCGTCGCTGCCGCAGACATGGACTACTGCATCGTGTCGGCCACAGGTGGCTACATCGGCGAGTTCGACGGCAACAACGACAAGGTCATCGCGTACGCTAGCGGTGGCACCGAGGTCAGCGCCACTACCAACCTCAGCGGCGAGACGTTCTATCTCACCGTGAAGGTGAAGAACACCACAGCGTAAGCACGCGCCACACGGCGCACTCAACAACCCTAAACTCCCCGTCCCCAGGAGGTAACCGACATGAGACACTTAGACAGCTTACTCGACGATCTACTCGCCCTACGACCTCACGACAGGCCCACGTTCTTCCAGATGCGTGGCGAGCAGGAGCGTGAGGCCATAATGGCGATGTGGGCCGAGTCACCAAGGCTACGAGCCACTGACATTTGTGCACTGCCCCAACCCTACCAGGCCGAGCTTGTCTCGTTCGTGGTGGGCGATCCTCAGCGTGGCAGGCCCGGTGTGGGTGGTGTGTTTCGTGTCGAACCGACTGGGAAGCCAGTCAACCTGGAACGCGGCAGCATGGGCAACAAGCGCAAGTTCGACACGATCACGAAGGCCACGTTCTTACCGGCTGATCGTGCGATTCATGCGCTGCTCTGTTATGGCCCGGATGCCGCGAACGAAGCCGCGCGTGGGCGACTGCGAGAGGTGAGCGAGGAGCAGGCCGAACAGCCCGCACCTAACGCACCCATCGCAGCCGACCCACTGGCGGCTACCCAATCTACACCACCCCGCGAGACAGCGAAGGCCCGAGCGGCACGCGAGCTCTACGAGGAGCTCGGCGATCTCGAGGCGGTGTCACAGCAGCTCTACCCCAAATCGAAGCAGCACCCAAGCCCGGTGATCCGTCGCTGGGCGGCTGAATTCGACTGGCCACTGGCGTGAGGTGAACCATGATCCCAGTCGCGATACAGGACAGAACGAGCACACTTCAGATCCGGCACGTCGACCCCGACACCGGCGCTGAGATCACGCTGGCCAGCGGCACGATCACGATTTACGACGACGGCAGCAGCGAGATAGTACCTGCTACAGCAGTGACAGTCTCGGGCTCGCTGGCGTCGTACTCGCGTACCTGGCCCGAGGCGTCGTTCGAGCTCGGCAGGTATCGCGCGGTGTGGTCCCTTGTCGATGGCTCAGCAGTCACCCGGCTCGAAGACTTCTACTTCGAGGTGGTGCTTCGGCGCTTCAGGCGTCCGATCAGCGAAAGTGACTTCGCAAGCCGCTACCCGTACCTCACCAACCTGCTCCCGTCTGGCGCTACGCTGGCCGCGTACCTCGACGGCGCGTGGACCGAGCTCGGGAACATCCTCTACGCTCGGCTCGGTGAGTACCCAGGCAATCTGCTCTACCCGGAGCAGCTAGCCAGTGCGTGCGAGCTACTGACAGTCAGCCACATCCACCGGGCGATCATGATGGCAGTCGGCACCGAGGACGAGCTCAAAGCGACGCAGTATCGCGAGCTCGCCTTCCAGGCGCTCGACACGGCGCTGTCGTTCGTCCGTCTAAACCGAGACGACGATCGCAACCCAGATCCTCGAGAGTACGGCGTGTTCGGCGCTGGGGAGCTGATCCGGTGAGTCTGACGCAGGCCATAACCGAGGTGAAGGCTCGACTCGATGGGCTGTCGCTGACTGAGGACCCCGACAAGCGCGAGTTCACACTGGCCGCGTCCTCTAAGACGAGCATCGACGGCCACTACAAGCTGAAGGTGGACTCTGTCGGCAACCCCTGGCCCGAGCTCTCGCTGAACGCGAACGCCTGGTACTGCCAGGTTGAACTCGAGGTCAGCACCCTGATGGGGAACGACCAGACAGCCAGCACGATCACAGCCGACACCAGGGCGCGAGCAATACGCGAGAGCCTGCACTACACCGGGCTCACCTACGGGTTCGTCTTCGACTTCGAGGAGCCACGGCGCGTCGACGTGCCGAACAACCCGAGGCTGAGGCTGTGGGTGTGGCGCTTCAAGCTCAGATACCAGGAGTAACAGCGATGAGCAGGATCAGACGAGGGCCGAACGATCAGCCCGCACCAACACCAACGCAGCCAGCGGCACCCGCCGACGATCTGGCACCTACCCCAACACCCGAGCCCGAAGAGGCCGTAGAGATCGAGGAGTCAGACGACGATGGCGACAACGACGAGTAGCTTCCCCAACGTGTCGAAGGCGGTAAGCCTGGTGGCGTTCACACCAGAGGTCAGCCAGGGCACCAAGAACGTAAAATTTGAAGTGGCCACAGGGAGCGGCACTAGCGTGACTGTGAGCACTGGCGGATCAGGGCGCGACGACGCCGCACTGGCAAACGCACCTGACGACCTGTTTAACGGCTGTCAGCTCTACGTCGTCGACGGCTCAGCAGCGGGCGACCTCCACACGATCACCGACTTCACGGAGTCAGGCGGCACCGCGACATTTACCCTCGGCAGTTCGCTGAGTTCGGCTATGACGTCGGGTAACGTGATCTGGGTACTGGCCCCACTGCCCGCGTCCAACTTCACGATCGCACCCACCACCGAGAACCTCGAGCGCGACTTCCACCGGCTGGGTCTCGACAAGGCCAGCCCGGTGAAGGGCATCAACTTGAACAACGGCTCGACCGACGTCGAGGTCATGGGGCTCGTACAGGAGTTGGGCAACGGCGACACCTACACGCTCGACCGGTACAGTCAGCTCATGGCCTGCTTCGGCTCACAAGACTCGTACGCTGGCACACTGATCAGCGGCGGCAGCAGCACCACTACACGGTGGGACGTAGCCGACGCTTCGGGCTTCAGCGTCAACGACATTGTGATGTGTAACGGCGAGGCGCGACGTGTCACAGCAGTCGACACAGCATCGACACCCGACAACATCACTGTCACACCAGCAGCCAGCCAGGAACCCGACGACCTCGACGAAGTCTTTGGCTTCGAGGTCACCACACCGGACGACACTGGCCACCGCAGCGTCACCATGCTGTTCCTTCAGGATGACCAGCTCATCGAGGCTGCGGGCTGTGTCCTGAACATCGGCATGTCAGCAACGTTCGGCGAGATCGCACTGTTCGCAGTCGACTGGGACGGTGAGACGTGGCTCGTTACAGACGCTGTGACCCTCGACGGCACCCAGCTCGCGAAGAACCCGATCGGCGTCACTGTCGCGTCAGCCTACTTCGGCACCACCGAGATGTGTCTGAACAGCTTCAGCTTCGACCTGGGCCACGGACGCCAGGAGATCAGAGACGCTTGCTCAAACGGCGTGCGCTACTTTGTGCGCGAGCGAGCCAGCACACTGCAAGTCGTGTTCCGTGACAAAAACAAGGTGCCTCTCGAGACGTGGCAGAAGACGGGCACGAAGGCCCGACTCCTGCTTCAGATCGGGAACGCTGCTGGCGCTGTCGTCGTGATTGAAGGATGGGCCACAGTCGGCGACCCCATTGGAATGGCCGACGTTGGTTCAACCCAGTACTGGGATGCCACGTTCCAGTTCTTCGACGATCAGACCAGCACCACACCAACTACCGCGCGCATTGCTCGCGGCTAACACTAACACCCAACTCCCCGTCCCCAGGAGGTTCACACATGGCAGGCTTCGACCTTACACGGCTTTACGGTGGCCGCACTCAGATCCACTTCGACAGCAGCGATCCAGACGCCCCAATCATCGCGTGGTGTCACTACCCCACGCCCGAGGAGTCGGCGCAGGCGTTCCAACACGCTGGCCTAACACTCGACGACGACGGCGGGATCGAGTACCCGAGCGAGAACCGATTTGAGATCGCGCCAGCGATGGCCCGCGCACATGTCGAACTGGCCTGCCTGTGTATCGACGACGTCGAGAACCTGGATGACTGGCCGTCTGTCTGCACTGAGATCGCTCCGTCTGGACTGACTCGGCTCACACCGGCGGCCATCGCTCTCCTCCCACGCCTGGCGCTGCGTATAATTGGCGAACGGATGTGGGAGCTCTCACAGGTGAGCGAGGAGGAGGGAAACGACTGAGGGCCGCTGCGTTCTGGCCATACGTCCAGGAGATTCAGCGACCCGGTAACGACTGCGCGAAGTGCCGAACGTCACAGGCGTTACGCTCGGCTTGGGGCTGTGAGGGCCCCAGTCGCGCAGGGCCCTGGGGCCAAGGGTTCACGTATGACTTGGGCGGCACCGTGATCAATCGGTGCCCGCTCAAACTCCTCCGGCACCCATGGACCCAGGCTGTGCTTGCCCTGTTCGGTAGCTACCGGCACGGCATCACGCCCAACGGCAGCGGGCTGAGGCGTGAGACGCTCCACTACCAGCGAGCGATGCAGGCCATCGAGTCAGCCAGCAGTGAGGCTGAGTCCTGGTACATGAAGAAGCAGAACGACAGGAGGCCCGACAATGGCCACATTCGGCAGCGGTGAAGCACTCGAGATCAAGATGGTGGTCGACTCCACCGAGGCCGAACGCTCGGTTGAGAAAGTGGGCAAGGCCGTCGACAAGGTCGAGAAGGAGACCAAGGGGCTCAAGGACGAGTTCAAGGCCACTGGCACCCGAGCCAAGGAGAATTTTGCGAAGGCGGCAGTGGCCGTCGCGAAGGTCGGCGCAGCAGTGGCGCTCGGCGTTGGTGCGTTCAAGGCGATGCAGGCAATCGTCGCCCGTGTGAACACGCAGTTTGACACCCTGGCAAGTGCGAAACTGTTCAGCGTCACGTTACAGGACGCCAGCAAGCTACAGAGCGTACTTAGCGACGTGAAGACGGGCTTCGAGGCGCTGTCACTTGCGACAGAGGCCGCACAGCTTGGGCTCAGCCAAGACGAGATCCAGCGATTCGCACACCTGGTCAACATACTGGCCGCAGTCACAGGCGAGAGCAAGGCGACGCTCGAGGCTAGGCTGAAGACGGGCCAGATCACCGATCGCGAGCTTGGGGCACTGTCGAAAATCACCGGGCAGATCAAGACCCAGGCCGGGCTACAGAACCAGATGCTGAAGCAGCAGGCCGCACAGGGAGGCGCAGCGCTCGGACAGGGTCAGCGCATACAAGCGCTTCTACAGTTCACCGGGGCCAGCGCAGCAATGGAGCGCAGCCTGGGCGAGCTCGGGAAGGCAAACCCGTTCGACGAGATCGCGAAGGATCTTAGGAGCATCGGCGAGAACCTGGTAAAGGACCAGATGCCAGCGATCAGGGACTTTGCCCAGGCCCTGAAGGACCTGAAGGGCCCGATCGAGAGCGCGGCTAACTCCCTGATCGGGTTCGTGCAGAAGTCAGCCACCGGCTGGGCTCAACTGTACATTCAGATCACGAAGGGCCGAGCTGCGCTAGACGCAACGCTTCAAAATGCAGCAGCAGCGGAGCAGCAGCGACAGCAGCGAGCCCAGCAGGCCCTCGAGGACCGGTTAGAGGCCGAGCTTGAGGCGGTGAAGAAGCGTTACACGGCAGAGGGCCGCGCGGCAGCGGCAGCAGAGCGACGACGCAAGGCTCAAGCCAAGGCACGCCAGCAGGCGCAAAGCGAAGCGTTACAGGAACAGATCGCCAGGCAGGGAGCAGCACGAGCAGCACTGCGAAATTTCGAGCGATCAGCATTGGCAGCAATCTCGGCACAAGGTGCCGCTGGCATCGGGCCAGTTATCGCGGGCATGGCCCAGGCTCTCGAGCTTGCAAAGCAGTTCACCGCACAGCTCGGGCCAAACTTTATGGAGGCTACGAGCAAGAGCGCTCGTCGAGCCCAGTTCCTAGTGAAGTCGGCGATGGAAGCTGGGCTGGGTGGCCTCGACAACATGATCAAGGGCGAGCAGCAGCGCACCAACAATTTACGAGCAGCCCTGCTGGTGAGTCAGTCACAGGTCAAAGAACAGCAGGTACAGAACGAGCTCATCAACAAGCGGAAGACGTTGGGCCAAGCCGAGGTAGCGATCAACCGAACGATTGCAGTGCTCGAGAAGTCGCGCAGCGATCTGGCCGATCGCCAGATCAACTCGCTCCTCGACACACTCGAGATCGTCAAGGCCGAAGCAAGAGAGCAAGAGAAGCTTCTCAAGCTCACCCTTCAGCTTGCTAGAGTGGAGGAGAGGGCGTCTGTTGCGTCCCAACGTGTTCAGGCCGCACAGGCCGAGGCCAGCGCCACCGAGCAGCTACGCACCGACCGCGAGAAACTGGCGCAACTGGACGGGTTCATCGTCAGGGACCGGGGCGATGCTGCCCTGGCAACGATGAGAGATCTCGAGGCGCAAGCGGAGCTACTGCGGATCGAGATCGCTCGGCTGACAGCCAGGCAGAAGATCGCGCAGACAGATGCTGACCGCTCCCTCCTGGGGAACCAGATCTCGGACGCTACCAACCTACTGAAACTTACGCAGCAACGAGCCGACACTCAGGCCCGCATCGCTCTCAGCCAGTCAGCCCAGGCCAAACTTGCAGCGGAGCAGTACCGGCTCGAGCAGCAGCGCCAAGCACTGACGCGGAAGGGACAGCTTGCTGAACAGCGCGCACGAATTGCAGGACTACAGGCGGGCGTTTCAGGCCAGCCCGGCGAAGTGCCAGCGATGGCCCAGGTCCGAAGCCTCCAAGCCCAGATCGCCGAGCAGGAGGCCACGCGCCTCAGCCTCGAGAAGCAGCGTCGACAGCTCAACCCAGCCAGCCAGCAAGCCCAACGCATGGCGGCGCAGATTACGTTTCTGAAGGCGTCCGTCGACCTCAGGAAGCAGGAGCTCGACGTCACCAGACAGCAAGTTCAACTCGAGGAGTACCGGCGCACTGGCTTGGGGGCGTTCGTCATGACGCTCCGTGACTCAGTGAAAAACACCGCAGCCGAGATCGGCCAGCTCGCGGCCAACCAGTTCCTGGGGCTCGCGCAGAAGATCAGCGGAGCGTTCAGCACGATTTTCACCGACATGATCACGCAGCCTGAGCAGGCGCTCGCCAACTTCGGGAAGTCAATCTTGAGCGCGCTCGGTGACGTGGCGCTGTCGTTTGCTGCTGTGTTCGCAGCGAAAGCAGCGGGCTTCCTGGTGGTGCCAGGTGGGCAAGCCACAGCAGCGGGACTGTTCGCAGCGTCGGCAGGGCTCGGGGTCCTCGGTGGACTCCTGAAGGGCGGCGCTGCCGTCGTCGGTGGCCAGGGCCAGTCTAGCACTAGCACGGCACCATCGAGCACTTTTCAAGCGAGCGTACCGGGGCAGACTCCACCACAGGAGGCTGAACGTCAGATCGTGATCTTCAACAACATCAACTCGGTGCCGTGGCGTCGGGCTCGCGATACAGCGCCAGCAGAGTATCGCTCGATGGCTCGCTGGGCTGAGGCGCAGGCCAGGGCCACCGGGATCAAAATCGGAGGGCTGGGCTAGTGCCAACACTCGCAATCCCCTATTTCTGGGGGCAGATCACCATCACAGCAGGCACCAACGACCGCATTGACTGGGCTGAGGACAACGGGACCACCGTGTTGAACCTCGACACCACAGTTCCAGCGGGCACCTATTGGCCGTACAGCGCGACAGCCAGTGAGAGCTTGGCCTTCCAGATCGCGAACGCGCTCACTCTCGAGTCAGCAGCGTCGGGCTACTCCGGCTCCTACAGCGTGAACGTGGAAGACAGCAGCATCCAGATCACAGCAGCG
>Ga0208428_1000134_pt1 | contig 35791 bp, 23 predicted proteins | sample DEB08_DNA_11_FD_184535 | JGI IMG/M metagenome (GOLD analysis project Ga0208428, IMG submission 184535) | Aqueous microbial communities from the Delaware River and Bay under freshwater to marine salinity gradient to study organic matter... | ecosystem: Environmental > Aquatic > Marine > Coastal ... | reverse complement strand
GTGCTTCGGCGTTACAGAAAGCAATTCTAGGAGATGGAACAAGAGACAACAACGAGCTGTTGGCACCATTAAGGAAAAACGATTTGAACGGTATTTTCTGGCCCCTGACCCCGGCGGTTGTTATACAGCATTCGGCCAACTACAATGCACTGGCACAGACGCACAGCAACTACCCATTCCAGGCCTACCAGAACTCACAGGTGGACTCCATGAACATCATTGGTGAATTCCCCGTGCAGAATTCCGATGACGCCAAGCACTGGGTGGCTACCGTGAACTTCCTGAGGACAGTGACCAAGATGTTCTTTGGTAAGGAGCAGGATCTAAAAGGAAATCCACCGCCAATCCTGCACCTGTCAGGTTACGGGGATCACATGTTCCAGAAGGTGCCGGTGATAGTGAACACGTTCAACGTGGAACTGAGACCGGGCATTGATTACATTTCCACAAAACAGAATGACCTTGCCTACTCGGCTAGTCCTCGTGACCTTGGTGGTTATGATGAAGCAGGATTGCAAGTGGCGTCATCGGCGGAATCACAGACCTGGGCTCCAACACTGTCGAACATATCAGTTTTGGTGACACCGGTGTACAGCAGGGATTCTATCAAGAACTTCTCACTGTCAGAATTCGCACGTGGCCAGTTGAACGGTAAAGGCACAGACGAGATAGGATTCATCTAATGGCCAAGTATTCTTCCACATCACCATACTTCTCTACACCACAGAATGATGTTAACTTGGAAACGTTCGTCCCCAGGACCATAACTGCGGAGGACGATGACCAGAGTTACACCATAGAGAGGACATACGCATACAGGCCAGACCTGTTGGCCTATGACCTGTACGGCTCACCGAGGTTATGGTGGGTGTTCGCACAGCGTAACCCAGACCAGATAGAGGATCCCATATACGACTTCAAACCAGGAGTGACCATACAGTTGCCTAAACCCAGCAACGTCAACTCAGACCTAGGAATATAACATGGCAGAGAAATACACCACATCGGGATCTGCCAGCAAACCTTTCTTGAAACCCAACGTGCTACACCAGTATGCATCGTTCAACACCATATTCACACTGAGTGGCATCACCGAGCAGGAGATCAGGACAGCCAAGTTCCTGACCAATCCCGTGCATGACATAGTGGCACGTTCAGGAGGCATAGGTGACGCCAATGTGCAGACGAGACAGTTTAAGGAAAACAACCAGGAGCCAGAGGCCTTCAGGACTTTGATCAAGGATTTTGAAAAGAAGAAATACTACGAGCAGTACCAAGACAGCATAGACATATTGGACAGGGCACATGACCTGTTCATCGAGAACGTCAACATGGTGTCAACGGTTGGACCTAACGCGGAACGTAACCTAGGAAACTTCACAAAGATGGAATTCGAGATACACGAACCATACGGTATCACTTTCATAGAGAAGGTCAGGGCCGCGACTGCCATCAACGGTTTCCTGGACTACCAGGACGCACCCATGTTGCTGACCATAGAGTTCAAGGGGATCGACGACCAGGGAAGACCATACGCCAAACACAGCACCAACAAGAGCCACACACGTAAGATACCCATACTGATCAGCAGGGTGGACTTCGACGTGAACGAGGGTGGTGCCAGATATCAGGTAATGGCGGTGCCATACACCGACCTTGCGTTCGATGACAGGTTCAAGTATCCACGTACTGCTATGCCCATCGAAGGAAATGATCCTTATCAATGGGCCGCGGCCGCTGAACGTGCCTTGTCCGATCAGATGAAACAGGAGATCGAAGAACAGCGGAGGTATTATCCAGACTTCTACAAGTTCGAGATAGACGGTGAACTTGAGAAAAAAGGATTACAGTACAAGAACACAGCAGGCACCACCAACAGTGCTGGATCGGTAGCACAAAACCAAGAAGACTTTTCTGGTTTAAATTCAGACTTTGATGCACCCCCACCTAGACAGAACACCATGTCTGCACAGGCCAGTTCGGGCATAGCAGTCACCAAGTTCTTCGAGGATGCCATTAGGGCCGGATTCCATTATCAGGAGTTGGCCAACGATTTCTGGACCACATACATCAGGTCCAACACCGATTACACCAAGGAGAGCCTCACCAAGGAGAAGGTGGCCTCTATAATCAAGAGCAAGGAATTCGAGAAGATACTGTTCAACAACCAGTACATAGACTGGTTCAAGATCAAGACCACTGTGTACACGGACACCAGCAAGATCGATCCCATAACCAAGATGCATCCAAAGACCATCACATACAAGGCCATACCCTACAAGATACATATCCTTAAGTTCGTTGGTCCCGGAGTCAGCATAGCCAACGTGGACTGGGGTCGCAAGGTACACAAGGAATATGACTACATCTACACCGGTGACAACGTTGACGTGCAGGGTCTACGAATCAATTACAAGACAGCCTACTACCTGAGGAATTTGAGGGGTGATGACAAGAGTGACACAGAGAAGGGACTGTTCGCACCGCTGACGGAAGCGTTTAAGAACGTGTTCGGCAGGGAGCGTGATCCAGAACCGCTGTTGCCTCTGAGACAATATCCGTCATCCATCAAGGGTGCCAACACCGTGCAGACACTGTCAGGGGAGGCCAACAAGGCCCAGCAGTTCTATGATTACCTGACCAATCCTGAGGTGGACATGATGAGGATCGAACTGGAGATACTGGGAGATCCCACCTACATCTGCCAGGACATGTACGTGCCCATACAGGAAGGTGGCAAGTCATTCGGTGCCAAGGATGAGTCATTCGACACAGCATCAGGCAGTTTCAATGCTGACCAATTCCAACCCATAATCAGCGTGAGATATCGTCTGCCTGACGACATAGACGAACGGGAGGGCACCATGTTCAATGGTGGTAAGAAACGTTTCAGGGACGAGAATCTGTTCTTCAATGGACTGTACCAGGTCAACAAGATAGACACAAAATTTGACAACGGACAGTTCCTACAGACACTGCACTGTAGTAGGTTCAACAACCAACAGGGCGAGGGTGCAGTGCCGTTGTTGACAAACGCCTCGATAAAAAGCATAACTGAGATCAAGGACAGTGTAAATATCAAGAAGAAAATAAATGATAAGAAATCGGAATTATTACAAAGTGCTGAAGAACTGGCTAAGGATTCATTCAAGGGACTAATATAAAAGTATGGCATACACTTCAGCAGGATTCACTGACACACAGGACAACCAGAAGAACTTCAACGAGAAGTACATCGACAACGATCCAGGTCCGTACATTGGCACGGTAAAGGTGACCAACGATCCCCTCAAGATGGGGAGACTGGGTGTGAACATACCAGCACTGAGTCAGACCACCAACCCAACTTCAAGCCAGATAATATGGTGCCAGTACCTATCACCGTTCTACGGCGCTAAGAGTATTGAGGCAGTTTCAAAGAGTGATCCGTTCAGTTACAAGACCACACAACACAGTTACGGCATGTGGGCGGTACCACCTGACGTGGACACGGACGTGTTGGTGATATTCGCCAAGGGAGAACAATCTAACGCCACCGCATTCTGGATTGGTTGCATACAGAAACCTTTGGTAAATCAACAAGTGCCGGCCTACGGTTCTGCCCCAAACACAGAGTACTCTGGATCAGATAACAGAGAACGACAGATAGGAAGAAACGCAGGAGCATCCGGACAAACAACTTACGGGACAGAGTTTTTACCCGCTGGAGAAAAAAACCAGAGGCGTTACGCAGATGGTGAGACATTGTCTACTTTGGACAAATGGAGATATCCTGTCAATGACGTATTAGCAGACCAACTTAACGGTCAAGGACTTGTACAAGACACAGTGAGGGGAACCACCTCGTCATCAGCACGACGTGAATCTCCAAGCAGGGTTTTTGGTATTAACACACCAGGTAGGATCCGTTCAGACTCACGAGAGTTGAACATAGGGTTGGACAGCACCAAGGTCAAAACAGACAGGGATCCAGGCCACAGTTTCGTCATGGACGACGGTGCCGCGGATGGCACGAACCAACTGACCAGATTGAGGACAGCATCCGGACACCAACTGTTGATGCACGACACGGAGGGTGTGGTGTACCTTGCGAACGGATCAGGCAAGGCATTCATAGAGATGGCAAGAGATGGCACGATCAGTGTGTACTCGGCAAACGGTATAGATTTTAGGTCCGGTACAGATTTTAATCTACACTCAGACACAAACATAAATTTTCACGCGAAAGGTAATATTAACTTCACTGCGGAGCAGGATGTACAACTCAACGCAGAGGCCAACGTTCACACGATGGCCAAGAATTCCATACGTAATTCATCACAAGGTTCCTTGAGCAGTTATGCCGGCACGGTGCTTTCATCATTTTCAGCAGGGACACAGATGCACGGATCTGCCAAAAACTTTGACCTGGCAGGAGCAGAGGTGCACTTCAATTCACAACCACCGAGAGCAGGATGGGGACCGTCATGGTTGGTACCGGAAGCAGGACAGGTTGGAATCAAGGTAACGGGAGGTCCTGGCGGCTTTATTGACATAGATGATAATAAGCCGATAGTGAACGGTTCAGTCAACAAGAAAGAGAACAAGACAACTGTTACGGACTTCGTCACCCATGAGCCATACGACAGGAATAGTAGTCAGGCCAGGAAGAAGAAATTAATAAATGAAGCAATAGCAGAGATACGGAAATCCAATCCGGAAATGTCGGCCTCAGATATACAACAGATCAAGACTGAACTTTTAAAACAGCCATCTGTCAAGGCAGTGGCAGACAAACTGGGCAAAATGGTCAAACTCAACGACAAGATAAAACTGCCCGTGAAGAATCTCAACACGCTTGTGAGCAAGGCAAATGACATACAAAAGTTGATAGATGATCCAAAAGGTGCGGCGATGAACTTCGTGTATGGAAAAATAGCATCAATCAAGACCCAAGCCATCTCGGCGGTGAGGAGTTTCTTTAGATTCTAGGGAGTAAATATACATATGGCATACGGAGATTCAGGATCAGGAGACCTATCAAACAAGACGGTGACCTTCAAGGGTTTCAGTTCACGTGCGGACAAGCAGAACTTCAAACTGTACGACTTCGAGGTGGCCAAGCAGGACCTGATCAACAGGCTTTCCGTCAGGAAGGGCGAGAGGGTAGAGAACCCCGAATTCGGCACCATCATATACGATGCCATATTTGAACCATTCACAGAACAACTCAAGGACGCCATAGTGGAGGACATAACGGCAAATCTCAACGCAGATCCGCGTATCAGCACGGAAGAGATACTGGTCACGGAAGCGGACAAGGGCATAGCCATACAGGCCACTATAACCTATGTTCCACTGAACATTACAGAGAAACTGCGATTCAACTTCGACGAGAACTCACTACTGCGTCTATCTTAATATACGCACATTTCCTAACACATAAATACCGTTGTAATTACAATGGCCACAACAGATAGACAGAACAGATTATTAGTAGCGGAAGATTGGAGGAAGATCTACCAGGCTTTCCAACAGGCCGACTTCAAATCTTACGACTTCGAGACCCTGAGAAGGACCATGGTAGCATATCTACAGGAGAACTACCCGGATGATTTCAACGATTTCGTTGAGAGTTCTGAGTACGTGGCACTGATAGATCTCATAGCCTACATCGCACAGGCATTGAGTTTCAGGGTTGACCTGAACGCCAGGGAGAACTTCCTGGAGACAGCGGAGAGAAGGAACAGTGTTCTAAGATTGGCGAGGTTGATCAACTACAACGCCAAGAGGAATCAACCAGCGACAGGAATGTTAAAGATAGATTCAATATCCACAACACAGGACGTGCAGGACAGTTCGGGAACGAACCTGGCAAATTCAAACATCATATGGAATGACTCGGCTAACTCAAACTACAGGGAACAGTTCACTGCGATACTGAACGCGGCAAACCAGACTGGACAACTGTTTGGCAATCCAAGGGAGTCAGGCACCATAGGTGGCATCACCACAGAGGTATACACTTTAAGTTCCAATCAGTTGGATCTACCAATATTCAAGTTCCAGAAAGCAGTGGGAGGCGTGTCCAGATCATTCGAGATAGTGCCCAGCACCATAACAGATTCTGATTCTATATACGAATCTTCACCGGTGCCCGGGACAGGATTGACATACACATACAGATCAGATGGTTCTGGGGACAGTTCCAACAACACAGGATTCTTCTTCCTGTTCAAACAGGGAACGATGCAGAACCAAGAGTTCACCGTGGACACAGCGATCACGAACTATGTGAAAAGTTTTGAAACGTCCAATATAAACAACACAGACGTGTGGTTATACAAGTTGGACCAGTTTGGACAGTTGTCGGAGTCATGGACCAAGGTGCCATCACTGTCAGGAAACAATGCGATTTACAATTCACTGTCAAAGGCAGAGAGAAACACCTACAATGTGGTAACGAAAAATAACGACGCAATCGATCTTGTGTTTGGAGATGGAAATTTCTCAAACATACCTCTGGGCAACTTCAGGACCTACTACAGGGTTAGCGACAACGCCAAGTATGCGATACAGTCATCGGACATGCAGAACGTACAGTTGACCGTGCCATACACGGACGCCAACGGTGCACAGCAAAGTTTGACCATGAGTGTGAGCCTCAAGGCCAGTGTCTACAATTCAGCGGCAACGGAATCAAATGATTCAATCAAAGAAAAAGCCGCACAGGTGTACTACTCACAGAACAGGATGATCACAGCAGAGGACTACCAAGTGGTACCACTGAGTGCATCACAGGAAATTGTCAAAGTTAGATCCGTTAACAGGTCTGCGTCTGGCATAAGCAGAGCCAAAGAAATACTTGACCCAACGGGTGCATACTCCAATGTGAATGTGTTCGCAGAGGACGGCATACTGTACAGGGAAGAAAGTTTACAACAATTTAATTTTACGTTCAACAACAGGAGCAACATACAGTCAACGATAGACTCATCAGTTGAAGCAAAATTAAAAGAGGCATACGCTAGACAGTTTTATTATTTGAAGTATGGTACAAAAGATGCGAGCACACTTTCGGCGACATGGAATTCGACCACAACGGCAACCAACACAAACACAGGATATTTCACATCAGGTGGTGCATTAGTAATAGGTGATTCAGCAACTTCTAACATGAAGTTCGCTAAACCAGGTGCATTGGTCAAGTTCACATCACCCGACACAAGAAAGTTTTTGAACGGCACATTGGTGTCATCAGCCACAGACGACGCAGAGGATAGGTCATGGGCCAAGATAGGAGCAGTGGTGCTAGACGGTGCCAACGGCGGTGTTGGTAACCTAGAGTCAGGTGTTGGACCGGTAACACTCAACAACATAGTGCCAAATGGTGCTGTTGTGAATGCGATCATACCAAACTTCACAACATCATTTTCAGCAACACTGGAAGCAGATCTGCTGGACAGGATAGAAGCCTACGAGGAGTTTGGACTGAGGTATGATGTTGATTCTGAGACATGGAAGGTGATCACGTCAACCAATCTAAGCACCAGCACAGTGTTTGATCTTGCCAATGCGGGTTCAACCACAGGATCGAACGCGGATGCCAGTTGGTGGTTTAAGTTCACCAATGACGGTAACACCTACACCGTGCATTACAGGAAACTGGAATACATATTTGAGTCAGAATCACAGAACAAATTTCACTATGATGTGGAAGAAAAAATTTACGATTACACCACAGGCAAGAGTGTCAAGGACACAGTCAAGATCCTGAAGACCAACAGTTTGGTGTCATCGGGCAACAGTTTGGGATATCCTATCACATGGCAGGTAGTGGATGTGGTAACTGAAACAGACGGATTCCAAGACAACAGGAAAGTCAAGGTTGGTTTCTTTGACGCAGATGACGACGGCGTGGTCGACAATCCAGAATTGTTTGACATATTTGTGGAACCTACCTTATCGGAATCAACAAAATTTGTCTTCCAGGAGAAATACATCTCATACGACAATATAGAAAGATTCAGGCCATATGCGGCCACAAATTTCGTTGTGACACAAAACGAAACTGATATAAATCTAAATGCAACAACTTATACTGACGGACAACTGTTTTATTTCTATGACAGTGCTGAGGACGTGATAAAGAGTTACAGTTCAACGACCAACACTTTAAGCACTAGCACGGACTATAGGGCAAGGAGAGGCAGAAGTTCCATCAATTTCCAATACAAACATCACGCAGGACAGGAGACCAGGATAGATCCAAGCGTATCAAACATTGTGGACGTATATCTATTAGAGAGGACATATGATAACCTGTTTAGAATATGGTTACAGGACGGGGGCAATAAACCAACAGTGTCAACTCCAGACCAATTGAGGATCAACTACTCGGGGGCATTGAATCCATTGAAATCACTGTCAGATCAGATCATCTATCACCCAGTGAAATACAAAATACTTTTTGGTTCAAATGCCGAAGAACAATTACAGGCAACGTTCAAGGTTGTCAAAAACCCAAAGACCAATGTATCAGATGCTGTGATAAAGACAAGAGTCATTGCGGCAATCAATGAATTCTTTGCACTAGACAACTGGGATTTTGGAGATACTTTCTACTTCACAGAATTAGCCGCCTACATACACAATGAACTTGCACCAGATCTACTTACTGCTGTGATTGTGCCAAACCAGGCAGGACAGGGGTTTGGGTCTCTGTTCCAACTTGACTCGGCGGCGGACGAGATTTTCATCAGTGGGGCCACCGTTGATGATGTGTCAATCATAACAGCACTAGGAGCCAACCAGTTGGCGGCATCCGGTACTGTGGTCACATCAACATCAACTGCCACTACAAACACCACGACAGGATCAGCGGTATCAGGCTCTACTACAACAGGTTCCGGTTCAAGCACCGGCAGTAGTGGGGCAGGATACTAATGGCGGACAATCCCACAAACGCTCTAACAAACAATGAAGTTGTCAAACAGGGCAACAACGAGTACAGGCGTACAGTCCAACACCTACCCGCTTTCTACAGGACGGACGCAAACCAGAGATTCCTGGCCAGCACCATGGATCCCTTGGTACAGAAAGGATCGTTGCAGAGACTGGACGGTTACATTGGAAGACAGGACGCATACACCAGGAAAGTTTCTGACAGATATTTGCCAGCAACAAGTAGAGACAGGTTTGCCTATCAACTGGAACCCGCGGTAACATACACAGATAGAGATACAACTTCCGTAAACCCAGAGGACCAGGTAAAGTTCACAGCGACCTATGACGATTACATAAATCAGATCAAATACCTAGGAGGAAAGGTCAACAATCATGACAGGTTGAACAAGGAAATAGTGTACAGTTGGAATCCGGCCATAGACTATGATAAATTGGTCAACTACAGGGAGTACTATTGGATACCAGAAGGACCGGGTGCAATAGAGATAGATTCCGTTGGACCAGGTGCGGTAGCAGAATACAGTGTAAAAAACAACAGCCAGTCGGCTTATGAATTCACACACAGGGAGAACGAGAACAATCCTATACTGACTTTGTACAGGGGCAACACATACAAGTTCAACGTTGACGCCGAAGGCCATCCGTTCTGGATAATGACCGAACCATACAAAGATGGTTCTACCAATTTATTTTATTCCACGGGAGTAACCAATGCCGGCACAGATAACGGTACCGTGACTTTCACAGTGCCTGCAGGTGCACCAGACACTTTATATTACCAGTGTGGAAATCATGATAACATGTATGGAATACTACAGATAAGAGATGCCACTAGCACAACAGCGATCAATGTTGAGGACGACATTGTGGGTGCAAAAAATTACAGTCTGAGGACATTGGACCTATCCAATGGAATGAAGATAAAATTCACAAACTCGTTGGTTTCAACAGCATACTAAGACAAAGAATACTACGTTGAAGGCGTTGGTGAAGCGATCACATTGACCGATGTTGAAGATCTTATGACCCCAGGCACTTATGCGACGGAATCAACTGTATTGTATGACCAGGCTGGGTACGACACGAGGCCCTATGCCAAAGCATTTTACCTGCCTGAGGCAAAGGACTACATCACGATCAAGAGAGATTCTCAAGACCAGAATGCATGGTCTAGGTACAACAGATGGTTCCACAGGTCCATCATAGAGGAGACTGCACGGGTAAACGGATTCACACCTGTACTAGACGAGGACGACAGAGCCAAGAGACCCATAATAGAATTTGATTCGGGACTTGCATTGTATAATCATGGCACGGTGGCCAAGAGATCCGTGACACTGTATGACACAGTGACCACAGATGCTTTCAGCAACGTGGTCAAACAGGCAGGTTACATCATCGATGGTTTGGCACTGGCGGACGGAATGAGGGTTGTGTTCGCGGCGGACACGGATCCCATAGTGAAGAACAAGATATACGATGTCAACTTCGTAACAGCGGGAGACTCCACGCAGGTCATAAACCTAACAGAGGCCTCGGATGCGGAACCATCAGACAATGACTCCATATTCATAGAGTTTGGAAAAACCAATCAAGGCAAGACTTTCCGTTATGACGGTGCTACAGAGACTTTCGTTGAAGCACAACAGAAGACTGGAGTGAACCAACAGCCGTTGTTTGGCATGTGGGACAACGATCACACACCATTTGATGACGCGACAACATACCCCAATTCAACCTTCACAGGAGCAAAGGTTTTTGCTTTCGCAACATCAGACACTGCCACAACAGACACGGTGCTGGGAATCAAGGTCAAGTACAACACCATCAACAATGTGGGAGACATCGTGTTCGACTCTGATCACACGTCAGGAACATTCACATACAAGAGCGGAACAACAACCGTAACAAAGAACCTGGCAGAGGGGCACCTGCACTACACGACGGGTAGAAGCACACACAACTCGAGGAGCGCCTGGATAAAAAGGACTAACGAAAGCAGACAGCGTGTGATCAGGACCTTCATCGTTGATGCGACAGAGAAACAGTTGTTCCCGATAGACTTCTATAAAAATTCAGCGGAACTGACCGACCTAGAAGTTTCTGTGTCAGTGAATGGATCAAGAAAGACATTGGGCACAGATTACACACTGGAGACAGGAACAAAAAACAAATACGTAAAATTCAACAAGGCGCTGGAAGTCGATGACCAGATCAGGATCGCGGCATACAGCAGTGCTGACAAGATCGCTGACAAAGGCATATACGAGATACCTGAGAACCTGGCAATCAACAGTCTCAACCAACAGTTGGGCACGTTCACTTTTGGACAAGTGCTCAATCATGTGCGAGATATCTTTGACAAGAACCAAGATGTGACAGGTGCGATACCGGGGACATCAAACCTGAGGGACAAACCAGATGCCAGACTCAAAGGCGGTAGCATACACCAGCATGAGGGACCATTGCTACCTGCAATGTTCAACATCATAGACCAGGAAGCCAACTTCGTCACAGCGACGGACTACGTGAACCAGGAGTACGAGAAATGGTACAACGCATTCCTCACACACGCAACAGGAACGGCATACGAGGGAGTGGCCGCTGACAGGGTTGACGAGATAATCGCCGCGATTACACCAGGCAGGGACAACACGTTCCCATTCTACTACGAAGACATGTTGGGTTGGGGAGGCAATGTGTCAACGAGATCATACACAGTGATGGGAGCATCACAGACCGACTACGCACTAGACTCACAACACGACATCACAACACTCAGTAACAGGGCAGTGTACGTTTACCTAAATGGAGTACAACTTATTTTGGGAACAGATTACACGTTCAGCAAAACAGATGACAGTGTGAACATCAGCAAGATCCTTGCAGAGGGCGACAAGATCGTGATAAAGGATTATGCAGACACCACAGGCAGTTACATGCCACCGTCACCTACCAAACTGGGAATGTATCCCAAGTTCACACCTGAAGCGTTCATTGACACCACTTATTTGACAGACACAGCAGTAATCAGGAAACACGACGGCTCTATCATAAAGGCATACGGAGATGAACGTGATGCATTGATTCTTGAACTTGAGAAAAGGATATACAACAACATCAAGGTCAATTACGATGCCACGCTAGTCGACATACATGATGTGTTGCCCAGTGCTTTCTCATCAACGGAATACACACTCGCTGAAGTAGACAGTGTGATGGCACCAGACTTCTATCAGTGGGCCGGCCGTAATAATGTTCAATACATCAATAATACCTTGTTCACAGAAGGATCGCCATTCACCTACAACTACGCCAGATCAAAAGGCAGATTGATAGATGAGAACCTGCCAGGACACTGGAGGGCCATATACAAATACTTCTACGACACGGATGCTCCGCATGTGAGACCATGGGAGATGCTTGGGCATTCAGAGAAACCCGCAAATTGGGACACTACTTACGGAACCGCTCCATACACATCAGGCAACACTGTGCTATGGAATGCTGTGGCAACCGAACCTGGAAGGTATGGTAAGCCCTCTATAAATGATTACATACCGGTCGATGCATCGGGTAATCTTCTAGACCCGATAGCGTCGGGATTGATCAGTAATTTCGACATACCAGGCAGGCAGAACAGTTGGAAGTTCGGAGACCAAGCACCAGCGGAAACGGCCTGGAGGAGATCTAGTGCATATCCATTCACAGTAATGAAGACACTGGCACTGACCAAGCCAGCCAAATTCTTCTCTAACCTTTTTGATCCATCTAGATTGACTACTAACGTTGCAGGAAATCAGATATACACACTTACAGGCATAAGGAAGACACTGGCAACTGCAAAATACCATTTAGAGACGGAAACGGATCTAGCAACAGGTGTCACAACACGATACCAAACAGCGGGGTACCAATCGTTTTTGATCAACTATCTCATTTCAAGGAATCTAGATACCAAAACCTTTTATTATGACAAGATGAAAAACCTATCTGTGCAGTTGGCATACAAGTTAGGTGGTTTCACAGACAAAGACAATTTAAAAATTCTAACAGACAGTGTGTCACCGGGATCAACCTCAGGATCAAAATTCATACCAGATGAGAACTACAAGATTTTGTTCAGGACTTCCAATCCTGTTGAAAGTTTCCAGTACTCGGGAGTTTTGATTGAGAAGAACACGGACACGACCACAAAAACAGACGGTTCAACGGTAACCCTTGCAGGTGGGTACAAGGTTTTGGGCTACAGCACAACCAAGCCTTATTTCAATTTCAACTATCCTGTCAAAACAACAACAGCGACAGCGGTGTCTGTAGAAGGATCCGTAGTGGTCGAACAGTATGCCACACACCAAGAGATAACACAGACCATACCATATGGTCATGTGTTCGACACCATACAGGATGTGGTAGACTTCATGTTCGGGTACGGTCATTGGTTGGAGTCACAAGGATTCAAATTCAACAAATTCTCAAATGAATTAAAAGAAACATTGAACTGGGCAAACGCAGTGAAGGAGTTCCTGTTCTGGACAACTCAGGAGTGGTCGCCAGGTAGTGCAGTCACAGTTTCACCCGCGGCGGATGGCTTCGAATTAGATACCAACAACAGCATCGTAGGACAATTAAGAAACCTAGCAGGAGACTATTCGATATTGGATTCTGGAGGTAGGAAGATTGACATCGGTGAGATATCCACGAAACGCATAGGAAAGACATTCGAGTTAGGCATCAAGTCTGACACCATTGGACTGTACAACATAGCACTGAACACAGTGCAGAAAGAACACGTGTTATTGTTTGATAACAACACGGTATTTGCGGACACGATATATGATCCATTCACTGGATTCAGGCAACAGAGATTGAAACTGGTTGGATGGAAGACCTCAGGATGGAACGGTGACTACTACGCACCGGGATTCGTGTTTGACGCCGCACATGTAACCTATTGGCTGGCAAACACAGACTACAGGATTGGGGACAGTGTCGAGTACCAAGGCAAGTTCTATGTGGCAAAGACTAATCACAACTCCGGATCAACGTTTGAGAAGACAAATTGGACGCTCAAGGCCAACAAGCCGGCACCACAGTTGATACCCAACTTCGACTACAAGATATCGCAGTTCAACGATTTCTATGAATTAGAGACCAACAACTTCGATGAATCACAACAGCAGTTAGCACAGAGGCTCACTGGATACCAGAGCAGGGACTACCTGGAGAACCTTTTCGTAAATGACGTCTCACAGTACAAGTTCTATCAAGGGTACATCAGGGAGAAAGGGACCAAGAACGCCATAGACAAGATATTGAAGGCCAAGTACGAGGACGAAGACATATCATTGGACCTATACCCGGAGTGGATGATCAGAACCGGCACATTTGGTAACACGGATTCCATAGAGAACATACAGATGACTTTGAAGGACGATGAGATCACAGCAGATCCACAGAGCATTGAATTGCTAGACACATCAAATGACACAGTCGAGTACCCACGGTCTGATGCCATAGTCAAGGATGACCTGTACTACAAACCAGTTGAATACACAGCATCGACCACGTTTAAGAAATTGGACTACACAAAAGAAGGCGTAAGCAGAGACACAGCACAAATCTTCAAGACGGCAGGATATCCACAACTACAACAGGTACAGCACACTGCATTCAACATAGACGAGATACTCAATCTTGACATGAACGCCATATCAACCAATGACCTGGTATGGGTGGCCAACAAGAGCAACAGAGATTGGGACGTGTTTAGGATATCAAGTGCAAGGATCAAGATAGCAACTTTGAATTTGATCAACGACGCCGCTCAGTTGGAGATCACATTCACAGGATCACACACACTGTCACCGGGCACGACGACAACGGAAGCCGACTACTTTGGAATATCAAACAGTGAGGAACAAACGCTAAATGGTGTGTACCAGGTCAAGGCAACGCCAGATCACAAGACGGTGATAATAGACTACGACGGCAACGTGGGATTCATCCCCGCACTTGAAGACGGATCAACTGCGGACAGTTACGGAAACGTCTACAAGTTCGTATCTGTGAGGCTTGCATCCATGGACAACGTCAACGATTTATTGGAGTACAGCGATTACACAGACAAGAACGATGCGATAGAACAGCCAGGAGACAAGATTTTCGCGGACGCTGACGTATCGGGTCTATGGCGTGTGTACGAGAAACAGGATCCATACACGACAGGTTTAGTACTATCACCGGACGCCAGCACAGCAGAACAAGAATTTGGTCACAGGATAGTGGCACGTAATGATGGAAGGACGGTGATCGCATCCGCACCTGGCAAGGGACAAGGTGAGGTACACTTCCTGTTCAGGAGAGAAGCAGTGGCAGGAGACACATTGCAGACACAAGCGACAGCCACAATGACGGAAAACGATGACAACACCAGCAGATTGGGTGAGTCTCTGTCAATGAGCACTGATGAGAACTTCGTGGTCGCGGGAGCACCATACACCAATGCAATAGGACTAGATGGAAGCACCAGGTTCTCTGATTCTGGGCTCATCAAGATTTACCTATGGGATCCGGCCAGTTTCAAATATGGTATACTGAACACGATCACACCACCAGCAGACGAGGCGTCACAGAATTTTGGATGGGCACACAAGATCTCGGAACCAACCACTGCATCAACCAGAACTACAGCAGACAAGTACCTGTTCGTGTCCGCACCAGGTCATGACAGCGACACTGGCAGGGTCTACATGTACACCTGGGGAGTGGGTGAGGATGGTTCAACGTATGACACATGGACACAGGACTACACCATAGAAGCACCGGCCGGCGGTTCAGGGCAAAGATTTGGACACAGGATACAGGCCAACGACAACGGTGACATACTGGCAGTCAGTTCCGTGGCACCAGGCAACGCAGGCAAGGTGGAGATATTCATAAAGACATCACAGAGCAATGATGGAAGCACACAGAATTCCTTCGCACTGGCACAGACCATAACAGGTGTTGCCAGTGATGGATCATCATTGAACACCGCTTTCGGTGAATCAATAGCAATGAGCAAGGACGGAACAACATTGATAATCGGAGCACCAGGGGTAGATGGCGTAGAAAACGCTGACGCAGGGGCGATATATTACTACAAATGGAATGCAGACGACTCAACAAACACATACACACTTCAACAGACCATGAGTGCACCGAGCTCGAGCGTGAACATGAAGTTCGGAACGAGCCTGGACCTCAACAACGATGGAACACGGTTGGTCATTGGCGCTGAGAATTTTGCCAGTGCTAGGGAAATAAAATTTGATCTAGGTGAGACCACCTTTGATCTACAGGACACCAATATAGTTGACAACAATGTTCAGTCTGGAGGAGCATTCACAGCCACAATGTACAACACAAAGTTCGTGATTGACGATCGTTTGACATCAGAGAACATGTCGGAAAAAGACGACTTTGGACGTGGTGTGTGCATGATTGACAACTCGCTCTTTGTTGGTGCCCCGAACGACGACGGCAACACAGCATCAGACGGTAGCACAAAAATTGTAAACGACGGAACGGTTGCCTGTTATGACCTAACAGTCAAAGGCGAGTACGCCTGGAAGAATCTAGTCACAGAAACCGCACTGATGGACACGGAGAAACTGGGCAAGGTGTTTGACTTTAACAAAAAGACAAAACAAATACGAGACTACTATGACCTGTATGATCCGATCAAAGGAAGGATATTAGGCATAGCGGACAGGGAGATCAACATTAAAACGGCCTGGGATCCGGCGACCTACAACGTTGGAGAAAATGCCAACCCTAGTACAGCATGGGCCGAGGACCACGTGGGAGAGGTATGGTGGGATCTGTCGACAGTCAAATGGCTATGGTATGAGCAAGACACACAGGAATACAAACATAATAACTGGGGACAGACCTTCCCAGGATCAAGCATAGATGTCTATGAATGGGTGGAATCTAGGTTGTTGCCAGGTGAATGGGATCGTAGGGTGGAAGGTGCTGGACAAACAATTTCAGGCACAGCTCTGTACGGCGATAACTCACAGTACACGGTGATACAGAAGTATGATTCACGATTGGACCGTTTCGTCAACTTCTACTACTATTGGGTCAAAGGAAAGACCACCATGCCGGCTGACAGTGTGGTTAACAGGAAGAACACAGTGGCCTCAGTCGCCAACATGATTGCGAATCCGCAGTCTTTTGACATCAAGTATTATTCAGTGACGGACACAAACAAGTTTCAAATAAACAATGTGAAAGGCCTGTCCAATGACACAATAGTGTTGAACATAGACATCAGGACCAACACATTCGAGGGAGATGCCCACAGTGTATGGAAGTTGGTCAGAGAGGGAGATGCAGGTTACAGACCTGGACATCAGATAGAGACACGTTGGTGGGATTCCTTGATAGGCAAGAACTCAGCGGGAGACAATGTTCCAGATCTAGATCTACCGGTCAATGAGAGGTATGGAAACAGCATAAGGCCTAGACAGAGCTGGTACGTGGATAGATACGATGCTCTCAAAGAAATAATAGACTACGCAAACACGGTGTTGAAGAAAAATCAGTTGGTGGGACAGATAGACCTAGCAAACCTAGATTCCAAAGATCCTGAACCTACTCTACAGAGTCTTGAATGGGACTCTTCCGTTGACACATATGCGGAATTGACCTATGTGAACACGGCAGACATATCAGGCACGGCAAACTACCTGGTCAAGGCGGACGAGACAGCCAACAACTATTGGGCGATATACACCTGGGATGGCACCACGTGGTTGAGGACCAAACTACAGACCTACAACACATCTGCATACTGGAGTTACACAGATTGGTACAAGACAGACGGAGACATGGTGCATGATCAAGACACAAAGATAGACCAACAGGTCACGTACCAATATGAATTGGACACGCTGGAACTTGCTATAGGCAAACATGTCAAAGTGACCAGTGCGGACACAGGTGGTTGGAAACTGTTCATGAAGACTGCAACAGGTTGGGAGAATGTTGGAACAGAGAACGGAACAATTAGGTTAAGCACGAAACTTTACGACTACAGCCAAGACGCCACAGGTTTTGCAGGTCAAGACAATTTTGACGACAACTTCTTTGACCAAGAACCAAGCATCGAGACAAGGAAGGTGTTGACGGCACTACGTGATGACTTGTTCATCAATGATCTAGCAGGGGAATACAACACCTTGTTCTTCACAGGTCTGAGGAAGGTACTGTCAGAGCAGACGTATGTAGACTGGATGTACAAAACATCATTCATAAACGCCAAGAACAATGTGCGGCAACTGGACCAAAGGAAAACTTACACGGCGGGGACAGATTCATGGATAGAGAACTATATAAACGAGGTCAAACCCTTCCACACAAAATTGAGGGAGTACAGACTGGGTTACAACAAGACAGAGACACAGGATGGTATATATTCTGACTTTGACAACCCTACCTTCTATGATGCGACCACAGGCAAAATCAAGAGCCTAAATGTCGATTCAGACACAGACAAATTGACAGAATATCCACATCAAATGTGGTATGACTACCACAAGAAGTATGTTCAGTCAATCACAGTCACAGCAGGTGGTTCCGGATATGAAGTGGCACCAACGGTGACCGTACTGGGAGGAACGAAAGGTTCCACAGGACCTTTCCAGATACAGGCGACAAGTTCTTCAGGACCAACGTCAGGATCGTTTGGATACTACTATCCGTTGTTCACCAGCGAGAAACAGGCAGAGATATATGACTCACAGAATTCAGGATCAGGATCAACCAATAGGTACACGTTTGATGGAGTGACAGGAACGTTCTATGGTCCAACGACCACGACGAGCGAAGCACAGAGCACTAAATCAGGCACATTCAAGATGTACGTCACACCAACGACCACAGCGGCCACTGCCGCGGCAATCGTACAAAACGGTGCAGTGACGAAAATCAATGTGACGGGCATTGGGGCCAACTACACAACCACTCCAACGGTTGTCTTGACAGGTGGTAAGACAGATGGCACAACACCAACGGACACTGCTAGAGCATATGCCAACCTGAACAATGATCTAGTAAGAGACTTTGATACGACGATCAAGTTTGACAGGGTTTCAAGCACGTCCAGGGTAGTGGATTGGACGGTTTCTACGGCATACGCATACAATGACCTATTGAGATACAACAACGAACTTTACAAAGTCACAAACGCATTCACTTCAACTACAGACTTTGATGACAACATAGGAAGTGTTTACAAAGTGTATGGTGATGAGACAGGACTGACAGCGGCTGACAGGACCAAGGGATTCTACACGCCAGGATCTGGCATGCCAGGCAATGAACTTGACCAGGTGATGACCGGTGTTGACTATGGTGGCACAATGGTGACAGGATTGCTATTCTCACAAGACCAAAGTTGGGACAAAGCGGGTTGGTATGACTTCCCATGGGACAACTACGGAGATACCAGGGTTAAGGCATTCAGAGCCGATGGTTCTACAGCGGCATACACATTTGACACTGCACCCACAAGCTCTGAAGTTTATCAAGTTTACCTAACACAGGACGACAGCACAAGGAAAAAACTTTCAGATGTGATCCGAGGCGATGGATCAACTGTGTCATTTACTATAAGCGAGACTCCAGAAGAGAACGCATTGGTTGAATTCATACCTTTTGATGATGATGGTGTGCTTACACCAACTGATGATAGAACTTTAGATTCTATCATTAAAGGTGGCCTGTTCACATCAGCACTAGGACACGCACCAAGTGACATTGTGTTAGAGGGCGACGACTTTGTTTCTCCAGACACAAGTTATGCACCTGAGGAAACAGTACCAGGTCAATTGTTTGATTCACTAGACATTAAGGTGTACACTTCTCCCGAGTCAGGCGTGCCATTTATTAGTGAGATGAATCATAGAGGAAACGGTAGCACCACAACATTCGCTATTGGTGATTTCCCAGGCACTTTAGGTTCAGTGACAGTAGTTGTGAATGGAGTTACACAAAAAGGCAATGCTTTAGATTCAACAGTTTCTGATTACACAGTGAATGTGAAGGATAAAACTATTACTTTTGATACAGCACCAATTGCCAACGCCTTGATATCTACAAGAGTGTTTGCAATATCGGGAGAGAACTACAGGGTACTTAATTCTTTCACTGGAGATGGAAGCACTACAACATATTTGACATCAACACGAGGAGAATTTAATCTCGACTCGACATCATCTGACATTTATGTCACTATCGATGGTGTTCCGACTAGTTCATACACCACTACCAATACAGCAAACACAATTACAGTTGTGTTCGACACGGCCCCGGAAGCAAACACTTACATTCAAATTGCTGGTTTTAATAAATCAACAACATCAACAAGGAGTTATGCAAGTATAAGGAACCAATTAGTGACTTACGACGGTTCTACAAATAGATACACATTGACATATCCACCAGGTGCAATAGGACCATATTCAGGCCTGACAACGGTTGAATTAAACGGTAGAGTTCTAAGAGGACCTGATAACACCTACTACGTAGGTGATGGAAGCACGTATACATATGGAGTCATATCGGGACTAGGTGAGGATTCTACAGTAGATCCTGCCAAGACAATATCAAGCGATAGTCAAGTACAGGTTTTTGTTAATGGTGTCCAAAAAGATTTAAACACTCATTACACTGTTGACATTGGAAATCAAAATGTAGAATTTAAATCTGATTCGGTTCCAACAACCACAGATGTAATTTGTATATCTACATTGGTTGATAATCAATATTATAATGAAGGAACTGACATCATTCTGGTACCGGGTGCAATAACTTCGCCATACAGTCTAACTGCCAACGACGTGTTATCAGTTACTACATTCAATAATGCATTGGGCATGAAACAGAGAAGAGAAGTCCTTGAAGGTAAACCAGGTGGTGCGTTCACTTTGAGATTTAATACCCTACATGCAGGTTACACATATGTTTGGTTAAATGGAGAACCGTTGGTGCAGGGAAGTGATTACACAGTTAGTAATAACGTTATACAGGTTGTAGGCAGATCAATAACATCTTCTGATAGATTGGATGTCATGTACTTTGCACTCGAGACTGCAACAGGAGCCACAGGCTTTAGAATATTCAAAGACATGATGAACAGGACATTCTACAAACGTATTTCTAAGACTGCAACAACAAAATTAACTTTGGACATGACAGCAGGGACACAGGACATGACAGTCGAAGATGCCAGTGTGTTACCAACACCAAATGCATCTGCGAATGTTCCAGGAGTAGTTTTCATAGACAAAGAGAGAATAGAATACTTTACGAAATCAGGTAACACGTTGGGACAACTTAGACGTGGAACACTGGGAACAGGAATTAAGGAGCATGGATCAGGCACGGAAGTGGTAGATGCGTCTGGTACTCAAACCATCCCTTATGCGGACACAGTGTACACCAACACCTTCACAGGTGACGGTAGCACACTGACATTCGCACTATCACAAACACCATCATCCGCTAGTGAGTTAGACATATTCATTGGTGGCCAACGATTGTTGCTCACTAGCGAGGATGGATCAACTATCAACTACTCCGTGGACGGAAGCACAACTGCCGTAACTTTAAGCACAGCACCCGCTTCAGGAACACAGGTCAAAATATTACACAAGAAAGGACAGGTTTGGTATACGGCATTAGACGGTAATCCAGCAGATGGTAAGGGATTACAGGCTTCAAGCACACAACAGGCTAGATTCATTGCTAATGAGCCCACAAACGCACCTGAATAAATACACTAGATGACACAGGACAACAAACCCACAGAAGCAAAAGAAGACAACAAAAAGCCTCAGGATAACACGGGTGTTATGATGACGGGGCACATCAAGATTTTCGACCCAGAGACAGGTGAGGTTATCGTAGACAAGAGGAACGCGATACACTACGAGAACATGTCTCAGGCGTTGGCCAATTCATTGGCAAACAAAACAACAGGCTTCGTGCATGAGATGGCATTGGGAAATGGTGGTACCAGTGTTGACCCAACTGGAGTAATCACTTACCTCACACCAAACTCAACAGGCACAAATGCATCACTTTACAATCAGACATATTACAAAGTGATAGACGACAACAGTGCAACCAACAAGGACACAACCAGGAACAAGATGGAAGTGAGACACACTGCGGGAAACAAGTACACAGACATCGTTGTGACTTGTACGCTGGACTACGGTGAGCCCACAGGACAGGCGGCTTTTGACAACACAACAGATTTCAACGGTGATTATGTGTTTGACGAGTTAGGACTCAAGAGTTGGGAAGGAACAGAAAACGGATCGACCAACAAACTGTTGACACACGTGATATTCCATCCGGTACAGAAGTCACTGAACAGACTTATACAGATAGACTACACTTTGAGAATTCAAAGTTTAACAACTTTCACTGAGACGAGCTCTACGGCACTGTCAACTTCAAACACAGTGAGTGGAACCACTTCAGGCGGTAACACAGGATACTAATGGCCTACACAGTAAACAAGTCAAATAGTTCGGCATCGCCAAACCAGTACACGGTACAGGATGGTGTTGTCAACACACAGACCGATCTAAGTTTCATAGGTAAAGGCTACGCAGGTTACGGAGAGGTCATAGCGGAGAACTTCCTGCACTTGTTAGAAAATTTTTCAAATACATCTGCACCTTCTAAACCAATACAAGGACAACTTTGGTGGGATTCATCAAATGCCAAACTACGAGTGTACAACGGAACCGCATTTCAAACTGCAGGCGGAAGTGCACCATACCAATCGTCAGCACCATCCAACATGGCGGCTGGAGATATTTGGATAGACTCGGACACAGGACAGATGTACTACTACAATGGAACGTCATCTGTGTTGGTAGGTCCACCTAGTTCCACAGGAACAACAAATGGATTCACATACGACACCATACTTGACTCTGACGACAACAGTCAGAATATAACGAAACTGTTCAATGATGGCAATCTAATTGCTGTAATATCAGAGGACACATTCACACCCAAGACAACACTTACAGGATTTGCGACAGTCAAAAAAGGTATAACACTGACCACTGCAATATCAGACACAAAATTCCAAGGTACTGCCTCAGACGCAGACGCACTGGGCGGAGTAGCGGCGGCAAACTATCTGAGATCCAATGCCAATGACACCACATCGGGTACCATCAGTATCGCCAATGATGGTGGACTTGTTGTTGGAGTTGACAGTGACATGACCATAACGGTTGACTCATCAGGTGGTATCATAGCGAACACAGTGAACAACACGGACATAACCTTCAAAGTAAACGACGGTGGAGTGACAACCACAGTGATGACCATAGACGGTTCAGAGTCTAGAGTAGGTATTGGCACGACAACGCCAAGCACGAAACTGCAGGTAGCAGGCACCGTGACAGCAACAGGATTCTCTGGGCCACTCACAGGGGCAGTGACAGGAGACCTGACCAGCTCAGGCACCAACTCAATGGGCACTCTGACTATGGGTGGTACACTTACATCAAAAGCAATATTGCCAGATGCAACATTAAGTTACGACATAGGTTCCAGCGGTAAGAAATATAACACAATATATGCCAAAGCAACGTCGGCGCAATACGCTGACTTGGCTGAGATATATGAGTCCGATGCTGAGTACGAAGTGGGCACAGTCGTCATATTTGGCGGTGAAAAAGAGATCACAGTTTCGAGCATGGGTGCAGATCCAAGGGTAGCAGGTGTCATATCAGAGAATCCAGCCTACTTGATGAACAACGATGCCACAGGACAAGCGGTAGCGTTGCAGGGTAAAGTGCCTTGCAAAGTGGTAGGACAAATCAGCAAGGGGGATATGTTGGTCACACACTCGCAACATCCAGGGGTGGCCAGGAAAGCCACGGATCCAAAGATGGGTACAGTGATAGGGAAAGCGTTAGAGGAATACAATTCAACCGAAATAGGCACAATTAATATTGTGGCTGGAAGACTATAAATATAAGCAAATGGCGTACACAATTAACAAAACAGACGGAGGATTCGCATTTAGTCCAGATGGACAAATAGCGGACGGTACAGTAAACAACTCAACATCTTTGCAGTTGTTTGGAAAATCATATTCAGGTTTTGGTGAAGGCCTCAATGAGAACCTAGTGAAATTGCTAGAGAACTCTGCATTGTCAACGGCTCCATCGGCACCGTTGAGAGGTGAACTGTGGTTCGACACATCCACTAACCAACTTAAAGTTTACGACGGAACAAGTTTCAAACCCACGGGTGGTTCAAAAGCACAGTCATCTGCACCAAGCAATCCATCATCAGGAGACCTTTGGTTGGACACAGATGATGATCAGGTTTACGCCTACACAGGTTCAGCATGGCAACTGGTTGGTCCAGTTTACACATCGGGACAGACGCTTTCGGGCTGGAAGATAGAGACACTGGCCAGTGCGGGAGGCAACAAGGTTGTTTCATCAATGTACGCGGGCAACACCAGGGTAGCGATACTTTCAAAAGAGACTTTCACTCCTAGTGCTTCTCAATCGGGATTCGCAGAGATCAAGGCAGGTTTCACACTAAACTCCACATTGGGTGCGGTTTTTGACGGAACTAACACACAGGCCAGTGCGATAGATATCAGTTCGACAACCAACACATCGGGCACAGTCATAGCAGGCGGAAACTTCCTAAGGGCGGATGCGGCAGACACAACAACAGGTGCACTTACAGTAGATGCAGACGGCGGTGTGATCATAGGTGACGCACAAGAATTAACTATAACAGTATCAAGTAACGACGTTACAGTAGCACAAACATCTTTAGACAAAGATTTGAAATTCACAATCAATGATGGTGGAGTCACTAAGACACCTATCCAACTTACAGGTGCCACTGGGGCAATAGGATTGACCGGTGATGTGACAGTAACAGGAAATTTGACGATCACAGGTGAGTTTGAGAACAGTTCTAGCGAGATCAACATAGTAAACGATGCTTTCTTGAAACTCAACACGGGAAATTCAGAGGCAGACTCAGGCATAATCGTTGAGACAAGCGACACAGATGATGCTAGACTATTTTACGATGTGTCAGAGAACAGATGGACAGCAGGCGAAGGTGCCACATATTCACATTTGATCAGAGACACAGATGCAGTGAGCGATGGAGATGCCAATAAAAATTCAGGATTCCTAAGAACAACAGCGGCTGGTTTACTGACAGTCACTAATGTTTCATTAGGTGCCGTTGGTTCAGCGATCACGACATCAGACACTTCAAGCACCAGTGTTCCAACTATAGGACAGGTAGCCACTTTTGGTAACCTATGGGGCGGATCGGCAAAAACAGTTTCAACATCAAACCCAACAGGCGGTGACGGTAGCGACGGGGACTTTTGGTTCGTAAGGGAGGCGTAATCCCATGGTAGCAGTCGTCAAGACATTCAACTACACAGGTACACTACAGCAGGCAACTATCCCAGCAGGGACGACGTCAATAGACGTTTACCTTTGGGGCGGAGCCGGAGGTGGCGGAGGTGGTGACCAAGGTGGTCCGGGAGGATCAGGCGCCGCGGGACACTTCCTTGAACACACGGGATTCGCAATATCATCAGCACAGATAGGCACCACACTGGAAGTAGCAGTGGGTGGTGGTGGAGCCGGTGGTGGAGGTGGTTCGAACGCACCAGGCGGTGACAACGGCAAGAGCAAGACAGCATATTCAGGAGGAGATGGTGGTAACTCAGGACCACGTGGATCATCAGGTTCAGGTGGCGGAGGTGGAGGAGCCACGATAGTATCAATAGACGGCACAGCACAACACATAGCCGGCGGCGGTGGCGGTGGTGGTGGAGCAGGTGTGGCCTCTAATGGAAGTTCTGGAATAAACACGACATCAGCAACAGGTAACTCACCAGGCACACTGGGAGAGAACGGCAAGAGCCACTCGGGAGACGGTGGTGGTGCAGGTGCCGGAGGTGGTGGATTCAGTGGTGGTGTCTCAGGAAACGGAGGATCGGGAGACAACGGTGGTTCGGGTGGACACTCAGGATTGAACCTGGCACAGACAGGATTCTCAACATCATCAGTGGGATCAGGAGTCACACCAGGTGGCACTGGATCAGCATATTACACGTCAGAGGTCGCAGTTGGCGGAAATGCAAGTTCGCCAGGCGCGGACGGCAAGGCAGTGGTCATCTTCAACATAGGCGTACAGGCCAATTACAAAGTGGGAGGAGCATGGAAGAGCATCAACGCCATGTATCAAAAAGTTTCAGGATCGTGGAAACAGATCACGGCAGGCTATTACAAGGTGGGTGGTGTATGGAAGGCACTGTTCAACGCAGGGGTCAATTTCGTGTCAACAGCGGCAGGATTCGGAGACTCATCTGGAGGATCGAGTTCAGGTGGCGGAGGAACAGGTGGCGGTTGTTTCATAGCGGGAACCATGATCACAATGCACGATGGTTCATTGAAACCAGTAGAACAAGTGGACATAGGAGACGAAGTTGCAGTAGGTGGTAAAGTGTTCGCTACAGGTAAGTTCTTGATAGACAACCTATACGACTACAACGGCATACAGGTATCTGGAACCCACATGGTCAAAGAGGATGGCAAGTGGACCAGAGTTGAGGACAGTAGGATGGGAAGATCACTAGGTGACGATGAGGTAATAGTTTACGTGTTTGGTAACGAGAATCGAAGAATTATAATCAACAACACAGAGTTTACGGACTACTTCGAATTGAGTGAACAGCAAGAATTAGCCAACCATGGCGAACAATTTTTTAGTAATTGGCAGGATCATGATAGACAGATTCATGATAAAAATGTTAATATACTAAATGCTTGATAAAAGTTTTTACCACGGACAGCAAGGGGAATGTTTTAGACAGTTGGAAAAACACTGGCTAGACATAAAATACGAGTTCGACACCCAACCTAACAAGACTTTCCTAGATCCGGAAGATTTCTCAGACAGTGTCAGGGGTCTTCCTGAGGATTTTGATGACAAGTCGGGAGATTATGTTCATGGTGAATGGCAGGCGTTGGGAATACAATCAGGTGAACATGAGGGTCAGTCATTTAATGATTATCCCATATTATATTCAATTCTAAGGAAATTTCCATACAAAACAAATGTAGCAATAATGACTGTCGGTCCAGACACAAAGATTGGTAATCACACGGACAGCGAAGGTGGATGGAGATATCAGATGTGCCTGGATGACGGAGGAGGAGACCAGAGTGGCATGTTCGTCATGAACCTGGAAACCAAACAGCAGGAACTGATGACATGGAAAAGTGGCGAGGCATTCGTGTTCCGGCCAGACATACAAGTACACAATGGTTTTAACAGAAATCCAGGTGAGAGAACCACCTTATTAATTGACTTTTATAAAGAATCATTATACACTAAAGACAAGTTTGAAAAGTATTACCAACATTATTCAGAATGTTTTGAAGGGTTGGAAAATCTGGTAGATGTGTATGAGTCAAGAAAAGAAAAATAAAATCGCTGTCATTGGCCACACTCGGGGCATAGGCAAAGCCATTGCCGATCTGTATAGAAGAAAGAAATACGAAGTGGTTGGACTGAGCAGAAGTACGGGGTACGACCTAGCAACGGACCAAGAAAAAATAGTGTCAAAAATAGTTGATTGTGAGTTCATTGTTATTAATGCTTTCGCAGGCAAGGGACAATATGACTTACTTAAAAAGATTTACAGTGAGTACCACCACCATTACAAAAAGGTTGTAGTAATCACAAGCACATCAGGAACACCACAAGGAAAAGATGAGGACATATTGAGTGCTGATTACAATGATTACTGCTGGCACAAAGAATACTTGATACAGTATGTCAATGATCTACAAGAAGAACTATTCAACAAACCACTTTCGGTGTATGATGTATGTCCTGATGTGGTAGACACAGACATGATAAAAGGAATGTGGGAAGGGCTACCCAAATTAAAGACCAAAGAAGTCGCAGACGCAGTGCGGTATTGTTTAGAGGCACCGTTTAACATTAACAAGATAGTGATACAGAAAAATGCAAGATAGATCATGGGACAGAGATAAGGATTACGACACATTAGTCAAGTGGTGGACTGACTGGGAGTTTGGTACAGTCCCTAAAGAATGTTTGCCACCAGATGGTATCGTCGTTGAACATGATGGAGTACCCGTATGTGCGGCTGGACTGTACATAGGAGTGGGCACACAGTTTGCATTCATGGAATGGATAGTAACAGACAAGAACGCAGAACAACGTGTAGCACATAAATGTTTAAAATTGTGTATTGATCGAATAATGGAACTAGCAAAGCAAAAGGGCATGAAACTGGTGTACACAGCCACAAAGGAACAGGCACTGCACAAAAGATACACCAAATACCACAATATGGTGCTTACTGAGAGCAACGTGAAGACTTTCCTGCGGGATCTGGATGGGTCATATTCCAAGGATTTAACTTGGATATCCGACGATGAGCAGATCGATAACCTTAATAAATAAGCATAAGGAGAGCATTTAAATGGCAACAAAACAAGAAGTCGCAGACTACATAAACGCAAACTACGAGTCAACATGGACGGCAGAGGAAGAAGCAAAGATCGATGCTATGCTGACACCTGAACTTGCAACCATATTGATCAAGTTGGTCGGCGATGTTAGTTTCTTGACAGAAGTCAGAGACAACACATCAAACAACGACTAGACGATGGCATACAAGATAAACAACACATTCGGAACCTTATTGGTCACACTGGCGGACGGCACTATCGATGTTGCGACTACTGACCTCACACTGATAGGAAAAGGTTACGCAGGCTTCGGTGAGAAGTTGAATGAGAACCTTGTAAAATTATTAGAGAATTTCAACAACACAACTGCACCTTCTAACAAAGTGCAAGGTCAGTTATGGTATGACAAGACGAACAACCAATTGAATGTGTACACAGGATCAAAATTCAAACCTGTTGGATCCGCAACCAATTCCGCGACAGCACCAACAAATGCTGTACAGGGAGACATGTGGTTTGACACCACAAACACACAACTTTATGTTTACACAGGATCGGCATGGACACTGATCGGACCAACAACAGTGGCAGGTTCTGGAGTCACACAGGTCATCACGGAATCACCAGAAGACAACACGGGTGTTAAGAGAAGTATACTGAAACTAGTGACAAACGACACGGTGGTCGGAGTGGTTTCAAACCTAGCATTCACACCAAGCTCAACGGAGGCCAACGGTGCGGCCTTGATCACGGCAGGTTTCTCCACTGTGGCGCAAGGTCTACAACTTTCAACAAGTGTTGCATCAGCAAAATTCAGGGGAACAGCCACAGATTCAGATGCACTAGGCGGAACTGCGGCGGCCAACTATCTAAGGTCAGACAGTGATGACACCACGACTGGAAAATTGATAATACAGAATGACACAGGATTGGTGTTGGGGGCTGGCCAAGATGTCACAATGTCATTCTCCAGCGATGATTTTACTATTGCACAGACCACTCAAGACAAAGACATTATTTTCACCGTCAATGATGGTGGAACCACAAAAGAGGCACTAAGGATCAACGGAGCACAAGGAAGGATTGAACATCTGCGTGTTGGCGATCTTACAGTCGATGGCACTAGCACGATAATAAACACCTCGACACTGTCGGTGGAAGACAACATAATAGAATTAAACAGGAACATATCCTCAAACGCAGGAATGCCTAGTTACACTGGCTTGAAAGTCAACAGGGGAGAGACCTCATCAGCCACAGAACAGAATTTATACTGGGTGTGGGACGAGACGTTCGCGGATGACGGATCGACCACATACGGAAATGCGGGAGGTGCCTGGACGGCGTTCAAATCCGCACAGACGGATTCTGAATTAGAAGCACCAACACTGGTGGACATCAGGGCAAACGTGGTACACGCGACCACAACGAGTGCCATGTACGCTGACTTGGCGGAACGTTATGAAGCAGATTGCGACACAGAAGTGGGTGATGTGGTGATTCTAGGGGGAAAAGCAGAGATCACCAAATGCAAGGACGAGCTGTCAGATGCTGTTTTTGGCGTGGTTTCAGAGTCACCGGCGTTCTTGATGAACGCACAGGCGGGAAACAACGATTCGCACCCCATGATAGCATTAAAAGGACGTGTTTTTGTCAAATTGACAGGCACGGGCAAAGCAGGAGATCGTGTTGTGAGTGCAGGAAATGGTGAGGCCCGGGTGGCCGATCTGGAGGAATGTACCGCTTTTAACACCCTGGGCAGACTGATCAAGGATAAATACAACAAAGAAACAGCATTAACAGAATGTGTGATAGGAGTTAAATAAAAATATGGCATATCAAGCAGGTGACCCAATTTTAGACGACGAGTACAACACCTTCGTCAACAACGGAACAAGTCCATTTGGATACAACCATTTTGCAGGAACAGGATCAGGTGAGTATGGACTTGGACAAACATCAATAGCAACAGTTTCAGCGGGTGACACGATCAACGCATCACACTGGAACACATTATTCACAGGATTGGACACAATCGCCAACCACACCAATGACACAATGACTTCAAGATCGGCCGTGTCAGCAGGAGACACTATTGCCATCAAGGCGGCTGTGGCGACGGACCTTGCAACACTGGCGGCGTCAGTGGCAGGTGGTTGCACAGCGGCAACGGCGATAGACTCAGGAACAGCGGCAGGCACGAGCACTAATGCGGCCACGTGGAACGGTACTTCTACAATTGAAAGGTCAGTAACATTCGCAAGTGCGGATGCTATGAGACACTACTTCAATGCAGGTGGTATCATCAGGATCGACCCTAGTTGCATCACAGGCATCGATGGTTTGAAAGATGACGTGTTCAATGACCTTACAACCACAGCGATCGGAAACCTAGACCTCAAGGCACATTCAACAGCAAGATCAGGTTCAGGTGAGACGCTTACCACGGACGGTCTCGCGAACGGTTTCCATGACCTAGGCACAAGTTACACAACTTTAATTCTATTGACTTCAGACAACTCGGGTTACACATCAAACACGGTCGAGATACAGGCAAAATTGAATGCCGCGGTAGGCACAGGGACAATACTGACGATCAAGATGATTTCAGTTGACGCCGACAACGACGACACCTACACCGAGGGAAACACCGACGGTGTGGTAACTGACCCCAACAAGGCTCCTAGGATGACACTGGCACTGTTAGAATTATTTCCAACGAATGCAGAGGGTCTGGCATCAGCGATCAGAGTCGACTCAAACGCGGAAGTCAGTAACTCAACAACATAATAATTTTACCAGGTTGATTCTTCACCATAATTATTGTATAATTGTGGTATGGATATTCGCTCTTTAAAACAACAATCTGACCTTTCCTACGATGTTGCAGTTGCCAAACGCAACGCACTCGAAAAGGCACACGCCAGGCAGGTGCTTGTGTACAACGAACATCTATTCCGTGCTGATCCACAGACAATATGTTTGGTTAGGATCTTGCAAGAGGACAACGAGAAATTTTTTGTTCTTGACACAAATGAAAATCCAGTTGAGATAACTGACGCGGATGATTTCCTAGGAAGGCTGATACAAAGAAATCAAGAGACATTAAACGCATACCATCAAACATACAAAACTTTCTCAAAAAAGGAGTGATTGATGTCTCGAGGTATACTGCTTTTCTGTTTCGACACAGAACAAACGAAGTATCATAAGATACTTGAACGATGTGTGTCATTGATCAAGAAAAATCTCAAACTTCCGATCACAGTGGTAACGGATTTCAACACATTCAAGAAATTGAAACCTCTTGGTTTCATAAATTACAAATTCATCGAACCAGAAAAGGGTAACACCAAACTAGGTAAACCATGGAACAACGCTGACAGGCACATGGCCTATGAGTTGTCACCCTATGATACGACTTTGGTCATGGACATTGACTATTTCTGTTTCACTGACAACCTTTTGCAGTTCTTTGACACGGCATATGATTTCCTTGTGCCTGATCAGGCATTTGATCTAAGTGGCAGGGACAGTTTTGACCATAGGAGGTCGAGCATGATACCCATGGTGTGGGCCACCGTATTGCTTTTCAAGAAGAACGACAGGGTAAAAAAGATATTTGACATGGTCAAGTACGTCAAAAAATGGTATCCTCACTTCAATGAACTGTACAGGATACGGTCTAAAAACTTGCGTAATGATTATGTGTTTGCAATAGCACTGCAACAGATAAATGGCTTCAGTGGTTATCCAACTTTTCCATTTGCCCTCGCCACACTGCCACCAGACTGTGAGGTCATCAAAATGAATGACGAAGGAATTGCCTGGAAGTTTAGCAATGATATAAACTTTGTGAAACACCAAGACGTCCATGTGCTATGCAAGGAGATGTCAAATGTCTAAAGGTTTTGTTTGGTTTGCACAGAACAATGATAAAACTGATTACACAGAGTTATCAATATCACTGGCAAAAAGTATCAAAAAACACAACGCACAAAATAAAGTATGCGTGATCACAGACGTAAACAGCAAGTTCCAGAGCGAATATGTTGACATAGTAAAAGTGTTGAAACATGACAGCAGTTCGGCACATGATCTAAAATGGGCGAACGAATACAAGGTTTTCGACATCACACCTTTCACACACACCATTAAGTTGGAGGCCGACATGCTTTGGTCATGCAACACAGATTGGTGGTGGTATCACCTGTGGCAAAATGATCTGGTGTTTGGTGTCGACTGTCTAGATTATAGATCGCGTGTGGTCAAAGACAGCACATACAGGAAACTTTTCGTAAGGAATCACTTGCCAAACATATACAATGGATTGATGTATTTCCGCAAGAGCAAGAAGGCCCAGAGGTTCTTTGAACTGGCCGAGACCATTACTCAGAATTGGGAAACGGTCAGATCCAACATGCTGATCGCATGCCATGACAAGTACCCCAGCACCGACGTGGTTTATGCATTGGCATACAGGATGATTGATCCCTGCCAAGCAGAACTAGTGGATTACGATTGGTTCAAGTTCATACACAACAAGAACAGTGTGCATGGCCTGTCGAGGATCACAAACCACGACGATTACCTAATGCCAAACAGGACGGGTGATTCGGTTTACATAGGTGAGACGAGACTGAACAGGGTGCTACATTATCACAGGAAGGAGTTGCATGAACGAATTGCTTAAAGCACTGCAAGGACTTCCTGAGATCAAACCAAAGAAGCACTTCGTCACGGTGGACGGTAAAGAGATTGAAGTGAGTCTGAAAGAAAAACTTCGCATAAGGCAACACGGGGAGGACAACTTTACCCTAGATGGAGGGAAGGTGGTCAGGAGACAACCAAGGGCGATCAAGTCCAAATACAGAAAATTACTACCCAGTGAAAACAAAGGATACCATTTCATGGACGATGACATACATTGGCCAGAGAGAATTGGCGAGGGAGGACTGACGTGGCAGATAGAGTACGAATAAGCGATCTAGATTTCGTTTACATATCATTCAAGGAACCCAACAAGGAGGAAAATTGGGCCGACCTAAAGAACAAGGTGCCATGGGCCAAACGTGTTGACGGTGTCGTGGGTTTTGACAACGCACACAAGGCCGCGGCCGAATTAGCGGAGACAGATTTCTTCATCAGTGTGGATGGTGACAACGTAATTGACGAAACTTTCTTAATGCAGACACTTGATTGGACTAAAACAGACAAGAAAGCGGTACACAGGTGGAGGGCAAGGAACAACATCAACGGATTGGTGTACGGCAACGGTGGACTGGTTGGATGGGACAAAGAGACGTGCCTGAACATGAAGACACATGAAAACGCTGACACCGAAGAAAATCAAATTGACTTCTGTTGGGGCGTGCCACACGAGAACTTGCACAACTGTTATTCCACCACGGTTATCAACGCAACACCACAACAGGCGTTTGTGGCCGGTTACAGGGAAGGAGTAAAAATGAGCACCAACAAGGGTAAACCTATAACTGCGAAAAATTATTCCAAATCAATCTGGAGGAACAATCTAAATATCCTTAGCACCTGGTGTACTATAGGTGCGGACGTGGACAATGGCAAGTACGCCATGTTGGGCGCCAGGATGGGTTGCTTCTACACCGTGCTGGAACCAAACAACGAATTTTTCAAAATCAGAGACCTAGACGAGATGCAAAATTACTTCAATGAAGTAAACCCAGACAACATAGATGAGGAGTTGCAGTTGTTTGGCAACAGTCTAAGGCAACAACTGGACATACCGATCGCGGAATACGGAGAAGAGGACAGCAGGTTCTACAGGTTCGTTATGCCACCACACATAAACAGGGGGGTGCAAGATCGTGAGTACCAGTGATTACAAAGCAGACGCACTGAGGGCCAAGGAGAAACTTGAAAAAGTGTCGCCTACCATGTGCCTGGCCAAGTGGAACCAGACCTCACTGCACCTGCCAACGGGACTGACCAACAGTTGCTACCATCCACCACTGCACAGGATAGATGAAGACATGCTCAAAGACAACCCAGCCGCCCTGCACAACACCCATGAGAAACTACAGGAACGGGCCATGATGCTGGACGGAGACAAGCCAAGTGGCTGTAGTTACTGCTGGAACATAGAGAAGACCGGCGAGATGAGTGACAGGCACTACCGTTCAGGTGAGCCATGGGCCATGCAGGACTTCGATGACATCAGGAAGAATCCAATAGACGAACGTTGGACGCCGAGATACGTGGAGGTGAACTTCAACAACGCTTGTAACTTCAAGTGCAGTTATTGTTCACCACAGTTCTCGACCACGTGGGCCAAGGAGGTGGACAGATACGGCGAATATCCTACCACCCCTCCCCACAACGCACCTGAACACTTCCAGGGCAGGCGTAGGCCCATACCACACCGTGAGGACAACCCCTACGTGACCGCTTTCTGGCGATGGTGGCCCACGCTATACAAGAATCTAAAGCACTTCCGTATGACGGGAGGAGAGCCCATGATGGACAAGAACACTTACCGGGTGTTCCAGTACATAATAGACCATCCAAAACAGGACCTACACCTCAACGTCACAAGCAACATGTGTCCACCAGACAAGAAGTTGAAGGAGAAGTACTACAACATGGCACAGAACATCTGCATGGAGGAGAAGGTGGAACACATGATGCAGTTCGTCAGCGTGGACGCATATGGCAAGCGGGCCGAGTACATCAGGGATGGATTGGATTTCAACCGCATGATGGACAACGTGGAGGAGTTCCTGGACAGAATACCTGTGCGTAACTCAATAACGTTCATATGCACCTATAACAATCTAAGTATTACAAGCATGGACAAGTTGTTGGAGAAGATACTGGAACTGCGTACCCGGTACAGCAAGACATACCAGAGGGTATGGTTCGACGTGCCACTGCTGAGGCAACCCGCATGGCAACAGATCACGCTACTGCCAGAGAGTTACCAGGGCATACACGAGGCGAACATAGAATACATGCAGGACAATTCCGGCGAGTCGAACGGGCTACACATATTCAAGGACTTCGAGATCCAGAAGATGCAGAGGAATCTCGCATACTGGCGCGAAAACGCGGACGCAAGTACGCAAAACAAAAAAAACTTTTACGCTTTCTTTAACGAACACGATCGCAGACGTCTCACAAGGTTCTTGAACACCTTCCCTGAGATGGAAGAGTTCTGGGAGGAGTGCAGGAACGCATGAAAAGTATAGGCTTTTTTGGAGATAGTTTCTGTGCAAGTA
>Ga0208428_1000133_pt1 | contig 35803 bp, 48 predicted proteins | sample DEB08_DNA_11_FD_184535 | JGI IMG/M metagenome (GOLD analysis project Ga0208428, IMG submission 184535) | Aqueous microbial communities from the Delaware River and Bay under freshwater to marine salinity gradient to study organic matter... | ecosystem: Environmental > Aquatic > Marine > Coastal ... | reverse complement strand
GTCGGCGGTTTTTGATTCTAATGGCGGTGTAAAGCTTGCCTCTGGCTCGGCACTTACATCGCTAACAAACGATGTTCGAGCTATCTACGATTCAACTAGTAACGACACCATTGTTGGCTCTGTTCAGGCAGACATTACATCCCTCGAGGGTGCGGTCTTCGACGCCAACGGGAATGTGCAACTAGCCAGCGCGTCCGCAGTATCTGCCCTTAACAATGAGGTTTGGGGTAACGGCGTAACACCATCAGCGGCAACTTCGTCTCGGATTGATGCGCTTAACGCAACGCTGACTGATCCCGATACGGGTCTAGAGGCTGTTGGTGATGCAGTCGATTTTGTGACAACTGCGGTCTATCCAAACGGCGTGGCAAACACTAGTGCTATCACTCAGCTTAACTCTGCTGTGTTTGACGCTACGACAGGACAGGTAAAGCTGGCCTCTTCAAGTGCATTAAGCGCACTAGAAACAGAGGTCTTTGGAAGTGGTGGTGCATCTGCCAGCCGGATTGATGGAATTATCTCTACCCTTTACGACGGAAACGGTGATCTTGCTTTTGCTTCGGCTACAGCCTTCAACACCTTGAACACGGCAGTTACCGCTGACGGCGCGATATCCGACAAAGTGGACAATATCGCCGCTCAGATGTTCGTAAATGGCAACACGGAAGGCACATTAAATTTAGCGACTGCGGCAAACCTGAACACGGTAACAACTGAAGTTTTCCCTGACGGAACCTCAAGTGCCTCTAGACTGGATCAGCTATCGTCTGCGGTATGGTCAGGAGGCAATCCAAATAATGAGCTTATTCTTGCTTCTGCGGATATCGTGGAAGACTTGGAAACTGCGGTATTCCCTAACGGATCAGCGCAAGCCTCATCTATCAGTACGTTGCAGGTTCAGGTGCAGGGTGAGGACGGTAACGGCGGAGCGCTTGGTTCGATCCAAACTCTACAGTCTGTGGTGGGCGATGAAAACGGAGGTCTATCTAGCCAATACTCAGTCAAGCTAGATAACAACGGACACGTTGCCGGCTTCGGGTTATCGAACACCGATAACGACGGAACTCCAACCAGCGCATTTATTATCAGGGCCGACAAGTTTGCACTGGTCAATCCAAGCGCAACTAACGAACAGACCAACAGTCCATCAAATAGCACAAATCTAATTGTGCCATTTACTGTTCAGGCCAACGCAATCCTGAATGACGACGGCTCTACTCTTGTGCCAGCCGGCGTCTACATGGATACCGCGTTTATTAGGCATGGTTCGATAACAAACGCATTCATTGAAGATGCGACCATCGATTACGCGAAGATCGCCAGTGTTGATGCTGGCACGATTTCTACCGGAACCTTGAATACGTCTAGATTGAACCTAGATGGGACAACGCTGACATCGGTCAACGGTGTCTTGCAGGTAGGTAGCTTGAACGCTAACAAGATTACCGCCGGCACTATCTCAGCCAGCATCATGGAAGGCACAACCGTTTACGCCAACAAGCTTACTGGCGACGTTAGTGTCATGACCAACTTTAGAGACACTACTACCCAGTATTTTAGAGGCGGCGCTTATACCGGCACGTATGGAGGCACTCTTAAATTCTTAGAAGAGAGCCTTGATGCTAGTAGTCACACTACTGTGGGCCACATTCCTTACGCGCAAGCTTCGGGCTGGTTCAGCTCCACATCCAGCAAGACGTACTCCATCAAGATGTACATGAAAACGGCATCTAGCGGCGGGTCAAGCACCACGGTTGGAACTGCATTCAGCGCCGCTACATTTACAAGCGGCGGAACTACCTACTACTACATTCAAATCAGCGGAAACAAAACAAGTCTTGTTGGAACTGGTAGCACCATAACGTCCGGTAACAAGTCTCATACCGTAACCAGCGCCACGTACAACGCAACGTCGGGTGCCACAACAATTTACTACACGTTAGTCACTGGCAGTGCTTTCACCACCGGCAACTCGATTTCGACAACCGGATCAACCGGAGGAAGCTGGACCCTTGTTGGTGAAACGCGAGTGAAGGCAACAACCAACCTGTATATGCCCTTCTCTCTTTCGGGAACCTTGGGTAACAGAACTACTGCCGCCGCAGACATGAAGTTAGAAATGACTAGATACGGCAGTTCGGGTGTAACTTCCCCTGATACTGGAAGTTCTTTGGACAGTATTGGTGAAGTTACAGGAATGATAATTGGTATGCGCTAGTGTATTGATTTCTTTGGAATTTTGTGTATTGGTGATATAAAATGGCATTAGAGTTTGCTGACATTCGGGATTACTGGGATGTCATCAAAAACGGTCTCATGGAAATCCACGAGCAAGTGGACCCAGACTGGAGACCGGAAGACGTTTACGCATCATGCGTGAACGGTGATTGCCACCTTATGGTGGACCCCGCACGGACAAGCACTGGGTTTTGCGTACTTCAAAGTATTCCGATTCCTTTTCGGAAAACTAGTAAGTTGCTGATATGGATAGCCTACGACCCTATCCCAGAAAGTGCGGTCACTTACGCTGAAGAACTTGAAACCTTAGCCCGAAACACTGGGCATGAATCGATTGAAATATGGACGCCTCACAGTGGGTTGTCCGAATTAGCACAAAGCTTTGGTTACGACTTCAAATACGTCGTAGTCAACAAACGATTATAGGTGACATATGAGCGGTGGTGGCGGCGGCGGAAAACCCGAAGAGTTAGAGAGCAAGAAAGCCCTAGCTGAACAGGCGGCTATATCTTTACAGCGTTACGGTCAAATCTTTGTTCCGCTAGAAAACTCCTACATTCAAAGCACTCTTAACCAGTTTAGCGAGCAGGCTTATCAGAACCCTATGGGTCAGGCGGCTACTCAAGCGGCAGGTGTTTATGAAACAGGAATGGCTGACTTCCAAAACGCGGCAATGATGCAACGCGGACTAGATCCCTCTATGGGCGCCTATCAAAACGAGTCAGCGGCTCTTCGAGCGGCTCAGGCTCGAGGCGTAGGTCAGGCCATGTCAGACGCAGGTCTGAGCAACACAGATCAGGCTTATCAAGGTCTAGCAAATATCGTGAAGATGGGCCAAGGGCTTGCTACCGACACTATGCAGGGCCAGATGGAGCTTGCTCAGAATCAGATGGATCGAGTGACAGCTCAAGCACAGCGTGATTTTGGCGCTTCCAGCAGTTTAAGAAATCTTGCCGGAACTGTGACTGGAACTGGCGCAGGTGCCGCTTTCGGTTTGAATAAGAATTACGGGGGCTAGAAATGTTTCGGAACTTTTTAGATCGATTACAACAATCTGGCAATCCTAACTTTTCGCAAGTACAGGACTTTTTCTTTCCTAATCCCGATGCAACATACAGGGGAACGCCAACCTATGCCGGAGGCATGGGTAACCCTTACGCAGGCATCAATCCTTATAGATATTCAGGCATGAATCCGAAAGAAAATCCGGGCGATAAGCTGTTCGCTGACCTGATTAGAGCGCAGACACAAGACTATTTGACGCGGTTTGCGCCCATCGAAAATTTCTTGGCAAGCGAGATCACGGCGACTGGAACTAAAGCGCTTGCAGGCGACCTTCAAAGAACTCGCGATGCGATAGACACGTCGTCCGCCAATGTTCAGGGAACTATGAACCGTGACGCGGCACGTTATGGCGTAGACGCTCAGCAACTGGATCAAAACACGATGACCTCTGCTTTGGTAGGTGGTCTTAACGCTACAAGAATGCGTGATGCAGATCGCCGATTAGCACTGCTTGGTGGTATGGGTGGCATCACCTCGAAAGCGCAACAGGTGGGTAGATAAATGGCGATTATTGGCACTGGATTTGGCTTGCGTCAGAGGGCGCAGGAAGGCATGTCGGCAGTTGCAAAACTGGAGGCTCAAGAAAACCAGCAACGCATGGCTTTAGAACAGGCCAGACAAGCTCAGCAAATGCAGATGTACGGAACCTTTGGTGGTATCGGCGCCTCTGTTGGTACGCCAAAAGCTATAGCGGCTTACAAGGCGGCAACAGCAGGTAGCGCGATCCCAGCGGCTCCTACAGGATTTGTTTCGCCAACAGGCGGGATGGCCGGAATGGCTAAAGCATCAAACGCAACTGCCGCATTGAGAGACGTGCCTGCCGTTACAGGTAACGCGGCTCAAGGATTCTTATCTCCGCAGGGTGGTGGAGGAGCATTGGCTCAATCAGCAAATGCAGTCAAAGACGCAAAGGTTATTACTGACGCAGGTACCGCAGTTAAGGCGGCGGCTGATGCCAAGGTTGCTGGAGATGCAGTTGTTGCGGCTAACGCGGCTGGTGCAGGTGCAGGTGCCGCAGGTGCAGGTGCCGCAGGTGCAGGTGCCGCAGGTGCAGGTGCCGCAGGTGCAGGTGCCGCTGGCGCTGGTGCCGCTGGTGCTGGTGCCGCCGCAGGCGGATCAGCCGCATCTGGAATACTTGCCGGTGTAGGTGCTTTAGCGGCACCAGTAGCCATAGGGCTTGGTGTGGCGTTCTTGCTCAACAAGCTATTCGATTAAGGGGGAAGCATGGCGACTAATTACTCTGGATTTGCTGAAGGCTTCCAAGGCGGTTTCGGGCTTATGTCCGATGCAATGGACAGGGCAAGACTAAGAGATATCCAAGAGCAAGAGCGCGAGGATATGGCTAACTATCGCCTTGATCAAACCAATCTTGAAAAAGAGAAGTTTGCCGAAACAAAAAGAGCAAATCAGCTTGCAGAAACAAGAGCTGAAGAGCAACGCATTGCGGACAACGAAGCCAGAACGGCTGATCAAGAAATAAGACGCATGCAAGCTGAAAATTTAAAGCTTCAGCGAGAACGAGAAAAAGCCGCAACTGACGAAAATATTGCACGGGCAGAAAGAGAGAGAAAAGACAAAGAGAAAGAAGAGCGTCTAGAGCTTCATGCAGAGTACACGAATGAGCTTATAGGCTTAGCTGACCTTCCTGCTGAGCAAAGAAACTCCGCGCAAAATCTTGAGCGTATTGATTTTATTATTAAGGAGCTTACCGGCTCTCAGTTTTTTGATCCGTCAAGCGCACTCAGTGGTGACGTTGAGTCTTATAACGCTGAAATTACTGCACTTCTAAATCGCATCCAGTCTGGCGAAGAAATTAATGCGGGAGATATTTCTGCCGGAGCTAGAGCCGCCATGACTGAGGGCTTGACGGTAAACAATGCTCGTTTTGTGGGTAGCAAAATAAGTGCGGAAGCATTCCCTCAGGCGCCAGCCAGCGCCGCAGGCGGGACCATCATGGACGTTACTATTCATGACGTGTCGATTACCTCAGGAACGCCAGCAAATCCAGAAACAGGACAAGCGGCTGTTGCTGGTCAGCTTCAGGCCAAGGTTGCCGTCAAGTACAAAACCAAAGATGGGAAAATAGGTTACTACTATCCCGATCTCACAGATAACAGGGATGGTACGGGCAGTCCGTTTAGCATCAGTCTAAATGAAGCGGCTCAAGCATATGCTGGCAGGGCCAGAATGATCGGAGATTTGAAGGCAAACCCCAAGTTCAAAGAGCTTGTGGATGAGCGCCTGATCGAACGTGATCATGGCGGCATTGACAAGTTTAACTCTACCGTCAAAACAATGACCGACACTATTATCACGCAACTGGAGAAAGCCGAAACAGTTGGAACCGACATAGATAGTGTTCTTAGTAAACAGGGACCAAACTACGGCGGAATTCTTCAGGAAGGCGAGGACGCTCAAGATCTTATAAACAATGTTCAAGCTTTACGAGAGCGCGTTAGAGAGCGTCTTCTCTATGGGCGGACAACAACTAGCAAAATCGAAAGATCTGATGCGTTTTTAAATCAAACAAGAAGCGCCCTCAAAACAGTTTCGGTAGGGTCTGGTGAGCGCGTAGCCACCACTAATCGTCGTGGGCGAAAAGTTACTGCTGGCGAAGCCATGCAAGGCCTTGAAGAGTTTCTTGGAACATCTATAGACAACCTATCAGCACAGCAGGTTGTTCAAATCAACGAGTTCTTCAGTAGTGATGGAAGCATCACGCCAGAAAACATGGCAAGGCTTAGAGAGTTTAGAGATACACAGATAGTTAAACAGCCGTAACTCATAGGAGTTTTTGATGCCACTAGTATCCTATGATGATGACGAATCATTGGACCTGTTTCTCGAGAGACAGAGACGAGAGCAACGCCGGCTAGAGCGTGAAGAAAGAGCTTCTGCGTCTCAAGAAATTGAGCAGTTAGATGAGCCTGAAGAGGAAGACTACAGCCAATTTGGCCGTGGCATTCGGGCGGGTATCGATCAGACCCAAGGTCTTGGCGGCGGTCTAAAGGCTCTCGCCGGCTCTGTTCTGGGAAAGGAGGACTGGGTACGTGATGGTCTTGCATACTACAACGAGAAGATGGCCGAAGCTGACGAGATCGGCGGTGACTTCCAGCGCGTTGAAGATATTGAAAGCTTTGGCGACGCTCTTGATTATGGCTTGTTTACCCTTGGTACTCTTGTTCCTGACCTTATTGGCGGCGGTGGAGCTGGCCTTCTCGTCAAGGCTGGCGTAAAGAAAGCTGTCAAGAATCAAGTTCAAGACGCTGTAGAAGCGAGGGTCCAGCAAGCCGTAGCAGACGGAGCAGTCGCAACATCAAACAAGATCGCTCTTAAAAAGATTCGAAAAGAGTACGAAGATCAAGCCCTTGGAAAGATCCCCCAAAGAGCGGCAATAGCTGGCGCTGGAGCATACAGCGTTGCTCTTAACTCCGCAGAAAACTTCACTGAAATTGAGGCAGAAACGGGCAAGTTAGATCCTGTTGCGGCGCTCACTGTGGGTGTTGCTCAGGGCGCTCTGGATTCCATTGGCATACCAATGAGAGCCTTCAAAAAACTGTACCCAGACAAGTCTCCAGAGGGAATCAGAACCGGTATTGCGGAACAGATCAACGACAACAGAAGCGCAGTAAGAAGAATCATCACAGAGGCAACGAAAACCGCAGGTGTTGAAGGCGGTGTTGAGGCCATGCAAGAAGTGATGGGTCGAGCCGCTGTTGCTTGGGCAAATGAAAGTTTGCCTGAGTCTGAGCAACAGGAATTCTTTGAGATAATGGCGGGCGAAAATGCTCGCTCTTTGTACCTCAACAGCTTTGTAGCCGGAGGCATCGGTGGCGGAGTGATTGGTGGCTCTTTAGGCGCACTACCACCCTTCGATCCAGCCGAATACGACAACACTCTTGGCAAGATGGTTGATGCTAAGCGAGCCGCAAAAAATGCGGCGGCGGAAACAGATAACACCCCCCAAGAACAGACTGTTGATCTTGGTGAAATGCCAATGGATCAAGAGTCCACGTCTGTTTATATGGGAGACATGCCTATAGCACTGCAAGAGCAGGTAATGGCAGATGGATTCGAGGATGACATCGCGCCGATTGAGGCTGTCAGAGAGGCGGTTACTAAGCTTGATGGTATCGAACAGCAACGAGCTAAAAATGCCCTGAACAGACTAGGTCTAAATCAGCAGAAGAGAATTAAAGTCCAGCCTGAAAAGGAGGTTGCAGAGCAGGTCCGATACGAAGGTCCAATCTTCGCCACATCGACGCCAATGTCTATGAACGAAAAGGCTGATGAGCTACGAGGGCAAGAGACTGCTGGTGCTAAAAAGAAACAGATCGAAGGGGATGATGACTTTACCCCTGAAAGCTTGAGCATAGGCAGGATTCTTCAAACACAAGGCAAGTCACGTCTTGGCGATCCTTCAATGGACAGCAAGTCTGGAGATGAAAAGGTTATTCTGCGTCCAATCGCTGACGCAATTTCAGAAAGCCAGACCAGCGCTGATTCAGATGCACCAGTTGCGCCAATGCAAGAGGAGCTTGCTTCGGTTGTTCTAGATCTTTTGGATAGAGGTATGCCTCGCCAGCACGTTGAGGCGCTTCGCGGCACATATGCGCTTGATGGTGACATCGACATCTTTGATGACGCAGTGGCCGCATACTTCCCAGAAAATGAGTCGATAGCAGTAAAGCCTGAGATCCTCGAGGAGGCGCTTCAGGACGAAGAAACAGCTAGACAGCTTCGCTACTACATGTCACATGAAATGTGGCATATCGCTGACGACAAGAACGGCTACACCCTAAATCTGCCAGATCTAGAGATGACGTTCGAGGACACTGATGGAGACGGCATACCTGACCTGCGGGTTGGCGACGCTGTTGCGGAATTGTACGAGCAGTGGGATCAGGAGACTCAACTAGGTAAGGGGTTCGGTTATCCGTTTAACTATCTAGAGCAAGACCTGCTGGCCGCCACACCAGAAGATAGACCCAACATTTTACGAGCGGCACAGCGAGAAGTGTTCGCTCAGCTAGGTGCTGTATACCTAGCAAATCCAAGGCTGTTAAAGCAAAATGCTCCTAACGCATACAGATTGATCAAGGCGCTACGTGACAATGCGTCACAGACCGCAGAGGATATCGTCCGTGAAGACAATCAAACTCAAGACGAAGCAGTTTCCACCCAACCTTCAGGCATATCTGGAGAAGTTCGGGCACCCCCCATCGAAGGAAGCCCAGAAGTTCAAGACACTGACGGAGCTGGACAAGATGGCGGAGTTAGCCCTGAGGCGGGGCAAGCCGATCCGCAACTGGGAGAACAGACCGAAGATCAAGACGGGGACGAGGCTGGACGACTTCTACGGCAACAGGTAGTTGACTTCGTATCCTCGCAGGGCGAGGTTCAGGGTGTTTCCCCGATACAGCTAGAGCTTCGTCAGGGTTACAACCCAACCGTTGAGCTTATAGACGAGATGCTTTCAATGGGCATGCTCGAAGAAAATATAGGCAGTGACGGGTCGCCTTCTTACACCGTACCGCAAACTCAACAGCCTGCTCCTGAACCTCGGCAAGATGCTGAGACTGCGTCAGGGGAACCTCGAGTACCCGTTACGTTACGTGCAACAAGTAAAAAGCCTACATTCAATAAGGCTGTTAACTGGGATCAGACCGGCGAATACATCGTAACCTTCGAGGACGGAGATCGTTACACGCTCTACTTCGATGATGATGCATCTGAAGCTGGGGGTGATGTTAACTTTGAGTCGATTGACGGGAAGGTTACTGATCTTGGAGACATGCTTGGAACGACCAAGCAAGAAGCCATTAACTCTTTGATCGATCATCGACAGAAGTTAATTGACGCCGGACAGGACTCCTATAACGTGCCTCTGAATCCTGAGGTAGGTAGTGAGATTGTTTTCAAGGCGTTCGATTTTATCGATCAAAAATCTCCAGTGACAGAGAAACAGCTTCGCGCAAAATTTAAGTCACTAGAAGACAATCAGTTTGAAAATCTCAAGAAGCAACTTACCGACGAGCAACAAGACGAAGAAAGCCAGATTCTTGTAGAGGACGGCAAGTACGTGTCTTATGGCTACCTTCAGGAACGGGATGCACCTGAAGATCCAGCCTTTGCTCGCAAGCAGGTGCCAATCTCTAACGCTGTAGAGCGGTCAAAGACCAAATACGCTGAGTACTCTAGCGCTTTAGAAGAGGAGTTCTTTGGTAACTTCTGGCCTCGAATGATGGAAGAGGTTGGAGGGACGGTAACCCCTGACAAAATTAGAACTGCCGCGAAACGCGCAGTCAAAGACATCGACGGGTGGGTCAAAGAGAATCCGAAGTACAACAACTACTACAATGAGGACATGGCCGCTGTTCGAGGAGCTTTAGAAGATCACTTTGGCTCAGTGACAGATGACGATCTATTGTTCTTCCAAGTGGCTAACGGATTGACGTCACCTGCAACACAGTTACGCTCGAACGTAGGCGATGCTGTCCGCGTACTTGACCTGTTCAAGAGAGAGGGAAACCTCGACTCTATTGTTATGGGCAAGAGTCAGAAAGGTAACGCGATCATATCGTCTAGCCCTATCTCGATATCCGGCACAACCGGCCCAACCAAAGCCAGAAGCCTCAAGGTATTTGATCGCTTGATCAAAGAGAAAGGCGGTGTACGACAGGCCGTCGATTTCTTGAAGGAAGGCGTCACAGCAAAAGAGTTGCAAGCCTTCAACAGAGAGATGGGCTACGTCAGTAACGTCCCCAACATCCCGTCGATCAGGTCACTGGTCGAGCAGGCAACCGGACAAGACGAGTTGATACCAAGGTTCTTTATCTTCAACAAGAAGATTGGCGCCTACACTATGAACCTGTCAGGTGACCCACGCTACACGACTATTGACGTGTGGGAGTCGCGATTTATTCGAAGCTACTTCGACGGTCTGTTCCAAGAGAACACTGGCTTGCCCATGAATGTTGCGGAAGACCAGCTATTCCAAGAATTCTCTACGCTGTTCAAGGAGGAGTTCGACAAGACAACTGGACTATCTGCTGACCCATCAACTTTACAAGCTATGCGTTGGTTCTATATGATCAATGCGGCTAGGGAAGCAGGCTACAGAGGAGCCTCTACCAATGAAACAATCTCAGAAATCACAGTTGACCAACTCCAAAGACTTGGAGGCGGCGGCAATGAAAGCCGGCGAAGCGGCAATGAAGCGGCTCCTTCTCAAGATGAAAGCCAACCGCAGTTCGCAAGGAACCCTTCCTACAAAAGCGAAGACGCCAGAACAATAGCTCTTAGGGATACGGCTCGTGAAAACGAAAACATCCCTTACCACGATTCAGTCAGTGAGCTTGAAGAAGAAAGCCGTTTCTGGATAGACGAGCTTGAGGTCAGTCCAAGATTTAAGAGGCTACTTAAGGCGCTAGAGCGTGAAGACTACTTAGGTTTTGACACAGTAGATCAAGCACTAGGATCGCTGTTCAAGGATGTAGATCCTGTCGAAAACTTCGATGTATCTCCCGCCTTCAAGACAGCGCTTGGCAGATACGTTAACGAAGTTACCGGATTTATTGACGATAGTCCTCAGTTTATCCGTGTACCTCAGCCTGATAACAGCGACGTTAGCTTCAACCTGAATGACGACTTCTCTGTCGATAAGAGCGTAGAGTCGCGCCTCAAGAAGGTGATGCCCAAGACGGTCACTAGAAAGTTAAGTGACCGACTGGAGCGATTGAAGGATCTCGAGAACAGGTTTGCAGAGTTCCTTGGCTTGGATAGATTGCCTTCGGTCTTCTCTGCTTATGACAACGAAAACCTGATGCACTCAAAAGTCCAGAAGCAGTTGGAAGATTTTGAGAAAGCGCATGTTGTTCCTATCGCTGAGCTAATCAGGGATTCTGATCTTGAGTTGGATCAGGTTGGCTTGTACTTGCTGGCTAAACACGCGCCAGAACGTAATGCCAAGATAGCTCAGCAGGAGCGAGAGCTTCGAGATCTTCAGATCGAGATTGTTAGGGATGAGATAGATAGCTTTAGTGGCGACAACGACGCAGAGCTTGCACGTCTCCAAAGAAAGCTTGAGATCCTAGAAACCGCTCCTCTCAAGTATCAAGAGAAAGGTTCCGGTATGACCGATGAGGAGGCGCAAGCCACCATCGAGCTTGCCGAAAACGAGGGTCGATCTCAGGAACTCGAACAGGTTGCTGAGCGAGTCTATGCCATGCTGTCAGAGATGAGGCAGAACATGGTTGAACAGGGCTTGCTGGACAACAAGACCAAGGAGGACTGGCAGGACACCTATCAGTTCTACGTTCCCCTCAAGGGCTTTGCGGCGTTCCCAGAAGGTCTTGAGATGAAGGGCGGTAGTGGCACTCAGGGCTTCAGCATCAAGGGATCAGAAAGCTTCAAGGCCAAGGGTCGTGTAACACTACCGGTCAATCCGTTGACTGTGTCGTTCAAGGACGCAGAGGAAAAAATTGTTCGGGCGGAAAAAAATAGAACCGCCCAAAAACTCCTCAAGATGTTTGAAAAGTTCCAGTCACCTGATAACTGGAGGGTGTACAACCAGAAGGTACGACCACCTCGTGACGACAACCCTGCTGAGATGAAGAGTAATCAGGAGATGCGTTCTGAGCGCAGGGCTGACGACGGTCTACCTAGATACATAGAGGTCAAGCGTCGAGGCAAGTCGTTCTTCATCGAGGTTAGAGATCAGGAGTTGAATCGTCAGTTGCAGAGTGGCGGCGTAGGCATGTTCAACAATCAAGTTGACTTCATGAACCGAGCGCTGACCGTCATGCAGGAGTTCCAGAACTTCAGGCGCAACATGCTTATTAACTACAACCCAAGCTGGGGTTTGGTTAACCCACTGCGTGACGTGCAGACGGGCTTGGCGTTTGCTATTTCTGAGCTTGATGCAAAAGGCGGTCGATTAGAGGGCAAGTTTGGAAGCGCCACTGATCTTGTATACAAGGTTAGTAAGTCTTATGTGCCTTCTTTGAGGGCATACTGGCGACAAGCTAGAGACACTGAAGGTAAGACAGAAGAGGCTAGAGAATACGATAAGTTTGCTCGTGAATATGTAGAGGATGGAGCGCCTACCGGATTGTCCATCGCTAAGTCTCTTGAAGAGCAACAGAAGCGATTCGAAAACATCATGGGCCAGACAGCTAAGGCTAGAGGCATCAACAAGATGCGGCCCTTCTTTGACTTTGTAGAAGACTTAAATCAAACAACAGAGAATGCGGCCCGCCTAGCTACCTACATCGAAGCCAGAAGAGCTGGCGTTGATCGAGCTGATGCGGCAACCCTAGCGAAAGACTTGACCGTTAACTTCAACAGAAAGGGCGAGTACAGTTCGGCAATTGATAGCCTGTATCTGTTCTTCAATGCGGCTATTCAGGGCAACGTCAACATCATCAAAGCCCTTACTCGCGGTAAGAAAGAGGGTGGCGTTAGCAAAGCTCAAACTCTGGCGGCAAGCATGGTTATGTTCGGGTTTGCTCGAACACTGGCTAACATACAGATGGCCGGCGAAGACGATGACGGTGAGTCTAACTACGTTGACTACAACGAGTACGTGATGAAGACGTCTATGGTCTTTACTGACGGTCGGCAAGGCTACGCAATGCCAATGCCATATGGCTACGGACTGCTAGACAACATAGGCCGTTTCGGTGCTGAAATGGTCATGGGTATCAAGACGCCAGAGCAGGTGGCTGTTGATCTCGCGACATCTGTTGATCATCACTTCAACCCCATGAGCTTGCATGCCACAGGGAACGATAGAGAGCTAATCGAAAGCGCGATGCTGAAAGGGATGTTCTTCTTGAGTCCAGACCTCGGTGACCTTGGCATTGAATTGGTTTCGAACATTAACTTCTTCGGCTCCGATATTGCGATCAGGCAAAACCCATTGTTTGTGCAGAAGCCTGACGCTTACGCAAGCAAGCGTGGAACCAACGAAGTGATGAAGTCGATAGCTGAATTCATGAATGATTTGACTGGCGGCAGTGAATACCGAAGTGGATGGGGGGACTTTAGCCCAGAAAGGGCGATGCACATCTACGAGTTCTTGATGGGTGGTGTTGGCCGATTCTTAGATGATTCCTCTGACACTATTATGAAGTTGAAATCAGAGGAACCAGATTTACTGCCAAAAGACGTTCCCATCCTGCGTACCTTTATGCCTATGGCGAGCGAGTACTCAGACAGAATTTCGTTCTACGAAAGCCGTGCTGAGTTCTTGCAGTACAGGAGAGAGTTCAAAGAAAGCAACAGAGCGGATCAGATTGCCTTACAGAGACGTTTCGGACCTAAGCTGTATCAGTTTGAGCTAACCCATAAAGCCGTAGAGAAGAAGCTGAGAGAGCTTAGGAAGCAAAAGAAAGCCCTTTACGATGACAAGGTGATCGACTCGATGATTCGATGGAAGCGACTGCAAGCAATCGCAGAAGCTGAAGAGAAGCTGTTCGACGAGTACAACAAAAGATTTGACGCGGTGAAACCGTAAGTGATGCCATGCCAGAGCTAGACGACAACACAAGACTGTCTGTTCCCTTACGGAATCTGATTGCGCTTGGTGCTGGTCTAGTTATGGCTACGTCAGCCTACGTCACGCTGGATACTCGCATCATCGCCATTGAGCATCAGCAAACAATTCAGGACATGACCATCAGAGACAACGCTGACTTTGTTCGGGAGTGGCCGTTAGGACTTCGAGGCGCCCTACCCGACGATCTTAGACAGGACAGCAAGATCCTGTACCTCGAACAACGTAGTGAGGAAATCGCTGATCTGCGAGAGACGGTGAACGACATGCAAGTGCAGTTGGGCGTCCTTACTTCAGAGGTCAAAGACCAGAAATAAGCGCTCAAGGTTCAGTTACTTACGGAGTTGATTGCTGTGAGAAGGCTTCGTAAGTTATTGATTTTTATACAAATGGGTGCAGTAACCTTGCCAAGGTACAGGTCGCCAGTTCGAATCTGGTTTCCCGCTCCACACTCCTAAATGCCTGTTTTTACAGGCTTTTTTTCGTTTTGCAGGGACAGAACCCTTTGGTGTTCCGCTCCGGCCATTTTTTTGAAATGACGTGAACCCAAATCCAAGGTTCTGCTACCCCCTTAACATGCCTACAATCCGGTTTGCCGCCTGCTTCTTGTGAGCATTGTTCATGTGGGTGTAGCGCAGAAGCGAGTTCATCGACTTCCATCCCCCAATATCCATCAGCTCACGAGCATCAGTGCCAGCCTGTAGATGCCACGTTGCGAACGAGTGTCGCAATGTGTGGAAGGTTGTGCCGGCTGGTAGTCCAGCTAAGTCCACCGCCTTCCGCCAAGTCTTATTACCGACCGCATCTCTACTGAACGGCTTGCCGTTTTCCTGAACAAACACGCAGTCAATCTTCCCTCGAAGGAATGGTCTTCGCTTGATTAACTCCTCTTGATAGCGCTCCCTCTTTCGGAGGATTGCTTTGGCATCATCGTTAAGGGGAACAATCAACCGCTCACCGTTCTTTGTTTCGGAAGACGCGAACGTCATCAGTTCTCCGCACCTGCTTATCTGTGACCAGCGCAGGGTTCGCACATTATTGTTGCGTTGACCGCAAGCCAATGCGAACTCCACCATGTCAGCCCGAAGCGGGTCGAGCCATCTGATTAACGATCTGACTTGATCAGGCTCTAAGTAAAGCTCCTTCATTTCTTCTGGCAACGTCTTGATCGTTGGCACCGTCTCGACGATCTCTAACTCATCTCTGGCGTAATTCAGAATCAGCCTAAGGTACTTGAGGTACGTGTTGACAGAGGCGTTACTAAGTCCCTTTCCATAAAGTAACTCTTCCTTCAGGTCATTGATGTCAACTCGACGAATGGACTTAACACTACGGTTACCCCATCTATCGATCAAGCTCCTGATCGCCGCCTGTGCGCTTCGACTTTTGTTGTTGCCTCGTTTTGTTTTTAATTTTAGGTAACGCTCTGCTACATCTCTGAACTTCATAAATACTCTCCGTGTATGAAGCCCCTCACAGCAGTCCAAGTCTAACTAAAAAAGGGGGAGTTTTCGACGATCTATGTCTACTCGTCCCCCAAGCAAGGAACCTCTCACTGGGAGGGTGGCGCGTCGTGCCAACCGGTGCGCCAAGCCGGTAAGGAAACCCAAACGGGCCTTGGCTAATTAATGGTACCAGAATCTTCGCTAATGACTTCTGCCTCTTCTACTTCATCAGTAGCGGGAAGGGGTTCCGGCAGTAGTTTTTTAGCGTCTGATAAGATTGCATCAGCACCTGCTCTCGCCGACTCGATCAGCGGTGCAAGCACTGAAATGCTTTGGTTAGTTTGCTGAACGAGTACCAGCATGTTCCGGCATCGCTCAGATATGTCTTCGGCGTTATAAGATTTGCCGTCGATGATGATGGTTTGTACTTCGCTCATTGTTTACGTTTCCTCGTGTTTTCGCGAATGACTTGATATCTCCTTGGTGCTTTGACCAAGATTTGAGCTTGAGGGACGCTCTTTCTTTGAGCGGGATCTCCCCGTCCGCACACCTCACAGTGGTCATCGTTCCCATAAAAATAGGTCTGTATGCCCACCATTTGGATAGATACTGATGAAGACAAACGAGAAGGTTTGTCCCCAACAGTGAGAACAAGGTCTGTCATGCCCTCCTTGTTCGTGATTGTTACGAAGCAATCTTGCGCTCCATCGTGATCTCGGACTCTTCGTACCCACATCTTGTGATCGTAAGTCTCTTCAGGGTTCTCTGGATCGAGCTTCTCCCCTCCGTAGAGGAGAGAACCGACTGCTCGTGTAAGTCTTAAACCGCCCATAAATAACCTTAGAAGGGGATGTCATCCTCTGGCAGGTCGTCCTGCACAGGAGCCGGCGCAGGTGAAGGCGCAGGCCTTGCAGGCTTGTTAGGGAGCCAGAACTCGACATTGAGTTGAGTGACTTCGCCGTCTCGCTTTTGCTCAGCCACTTCGAGGTTGTAACGGAAGGCTTGACCTCCGTTCATGTCGAGAGTGCTTTGCAACTTGTCGATCATTTCTTGATCGATCTTGAGCCAGCCGTCGAAACTTGGAATCTTTAGAGCTTGCTGTTCTTTCCCAAGCTCTTGGAACCAGCCGTACTGCTTGAGTTTGTTGTACTTCTCAAGCTTCTTCTCTCGATCTAGCGGGTAAAGGCGCCCCTTACCAGCATTGATTGCCTCAAAGGCGGTAGGTTTGTTCTGCATTAGTTGTCTCCGATTGTCTTGATTGATGATTGCAGTGAATTGTTCGTGCGACGGAAAGTGTCGAGCGAACTGTCTTTCTCAAGCAGGGCTTGTTCCCCGCCCAGAAATTCAAAAGCCCTTCGATAATCAACCGGAGGTGTTTTTTGAATCACTTGTATGGACACCCATCCATTGGTGATGGACCGCTCATACTTTTTAACTAGCTCTTTCTTGAGGGAATCACGGTGTGACTTCAGCTCCTCAAGCTCAGCAAGCGCCGTGTGGTTCAGCACTTCGATCTCATTGATCTTTCCCTGTACATCCGCCAGCTCTGTGAGCTGAGCGTCTTCGATCTCCTCGTAGTCAGGCACGAGAGGATCAAGATGCTTTTGCGCCCGCACTGGATCTGCGGCCTCTTCTTGGATGAAGTCGTACCAAGCCTTGTAAAGATCCAGTCGAGTGACCTTACCCTTGCTTGGCTCTGGCAGTAGGCGACCGTCTAGCTCCTCATCAAGCCAGTCCCAGTTGCGCTGTACTCTGTCGATATGCCACTGACCTTCGGCCTGAGGATCTTTTGCGAGATAGCACATGAAGTCGCACCAATCGAGATCGCAGACCTCCATGACCATGTAGCACTGCCACAAGTACATGATTCGCTTTTCATCAAAGACTGAGTAAGGCGCCTTGGTCCACTTAGGATAGGGACACTTGAACTCACAACCACCCTCGATGCCCACAAGCCCGTCGGGTGACGCGGCTAGGAACGTATGCTCTTGATGGGTCACCATGCCAGTTTCTTCGACGCGATAGCGCTTGATCTCTTCCAGCTTGACGCGGGCGTACTCTTCCATCATCGAGCCATGCTCAACGGCGGCATTGGTTTGAAACTCAGACTCGGCACCTAGAATCGCTCTCACCTCTTGGCGAACAAGATCCTGAACACTCATGTAGGGGTGGATGCCTTCGTATGCGGCGCACACACTAGCTTTGATTTTTCCTGCCCGTGCTTTGAGCCACCCCTCAGATCCCTGAGGATGCATTTCGAGGAACGTCATACCTTCCACCCTTTCTTATCGCAGATCTCAGCCCATCGGTTCTGGTTGTAATCCTCCAGACCCAACTGGGTTAGCTTGCGATTGAAGCGGTCAAAGATTTTTTGAGCGGCGCTCTTGTTGCGGGACTGCTGTATCTTTTCCCACGTATCTTCACGCCATAGCCGCTCTACCCGATCTCGTGTTGCTTCCTCCACAACAATCTGCTCGTCAGGAAGTAGCTCTTCCTGAACTGCTTCAGCGGCAACCTCCTCTTGGGCTTTCGACTTAATCCAGAGCTGATGGCCCAGACCAAACTCAGCCATCGCCTTTACACGACAGCGTTGCTTTGTAGTGTTGATCTGTCCACTGTTTGGGTTGCGGATGGGGCCGGAGAAATCTCTAACAAAGAGAGAGGTAATTTGCGTATGAGGCCCGATGGTCATGCGGCATCTAACTTCAGCCGTGCCGTCGTTGAAGTAGTGTACTTCCCTGCCCTCAGGATCTTCGGTGAACTCCCAAGTGTATTCAGGAAATGATTCCATCATGAGAGCGTGAGCGTTCATCCACGGCAAGATGCTTAGAGACGTTCCGTCTTCTAGAACTTCTTTTTCCGTGAGCTGATCGGAAATATCTATTGCAGAAAGCCGAGTCCAGATAGACTCTTTGGTGAGCTGATCCATGTGTATCTTCCGTGTAATTCATCCCTGTAATTACACTAAAATTACATCAGCTAAATGATAATTTCAACACTCAGATTTGTTTTTAGACGCTAATACTTCTAGAGTTTTCGCAAATTCTTCATCGGTCGGCTCGCAATCGCCATCAGTTTTCACTTTTTTGTAGAGTGCGGCTCTAAGCACGGCGATAAACTCGGCGTTACTCAGTCGGTGTTTTCTCATTTGCGCTTCCCTTAAAGAATCTTCGGAGATTTTTCATGAAAGCTTCCATGTTTTTATCATCCTCGAAACCAATTAAAACCAATACTGAAAGTTGCTCTGCTGACAAATCAATTCCGTATTCGTCTTCAAAATTTTTACATCTAACCAATAAAGTTGTGAGCTGTTTTTCCGTTATGTTTAGCCCACGGCTTTCTCCGTTTACCCACTGATATAAGTCTATATCGAAGATATCGCAGAATTTTATAGCCATATCTAAATTCTTTGGCAGTGACCCCTCCAGCCAAGCGGCGGCACTTGCATTAGAGCATTTGATTCTGTTTTTTATATATGACGCTCTGCCCCATCTAGCGATTCCCTTTTTATCAAACTCTTTATTGAGGAAATCGGCGCGGGTTTCTTTGTCCCAAGCCATAAATACTAATCCGTGTGATAGAGGATCTTTTTAACCGACTAAAGATATTTTGTCCATAGGTTGACAACGCCTTAAATGTAGCTTTCAATTTTCGTCCTTGGGTGTAAATTCTCATCTGCTTAATACATGGACTAGTATGATCTTTAAGCCTGCGTCACAGACCTGTCGTCACTATACAAAACTGCCCAACAATCTCCTCCGTGACCGAGACCTAACGCCAGAGGCTATCGGCCTACTCTGCTATCTGCTCTCTCATATAGACAACTGGCGGGTCACTCAGTCTCAACTGTCGAAGCACTTTTCCTGTACTCCAGCTCGCATCCGAAACATTGCCGACTGTTTAGAGCAGAGCGGGTATATCCGTCGGGTCCGATACGTTGAAGAGGGCAAAACTGTCTTTGACTGGGAAGTGTACGACGAAAAACAGTTGCCAGTTTGCAAAAAAGCAGATGTCGAAAATCGACAAGTGGATATTCCACATGTGGAAAATCAAGAGCAAAGAATAACTATAGAGAAAGAAGAAACATCTAATAAGAATAACCATTGGAAAGAAGACCTCCTCAACTCATGTCCTGAAGGTATTCCTAAACAGGCATGGCAGTTGTGGTGGGATCACAAGGCTGGCAGTCGCAAGCCGTCTAAGAACACCGTCACTCGCCAAACACACGACTTCAAGGAAATGGCTAAGCATGGCTATGACCTGAGGGAACTCATCCCCTTCTCTATCTCACGGGGATGGCAACGGATAGGGAGTCCTGACTGGGACTCTCTGGATCGCTTCAAGAACATAAGTCGAAACGACGATCTACTAGCTGAGGTTAAGTAATGGATATACGCGCTTTGTCGCAAGAACTAGGGAGACATGCACATCAAATATGTCTAGAGATTTTTCCTGACGGGGTCGTTGAGTCAGGTTGTTACAAGGTAGGAAGTGTTGACGGCGACAGGGGACGCAGTCTTTCCGTTTATTTACATGGTGATAAGTGTGGCAAGTGGATCGACTTTGCCACGGGTGACTCTGGCGACATGCTGGACCTCATCCAACAAAGCAGGAACGTGTCTCTGACTGAGGCAATGGACTGGGGGGCAAAGCGATACAGCATCAGGGAGTTTGCGGCCAAGCCAAAAATTTCTCCGGCGGCAAAAAAGAAATACATCCTCCCCACCCCACCACCACAGAGCAACAACGCTTACATACATGAGTACATGGAGAGTCGTGGGTTCAGGGATGTGGGGGAGGTGTACTTCCGGCACAAGATTTATGAGACGCAGTCACGGGGTGGTCTGGATGTGGTGTTTCAGTACTTCGATCCCGACGGCAAGCTCGTGTTCATCAAGAACAAGCCCATCAATTACGACGGGCATCCCATGCCACAGAAAGATACCCGCCCGATCCTGTACGGGTGGCACACCATGCCCAAGGACAGTCGCAAGCTTTGGATTGTTGAGGGTGAGTGGGACCAGATAGCGGCGAGCGAGCTTGGCTTCCCTGCTCTGTCGGTTCCCTTCGGTGGTGGCAAGGGACGCAAGCAACTCAACTGGATCGAGCAGGAGTTCGAGAACCTCAAGCGGTTCGAAGAGATCATCATCGCCACTGACATGGATGAAGAGGGTGAGCTTGCGGCTGAGGAAATTAAGAAGCGATTCGGTGACCGGTGCTACCGCATCACTCTGCCCACCAAAGACATCAACGAGCTACTGCAAAAGCAGGGTTATGACGGCGCCAGAACTGTCCTCGAGGCGGCGTATGAAGACGCCCGATGGCAAGACCCAGACACCCTGCATTCTGTTATGGAATTCAAGGAGCGAGTTGATGCCATCTTCGAGAACTCCAACTCCGACACGATGGGCTTTCGTTCCGGCTGGGAAAAGCTGGATGAGGAGGACATCAGGTTCCGGCCATCGGAACTATGGGGACTTACCGGCATTAACGGACACGGCAAGTCAATGTGGTTGGGCCAGCTTTGCTTGAACGCCATCGAGCAGGGTAACAAGGTTCTGATCTGTTCGCCGGAGATGACGCCCGAAAGATTACTGCACAGGATGCTACGTCAGGCCGGCGGGTCAGAGCATCCGCCGGAGGCATACCGCGACAAGCTACTGGGCTGGCTCGAGGGCAACCTCTGGCTGTACGAAGACAGGATTACACCCAGCGCCAAAAAGCTGTTGGCTTGCTTTGAGTACGCCTACGCCCGCTACGGCATCAACGTATTTGTTGTGGACTCACTGACCAACATGGTTGATCAGCAGGACTACTCAGCCCAGCAGAAGTTTGTCGAGACACTCGTTCACTTTAAGCAGACCACCGCATCCACAATTTTTCTGGTCACTCACTCTCGAAAGGGTGACGACGAGAACACCGCCCCCAACAAGTTCGACGTCAAGGGTTCCGGCTCTGTTACGGACCTTGCCGACGGCTTCATGTCGTTGTGGAAAAACAAACGGAAGGCAGACCACCTCGAGCAGGCGGCGATCCTCAACGAGGAACCTGACGAGAAGTTTGTGAAGCAGTGGGACGTGTACCTCGAGATCCTGAAGAACCGGAACGGGGGTTATGAGGGTCGGGTCGGGTTTCAGTTTGATCCACGTTGCTTGCAGTACCAAGAGCGCCGGAGTCAAACAGCCAAGTATTACATCAACTATTCGAAGGAGAAGACCAATGGATAACGAGCGCTTTGCTAGGGACATTCGCGAAGCTGGTGCTGAAGTACAGACAGCGGAGGTAAATCTAGCTACGGCTGAAGCCACAGAGAAACGGACAGCCGCGAAGTTGATGTTCATCGCTGAGAACCAGCACGGACACAAGACTGTTGCGGCCCAGACCAAGTGGGCAGATGACCAGCAGGAAATGTTTGATGCGCGTGTTGCTAGAGGCACTGCCAAAGGCGCTCTCGCGGCGGCTAAGCAGAACGCACTGGCGGCAGAGGTGGCATTCAAAACGTGGCAGACAGAGATGGCTACCACACGGGCAGAGATGAGGACATTGATGGGATGAAGTCTCACTGGGCTACCAAAGAAGAGCATGAATGGATGGACGCCATCGTTCAGTTGGGTTGCATAGTTTGCCGGCTGTACATGGGCGTCAAATCCCCTGCCGAAGTTCACCACATACACGGCAAGACAAAGGTAGGCGGTCACCTCGAGACTATCCCCTTGTGTCCTGCACATCACCGGCTGGGCCACTCGAATGATCGATACGTGTCCCGCCATCCCTACAAAGCTCAGTTTATTGAGCGCTACGGAACAGAGGAGTTTCTCCATGAGCAAACATCATCACTTATCGTTAAACGATGCGACACCGGAAGACTGGGACCGAGTCTCGAGGCCGAAGCACTACTCTAGTCAGAACGACAAGTTCCCTGACCTCGAGTGCATCGATGCCATCAAAGCGAGCATGTCTCCCGAAGCGTTTCAGGGCTACCTGAAGGGCAACATCATCAAGTACTCATGGCGCTACGCCGACAAAGACAACCCCAAGGAAGACCTCGCGAAAGCGCAGGTGTATCTGGGTTGGTTAATGCAAGAGATATCCAATGGTTAATTCAAGAACAAAGGGCGCTCAGTTCGAGCGCGAAGTGGTCAACGTGTTTCGCGATTGGCTGGGGGATGAAGCAACTCAAGGACTGCGTCGAAACCTGACGCAGTATCAGGTGGCGGATGAGGGTGACCTCAAGCTGGGACCGTTCCTGATCGAGTGCAAGCGCTACGCCAAGGGGGACATCCACCAACAGTGGTGGTGGGAGCAAATTTTAAAAGCGGCGGGAGAAAAATATATCCCCCTCCTTATCTACCGATTTGATCGCCGTCCCATACGCATGGTCTTCCCCTTGCACGTAGTGGGAGATTACCCAGAGAACCATGACTACACCTGCACGGTAGGTCTGGAAGAAGGGATCATGATCGTCAGGGAAAAGCTTCTTGCGGATTCCAGAGTTTAGGGCGCACCTCAAGCTCGCGGCAGAGAGACTCGACTACCCAGCGGTCGAGGCTTACGTCCATCAGAACATCGACCCACAGTTCCACGACCTGATGTTCCGGTCACTCTACCTCGAGCTACCTCACCACTACGCCCAGCAGGATGTGGAGTCCATCAAGAAATTTCTTGATAGCCTGCCAGCGGTTGAGCCTGTACCTCACTTCAACGAGATCGTGACCTACTGGACACGGCGGATCTGGAAAAAACGCAATGGCTAGACCTATCTATGAGACGGCTCAAGACAGAGCCAACGAGGAAGAGATAGCCACTCTGCTGGCTGAGCGTTACAACGCTAAGGCAATCAAGGCCAAGCGCTTGTATGGTCTCGACTGGTTCTTTGAGCGTGATGGCTACGTTGTGGGCATGGTTGAGATCAAGGTGCGTAACTACGCCAGCACCACCTTCAACACCTATATGATCAGTGCTGACAAAATTGCACGGATCAGGATGCTGTCCAGTGTGTCTGGCATCCCGTCGTTTCTGTTTGTGGCATGGACTGACACCGTCGGCTACATCAACCTCGCTGACACGCCAGACTACACGGCAATCGGTGGGCGCAGAGATAGGGGTGATCCTCAGGACATCGAGGTGCTACTCCACTACAGCGTGGACAGGTTCATCAGGGTATAAAAAACCCCGCTACTGCGGGGTGTCTTCTAGTTTTAGCTGGAGCGCCAGCAGTTTGTAGGCGGTGTCAGGCATGCGCCTGTAGCCACGGGTCTCCGGTGTTCGGGTCCAGTTGTAGACGCCCTCCACCGTCATGCCCAGCAGATCTGCTACCTGCTTGCCTGATAACTGACGCTCATGCATAACCTTCCGCAATGATTCGTTGTTATCCATACCTGTCTCCAGTCCACCATTCAGGGTACACGATCTCAATTACCGGTTGATCGTTGAGGCGCAGTAGCACGGTCGAGTAGTCAAACAGGATTGCCACCGGCTCCCTGAATCGCTCAGCCATTTGCCTTGCCGCTTCGACTGCTATCTTGGCATCGTCGCTGTTGTTTGTCGCAAGCTCAAAGATCATGGGTACTGCTCCGACAGGTAGTCCTCGAGGTCTCTCTCACCGTCGGTGTCCAGCTCCACAATATGACCGTTCCACTCGATGCGATCCCACTCAACCTCAAAGAATCGCACCTGCTCGACGCGGCCCTCAGATTCTACGGTCTCAGTCCATCGATGAACAACAGGGTTGATGACGTCCAGCTCGCTCAGTTCCATTTCAATTAACGCAGTAACCATTACTGAAGCTCCCATGTGTAGCGCAGATAATCACCGTAGCTCTGGCCTTTGAAGCCGCACTCTCGATGCAATCTGACGGTGTACTCTGAGTTGCGGAACATAGCCCCAGCGATGTACGCCTCCTCCGCGAAGTAACCACTGGTAGACAGGGGCGTCTCTGGGAAGGCGTCCTCGCAGATTCCAAGCAGGATCTGCTCCTCGTTCTCATCCTTGAAGGTGTCCTCGATGACCGGAATGTTGACCTCGATGACCTCGAACCAGCGGTCCTTCTCTCCCTCGATTTCCTCCACGTAATAGATCCAGTCGTGCGGACCCAGACCTGACTGGTTCATGATCTTTTCGATGCTGACCAGTCGTGGGTGACGAGGGTTCTTGATGAAGTGCTTCTCTCCATCCAGAACCTTAACGTCCACCTTCTCTCCGATTTCAAAAGTACTCATTGGGTTAACTCCTTTGCGAGCAAGCTTTTCAGTGCAATCAGGTCGGCCTTATCGATGACCAGCTCCCCCAGTTTGCGTTCCAGTTCGGCCATGATCTTGCGCCGCTTCAATATCTCAACCGCCATTGCTTTTTGGTGGTGAGCAGTCACCGCTTTGTAGCTTCCGGTGGGTGAGATGATTGTCTCCAGTATGTGACTAGGCAGTTCGTAGTGCATCAGCTTTTTTCCTCTTGGTGTTGATGAACCTGACCAGCTTGGGCAAGTCCTCGATTTGAAACTCGTCGAGGGTGAACTCGACCATGAGATTTGAGACGACCTCGTCTTCACGATAGCCGCCAAGTAACAGGGCCGTAGCCCTGTCGGTTATGGTGTAGCGGTAGACTGCCTCCATCAGGACTCCACCTCCTGCTGTATTTGCGCGACATAAATCGTGTGGTACAGGTGAAACCTAACCTTCTCTAGCGCTAGGTAAGCTTTGTCGAACTCATCGAATCCTTCGCAGTCTTCGTCGATATTATCGAGGCAAAGTAGCGCTTCACCGGTTTGTCTGAAAGCTTCGCCCAGCCCCTCAACGCTACGCTTTTTCAGGGTTCTCATGACTCCACCTCCGTGATGCCGTAAAAGTTCCTACTCAGGTGCAGGACGTTGTAGGCCTGATGATTTGCCACCTCCGGTGACGTCCACTCCAGATCCCACCCTTGGTTGCGGTAGTCCTGAAGCACGGTCTCGCTTTCCTCGATCTCCCAAAGCTTGTAGGAGTCACCCGTAACAGGGTCGTGGCATAGCGGTCTAACGGTCCATGTTTTGATTGATCTCATAAAAAAATCTCCAGTAAAAAAAATCGGGGCGGGGAAAAGAAATCCACCACCCCAGTGCCTGTTACTTGTTAATGGAAATACCATGCTGGTCTGCATAGTCGGCATAGAACTGCACCTTGGTTAGCACCTCGTCCCAGCCATCGAAACAGCCCTCGTTCTGGTAGTAGATGTCGTCCTCTGTTGAGATCCACTCAGGGCGCTCACACCACGCATCGAAGCGGTACTCGAACTGCCCTTGATACCCTTCGTTGTGGATAGTGAGACCGTACTTAGCCGCTAGACGTCTGACCTTTGAGTAGGCCGCTCTCTGCTCCTTCTCGCGGGTCAACTGATGACTGTGTTTCATTGCCACTCGATAATCACTGATTGAGTCTCGAACCCTCCAGATCTCACGCTGTTTGGCATGCACCAGATCTTGAAGCTCCTTTAGTTCTTGTTCTTTCCACTGAAGGGTAGCCTCGAGGCGTTTGTGATCAGCTAACAGCTCGTTCTTTGTGTTGCTGGTTGCCAGCCCAACTTGAACTGGCGTTAAAAGCTTGCGCTCTCTCGTTGAAATCATGACCGACCTCCTCGTTGCTTGCGTTGCAGGATGGATAGGAACTCAGAGACTGTTCCGGCAAACCCAGAACCCTGCTCATTGAACTTGGCGATGTCACCGAACCAGCAGTTGTCTGGATCGAGGATGCCTCGCTGAAATGCCATTGCCTGCACCTCAGCCCAGTCCCTGTCGTTCTGATAAACCGACCGGCAGATGCGGTCACCGATGGGTTGCTTTTTGAACCCCGTTAACTTCACTACTCTGTTTTGCATGTAAGCCTCCTTTGGCTCGTGTCAGTGGAAGTCCCACTCAGAAGGCCACCCGCAGATGGCCGACTGGCTGAGGCCTCAGTAAATGATCGACTTGACAGCGGATCTGACTCGCGCCAGCGCTTTGGGTCCGTGCCCCCCCACGTTCCACATCAAGATCTGCTCGACTGGGGGACCGCCAAACGCGGGGCCGTTCTTCCAGTTGTATATCGTGGCGACCGTCCCGTCGCTGAACTCGACGTCCCACATCGCGTCGGTCTTGAAGGGATCACCGTTGCTGGTGGGTGGCCCGAACAGTCGAACCAGTTCGTCATAGGATGGGTACACGACACCGACCTTGTGGGTCATGTTGGTAGCCATCGGATCGGTGCAGGGTTTCCATGTATGTTTTGGCATTGCTAGTACTCCTCAGTACAGGGGCGCGTACAGCGCCATGATTAGAATGAAACTGATACCGATCATGCAGATGACTTGTTGCTCGTCTCGTCTGTTCATGCGGCGTCCTCCCCATACTGAGCATCGAGGCGACGTAGTACTGCCGCCTCCACATCGATGCCAAGCTCGAGCAGTTCTGCGACTGCTTCACGCGCTCGACGGTCTGCCGTCTTTTGGTCTTGCATGGCACTCTCTGGTGGCTCCTCGCCTCGACGCCAGTAGTCAGCCTCGACATCGAATGCCGCAGTCCATAGGGAGTGGGCATCCATCAGTTCCTCGTACAGGTCTGCTATTCGTTCGTTCATGGTCACCCTCCTATTGGTCGTAGACGCTGTAGACAGCGATGACGCCAGCGTTGACCCACTCGAAGTACAGGCCGTGCTTTTCGAGTAAATCGTTCAGGGCTTGCGAGCCGTCCATGTCGAAGATCTCGCCGTAAAAGTCAGCCCAGTAAACGGGGAGCTTTCCCTCGCTGGCGATCCATCGGTCGAGGTGCTTTGTGTTCTCGAGACTGATCTCGAAGTGGGCGCCATCGGTCCAGTTGTCTTTCATTAGGTGAAGACCTGCATCCTTGAGTACCGTGTAGGCGGCTTGTGCGTTGCGTTGCATGGTGACCTCCTTAGGTCGTGTCGGGTGGATTCCCGTGACGCCCCGCAGGGCGTTTCGGCTCGTATCCAGCGAGCCATCATCAGACGGGGTCTTACCAGTCGCTAGTCATCACTAAGTGAGACTGACCGGTCTTGACCAGCTTGCCGCCCTTGACGACGTACTCGTCGATGGCGTCGAAGTTCTCAATCTTGGCTCGCTTGCGAACGCCCCATCGAGATCCCTCTGCTGGCTTGCGGAGTCGGCAGAACTGGGAAAAGGTCTTGACCTTCATAGCGATACCGAATTGATCCTCTTGATTGATGTAGTACATGGCGACCTCCTTAGGTCTAGTTGAGCGGTGGATTCCGCAGACACCCCGTGGGGTGTTTCGCCTAGTGTCCAGCTAGGCTCATCAGTGCGGGTTTACTTGGCCCTCGACAGGTCGTACTCGTACCACTCTGCGCCGTGATCACTGCACACCCTGAAGCGGAACCCGTTGTATGCTTTGTGAGCCATCAGCAGGCATTCGACGGCTGACTGGTGACCGTCCCTAAGGCCCGCGTAGTACTCCGATGTCTGATATTCACGGGTAAAGTGATCGGGCAATGACGGGTCTTTGTCATCGATTCGGGCGGCAATCTTGGCGCACCACTCTGCGGCATGCTGTCGCTCCTCGACGATTGCTAAAACGCGCTTGGAAAGTTTCATGTGGATATCCTCCTGTTGAGGGCGGCTCACGCCGCCTCCTGCGTTGCGGTGGTCTCTGCCTCGACTAGGCCGTGCATGTAATCGACGGCCTTCTGTGCGAGACGTGCGGCGGTGCTGATGACCTTGGGATCTTCTTTGAGGCCGCGCATCCATGAATTGAGGTACTTGGCATGGTCTGGCCGTGGCTCGATAGATACACCCATCGAGGCGCATAGGAATGCCGCACCAAGCTCAGCGACTAGCTCCTCGAATGCGTAGTCTTTGTCACCGAACCGGCAGGTACGCAGACGGTCAAGTCGTGACTTGTGACCGGTCCAATGGGTTAGTTCGTGAAACAGCGTCGAGTAGTAGCACTCTGTGGCAGTGCTGGTGTCAGTCGCGCTGAACAGTTCGCGGTTGGGCATCTCGATGATATCCATCGAGGGGATAAAGCAGGCGCGGCCCTTGCCGGTGTGATTGATCTCAGCGTCCAGCATGGACACCCACTCGTCGCACTCTGCGACCATTTCGGTCTCGTCGCTGTACTCGCGCACTGGTGGTGGCGTGAACTCCTTCACCGACTGGTCAAGCTGGGCAGATGAAAAGACCGTGAACGACCGCACCACTGGAAAGGTTTTCTTCTCGCCATCGACTTCCTTCTGGTACTGCTTAAAGAAGATGATGCCGGTGCCCTTCTCACCCTTGGCGACTTGATAGCCGGCACCCTGCCATGCTTTGTAGGTCGCCCAGTGTCCGCCAGTGAATCCCAACAGCAAGACGTTGATGCCGCTGTATGGTCTGCCGGTGAGACCGTTACAGGGGATGCCTGCCGATGGTCTGCTGTCACCCTCGAATGGCATGACCCAGTTGGTGCCGTGGGTCTCCATCTGCTCGAGGATTCGGTTGGTGATGTCTTCGTAAACTTTGGTGCTCATATTGGTGCCCTCCTCAGGACGTTATTATCCGGTCACTGACCGGCTTGGTAATTATAAAAACACAGGTAAATTTGAGCGTCAATAAGTTTTTTTCATTTGATGGTGAAAAAGTTTCCACGTACCAGTAAAATCTAATAACGACAAGCACTTAGGCTCAGATGGTATGGAGACAATGGATTTACAGCAGACTCTGGCGAGTATTGACCGCAAATTGGACCGGCTATCTGCTGATGTTCAGGCCTTAACAAACCAAGCGAGCCGCATAGATGAACGGATGCAGGGCGTCGATGCGAGGCTGAAACGTCACGAGCTGAGACTCGACCAGCTCGAGTTCGACCAGCGGGAGCTTCAACTCAAGGTCGCAGACTCCAACAGCAAGGGCGCAATGATGGAACGGGCGGCTTGGATACTGTTCGCGGCAGGGCTGACACTGGCCCAAAAATTTATTGGCGCGGGATAAAAAACCAACCACCCCAATGCCGGTCTCTCCTATAGGGGAACAGGGAAAGGATCATAGTGATGAGTACAGACAGAGACAGACCGCTAACAGCAAGACAGGAGCGATTCGTTGAGGAGTACTTGGCAACAGGTAATGGAACGGAAGCCTGCCGACGTGCTGGGTACTCTCAGAGAAGCGAAGGATGCCTCAGAGTTCAGGCAACAGAGAACCTAGCTAAACCTAACGTGAAACGAGCAATAGACAGGAAAAGGGCCGAAATGACTGAGGATAGTGAGCAGAGACGTCGAAATTGGATCTCCCGTCTCGAGGAGCTGGGAGAAGAGGCAAAGCGTGACGCTGACAAACTGAGGGCCATCGAGCAACTGTTCAAGGCTGAGGGCTGGCTGGCCCCTGAACAGAAGGAAATCACGACCTACGAGTCGGGCTTTTTGGCGGATTTAGACCTTGACGAGGACGAGCCGCTGGAAAAAGGGCCAAATGACAACTTGGTCTTTGTTGATTTCTCCTGCGAAAACAACGGCTTACAGGATGAGGACTGAACCTTGACTAGGTTCCGCCCCATCGATGCCGCGACAGGCGGTCAAAAAGGATCCCGTCGAGGCCGTTAGGGGGGGGGATATGACGTCTGGCTGGGCCGGCGTCGCGACACCGGTACCATGGAGGGCTATTGGATGTGTAGAACGACATTTTGCGTTTTAGGGGTACCCCCCACCCATCCCAGAAAGGGGGGGCGGTCCTTGTGAGAGTACCTACCGCAAAAATCACATGGGTATTTTTTGCGATTTTGGCTGGGTGCGTCACACCAGAAGAGAAAGGCGACTGCTTGGATTGGGAAGTCTTGGAACTTGTGCAGGAAAAATGCACTCCCTTCTACGGAAACCTTATCTGTACAGAGCAAGTAGTACACCGTTATCACTGCATTTTGCGTGACGACACTCAAAAAATCGTGTAAAGGTTTAATTTATGGCTACTCCACGTAAAGGCAAAGCAAAGGTAAAGGTGACTGCTTCGGGCAAAAAGGTCTCCTATGGGCAGGCTGGCAAGGCTAAAGATGGCGGACCTCGTGTTCGGGCCGGAACATCCAAGGGAGATAGCTATTGCGCTCGCTCATTGGGCATCAAGAAGCGTCTACCCAAGGCGAAACAGAATGATCCGAACACCCCCAACAACCTATCTAGGAAGCGCTGGAAATGCTCTGGCGCCAAATCAAGGAGAAAGTAATGGATAAGGCAAGACAAGCTCTCAGATCGCGCACAGTGCAATTTGGTATTGCTATCGCGTGTCTCTCCGTTATGCAGGGTTTTGTGCATTTCATTCCAGCTAACCCAGTAGTTCAAATGACCATCGGTTGTGGTATCGCATCTGGAATCATAGTCCTGCGCTACATGACCACTCAGCCAATGAGCGAGAAATGAAAAAGGCGAAGCCCAAGTCAAAAGTAAACGCGGCGGGCAACTACACCAAACCTACGATGAGGAAGCGTCTCTTTGAGCAGATCAAGGCGGGCAGTAAGGGCGGTAAGGCAGGTCAGTGGTCAGCTAGGAAGGCGCAGATGTTGGCTAAGCAATACAAAGCCAAGGGTGGAGGCTACAAAGACTGATGTATCAAATGAGATGTCCCGCAGGGACTTACACAGAGGATAGCTTTTTGAAGCTTGTCTTAGTTGTTGTAAAGCATCGTCTAAAGCACTTTTTCAAAGGTGAAGGATTTCAAGACTAATGGCGCTAAAGAAATCTCAGAAGAGCCTGAAGAGCTGGACCAAACAGAAGTGGCGCACCAAGTCAGGAAAGCCATCGACGCAAGGCCCGAAGGCTACAGGTGAGCGATACCTGCCTGAGAAGGCTATTAAATCGCTCTCAGCGAAAGAGTACGCGGCGACCACCCGTAAGAAGAGGGCCGACACAAAAGCCGGCAAACAGCATTCTAGCCAGCCTAAGAAGGTGGCTACTAAAACCCGACGACATAGGAAGTAATCATGATGAAGCCATGCAAGGGATGCCCTACTCCAGCCAAGTGCAAGAAGGCGGGCAAGTGTATGAAGAAGGCGATGCCGAAGCGCGGACAGCGAGCCGCTACCAACAAGCGAACTAAGAGGGGATATTGAGATGCCTAACAAGCCAAGTAAGCCAGCTCAAAAATACGATCTTAAAAAATTTGGAATGAATTTTCCTAAAACCGGTGAATTTGACACTCCATCAATGCGTCGAGTTGTATTCGATCAACCCATGACTGAGCGGGACTTGAAGGACTTTAAAACTAAGGCCGCCAGAAAAAAGTTTTACACAGACCGCATGAGTCCTACGGTGTTTAGAGCGGTTGAAAGGGATATTAAAGACGCTTACCACAAGAAAATGATGTCTGATTTCGACAAGAAGTCGAAAGCTATCAAGGCGAACAAGGCGAAAAAGTAGCACTGATGGACATACAGCTTAATCGTTTCTGTTACCACCCAGAAGGCACTCTAGGCGTCTTAGAGGTCTCTGGAGAGAAGTTCTATTCCATAGAAAGGCCGTGGCTAGATAACGCGCCAAACGTCTCCTGCGTCCCTACAGGGGCTTATGAGATGACGTGGCGTGAAAGCCCTCGCTTTGGGTGGACATGGATGCTCGAAGAGGTACCCGATCGAACCTACATATTGATACATGTAGCTAATTTTCCTAGTGACGTGCAGGGATGCATTGGACTGGGTACTGGTTTGATGGGGGATCGAATAGCCGTGAGTAATAGCAGGAAAGCGGTTGCCGCGTTTGAAGAGTTGACTCGGGGGCAGACGTGTCAAATCAAGATAGGCAATGCAGTGTATGCGGGGCTGTAAAGCCAAAGTCTGATTTCGAAGCACGACGCCTGATTTGCCGTGTTTGCTACGTCGATCACAGAAGACGGTTAGAAAGCAGAACTGCGACAGCGTGGTTAAGAAGCCGGATACGTGTAGCGAAAAGACGCGCCTTAGAGGTTGGGCGCGAGTTTTCAGACGATGTGACGGTAGAGGCTTTACTCGAGCTTCTAAAAAAGCAAAAGGGCATGTGCGCCCTGAGCGGCGTCCCCATGACTCATGGACAGACAGTCATGGAAACCGCCATAAGTATAGATCGGATTGACAGCAATATTGGATACCGGATGAGCAATATTCAGCTTGTTTGTCAGCGGGTCAATGTCATGAAGATGGACATGGATGACAACAGCCTATGGTGGTGGGCTAAGAATCTGGTGATACATGACGAGCGACGAGAAGATAGTGCAGGTAGCGAGGAAGCTGAAGAGTAACTTCCCGCTGTACGCAAAAAACATTTTACGAATTGTGAACAAAGAGGGTGAAGTCGCGCCCTTTATTTTAAACGAGGGCCAGCGGTGGATGCACCAGCGCCTCGATAACCAGTTGCAACAACAGGGTAACATCCGTGCGTTAGTATTGAAGGCACGGCAGGTAGGGATCTCGACCTATGTTGAGGGCCGTTTCTTCTGGAAGATTACGCAGAATCGCAACGCAAATGCGTTCGTTCTTTCTCACCTCGCCGAATCGACCAATTCGATTTTCAACATGGTGCGGCAGTTCTACGATCACATTCCGCATCCCGTATTCAAGCCAAACCTTGCGAGTCAGTCTGCGAGTACGTTGGTGTTTGAAGGCCTTAACAGCCGATATCGAGTTGGTACAGCACGTTCTACACAGACCGGTCGAGGACAAACCAACAGGTTCGTTCACGGGTCTGAGGTGGCGTTCTACCCACAAGGATCAGATATCGTCGCGGGCCTCCTACAGACAGTGGGCGGCAAAGGGTCTGAAGTAATCCTTGAGTCCACGGCGAACGGGGCCGGTGGCTGGTTCTACGATCAGGTGATGAAAAGTTTGCGCGGCGAAACCGAATGGACCGTGTGCTTTATCCCTTGGTATTGGATGCCAGAGTACCGCCGCAAACCCAACCCTTACTTCGAGCGAACGCCTGAAGAAGACAAGTTAGCAAAGGCCTATAACTTGGACGATGCTCAGCTTGCATTTCGAAGGGCGAAACTGGATGAACTTGGATCGACAGATCTGTTTAGGCAGGAGTATCCCTCTACCCCATTAGAGGCATTCCTGACCTCGGGGCGATGTTTTGTTGAAGACTCAGTATTACGAGTGGCTGAAAATAACTGCTATACGCCTGATTTTGTGGGCGATTACCGTAGTGGTGTATTGGAATCGCATTCTCACGGCCCCTATCGTGAGTGGTTTACGCCTACTCCTAACGAATCTTATGTCATTGGTATAGACGTAGCGGAGGGTTTGAGCTACGGAGACTACAGTTGCGCCCAGATTTTAGACTCTAACGGCAACCAAGTTGCCTGCTATCACGGCCATATCGACCCGTATGAGTACGGAAACTTCCTCGCAAAGCTAGGTGAACGCTGGAATCAGGCGTATTTAATCGTTGAAAGGAACAATCACGGCCTGACTACACTGCGCCGATTGCAGGAACAGGGCTACCCCAACCTCTATATTGAGAGTTCTGTGGATGGAGCTTACGGTGACAGGCTCACAAAAAGGGGTGGTTTCCTTACAACGAGCAAGACAAAACCCCTAATCATCGACAACTTAGCCGCCCTTCTCCGACAGCATGAAGCTGGTATCGCGGACATCGAGCTAGTTAATGAGTTACGAACGTATGTTATTGATGATAAAGGGAGTTTCAATTCTCAGCAGGGATGCTATGATGATAGGGTGATGGCGTATGCCATCGCTTTGCATGGATTAGCCTCAATGCCCAGACCGCGAATTCACATCGCGAAACGGGCCTTTAAGAGTATCGACTCGACAGTGGGCTACTAGATGCAAGATCCAGAAGAGCTGTATGTTGAAGAAGAGTTCGTCAGTGATGATGACCTAGACGGGCAACAAGAGCAAGAGTTGCAGTCCCTTGGTCACAGGCTGAGAGATCTTTTCCAAGAATACAAAGACGCTCGTAAAGAGACAGAGAACGAATGGCTGAAAGACCTGCGTCAGTACGCTGGTCAGTACGAGCCTGAGGTTCTTGCACGTCTCAATGAACACGCTGGCGCACGATCAAAAGTATTTGTTGGGTTGACCCGCACGAAAGTGATGGCGGCATACAGCCGTATCGTTGACCTACTCTTCCAGCATGGCGATCTTTTCTTCGCTGTGCATCCCACGCCTATCGCGACTATCGATCCAGTGCTGTCTATGCAAATGCGACAGCAAGCTGTTGAGCAAGTGACGATAGCTTCGGGCATGGACCCAATGGCGAATCAGGATTTGATTGCCGCTCGAATGAAGGAGCTTGAAGAGGAGTTCCGTAAAGTCGAGCAGAAGATGGCTGAGGAAGCCGCTAAGAATATGACTGTCGAGATCGAAGACCAGCTTATCGAAGCCGGCGCCGATCAAAAATTGAAAGAGTCTATTCTCGAGGCGTGTATCTTTGGGTCGGGTGCAGTCAAGGCTGGCACTGTTCGTATCGATACAAAGCAGAGTTACAGCAAGATTATCGATCCCGAAAGCGGCGCACAAGCCTACGCACTGAGCGTAGTTGAGACCCCAGTCCCCGACATAGAAAGCGTATCTATTTTCGATCTGTATGTCGATCCTTATTGCACGACATTAGACGACTGCGATGGATTGTTCCGGCGCCATGTTTTGACGCGACGGCAGTTCCGCGAGCTTGCAGATCTACCGCAGTTTGATGGTGACATGGTCCGTTACTTGATGAAGATCAACAAGGACGGCAACCATACAGAGGAAGATCACGAGAAGACATTACGTCGCATTGCCGGCATTCAAGATCAGGTGGAGTCCCGCCGTTTTGAAGTTTTGGAATACTGGGGCGACATCGATGGTCACGCCCTAGAAGAGCATGGCCTTGAGTTAGAAGAAGGCGCCGACAAGAGTGAGCAATACTCTGCCTGCGTGTGGATGTGTGAGGGCAAAGTTCTCAAGGTAATGTTGAACCCAATCGCGGGTTACAAGATTCCCTACCACATCTTCCCGTATGAGCGTAATCCTCACCAGTTCTGGGGCGTGGGCGTACCTCGCATGATGCGTGACAGTCAGACCACTATGAACGCGGCAGTTCGTATCTGGCTCGATAACATGGCGCTGTCATCCGGCCCAATGGTTGAGGTCAACACAGACCTCTTGGCCGCAGGTGAAGATCCTACAGACATACACCCTTGGCGTGTCTTCCTGCGTGAAGGTGGTGACGGTTCAATGCCAGCAGTTCGCTGGTATCAGCCTGTCGCTAACGCCAACGGACTCAACCAGATCGTTGAGATATTCCGCCGTTTTGCTGACGAGACGACCAGCCTCCCCTCCTACACCCACGGTGAGCAGACTGCATCCCTGAACAAGACAGCGACAGGCATCTCTATGTTGATGGGTGCGGCCAACGTCGCCCTCAAATCAACGATCAAGAATATCGATGACTTCCTGCTCGAGCCAATGATTGAAGCGATGTTCCACTTCAACATGGAGTTCAACCCGCGTGAAGACATCAAAGGTGATTTGCGAATCGTAGCGCGTGGAAGCACTGCGCTCGTTCAGAAAGAAGTCCAAAGCCAG
>Ga0208428_1000132_pt1 | contig 35872 bp, 45 predicted proteins | sample DEB08_DNA_11_FD_184535 | JGI IMG/M metagenome (GOLD analysis project Ga0208428, IMG submission 184535) | Aqueous microbial communities from the Delaware River and Bay under freshwater to marine salinity gradient to study organic matter... | ecosystem: Environmental > Aquatic > Marine > Coastal ... | reverse complement strand
AAGGGCCCTCAAAGGCTCCAAAGGATCCTAAAGACAGTGTGGTCTCCAGAGGATGGTTGGCAACGCTGGTCCCCTTCGCGTGGGCAATACATCGATAATGATCAGGCATTACTAGAGGAGAAAAATTGGGAGAAACAATTTCAAAATTATCAGAGCTCATCGCAACAGATAAAAAGTCCCCCCCGATCAAAGCTCTCTTTATCGGAAAGCCAAAATCAGGGAAGACAACCCTCATTGCATCATTCACTAAAGCGCTACTTGGCGATGTTGAAAGAGGAAGCGAAAGATACGGCTTCCCAAGACTAGATTGGTGTGGCGCTGATTTCCAAACCATCCTTGATCAGCTTCGAGCTCTCGCTACAGAACCTCATACTTACAAGAGTTTCTTCATCGATAGTGCGGATTGGTTAGAGGCAATTATCTGGGAGCAGATCCTCAAGGATCACTTCCGGGAACAGTGGAAGGACAAGTCCATCGATGACATCGCTTTCGCTAAGGGAAGGACTGGAGCCGTAAAGTATTGGCAGAAAATTCTTTCGGCTCTCGATTATCTCCAGGTTAAGAAACAGATGAATGTGGGCTTTGTGTGCCACACCACACAAAGAACCGTCAGTGACCCGATGATGCCAGAGCACGATCGTTGGGAACCTAAGCTCGACAAGAGAGCCGCTGGGTTACTTAGCGAGTGGGCTGAACTAATTGGGTTCCTATCACTAGACACAACAGTCAGCAGAGTCGCAGGTAAAGACAACGTGCAGTACCTGCAGCAAAGAGTGCTCTACGTTACGGAGACCAGCAGTTATCTCGCTGGTAACCGGTTTGGGTTAACGGAACCAATCATCAATCCGGATTACGAGACCATTGTCAAAGCGATCAGTAAGAAGTGATCCCAACACTCGTCAAGACTCGGATCCGTCGAGCTCTTGGTCCGAATGCGGTGATCACCAGGTTGGACCGGTTGGATGCCTTCAAACGCGAGTGTGACGAGTGTGGAGAGTTCCGAGCCCAGAGGTATCTGATTCAGCACAAAGTGGATCAGATGTACTTCTGCGATGTCGTATGTATTGAGAAGTATTTCCCAGACTATGGGGATCTGAATGCCGAGACCTTGTCAGAGTTTCGAACCGAGTTCTTTGGCCCAACCGTTAATTTTACCAACAATCACCACGCTCTGTATGGCTGGCTAAATACAGCAAGGTATACCGAGTTTGATTTCTAATGATTTTAGAAGGCAACAAATGAGTGAAACCGTTCTTTTTGACCCACAAAACACGACGATTGAGATACGCGATCGGATCCTGGCTAGTGGAAATTACACTGGTTCGGTCGATCAGTTCGAGCTCCTCGAACCCATTGCAAACGGCCAGCAGTACCAAATTACCTTCCGATCTGGAGATGGTACTTCCAGAAAACGAGGTTGGATTGGCCACAAGAACCCAAAGGCTACCGAGATGGGCCACGAGTTTCTGGCGAGACTGTTCTCGGCTCTTGGGATCGTGGAGAAGCTCACGCTGAGTAACGGCAACACATTGCTAGCTGGTCAGCCGGTGGCCTTCTCAGTAAGGCCTACCGGTGACTACGGTGTGTCCCAGTCAGGCAAGCAGTACGAGCGGACTGAGGTGAAGTATGTGAGCTCCAATCTATCTGGACTCCCTCCCTGGGAGGAAGGGACAGGTTGGTCCAGGGATGAAGGCAACAACGTGGACGACTCGGTCGCTCCATTTTAAACAAGCGGGGTAAGTGGGTGGCTACTCCTCCTAAGAGGCCAGTTTTTCCAGTCGCTGGTGCTCTTAAATTAAAGTGGCCGGTGTGTCATATCCCCACAAAGCGATAAGTGAGTTTAAGAGACTTTCTCACTGAAGCTCCCCGCACCACATTGGAAGTGAATGAGAAGAGTACAAGTGTTGTTCACACTCTCGCAAGAGACGGTGGATAAATTATCTAATATCCCCAAGGGAGAACGGAGCAAGTTCGCAGAATCTGCTCTGAGGAGGGAATTTGGAAACAGCGATCAAGCAAGGCAAGACAGCGGACGAGTTGCTAACAGCAATTCGAAAGTTCCAGGACAAGGCTCAGGACAGAGCTCGAGAGGTGTGGACAAGAAAGATCGAAGATCCGGAAGAGGTTGACCAATTGTCCTTCGATGATGACTTCCCTCCAAAAGAGGAGAAGACAGAGCCTGTCAAACCTGAGCTTCCTGAGCCAAAGCCTCGAAGGTCCAACGCGATCTTTGAGGACGTAGGGCTCTTTTGTGCCGAGATGTCTGCACCACCTCAGTTGGTGGATGGTGTCCTTGAGGAAGATTCGGTTGTTGCGTTGGTAGGTCCACCTAATTGCGGCAAGAGTTTTCTTGCACTCGATTGGGCCTGCTCCATCGCGACCGGTCTGTCCTGGCAAGGGAGAACGGTTGCTGAGGGTCCAGTGGTCTATCTAGCTGGTGAAGGAAGGCCAGGACTGCAGAGAAGACTCTCTGCCTGGCAGGAACAGTTCGGGATCATCTCTCCACATAGAATGCAGATCAGTACGAAGGGAGCCGATCTGACAGACCTGGAGTCTGTGCAGGCTATTGCCAGATCTCTGGAGAAGATCACAGAGAAGAATGGAGAGGAGCCCAAGCTGATCGTCATCGATACGGTTGCCAGACATTTTGGTGAATCTGACGAGAATTCCACTCGGGATATGAATAAGTTTATCGGGCTCTTAGATGAGCTCCGGAGGATCTGGTCCTGTGCGATTCTGCTGGTTCATCACAGTGGGAAAGATGCTGCCCGTGGTGCGAGAGGATCCACTGCCTTACGTGGTGCTGTAGATGTCGAGTATGCCCTTGGATCTACTGAGGGAGTGATGACTCTTAGCTGCACAAAATCAAAGGATAGTGCGATTCCTGACGCGATCACGATGGAGCTCCGAGAAGTGACGTTGGAGAACGTGGTCAAGCCCGATGGTTCTCCTGTGACGACTTGTGTTCTTCAAGGAGCAGAACAGGCTCCCAGGATGAAGGGAGGCCTTTCCGGTAATGCTCTCCTTTTCTGGGAATCCTTCCTCGAAGTGGAGAGAGCGGCTCGCCTACAGAGCGAGAACGCTCCTACCTGGTTTCTGGTGAAGGCAGTGAATTCGATCTGCTCTAAAAAGGGAGTGTCGAGAAGTGTGTTGAGCAACATCCGAAACAACTACAAAGGTCTGTTTGGGGAGCTCCATTCACTGCTTAAATTCCAGGAAGATTATGTGGCTAGAGCTAGTTCAATAGATGTTCAACCAGATGTTCAACTAGAGTCTATTTGATGTTCAACTGTTCAACTCCAGCTATCTACGTGGTTGTGTTCAACACACTGTTCAACTGACTGTAAATCTCTCTCCCCCTTAAGGGGGGAGAGATACAGGAACAGGTGAACACCTCGTAAGCTCAACAAAAACCAAAAAATTAGTTCAACCAGGAAATGGCAGGTAACCAAAAGCGACGAGATCAAAAAATTCATAACTTCGTGATCCGAGCCAAAAACCCAGAGTTTTGGTCTCGGCTCTGGGAGGACGTGCTGGCTCTCGAAAAGTACGACCGGAGATATCACGAGGTTCTGGATAAGCATCAGATCCCCTACGCCTACTACCGGGAGTATCTGGATAAGTTCCCAGCAATCAAACAGCAGGAGCTCGAGGTACTGAAAAAGCTGCAGGCAAAGGACCTCGCTCTGACGAGCTCGAGGATCTCTCAGAAGCAGACAGCAAACCTGGAAGAGAGGTTGGAGCAGGGAGAGATCGTGGACTATCGGGAGATTCGGACTGCTATCCAGTCTGCGAATGAGAATGCGAAGATGCTGGATAGGGAGACTTTCGGAGAGAAGGCTGCTGTTCAGATCACCAACATCACTACGGATTTCATTACTGCCCACAAGCTCCGCAAGGAAGCAAAGGTCATTAACCCAACAAAGGAGATTGAGAATGGAGACTCTGACTCTGATACACCGAGACGGTCACCAGGTGACCTCCATCGAGATGACTTTCGAGTCGATCAGCATTGATGAGCTTGAAGATTACTTTGCCAGAGCCTCTCAGGCGATTGGCCACTCGTATGTCAAGGCTGTGGAAGTCAAGGGAATTAGCTTCGAGCAGAGAGCAGAGAACCTCGTCAAGGTCACCGAGGACCTTGCCGCAGGAGTTACCTACCACAGCCAAGCGGACTAAGGAGGTCTATGGAAGAGTTATCGTCTGGAGGCCCAGAGCAGAATCTTGGTGTCAGAGTGAGAAGAGAGATGGGGAGATGTAGCGGATGTGCCTTCTGGGATGCTCAGAATCGTCATAGGCATCCGATTGGGGAGTGTCACAAGCATTCACCTAGACCAATCTTAAAGACGCTTGACGAGGCTTCTGGACACTCTATGGGAGATTGTCAAGATTACTACGCTTTTTGGCCAGTTACCGAAAGAGACGAGTTCTGTGGAGATTACTTCCCCATCGAGATCGAGGTCGAGTGACTCTCTCCCAACGACTCGAGAGGAGATTCACCAAAGTCGCAGAGGCCGAGCCTCCAAGGCTACGGCTCTGCTCACAGTGTGGCTGTTATAAGCCAAATAAAATGCCGTACTGGGAAAAGGAACAGGTGTCCTGCCGGTACTGCTCCCGAATGCGTCGATAGCCTCGGAGGCCTCAAGGCAGAGCAGACACTCTGAGGAAAGCGGAGCTCGTAGCTTCGTCTACCGACGCATTTTCACGACGATCTCAAGGGTTGCTCGATGTACCCTGAGACTCCCGCCTAAACATCGAGTGGCGATTCACCTCGCTAAGTGGTGCTTTACCGCCCCAATCACCCGTGCAGTCGCCAAACTTTCGGGAGGTTGGGGTTCTGTTTGGAGTAAGGGTTGATTCATTGGGAAAGGTGAAAATGAAAGAAACTAAAGATGACCAGACTTGCTTGGGTTGTAGGTTCTTTAGGAAAACAGACGATGCTGTACACGCTGGGTTGGGATACTGCCAGAGATATGCTCCAAGACCTAGGATGTACAAAGTTGTCTTTATTACCAATGACATAGATCGAATGGCTGTTTGGCCTTTGGTACAGCGGGATGATTCCTGTGGAGAGTGGGAGGGAAAGGAAGGGGAAGGATATAGGGCGTTGATTGGTGCTGGTAAGTGAGCTAGTGGGGGTCAAATGGCAAAGGATGACTATCGGCAGGAACTCAAGAGGCTAAAGGAAGAGGTTAGGCTGTTGAAGAGGCTGAAGTGTCTGCGGGAGGTTGAGCGTCAACTGAAAGAGATGCCTCAGAAGGGAGTGGGTGTGGTTGCCATCGTGCCGTCATCGCTGATAATATTTCAGCGGTTAGCCGCGCCTGTTCATTTTATCTGAATTCCTCTCTAGCCCAGTAAATATCAGAGGTCAATCAGTAGAATCTATATGTTCGATAATATATCTTAACGAACATATAGCTTGGTTCGGTGGCTAAATAGGGAACCGATAATCCGCATAAATACTAGGGTTAACTGTGGATAATGGGGATAAGGGCAACAAAAAGGGCAACACTTGGGAACATTATCAGCCAAATTCGACGCTGGGAGCCCCCCTGGGCGTCTTTCAAAAGGGTACGGGGTGGACGACGACATACCCACACCTCCCAAATTCCCCTACACCCAGAACATATGAAGCCGACCTACGGATCCCATCACAGACGTTTTTTCGAGTGGCTCAGCCAACAGCAGGACCGGAAGGATCCGATTGGGAACTTAGCCAGAATGGTCCTGGAAGCATCCAACGAGGACAGTCTGAAGAACGGAGAAGAATATTGGGACCGAGCCTGGTCGGAGTATTACCATCACTACCCCCCCCCACTACCCGATGATCTGAGAACCAGCCCGTCATCTTTTATTTTTTGAAAATGGGAACATACCGCGAAAGAACAGGGGAGAGACACGGCAGGTTGAGGATCATCCGCAAGATTGACGAGGGACCGGAGTTTGAGAGGATTCGCAGATACTCCTCGGGAGCGGTCTGGCTTTGTGAGTGTGACTGTGGGGTCATCAAGGGAATCAGTGCAGAGAACATCAAGCGAGGAATCCGTAGTTGTGGATGCTCGACAGAGGCAATCAACGAGGTAGGGAACCGATACGGCAGGTTGGTCGTCCAGGAGCGGATGATAATGGGAGAGGCTTTTGAGCGTTTCCGCAAGCGGGGAGGAGAGGGAGCTCTCTGGAGGTGTTTGTGTGACTGTGGAGAGGAGAGTTTTGTCAGAGGAGCGGCTCTCAGGTATGGGAGCTCGAAGAGTTGTGGATGTTGGCAGGAGGACAGTACGTCAATATCGTGTTCGAAGCACGGGCCTCCGATCCTGGTAGTGGAGGACGTGATGGCCAGAGAGAGAATTGAGCAAGGAAGGAAACGCAGATGAGTAGTCAGAGAGTGATATTTGATCCGGGCAGACCGGTATTGGACTCTGGGAGTGAGGAGCGGTTGTTGGCTTCGTTAATTAACGAGCAGACGCATTATCACGCAGAGAGGACGTTTGGGAAGTACGACACGTATGACCTGGAGATCTACGACCAGACCGGAGTGCTGGTAGCTCTCCTCGAGCTCAAGCAGGTTGGCTCTCGTCGGCAGGTTCCGGTGGAGTACAGATACCCCACGCAGATCATCAGCTATCACAAGTGGCGTGAGGCGCTGATTGACTACCGGGTCTGTGGAATACCGGTTTGGTTTGTGTTTCGTTACCTGGTGGATCCGGATGGGTTGTATCGGGTATTTGGGGTAACGCAGGCCGATGACAATCTGAGGAGGTATCGGATTACGAGACACGAGTTACACGTAGCGGGGACGAGTGGTCCGAAGGTCCATCTTCCGGTGGAGGAGCTCCGGGAGTTGGACTTCCGGAAGGACGGGTCTTTTGAGAGGTTGATCCAGGACTAATGAGTTTCAAACTTTACAGAGAAGAGGTCGGCTGTTATGAGTAACGGAAATAATCAAAATAATTCAGCTTTGTTTACGGCAGAGGACCGGAGGCACTTTTTAGGTGGATCCGATGCAGGAGTGATTCTCGGGGTCAATCCGTACCAGAGCCCTTACGAGCTCTGGAGGGTCAAGGTTGGAATTGATCAGCCGTTTGAGGGCAATACCGCCACCGCCTGGGGCCATTATTTTGAGGATTTGGTTGCGCAGGCAGCGAGTGACCGGTTGGATGTGCAGTTTCGGAGAGCCAACAAGCGCTTTGTGCATCCGGAGCACGATTTCCTGGTAGCGCATATTGACCGGATGAGTCGTCAGGCGGACCTGTTACTGGAGTGCAAGACGACGACTTCCAGAGCAGCGAGGAGTTACGGTCAGGACGGTTTGGTGATCACAAATGAGGAGAGTTGTGTAGGGGTGATCCCAAAGTCGCACTACTGGCAGATACAGCAATACTTGCTGTTAACCGGACTCGGCTCGGCTTACCTGGCGGTAGCGATCCTCGATGACAGGGACATCCGGATGTATCGGGTGTGGCCGAATCTGGATGACCAGGAGAGGCTGGTCAAGGCTTCTAAGGCCTTCTGGCAGTGTGTCCAGACGACAACACCTCCAACGGAGATGACGAGTACAGACTACGATTTGATGTATCCGGACAGTGAATCGGAATCAACAGCCCTTTGTGGGGAGCACGATCGGAGAATCATCGAGGAGTACAACAAGCTGAAGGGTCAGGAGGTAGAGATTGCTGATCAGCGGAAGCACCTGGAGGCAGAGATCAAGTCGATGATTGGCGAGTGTGAGGTTCTGCAGTGTGGAGACGAGAAGCTAGCCAGTTGGAAGTCCCAGACAAGGGAGAGTTTAGACTTGAAGGCTTTGAAGAAGGACAAGCCAGAGTTATTTGATCAGTATTCGAAGGTTTCTAGTTTCCGGGTCTTGAGAGTGAGCCAGTGACAGAGAGCGTGGAGAGGGAGAATGCCTGGCGAGTGCAGATTACCGTACCCTGGCCGATTAGTGTGAATGGTTACTATCGTAGTGTGAATGGCAGATCGATCCTTTCGAAGCGGGGCAGGGAGTACAAGGAGTTTTCCAAGGAGCTCGAGCACCTGGCTGGATCCTTTTCGGAGGAAGATCGTCTGATGGTAAGCATCAGCCTCTTTCCTCCATCGCGGAGGTTGTTGGACATCGACAACTATGGGAAGTCAACGATCGACCTGTTGCAGGCCTCTGGAATCATTCCGAACGATAACCAGATTGATCGGCTGCACATCCACCGCAAGGAGGTCATCAAGGGAGGCAAGGCAGTGATCCAGATCACTCGGATTGACTAAGGAATTGGAGCGTAACGGTTGAATGGCTTCTGCCGCTCACGCGAAGGCAGACCACGAAGTGTGGACGAGTAGGGCTCTGTAGCCAGGAGATCAAAGCAAAACGGAGTTGGAAGTCTTAAAATGCTATCGGCCTTCCGAGAATGAGAGCTCCTACGCTGCGCTCCACTGAAAAATAGGACCGGGCTTGTGGTGCTGGCCAGCACTATAGGAGAGGGGTCTCCTAGCAGCTTGACCGGTCCTACTCACAATCAGGGATATGAACCAAAGCAACGTCAGTGTTTTTCAGCAGATCTTTGACCGGTATGAGAATGACCCGGTTGGCTTCTGTACGGATATTCTCGGAGTAGAGCCCCAGGAGTGGCAGGCAGAGCTTCTGAGAGCAGTAGCAGATCCGGAGGTACGGCAGTGTTCAACGGTCTCGGGCCACGGTACTGGGAAGAGTTCAGCCGCAAGTTGGGCAATGATCTGGCATATGCTCACCAGGTATCCTCAGAAGACCTTGGTGACGGCTCCAACCAGTGGCCAGTTGTATGATGCCTTGTTTGCCGAATTCAAGACCTGGATCAAGAAACTGCCAGATCCTTTGCAACAGCAGTTGATCGTCAAGCAGGATCGAGTGGAGCTCGCAGGAGCTCCGAGCGAGAGCTTCTGTGCAGCAAAGTTAAGCCGACCAGAACAGCCAGAGGCCCTGGCTGGAGCGCATAGTGAGAATATTCTGTTGATTGCAGACGAGGCTTCCGGGGTTCCTGAGCAGGTTTTTGAGAGTGCATTAGGATCGACATCCGGATCCAATTCGACGTTCCTCCTCCTGGGTAACGGAGTCAGGAGCTCTGGCTTTTTCTACGACACTCATCACCGGCTCAAGCCGTACTGGAAGACCTTCCGAATCAGTTGCCTCGACTCTCCGCTGGTGAGTCCAGCATACGTCGAGGAGATGAGGCTCAAGTACGGAGGCGAGGAGAGTAACGCCTTCAGAGTGCGTGTACTGGGTCTCTTTCCAAAGAGTGATGACGATACCGTCATTGCAATGGAACACGTGGAGCTCGCCAGACATCGCAAGGTGTACCAACCCAGGGAGACCCCGATCATTATTGCTGCCGATATTGCCCGGTTTGGAGATGACTCAACCGTAGCGGTAGTCCGCCAGGGTCGTAGGGTCCTCGAGGTCCATTCCTGGAAGAAACTTGACCTGATGCAGACCTCCGGAAGGCTGGTGGAGTTGTATCAGCGAGATTGGTATCTCCCGGTAGAGGAGGTCCTGATTGACTCGGTAGGCTTGGGATCCGGAGTGCTTGATAGATTGAGAGAGCTTGGGTTGCCAGCCAGGGGTGTGAATGTGGGAGAGGCTCCGAGTATGAGTGAGAAGTATGCGAACCTGAGAGCAGAGCTCTGGTTTGAGCTTGCAGACTGGTTCAAGGGAGAAGTGTCCATTCCAGACAACGAGGAGCTCGTCAGGGACCTGGTCGCCACCCGCTACAACTATCGAAGTAATGGCACACTAGCAATTGAGTCGAAGGCGGAAACCAAAAAACGATTAGGTCACAGTCCAGACTACGCTGATGCACTGATGATCTCGATGGCCAGCCGAGCGATTGACGCTCGGGGCCAGTATCGTAGGCACAAGGTACGTACCAAGAAAAGGATGGTCGCCAATGTCTGCTAGCTACACAACCTACTTTCTCGTCACCTGGACCTGGACCTGTATGCAGGCAGTAATCCCCTCGATGCTGCAACACGCACCGGAGCCGATCGCTAGCCAGTATGCGCTCCAGCAGTGCAGTTGTGTGATTGATAAGTTCCGAGACGTTGTCAGCGAGAAGCAGTTGCAGATGCTCACCGTGGAGCAACGTAAGGAGATGGGGGACTCATTCGCTCGACAGTGTACTGGCCTGGAGAAGGACATATGAGTATCACGTACCGAGGAGAGGTTTTCGCTGGGGCAAAGAAAAAGAAGTGACAGAATTACCAGCCCGAGCTCCAAGCTCGGTCTATTTTGCTAATCTCCAACGAGAGAAGACGATGTACGGAAAGAAGCACGGTGGAGCAATGGGGGCATACAAGAGCAAGGTAATGGGGGCATACGGTAAGAAGAAGAAAAAATAATATGGCAAAAGAGGCAGTCCACTATTATAGAGATGGGACAAGGTACACTGGCAAAACCCACAAGATGCCAGACGGCTCGCTGCATAGCGGAGCCGTACACGGCAGAAACAGCGAGAGGGTTTTCCACTTCAAGGATTTGAGCGCAGCCTCCAAGCTGCGAGCAAAAAAAAGGTCTGATGTCTGATGAATTGAAACCGATGTCAATTGAGGAGCTCGAGTCCTGGATCTCAGCAACTCTGACGGATGCAATTGACTTTAATGACCACACCATCAGCCCGCACCGGGCTGAGGCGATGCGGTACTGGTTAGGACATCCGTTCAACGAGTCGGGTCATTCTCCTCCGGAGGAAGATGGTAGATCTCAGATTGTTGATCGGTCTCTGCACGATTCGGTCAACCAGGTCTTACCGGCCTTGATGCGGATCTTCTTTGGATCAGAGAAGGCAATTTCCTTCACACCTCGCAAACTCCAGGACGTGCCTTTCGCAGAGCAGGCAACCGACTACGTCAACTATTTGTTCCGGGACAAGAACAACGGTTATCTGGTGATGAGTGACGTGCTCCAGGATGCACTGATCAAGGGTCTCGGAGTAGCCCAGGTCTATCACGATGAGCGATCGAGCACCCAGACGAGAGAGCTTTCTTCTGTGGGTCCAGATGCTCTAGCGTACATTCAGCAGCAGGGTCAGTGGCAGATTGTCAATTCCCAGCAGAATGAGGATGGGACTTTTGACCTGGACTTGGCCAAGACCGAGATGACAAGCGAGATCGTGATCGAGAGTGTCCCTCCGGAGGAGTTCCTGATTGATCGGTACGCAACAGATGAGAATGATTGCAAGCTGGTGGCAAGACGACAGCACTTGAGGGTCTCGGACCTCGTCGAGATGGGCTATCCGCTGGAGAGTTTCAAGGACTACGTTGGGCCAGACCAGGAGTACAAATCAAATGAGGAGTGGCTCCTCCGTAACCCGAGCCACCGCTTTGTCCAGGAAGACGACTCTGACTTTTCGAACCGGGAGATCATCTACACTGAGAGCTATGTTCGCGTAGATGTCGATGGTGATGGGAAGCGTGAGCTCCGGAAGATCTGCACAGCGGGAACCAGTCACAACATCATCAACAACGAACCGGTTGATGAGCATCCGTTTATCCTGTTTAGGATGCAGCCTCTCCCGCATTCCTGGGAAGGGACCAGTTTGTATGACGAGGTTGGAGATCTGCAACGGATCCGCTCGGCCCTGCTGAGATCTCAGCTTGATGCCTTGGCGCTGGCTGTAAATCCGCGCCTCGGCTACTTGGAAGCGGCAGTGGACGTGGACGATCTGCAGGATACGTCGATTGGAGCTCTGATTCCGATGCGGCAGCTAGGAGCAATTCAGCAGATCGAGGTCCCGAATGTTGGGAGCCAGGTCTTCCCGATGTTGGAGTACCTGGACAAGATTGCAGAGAGTAGAACCGGGATCAGTCGCGCCTCACAGGGTTTGGAAGCAGAACATCTCCAGAGCACAACAAGAGCAGCGGTAGAGATGCAACGAGGAGCAGCCGAGGCGAGGTTGGAGTTGATTGCTCGCAACCTGGCTGAAACCGGTATGCGTCCGATGTATGAGAAAATTCTGAGGCTAGCCACCTACCACGGTAGTGCAGAGGACATCTACCTGATCCGAGGGCAGTATGTCCCGGTAGATCCCACTCAGTGGCCCAAGATGAGTGCTCGAGTGTCCCTTCCCTTGGGAGGCTTGGACACCCAGAGCAAGATTGCCACCTACCAGATGATTCTGGCAGAACAGGAGAAGGTGATCCAACTGCTTGGGGTCCAGGACAACCCACTGACGAGTCTCCAGCAGTGGCGGGAGACGATGCTCAGGATGCTGGAGCTCCAGGGGATCCACGATGGAGCTCGTCTCTGGAACGATCCAACCGAAGCGATGCAGGCGATGGCACAGCAACCTCCGGAGGAGCCTGAGAAAACGCCAGAGCAGATGTTGGCAGAGGCAGAGGTCCAGAAGAAACAAATGGACGTGATCCAGCGCCAGGTCGAGATGAAGCGCAAGGACGACCGGGAGCGTGATCAGCAGGAGATTGATTTGTTCCTCAAGATCCGCGAGCTCGAGCTCAAGCACGGAGTGCCAATTGATCCAACGCCCATTTACCAGATGCTTTCCCGCAATCGGGAACTTTCCAAGATCACTGAGGCTGCAGAGGCCCAGCAGTATGAGCAGAGACTACAACCACAGCCAGGGATGAACTGATGGCCAGAACACGCTACGGAGCTCGTAGACGACCGGTTGAGGAGCGCAGCGATCCACTAGCAGCCCTTGGTAGTTTTCTGACAGACCTGGGGATGGAGATGTCTCCAGCAGTAAACGCCTACCGGGCTGGGGAGTTCAGTAAGGAGTACCCGGTCACTCCGTTCGCAACGGCTGGGGACCGTTTCCGCAATATGCTCCAGGAGCCTGAGTATCAGCGTTACCTCGACAACATCGCCAGTGCTGGGATGGGAGCCACAACCAAGGCAACAAAGGTTGGCAAGGCTGCAAGGCCAAAAAAAGTTCGCAAATTAGGAGGCAGTTTTAAAGATGTGCCAATATTTAACCCTTCTGAGCATATTGGGAAGACGATTGCCCCAATAGAAGCAGATCTGACTGCAGGAAGTCGATATTTCACAGGGGTTGGCAGTTCTAAGATTGATGCCCCAGAGCCTTTATTGGGAGGCCCTGAGTATGTTGTGCAGGAAGGTCGAGTTGCTCAGTCTCTCGATCCTCAGAAGCGAGCAAAGATTGCAGAAGCACAGACTAGGGATTTGCCAGTCCCAACATTTATGCAGGAGGTGGGTCAGCCTCGCAAACCGGCTGAAGCAATCTGGGCGGCAAGGAAAAGTGATTTAGTAGGTGGCCAAGGGAAAAAGGCGGACTATATTACAGTCCACGCTATGAACCCAGATAGTCATCAGTCCAACCAGTCTGTGATGAATGCTACGCTGAAGCAGTTGGCCGCATATGTGCGAGACAACCGATTGACTTCTGAACAAATAAAAGATTTAGACGATTTGATTCAGAAAAAAGTACCAGAGTTCCCAGGGTTGCAGAATCCTGATGTGTTCAAGATTACTGATCAGTTGAGCTTTGATAAACGTGCAGAAATTTTAAAGACTTTGCAGTCTGCTAAAGCCACTGACGCAGGCTCTCCAGCGGCAAAAATTGTTCGAGATACTTTAAGTGATGAATTTGCTGGAGCACAGAGACACCAACCGATGTTGGTGATGAAGCCGTATCGTGATGCAGATGGGAATCTGATCCCTCTCGAGATGGGCAAGGATGTACTAGGGGAGCATCCATCATACACAAAAACATTTGCTGGTGAGGTGGTAGGAAGATTTGCTGCTCCAGTAAAATCAGAGTCATTGTACCCTGAGTTTTATGGCTCACGACGAGCGGCAGGAATGCCAGAGAGGGATATCAATTATGTGTTTGGATCAAGAGACTACCCACTGCAAACGATCACTCCAGAGATAGCCTCCTCTATTCGCTCTCAACCGTTTCAGTATATTCAATCCCCAAGACAGGCACGATTAGCGACAGATGCAGGGCTAGGCAACTGGCGAGTGATGAGCGGCAAGCAGACGAAAGGCGCTGCAGACTTTAATCGTGAATTGACGCTATCTCCAGCTTCTTCTACTTTGACTCGGTATGATGGACAGAACGGAAGAATGACTATGAAGGATCTGAACAAGATGATCAGGTCTGGGAAGATGTCATTGTACTCTTTGGGAGAGAACGGGAAAATTGGGTTTGGATTAAAGCGAGAGACAAACTACAACAGCGAGTATGGGCTCAAGAACCCACTGTTTGCGAATGATGATGTTGCCATTGTTAGTGTCTTTAATAATGAAAAAGGTGCGAGAGGAGTTGCAGGTCCTGGCACAATGTTAGAAGCACTACGGCAAGGTGGGAATGTTCTTGATGCTTTCTCGGTTCCAACGGCAAAAAACCCCAGAGGATTTCTTCCTGATACTTATGAAAAATTTGGTTTCGAAGTAGTCGAAAGAATTCCGTTTAACAAAGAATTTTATACTAAACAAGAAGTTGACGATCTGGTAGACTATTGGAAAAGTACAGGTTGGGATGAATCTCAGGGAATGCCTGAGATCGTTGTAATGAAATACACCGGAGATCCAGATGTTAGACAAAACCCAGTCAGAACTTTTTTTGAACAGGGTCGAATCGGTTCTGCAGGAAGAGTTGAGAACATCGACAGATCAGCAAGTAGCAGTCTTGTTAGACGGGCTAGACGAGCTTCTGAATCGGTTCCAACCAGAGCAGATAACCGACTTAATGATCCAGGGGCAGTGGGACGTAGCAACCCACCTGCATCCCGTGGACGGTTCGCTGGCTTATTAGATGAGATTGCGTCACTATCCCCTACTGACGCATTCAACATAGACCTCCCCGCTTCAGACATCTCTTCTCTCCGCTCTCTTCTTTTTGGCCCTTAAAAAATAATCTAAGTAATTTCAATTTATGAACAACGAGCAAAAAACAATCGAATTAGGACTACAAGCCCGAGAGTTATTAGCCTCTGAAGCGGTGCGGGAAGCATTCGCCCGAATGGAAGAGGAACAGTTACGAATCATTCGGTGGAGTGCTCCGGAGAACACCCAGGAGCGAGAAGCAGCGTATCTACTTTTGAGGTCACACCGTCTGCTCCAGGAGCAGTTTGATGTGATGATAAACCGAGGCAAGCGAGCGGAGGCCAACCTCCCGCAAGCGGAGCCTACAACCAAAGCAACACGCAAGAAACGGTAGTAAATGGAAGATGTAGTATTAGAGCAGGAACAAGCCGCTGAGGCATTCAGTGCTCTGATCGGAGATGTTCCTCCGGAAGATACAGAAGAAACAGTCAACGAACCGGCTGCTGAGGAAACCGAAGAGGAAGAAGTAGAAGAGGACGAGGCGGACCAGCCCGAGGACTCTGACGAAGTTGAGGAAGATGAGGAAGATGGGGACGAGCTCTTCACAGTCAAGGTAGGTGATGATGAAATCCAGGTCAGCCTGGACGAGCTCATCAACGGCTACTCAAGACAGAGCGACTACACCCGGAAGACTCAGGCGATTGCCGAGCAGCGCAGAGCGGTCGAGGAACTTGAGCAGCAATATGCTCAACAAATCCAAGCGGTTCAGCAGATTGCTCAGAGGCTGCAACAGCAGCCAGAGATCCCAGAACCCAATATTGATTGGCAGCGTCTCTACGACGAGGACCCGATTGCCTGGGTAAGGGAGAGAGAGTTAGCGAGAGATCGACAAGCGCAGCGAGACATCAGAGCTCGAGAACTGCAAGCGGTCGCAGCGGAACAGGAGAGGATGCAGCAACACCAGTTCGCTCAAGCCCTGGAGGGACAGCGTCAACTGTTGACAGAGCTCATCCCAGAGTGGAGAGACCCAGACACTGCAAAGGCCGAAAAGGCTGCGATCAGAGAGTTTGCAGTCAAGGAACTCGGGTTTTCTGACGAGGATATTCGGCAAGCCTATGATGCCCGAATCGTCAGTGCTCTGAGAAAATCCTGGCAGTTTGCCCAAGGGTCCAAACAGGTAGAGAAACAAACGAAGGCATCGACATCGAAGCCAGCAGCAAAACGAGGACGATCCTACAAGCCCGAGGGGCGAGGACCCAGCAACGCACACAAGCGTTTTGCCAAGTCGGGATCGATGGATGACGCTGCCCAGCTATTCGATGAGATGTTTGGCTAAAAATTTTACCCTGGAAGGGTAATCGTAATAATTAGGATTATTATTATGGCAGTTATCAGTAATGCAGTAACCACCTACGCGACCAAGGCCGCAACCGGTGGATCAGAACACCCTGAAGACGTTAGTACAATTTTGTACAATTTAGACCCCAGCGATGTGCCCATCGTGTCTGCAGCAGGCAAAAGCAGACCGATACATAATACGCTATTCGAGTGGGTGCAGGAGACTCTAAGCGATCGTGATGATACAGCGGTCTTGGAAGGCGATGAGACGACTCGTGCAGCGAGCTCTCTAACCAGCCGCTCAAACAACGTAGCGATGATCCTTTCCAGGAACGCCACGACGACAGGGACCCAAGAGGCCCTTCGCAATTTTACGAAGAGCAGTCAAATGGGTCATCAGATGGCCCGGAAGAGCAAGGAGCTCAAGCGAGATGTCGAGTTCGCAATTACCAGAAACAAGGCCAAAAACGTTGGTGCTGCTGGTACGGCTCGTCAGACCGCTACGCTGATCACCTGGTTCTCTGACACTGCAAAGTTCAACTCAAATGCAGATGCAGGATCCACGGCAGCAACCGGTGACGGTAGTGACACCTGGACTCGTTCTGGGACCACCAGAGCGGTCTCCGAGGCCCAGATCAACGGGGTGATGGAATCCATTTATGATAATGGTGGGGATCCTACGATGATGTTTGTGTCTCCAGGTCATAAAGTGGATATCTCAGCCTTTACCGGGAGAACCAACACTCGGGAGATGGTGCAAAAAGGTACAGTTGGAAGTCCGATTTCAATCTACGCTTCTGACTTTGGCGACATAAAGGTAGTTCCTTGTCGGACGTTGGGCAAAGGTGCAGCGGCAGATGCAAACAAGGACATCTACATTTTAGACCCCAGCCACTACCGCTTGGCGATGCTTCGCAACTATACCACTTTCGAACTTTCGAGAATTGGAGATGCGACTAGTCGCCAGATACTCGTTGAGTTTGGACTTCAGGTAGACAACAGCCAGGCCCACGGTCTGATCACTGACTTAACCACATAACCTATCTGCCCGAGGGTCAAATCTCGGGCATTTACATTATGATACATAGAACGATACTAGACCACACTGGGAATGTACTGAAGGAAGTCGTTAGCGAGACGGCTGACGAGTCGAAGATCCACTACGTCATTCGAGAGGACCTCGAGCCCTTGATCAAGCAAGCCAAGTTCGATCGAGAGAACGTTAATATGAAGAGCTCGATGAGACCGGTGGCTCACATTCCTGCAGCGGTAGCGGATCAGATGTTTCGAGATGGTTCTCTCAACGATCCGAAGGCACTCAAGAAGTGGCTGAACGATCCAAGCAATAAATGTTTCAGGGTCTGGGAAGGTAGAGTATGAACACCTACAGCGAGCTCCTGACCAATATTGGGACCTGGCTCAATCGTAGCGATCTGACGACATACGCTCCCACCTTTGTGCAACTGGCCGAAGCCCGGCTCAACCGGGTGCTGAGGACCTCCTCGCAGTACACCAGGAGCCAGCTTACGAGCTCCGATAACTACATCACGCTCCCGAGTGACTTTCTCGAGTTCAAGTCTTTGAGGCTCATCTCCCCAAAGGAGCGAGACCTGATTGAGATTGCTGCACACCAGATGGACGAGGTCAACGATACGAACTTCATTGCCAGCCTGGAAGACAAGCAAGCTCGTTACTACGTCTACCACGGTGACAACCTCCGGATCCTCCCGGCTCCCTCAGAGAGCCAGACGTATGAGATGAACTACTACGCAAAGGTCCCAGCCCTATCGGCCAGCAACACGAGCAATTGGTTACTCACCCAGGCTCCTGATGCTTATCTCTATCATTCCTTGGTAGCAGCAACTCCTTTTCTCGGAGAGGATGAGCGGCTTCCAGTCTGGGGCCAATTGGCCAACCAGGCTACTGGAGAGATCCAGGCTGCAGACGACAGAAGGCGAGTAAAGGGATCCAGACACCGGCTCGGGTTTCGGCCGGTTGGTAGTACGCTAACCTCTCGGCTCAAGGCCTGATGGCCCAGTTCACCAGGTACGGGACCAAACGCTATGGGATTGGTCCTTACGTCCGAGAAGTGATTTTTGAGCAGATCCCGAATGTGGTTGGGAATTGGACAAAGCAGGTTGACACAACTCAGGAGATCTGGGCCAAAAAGCCAGATACAACACTAGAAGAGTGGACAGCAAAATCTAAGGATAATTGATGGCAATCACAGACAGTCCACCGACCTCGGCAAATTACGGGATCACACTCCCAGAGGTTGGCAAAGATCGGGATTCCTGGGGGTCCAAGCTCAACGCAGCCTTCCAGAGCCTCGAGAATGAGACATACACGGTTGATCAGATTCTGGGGGAGGTTAGTGACTCCGTAACTCCGAGCTTGGCGTACAACCTCACCCAGGCCGGCACAAATGCGAGCACTGCAAAAACAAACAGTGAAACAGCAATCTCAGTAGCCAACAAATCAATTAACACCACGCTGACCACGCTGACGAGCCGGGTCTCAACTCTGGAAACAACTGTCGGAGCAGTAGGGACATCAGGATCTCTCGCAGATGATGCTCGTAATGCGAAAACAGATGCAGCCGCAGCAAAAACGGCAGCAGAATCCGCACTAGGAGTTCCGTAATGCCGCAAACTAGTGCGTACTATACGGACCTCGAGCTCCCTACGGTCAACGAAGACAATACAACCTACGGTGATATTTTATTGACGTATTTCCAGGGGCTGGAGACCAAACTGAAGAACCTTTCGGATCGTGTGAATGCTGCAGGGGTTGGCAGTAGTTCGACATTGGCCCAGATTGATCGGGATATTGCTCAGACCAACACCAACACGTCGAGCATTCTCCCTGACCCTTACAGTGGGGACTACTCTACCGTCAGCACCTGGCCTGCGTACAACACCGAACTGACTGCACTAGGGATCTCTCCACCAGAAACAGCCAGTGAGATCGAGACGTTCTTTTCCAGTGGGGACTTCACTACCTTTGTGAATTTTCTCGATGATAAGGTCGATGCTTTGGACATTATCGTTACCCAAGCGGAGACGGATCTCAGTTCCGCCCTGCAGGACACTTGTGCGACGAAAACAATCCTTGATGCCCGAACTGCTGCCCAGAGCAGTGGGGAAAAACAACTGGTCCAGCTATCATCTTCTGTTTTCTTCCTAGACTACACAAAAGTTCCGACTGCCATAGGTGGAGGTGTTGATGAATCAGAATTTGAGTCCACATCATCCTACTGGGGAAGTTTTCTGCAGGGCCTGATTGATGACGGGACACTTACAACATCATTTCAATCCTTCTGGGGGCATCGAGCACCTGGCAGTGATTTGACCAGTAACACGGCAGTAGGAAACACAGCAGTAAGGTTCAGCACGAACACTGCTGGAGAAGATCGAGGATCTACTATTACTGGTTCGACGACTGCCGACGTGCAGGCAAAATACACTGGATCTTCCACAGTGGATAGCACGACTCGACTGGTCCTCCGAATGACTCAGGTTAATAACACAGAAAATAATTTTAATAGACAGATAGGGGATACAAGCGCATTTAATTTTGTGAAATACCGAGTTCGCTACCCCTACCCAGCACTGAACTGTAGTAACCCGTCACCTCCTTACTTTAGTTAAGCGATGCCAACCACTACGACGAACTACGCACTCAACCTGCCCACAGTTGGCTCTGATGATGATCAGTGGGGAAGTTATCTAAATACAAATTTCACCAAAATTGATACCCAACTAAAGACTCTGAATGATGCGATTGCAGATCAGGATCTGGAGGAACTGGGGAACGTGGTCAATACCACTCCTGCAGAAGACCAGGTACTGCAGTTCAACGGTCAGAATTGGTCAGCTTCCACTCTAGCAATCTCAGATATCTCAGGACTGCAGGCTGCCCTTGATGATAAAGCGGACGATTCAGATTTGACAGGGATCACGACCAACCCAGCAGATGGGTCCGTATCTTACGCCAAGCTCAACACTGCACTGCAGGTGCAGGTTGATCGGATTCTGCTGACAGATGACGATTCGACTCCTACGGATAATCAGATCCTTAAATACTCTGCCACAGATGCAGAGTGGAAATTTGCAGACCTCCCAGGTTCAACGGTTCAGACACTCTCTGATGTAAACACGGCAGCACTCACAGACGATGCTCTGCTGGTCTACAACTCGACAGCAGGAGAGTTTCAGTTTGAGTCGGGTGCAACACTAAGGACCACGTTAGGGGTCGATGTCAGTGGGACTGATAACTCGACTCCGGTGACTCTGTCAGGATCTTTGGACTACCTCACTCTTTCCGGTCAAGCGATCACTCTTCAACAGATCAATCTCACGACAGACGTAACGGACACCCTCCCAGTTGCCTCTGGTGGGACAGGCAGTGCGACTGCCAGTGATGCCAGGACTGCTTTAGGTCTGCAGATCGGTGTGAACACGCAAGCGTATGATGCTGGTCTGCAGTCGATCTCAGGACTGACGACAGCAGCAGACAAGATGCTTTACACAACTGCCAGTGACACCTATGCAGTGGCAACTCTGACTAGTGCTGGCAGGGCCTTACTGGATGATGTAGATGCGGAAGCACAGCGCACCACTCTGGGACTGGGAACCCTAGCGACTCAGTCCACGATCACCGAGTCTCAGATTTCTGATCTGCAATCCTACATCACAGCAAGCTCAACAGATACCCTGACCAACAAATCAGGGAACATCAGTCAGTGGACAAACGATGCAGGCTATCTCACTGCAGAAACAAATGATCTGAGTAATGTCTCAGGCACACTCGCAATAGCAAATGGCGGAACCGGATCAAGTACGGCAGCAACAGCCAGAGTGGCACTTCTGCCAGCACTGGCGACGAATGGATCTAAGTTGGTCTCGGTCAATTCTGGTGCGACAGATATTGAGTATATTGCAACCAGTACACTCTCAATCACAGAATCCCAGATTTCAGATTTGCAAAGTTACCTCACTGCTGAGACCAACGATCTGAGTGCTGCAGTCGTCTGGGCAAACGTCCCTGACGCAAATATCACGCAGAGTTCCGTCACCCAACATCAAGCCGCACTGAGCATCACCGAGTCGCAGATCAGTGACCTTCAGACCTACCTTACTGCTTCCTCCACTGCAACCCTGACCAACAAATCAGGGAACATCAGTCAGTGGACAAATGATTCTGGATACCTCACCGCAGAGACCAACGATCTCAGCACGGTTTCTGGAACCCTTGGAACGGCAAACGGTGGCACTGGAGTTACTTCTTTAGCATCACTCAATGCTGCTGATCTTGGATCAAACAATGGGGTAACTGATGCCACGGATGGATATGTCCTGACGGCAGATGGAACAGGTGGGGTCGCTTGGGAAGCGGCAACAGGTGGGATCTCCGATATCGTAAGTGATACGACACCGCAACTCGGTGGTTCTTTAGATGTCAATGGGCAGTCCATTGTGTCGGTTTCAGCAGGGGACATCGCAATCACTCCCGATACTACAGGTAAAATCATCCTAGACGGGCTTTCTTGGCCTACGGCAGACGGGTCTGCAGATCAGGTGCTGAAAACCGATGGTGCTGGGAATCTGAGTTTTGTGGATCAATCGGGAGGTGGTGGCTCTGGAAGTTCGTACATCGAACATAGTAGCACGGTTTCGGACTCGCTAGCGATCAGTAGTGGAACGAATCGGATGTATATTGGCAACACAACCTTTTCGGGTAGCGGAACGATGGCAGGTTATTTAGTCATCAGTCACGGCTATGCAAATTTTACTGGGACGCTTAATGTCGACACAACAGGCACTCTTAGAATAGTGAGTTAAATATGGCAAACAGATTAGTGATTTTCCCAAACGATGACGGTGGCATTTCAGTGCTGCATCCAGCACTAAATACTGAACTAACTGTAGAAGAAATTGCAGTCAAGGATGTCCCGAGTGGCAAACCTTTTAAATTCATTACTACAAACCAATTGCCAGTAGATGATGATGGGAACTACGACAGATCTTTCAGAGCAGCTTGGGAAGCAGATTTTAGTTCACCCGATGGATATGGTGCTTAAATGATTACTGTAAATTTTGACAAAGCAAAAACGGTTACAGCAGATCGGTTACGGCAGGAACGAATGCCAAAGTTGCAGGACTTGGATGTGCAGTATCAGAGAGCATTGGAGACAGGTGCAGACACAGCAGACATCGTAGCGCAGAAACACGTGCTAAGAGATTTGCCAGCACAGGTGGATACCTGCACGACATTGACTGAACTTAAAAATTTAAAGGCATAAAATGGCAGGTGAAATTCAACTAAATGGGACGACTGCACTTACCGAATCTGGTGGTGTAGTCACTTTGAACAACGTTGACAGTGCAACGAATCGAACAAATTTAGGACTAGGGACTGCGGCTACTAGTGCATCCACTGATTTCGTTGGAACATCCAGAACGATCACAGCAGGAACAGGTCTATCTGGTGGGGGTGATTTGAGCACAAACCGTACAATCAATGTTAGTTTCAGTGCAAATGAGTCTAATGTAAAAACAGCAATCAATGCTTCAGGCTCGGCTCCAATTTATGCGTGTAGGGCATGGGTGAATTTTAATGGGACTGGCACTACTGTGGCTATACGGGCTAGCGGAAATGTATCCAGTATTACTGACAACGGAACAGGTGATTATACCGTGAATTTTGCGACTGCGATGCCTGATGCACATTACGCATTTTTAGGTAGCTTGTGTGGTGGTATCCCAAATTCTGGTTTTACAATCAACGTTAAAGGTGTAAGCCAATATGGATCTGCAAGCACAAAAACTACCACTCAATGCAGATTTGTAACTACTGACTACACAAGTGCAGTCCGAGATTTTTCTGAAGTATATCTATCTATTATGCGTTAACCAATAACCCCAACTAGGCCGAGCAATGCCAGCAGAAGCAAAACGAGTAAAACGATGGATATAGAATTGATTAAAGAGTTATCGAACCTGGGTGGCCTATTCATCGCGCTAATTGGTGCTGGTTGGTACGTCCGCTACATCTCCGATCAACATCGAGAAGAACGAAAAATCCTTTATGACAAGGATAGTGTAAACGATGAGGCTTTGCGGAATTTAATGTCCAGTTCGCACAATCAGTTAATTCAGATAATGACCGGAGTAAATACCACTCTAAAGGAAATGACCGTAGCAATAAGCGAACTGAAACAAACGATTGAACACGGGGAGAGAAGGTGAGTACAGCAGATCACAGCCCAAGATTTTCAAGAGAGGAGCTCCAGTGCAAACACACTGGTCGCTGTGAGATGGAGCAGTCTTTCCTTGATCGCCTGGAGGCTCTCCGAGAAGAATACGGAAAGCCGATTCGCGTGAGCTCCGCATTCAGAGACAAATCTCATCCAGCGGAGGCCAAGAAGGACAAGGTTGGATACCACGGTCTTGGCAGAGCCGCTGACCTACTTGTGGGCTACGATGGGTATCGACTCCTCGAGCTCGCGATCAAACACGGATTCAAAGGCCTGGGCTGCTCGTTTCGTGGCCCGGTAGAGTCTCGCTACCTGCACGTAGATGATCGGGATATCCCAGCAGTCTGGAGTTACTGATGGAAGATGTACTACTGGATTATATCAAGGCAGGGGCTGAGAAGACGCTGATTGAAAAAGCGACTGATGCAGTGACTGACGAGCTCGTCGCCAAGACCGAGCTCGCTCTCGAGGATCAGGCTCTTGGTGTGTTGGATCTGGCGTTAGAGTCAGGTTTTGCAGAGGGAGCAGTCGCTCTCCTGGGAGCCCCATTCGCAATTGTGTTAGGCATCAAAGCACTCAAACGATATCGAGCGAATGCCAAAAAGACTACTTGAGACGAGCTTCCCGCCAGGATTTACAGACGGGACCCCAAGACAAATAAAGCAACGGTGGCTTTCCGGAAATTTCGTCAGATTCAGAGACGGGAGGCTGCGACCGATGGGAGGCTGGACAGAGCTTCCATTGAGCAGGCATTCCGAGAGCCTGGATTCAGCAGTACGAGGAGCTCACTCCTGGAGAAACAATCTGCAATCTGGGCTAATGGCATTTGGCACTGTCGGAGTTTCTGGATCCTACGGGCAGTTGTATGCCTGCTCTGTAGTGATTCCAGCCAGCTTTACAGACTCCACAGCAGACACTACGGACGGCTCTGCCGATATCACAGTGGATGATGGCACAGCCTACGAGCCTGGGGATCAGATCAGCGGAGCAGGGATCCCAGCAGACACAACGATCTCAAGCGTATCGACAAACACGGTCACTCTATCGAATGCTTGCACAGCGACAGCTACGAATATTACGGTGACCGTAACACCTACGGCTGCACGTCAGAAATTCATCAACATCACACCCACAGGCTACCAGGCTACGGGAGATACAGTTTTTACTCCAGGTTACGGCTCGTGGACATACGGACAAGGATATCCGTTTGGCTATACGTATTCTTCAGCAGGAACAACCAGTTACTCACGCAGCGCTCACTGGATCCTGGATAATTTTGGTCAAACGCTCCTGGGGGTAAGTAGCTCAGACAAGACTCTTTTCCAGTGGGATCTGGATCCAGCAAACTTGGCGTTAAAAATCACAACAGCAAACGGGTATACGCAAACTGCTCCCAGTGCAGTAGCGATCTGCGTGACGCAGGAGCGTCACGTGCTAGCGATCGGGGCTGATAATGATGCTCGGCTGATTCGTTGGAGCCACCGGGAGACGGTAGACGAGTGGGCTCCAACGAGCACCAATACCGCTGGAGATCTGACACTGCAGACCACTGGATATGCAGTCTGTGCCAAGCGAGTTCGCGGAGGGACCCTAATCTTCACGGAAGTCGATTGCCACCTCCTCAGCTATCTGGGAAGCCCTTTGGTCTACGGAGTCCAGAGGCTTGCAGAAAACTGTGGGGTGATGTCTCCCCACGCAGTTCACTCTTCTTCCGAGGTGACGATTTGGCTGAACTCTTCTGGGTTCTGGCAATATGACGGGTACGTGAAGCCTCTAGCCTGCCCGATCCAGGATCGAGTCATTCGTACAGTGGACTGGACTCAGGAGGGATTGATTACGTGCGGGTCGAATGCTGAGTTTGGAGAAGTGATTTTCTGGTGTCCAAGCAAGACTGGGGCATTAGGTCAGTGTGATTATTTTGTGGTCTGGAATTACAGAGACAACGTCTGGTACGACTCGTCAAGCCCCAGTGGAATCTCTCGAAACAGTTGGATGGATGCAACGGTGATCAACGCACCATTGGCTGCAGATCCAACTGACAACAAACTGTATATGCACGAGAACACAGACCCAACCCAGACCACGCTGGCATTTGCGGAGAGTGGAGCGATCGATATCAATCAGGGTCAACGCTACACGAGAGTCAGTAAGATCTACACAGACACAGATCAACAGGCTGCCGGGGTAGTCAACTACAGTTTCTTTACGAGCTCCTCGGGGGATGCTGCAGAAACGGAGAGTTCTGCATTCCCATTGGAGTCCGATGGTGTGATTGATACAAGGCTGCAGGGACGACAGATCCGCCTCAAGGTATCTGGTGAGCTCACGAGTGACTGGACGGTTGGCTCTCCAAGATTGGAGCTTCACCCTGGAGGGACTAGATGAGCTATCTGCCGAGTCCACCAACTTTTTACAACTCTGGATTTTTTTCAAATGCCTTTCAGCAGATCAGCCAGTCGCTTGGTCTCAGTTATCAGAAAGGGAGCGACATCGAGCTCAATAGTGAGCAGTCGTTGATCATCGTTTCCCCGAATGGGACAAGGTACAAAATCGAGGTAGACAACTCCGGAGTTTTGAGCACAACAGCCGTATGATCGAGAGCCACTTCTACCCACTGATTCGCAAGGCCCTGGAGCGAGATGGGATTGATGCCACAGTCCAAGAGGTCCTCAACACGTTACTGGATGGACGAGCTCAGTTGTGGAAAGCCCACAGTAACCAGAGCCTACTGATCACATACTTCTCGACAGATGATGATGGGAAGAAGGTGTGCAACGGCTGGATCATCGCAGGCGATATGCAGGAGATAATGGAAGAGGTGATCCCAAAGATGATTGACCAGGTAAAAGACATCGTCGATGTGTTTCGACAAGAGGGCAACCCAGCGTACCAACGGATCCTCAATAAGCTCGGATTCAAAACCAAAAAAATAGTAATGGAATTATAGGAGAGGCTTATGTGTGGAGGTGGTGGGAACCCAATCAGTAAGGCTGTAAGCGGAGTAAAGAAGGCTGTGGGAGGAGCAACCGGAGCTCTCCAGGGAGCCGTTGGGAATGTAACTCAAGGAGCTCAAGGAGTAGTCCAAGGGGCTCAACAAGTAGGATCCGGAGATCTCCGAGGGCTACAGACGATGGGAGGTGCTGTTGTCAATACGGGCAGTGGGCTCGTCGGCAACAGTGCAGATCTGACTCGAGCAGCAATCGACGGGGTCTATTCAGCACCTGGGATGCAGATGCTGGAAGGAACTCCCTTGGACGGGATGATCCGAGGCAACCTCAAGGGAGCCGTAGGATCAACTGAAGGGATGATCCGTGGGAATGTTGCTGGTGTCCAAGACATCCCAACGGATATTGGGAAGGGAGTCCAGTCAGGTATTGACCAAACAAGAAAAGGCCTGGAACACCTCGGAGGCCAGATTGGTGGTGTGCTAGGAGATCTAGCTGGGGCTTTAGGTGGAGGAGGTGGCGCAGCCGCTGGTGGTGGCATCAGCGCTCCTCAATACTACAAAGACCTAGCTCAGAAACAAGCCCAGTACGGGATGAATCTCCCCGATCAATTCCAGAAGTACGAAGGCGAGCGCTTTGCTGCACCAAGCGACCGGACCACTGCGGCAGAGACTGCAATCTACAATAATAATGCGAACTCGCAGCAGAACGCATTCAATCGGGCTGGCCAACTGATGAACCAGGGGAACCAGTACGAATCGACTGGCCCAACGGCAACCAGCTACGGGAATGCGAACGCCAATCTGGCTGGTCCGGTGAATTACTCTGGGAAAAGCTTTGCGGATAATATGCAGCAATTCCAGAACCCGTACACCGATCAGGTTGTGAACCAATCACTAAAGGATTTGGATCGAGCTCGTAAGATGACTGCTAACGAGATCTCGAGCTCCGCTGCCAAGCAGGGAGCCTTTGGTGGATCGAGAGCGGCTTTAATGCAGGCTGAGAATAATCGCAATTTTATGGACAGAGCAGGCGCACTTTCTGGCCAACTACGGCAGCAAGGGTTCAACACTGCCAGTCAAATGGCCCAGGATGAACAGATGAAGCGTCTGGGGTTAACTGCCAGTGAGACTCAGAACGTGAGAGGCTACCAGAGCCAAGGGAACCTAGCGGGTCAATCTCTGACAGCACAGTCTCAGGAAAACCTGCAGAGAAACAGGTTGCAGGATGCAGCTTCTCAAGCCCAATACGGTCAGGCTGCGAACAACGCAGCCCTGAGTGCAGCCCAACTGCAAGGGCAGCTTGGTGGACAGATGGATGACCGGACCCGTCAGCAACTCTACGATCGGCTGCAGATGGGTCAGAACCAGGATGCTCGGAATCAAGCTCAAGCTGACTTTAACTATCAGCAGTTTGTTGATGAGACCCAGAATTTCCCTCAGCAGTATCTGACCAATCTCAATAGCGCTGGAGGGTTAGGCTCTCGGCTGATCTACACACAGCAGCCCACTTCTGGCGGTGGAGGAGGTCTCTCTGGAATCATTGGAGGAGCTCTCTCTGGCGCAGCGGCAGGAGGTCCCTGGGGAGCTCTGATCGGTGGGGGTCTCGGTGCTCTTGGTGCAGGAGTCCCTCAGAATATGAGTGGACTTAGCCAGTTTGGAGGGCTATTTGGAGATGCCCCGGTTCAATACAATAATGCTCCTACTCTGGGGGCTAACTCTGGATTCGGTCCAGATTGATAGGAGAAAAAGATGTTTGGACTATTAGATGATATCGATCGCCAGGACGTTAAGGACTTCCTCAACAGTACGGTAGATAACACGGCAGATCTCTACGACACTCTGACCGAGTACGACTATTCGAATATGTTCGATGATATTGGTGACTACTTCCGAGGGCTGCTGTCTGATGAGCCAGCCAGCCCGATGAGCTCACAAATGGGGGCAGCCTTTGGGTCGAGAGGGAGAGGCAGACCAAGACCTCAAGCAATCACCAAGACAACCGTAGAGGTAAGTCCAGGAAGACCAAGACTGATGGACGTATTGCAGTCAGCAAACGCAATGGGACCAAAGCCGAGAACTGGACGGCAAGGCGTTGCAAGAAACTACCGGAGAGACTATCCAGAATACGTATCATTAAGAGAACTAGATCCTCCCTCGTCTACGGCTGCGATGACCCGTATGATGCGCTCAGAGTACCCATTCAATCGGCCTCAGATGATGGAGGACATTCCTCTGATGAAGAGAGTCAGCCCAGAGCGCAGACAACTAGCAGCTTTTGCCTCTCGCAATCCTGGAGGAATGCGTAATGCTCCAGACTACGGCAGTGAGATGGCAGAGGTGCAACGTGCCAAGGCCTACGGATTGATCAGCCCAGAGGCTGGGGACTTTTTGGCAGGCCAAGCAGATCAGATGGCAAATAAATATTTCGATAGACTCAGAGGCTTCTAATGTATCCAGGACTCCTCGATGACGAGCAGCTTCAAGCTGCCTATAACCAATTCAAGGTAAATCCAATTGCAATGGATCCCTGGAGAATGGCTCTCTACCAGGCTGGTCAGGGGATCGCTGCCGGAGAAGGAGCTCGTCTGGATCAGGTGCTCCGAGGAGCCGCCCAGGGGGGAGTCGAAGGGTACAACCAGGGGCTGCAGAACCAACTGCTGTATGAACAGGCAATGCAGGCAATGCAGGCCAAGGAGGAAGAGGAACGGAAGAAACGAGAGACTGAAGAGATTGAGCGCAAATATAGAGAGGCTCTGACCCGTCAGGCCGATGCGACCGCGGCCAGTGCTTTAGGGACACTGAACCGGCCAGAGGCTGAACTACAGCGATACCGAGAGCAGGTAATTGGGCTCTTCCCTGATCCAACAAACCAGACTCGTCAGTATCTACTCGCTGCCGGGCCATCAGAGGGGCAAAAGGTCTTGGCCAAGTATGCTGGCCAGCCTGCACTGAATGAGACACAAAGAGCCGATTTGTTGAACCTGATCAACAACTCCAAGGCCCTGACAGGAGATCAGAAGAAAGCGCTTCGAGGGATGGCAAACGAGCGTGACCAGGATGGGGAACTATCCAATAACTACAACGCTGTGATGAGCGAGATTCGCCAGGAGGAAGCGAAGAATGCTCCTGCAAGGCCAGCAGCCGGTCCTAAGCTCGATGACAACAACCGGATTCTCTTAATGGAGGGGATGACCGAGGAGAGTCCAGAGGCACAGATTGCCTTCAATAACGCCTACGGGTTACCAGCAAAGACTGAGACCCAATTCAACAAGGACGGTTCCCAGACCCAGAAATCAATCTACAAAAAGATTCCCGATTTCATTCGGGCAAGGTATCCAAATCTGTCAGCAAATCGAGATCGGATTGAATCCGTATCTCAGGAAAGCACAAAGAGGCCTTCACAACAGGTCCTTGAGGCCCAGGCTCTGATTGGTGAGATGAACCAGATCGAGGATGAGATCCAGAAGGTAGGTGCAGATATCCCGATGGATACCGGTGACTACTTGCAGAATCAGGTTGTTGGAGGAATCCCATTAGCTGGGAAGTATTTCCAGTCTGACACTTTCCGGAGAAACGAAGGTCTGCAAAACGAGTGGATCGTTCTTGTCCTACGACAGGAGTCTGGTGCAGCAATCGGACAGGATGAATACGATAATTACCGTAGCATCTACTTCCCAATCGCTGGAGACTCTGAAGCAGTAGTCAACGCCAAGCGTCGAGCAAGAGCTCGCGCACAACAGGAGCGAGCGATGATTGCATCCGGTGAAGCCCCACCGAAAAAGCCAGAGGACTTCGCTAACGGTCACGCCGATATGTTTGGGCTTACTCCGATACAAGTTATTCAGCCTACTGTCCAAGATCCAAGCGTGGAAGGTCTAAAACTCCGAGAAGAAGACTCACAATATGACTAGACTGCAAAAACTGCTGGCTCTCGTTGCTCGACGACGAGCTAACGGAGCTCCAGAGGAAGTGATCAACCGAACACTGGAAGACAACGGTTATTCTCGAGCTCGGTTTGAGGAAGCAGTAAGGAAGTCGATTGAGCGGGAGGTCAACGCAAAGCCTGATCAGTTTGGAGCTTTTGTCGAAGGGCTGCTGAAAAACTCTCTCGGAGTAGCCAGAGATCTCCTAGCCGTTCCTCTGATGGAGTGGGGAGACGAGCTCGAAGCAGGAGCTCGAGCTCTCCTGGGTGAGGATTATGACCAGACCGTTGGGAAGATTCGAGCAGAGCGCAGGCAGTTCGCAGAGCAACAACCAGGGCTCTCTACCGCTGCAACCGCTTCCGGGTTTGCGATGCCATTCTTCCCCAAGCAAAGAATACCAGGAACAGGAGTCAGCTTCAGTCCAGCCAAGGTAGCGGATCCAGCAGGGGAGGCCCTGATCGCTGGGACAGGGAAACTTGGGTTAAACTATCGAGCCGGTCAGCCAGCAATCGAGAACATTCCTCGAACAGCAGCCCAAGGGGCGATGGTCGCAGGACCTGCAGGGGTAACCACTGCAGCCGGGATGAGTGAGCCAGGTGACGAAGGGAGCCCCCTCGGTGCTGGAATTATCAGCACAATTGGAGGGTCCCTCGTCAATCCAGGAATGAGTGCGATGATGGGTAAGGCGATGCCTTATGTCCAAGATGCGATGAGTAACGAGTACGTGCAGAAATTTGTCAATCCACTCTTTGGTGGAGGACAACCACCTATGCCCCCAGGAGGAGCCGCTGGTGCAGCTTCTCCTCCAGAGCCTCCTCGAATGGGATTGGGAGATCCTGAGCTCGAGACCGCTCTCAGAAGGATGAAGGATGACGGGCTCACCGTAGCCCAGATGAAAGCCAGACAGCAGGAAGCCAAGGACCTCGGATATACCAACACGATATACCCAGACCTCGGTGAAGAAGGAGTACTCAAGCAGACTCGGGCAATTGTCAATAAGAGCCCGGAGGCTGCAACCCTGGCCGATCAGTTCCTCAGACCACGTCAGGAGCAGATGGCCAGCCGAATTGGCCAACGATCGGATGAGATGATTGCTCCAGGAGTGTCTCCGTTTCAACAGTCCCAAGCTCAGGAAGTCATCAGAGATACGGAAGCTCCGATATTGAACATCATCCGAGAGGATCCAATTGATGCCCAGGCGATCTTGGAACCAATCAACCGTAATCCAGCAGTCCGTCAAGAGTTAGAGACCCGTAGGGCAATCAACGCGATGAGGAGACCTGACACAAGGCGACCTGATTATCAGGGAGAGCTCGAGGACCAGATTACTGTCCCTCTCCAGACTACAGAGAATGCTCGTAGTGGGATCGATGTAGTGGCTCAACGATACGATGGCTCCCAGGCAGCAAAAGACAAGGATGCTCTGGGTGTGTTATCAGAGATTCGAGAGGATTTGTACACCGCAACAAATCATCCGGTCTACCGGGAACTGATGAAAACCAGGGAGAATACCTACAAGATCGAGGAGGCTGCAGTCGCTGGAGCGGAGGCTTTTAGTAATAAATCTGCTGATGAGATCGAGCTCCAGATGAGTCTGCTTGCTCCGGATGAGCTTGCAGCATACAAAGCGGCATTTGTCAGTGCTCTAAAAAACCAGATCAACCGAGTGGCTCGAGGTACAAACGTATCGAGGAAACTGAACAACCAGAATGTTGAGGACCAACTACGAGCTCTGTTCCAGGGAGATGGTGAGGCATTCAAGCGCTACTATGATGGGGTCAGAACGCAAGAGACAAGGATGGCTAGGACCTATGGCCAGGTGAAGGGGAACTCGACTACGGCTAGCCAGTTGGACGAGATGAACTCCCTCAGTAAGGTAGAGGACTTGTTTAACGCATTCGGAGTAGCGGCCTACCCCGCACCAACGAAAGACAACTTTAACGCTCTGACTCAGCTTCTCTCTCGAGCTTATGACCCTAGTGAAAAGATTGCCAGGAACCTGGGTCAGGTTTACTTCGATCCAACCAAGACTGATGACTTCCTCGATCTTCTGGATCGCTATTCCACTCGAAGGGATGAACTAATGCAGATCCTCGCCCGTCAGTCTGGCAGGCCTCTCTCGTTTAGCACTCGAAGCCTGCTTTCTGGAGATGAGTGATGAAGACTACAGCAGGGAGGAAAGTCTTTAGAAGCCCAAAAGGTGAGATCTATTCAGAAAGAACAATTACTGTCCCAACCTGGTTTGGTTGGGTCACAACTCCCACAGTAGATAAGGATGGTAAGGAGTGGGGGGAAGATTCGATGACTTACTTTCTAAACAAGTACGGGCCAATAGACTTTGTGACTGGTGCAATTCTGCCAGTTTTCCCCGATCAAGTATCCGCTTCGCGTTATGCTGAAAAGCGGTCGGAATCTTATGATAATCAAGTAAAGGGCCTGCTTTCTGGTGACGAATAATTGCCGGGATATTACCGGGATATTTGCAGAGTTACACGGATATTACCGGGATATTTCGCATATACGAAACCAATTAGTTTTGTTTATAAACCTGATAAGTTATTGAAATCATCTGATTTTGCTGGCGCGCCCATCAGGACTTGAACCTGAAACCTACTGATTAGAAGTCACAGAAGCCTACCAGTAATCACCTAGTCTAGCGAGTCGTTTGCCGGGATATTGCCGAGATATTTGCAGTCGAATGCGTTTCGCAGATCGGTGACCTGATCATCGTAGTAGCCGATCGTGGTAGTGATGCTTGCGTGTCTTAAAGAACGTTTCACAAGTGGAGCAGCGAATCCGCTGTTGAACAGTCTTTTGCAATAGGAAGCGCGATAACCGTGGAGAGGTTTGGGGCCAGAGATCCCCAGAGATCGCTGGACCTTTCTCATTGCTGCAGTGAGCTCATTGAGGTGAGCCCAATATTTGTGGAGTAGATAGTGGTGGTCTTTTATTTCGTTCTCCAGGACTGGTTGCAGGATCTGAGGGAATACTATCAGCTGCTCTTTCCTCCCTTTGACTCGTTGGAGCTCGGAGTCACCGACTCGGATCTCTCGGGTATCGATCGAGACATCTTCCCAGGTGAGGTGGAGGAGCTCGGATCCTCTGAGCCCAGTGTGGCGTAGGACGTGGTGAGCTAGTCTTAATAATCTCCAGCGCTTGCCTTCTTCTTTCTTCCCTTCCAGATAATCTTCCAGTTGATCCAATTGCTGTTCTGTGAATGCAGCAACAGGTTTGGAGACCTCTCTGAGCATCTTGACCTCGACAGGCTGGGTCTTGGATCTGGCTGCAGACCAATTGGAGTAGACACGTACTGCTCGCAGGTAGCTATTGATACTCGCCTCAGATCGACCAGCTGCCTTCTCGTTGCTGATTAGTTGCTGAATCCCTTTCTCAGAGAGCTCAGGGAGTTTCTGGAGAGCATTCTTATAATCTCTATAGGTATTGGGGGAGCGAGTGTTGAGGATCATCTGAAGAAAAGCATCTCGTTCATCACTGGGGAGAACCTGGTCATTATCCTGGTATAATTTCTCGAGCAATTGATTTTTCCGTTGCTCAGATCGCCCACAGATCTGTTTTAGTTCCTCAACGGATATCAGAGTAACCTCCTTACCCGTCTCGTGATAGCGACCGATGTAGACGTTTCTGCTCGGATGTTGGTAAATACGGACTTTTTTTCTACCCATTTAAATTATCTATTGACGTCAATATATAAAATATATATATACACACAGGCAGTAGATATTAGCGGTATCAAGCCAATGCCAGCCAGCTTATTGATACCGTCCGTTAACCTAGACTATCTGCTGCCTACCTTAACCAATCACTCAATTACTTGGAGGACGTATGCACACTAAAGATAAAGTAGTAATCACCTTTTACGTAGACAAAGGTAATACCACAGACGAAATACTTAATACTTTAGACGTTTTACGGCTAGACTGGCAAGAAGGTCGTGTAGATGACGGCTCGATAGTTGGCAATATAAGTATTTCAACTGAACGTGAAGCTCGATATGTCCCACTTACGGCTGCTATACCTTATCGATCAAAATTGAACGAGTTAAAATCAAATTATGAAAAAGTAAATGCGATGCTTAACCGTGCAATGCATAGCAAGGTCAGCAAGTTATTATTTGACTCTCAAAAAGCTGAAGACGACTACGAAGTAATCCCCAGCTAATATCTAAACTACAGCACTCACGTCATTCTGACGATGAGTGCTACCCGTCCGATCAAGCCAAAGTCACTCCCATCATCTGGAGATACGGTCATCTCTCTATACTGCGGATTGTCTGAGATGATCCGTATCAAATTAAACTCTTTCTGTAATCTTTTAACAAAAGCTGCGTCCTCGACTCGAATCAGATAGAGCCCGTCACTAGTATAGCCACTGCTAAACTCCACACCGACAAAATCCCCGTGAGCGATCGTAGGCCACATTGAGTCTCCCTCCACTTTGACCAGCCCAACTTTCCCATTATCGGGGAGCCACTGCTTAGGGATCTGGAGCTCCTGTTTCACGTGCTCGATCCCTTGATACTCCCCGTGTCCTGCGGATACCCGGACGTTGTACTCAGGGACTTCTCGATATTGGCTAGTTGATAATTTCTCATTAGCAGGAATGTGCAAAGAAGGTTTACTTAAAAAATCTTCTAAAATCTTTACGTCTGTACCCTCCCGCACAAACAAGTCGCGGATTTCTATTAGATCTATTGTCCCTCGGATCTTTTTCGCATTAAAACTCGCAGGAGATTGCCCCAAATTCCTTGCTAGTTCAGCATCTGAGCGAATTTTAAGGGTTTTTTTTATGAAATTAACTAGTGGTGTTTGGTTCATCTTTTTTCCATTAGAAGTTTAAAATTTTAAAGATGGATTCAAATGCACTGATTAAAATCCCCCCCCCGTAAAAATTAAGTAACAGTGTTGATAAAAGTGAAAACGACTATTGACAGTTAAAAAATATCAATATATATATTTTGATATCAACATAAGTTCATTCAATATTTGAGCCCAGAAGGCAACTCCTCCCTCTTGCCTCTCGACAGTGACGTTGAGACTGGGCTCCCCCCAACACATAGGAGTGTGTGCCTACCCTGTCAGCCGTCAAGGATTGCATCCAGTGTGGGAAGCCTGTCCCAAAGGGTAGATACAGTCTCTGCTCTCGGACTTGCCGAGATGCCCAGAGACGAAATCCCAAGCCAGTGACGCTCGAGTGTGAGGTTTGTAAAAATTCTTATTCCTTTTTGATGACGGCTGCCAACTATCGGAGGAAGTACTGCGACGACTGCGTGAAGGTTTCAAAGCGCAGATCATACGCTGCCAATCGTCAGATGATGGGTGTCCGTAAGTATCGCGACAGTGATTCTGAGTATCCACTCGCTTGGATCCCAACCGCTAAAGAGTATCCGGATTGGATCGGCCAGCCCAGCGAACCGATGCCAATTGAGGGCTCTGCCTACCAGGAACAAATCGAAGAATATCTAAAACGTGGAGGCCAGGTTCAACATCTGCCAGCTATGCCAGCAGATGTGACTGGCCACGATGATCATCAAATCCTACTTAGAGGCTCAGATGAATGACATCAAAGAAGTTCAACTCAAAAGGAAAATCTCGCTTTGCGGCCAAGGGCCCTCAAAGGCTCCA
>Ga0208428_1000131_pt1 | contig 36129 bp, 45 predicted proteins | sample DEB08_DNA_11_FD_184535 | JGI IMG/M metagenome (GOLD analysis project Ga0208428, IMG submission 184535) | Aqueous microbial communities from the Delaware River and Bay under freshwater to marine salinity gradient to study organic matter... | ecosystem: Environmental > Aquatic > Marine > Coastal ... | reverse complement strand
GGGAGTTTATTGACAAATATACAGGTGCCCCCTCAAGGGCAGCGTTTGAGGCCTTTCAAAAAGGCGAGCCTTTTCAAGCGCCTGGTAGGTTTATAGAGCAATTTGGGGAAGATCCATCTTTGGCCCCCACTGGTAAAGAATTAGCTACTAGGGCAGGACTCTCTACTCAAGAGGATATTAACCTCCCTTTAATAGGGGACGTCTCACCGGCCGGAATTGGTGGGTTGGCCCTAGATATAGCGTTGGATCCAACTAATATTATCCCTATAGGGGCAGGCGCTAAGTTATTAGGTAAGGGAGGAAAAGCATCCCTTAATCTTGCAAAACGTGGAATAGCGAAAGGCTCGGCAACAGCTACAAGATTATTAAGAAAAAAGTCTAGGCTAGCAGATGAGGCCATAGAAGCATTGTCTTTGAAATTTAAACCTCAAAGGGCAGTCGACTTTGAAGAGATGGTTAATATTGCTCAAAAAAATGGGATTGATCCTGAAATCCTCCCAGAGGCCATAGAGTTTGGAAAAGAATCGGTTATTACTAGGGCCATGAGGAAAAAAGGGGAAGGGGTTTTAGGTGAGCCGATTTTAAGAAGGCATGAAAATGCTGTTAAACAAGTTAACCAATCAATTGTTAATAAACTTGAGGATATCTCAGGTGGATCTATATTAGCACCAGAAGAGGCAGGCTCGGTTATTAGAGAAGGATTTAAAGATAGCATTGAGCAATTTTTTAAAGATATCGACTTCACTTATAAATCCATTGGTGACCAAGTAGGGCCTGAGTTTAGGTTGGATCCAACTTCTATGAAAAAGCTAAACTCTGTTTATAAAAAATGGGGGCCTAGGATTGAAAAAGCAAAGAGGTCTATTGATCCTGGGAAAAGAAAACAAGCTGACGTTATCCAAGACGCCCTTAATAAAATTCAACAAGCAGATGGTAACTATGCCGAGCTTATTGATGATTTACAAGACATTGGTACCGCTGGCTACAACAGGGCGACTATAGTAGGTGAGCCTCCTATAGATATTAAATCATTAAGAGAGCTTTATAGTGATGTCCAAAAACCTATCATGGAAACAATTGGAAGGCAGTTAGGCCCTGACATAGCTGACGATTTACTTGTTAACAATATGGCCATTAGTGATTTCTTATCCGATAGAAATGTTTTGGCCAGAACAGTTTTAAATGATCGCCTAGCAGATGAGACCGTTTTTAAAGTTTTAGTGGAAAATGCTGACACAAAAAAGATTGAGTCTCTTTTAAATATATTACCAGAAGACCAAATTAATCGCTTAAAAGGATCTTTTTTCGATGGCCTGATAAAAAGAGACATAGAAGGCCAATTTACCTTTAGAAGTGTTTTTAATCGCCTCCAAAATAAAGAGAAGGTGGCCAAAAGATTATTTGAGCCAGAAGAGCTTAATGACCTTATAGATCTTACTAGGCTAGGTGATAGATTAGGCCTGCCTATTATGTCTACTTCTGGCACGGGCGCAGCTGAGTCCTTTAGAAATATACCCGAAGCGGTCTCTAGAGGGTTAACAAATGACGTAATACTGGACTCACTTAAAAGAATGGCGCGTGGTGAGAAAGCTGTCCCTACACAAGCAAGCAAAGCTGGGATATCTTTTTCAAGAGGCCCTTTGGAAAAAGGGATTAAAGGGACTCAGGTTTTATCGGTACAAGAGAGAAATCAATAAAATAACCCATGGATTAAGGGATAAAATATGGCCTCACCAAGCGTAACACATACACTATCGAATGGATCAGTAATCGATGCTGGTCAGTTAAACACCAATTTTACGGACATAATTAACTCGTTAACAGATGGGTTAAAAGACCTATCGATTAGCGCTTTAACTTGCGCTGGCAACGTGTCGATGAATGCTAATGTGACTCTAGGTAATGCTAGTGGAGATGATGTCACTATAACAGGCTCTTTGGCCTCATCAATACCTATAAAGACCACTTATTCGTACGATATTGGCTCGGCCACTCTTGGCCTGAGAAAACTTTATCTTGGATCCGATGATTCAGGTGCTTTTAGTACTTACTTAGAAGCAGGGACTAACTCATCAAGTTATGGATTAAAACTTCCTGATGCTGATGGGGCAAGCGCAGATTTCATACAAACAGATGGGAGTGGACAACTTTCATTTGTTGGTGGCCCTTCCCCTGTGGCCAAAACTACAACTTACACGGCCACCACAGCTGATAAAGTGATTACTGTCGCTACATCGAGTGCCTGGACTCTTACTTTATATGCTGCATCTGGTAATGCAGGCAGGACATTAAAGGTTATAAAGACATCAAGTGATATTAACGCTCTCACGATAGACGGGAATGCTTCTGAGACAATAAATGGCGCTTCTGCTATTTATTTAAGCGCTCAATACGAGTGGGTTGAGCTTTTATGTGACGGATCAAATTGGATTGAAATTGACCGAGGCCCTAGATATATCGGCAGGGTTGTCGATAGGAAAAACAGTGGGAATGACGGTGGAAGCGCAAGTGCTGACACTGTTCACACAAGAGATTTAACAGTGACAGAGGGCGATTTTACAAAGTTTGGATCTTTAAGCTCAAATCAGTTTACGTTGAGTCCAGGCAAGTATTTTATTGAGGCCAGAGCGCCTGCATATATCACTGAAAGGCATCAAATTTTTCTATATGACGTTACAAACACAAGCTACGTTAAAGACGGTGAGAGTGCTTACTCAGGATCAGTTGCAGACGGCATTGTTGCAACCCATGCAGAAATGCAACACAGCTTATCAATAACGGCCACAACAGCATACGAGATTAGACATTACACTATTTCGGCCAGAGCAACGGATGGGTTAGGCATTGATGCTGACGGATCAAGTAACCCAAATACATACAATTATTTTACTACTGTCAAAATCACAAAACTTGGATAGACTCTAGAAAAATTATTTTATAGGCAATTTTATGACAAACTACATCCTTATACTTTCTCTAATAACTTGTAGCCTTGTGTTAAATCTAATACTAGGCTACAAGATTTACACTTCCAAAAAAGAAAAACCACAAAACAAAGATTTAAGAATTTTATCTGACCTCATGTCTGGAGGGAGCGCTTTGATTAAAATCACTCGCGTTGCCCCAGAAGAGTATTTTGTTAGGTCGCCAAGGGATTTAATGTGAGAATCTTAATTACAGGTATTACAGGCACAATAGGGACAGCGCTAAGCTCTCTTTTATTAGGTGAGGGGCATGAAATAGTTGGCCTTTCAAGAGATGAGTTTAAACAGCACCACTGGCCCTTAAAAGATAGGGTTAAGCTTTACATTGGTGACGTTAGTAATCTTGATGATTGTTTTTTGGCCGGCCGTGGGTGTGATTTGATTATACATACGGCCGCCTTAAAGCATGTCGATAAAATGGAGCTTAACCCATTACAGGCCATACGGACTAATATTGTAGGGACATCTAATTTAGTCAAAATGAGAAAAGGGCTCAATATAGACCGATTGGTTTTACTTTCTACAGATAAAGCAGTGTACCCCATAAATGTGTACGGAAATACTAAGGCCATAGCTGAAAGGCTTGTTTTGCAAGATGAGGGGATGGTTATTCGCTATGGCAATGTCATTAACTCTAGAGGATCTGTTATTGAGACCTTTTCCAAACAAGCAGAAAAAGGTGCGCAAATAACCATCACTAATTCATTAATGACTCGCTTTTTTATTACAATCCAAGAGGTCGCTTCATTTATTGCTAATTTGGCCACAGACTTAACCGTAGAGTCAGGTCTCTATATCCCCCCGATGAAGGCATGTTACATAACGGATTTGGCCAAAGCTGTTTATGAGGTCATCAACCCAGACAAGACACCAGAATTTATTTCTATAGGGATGAGGCCAGGAGAAAAAATCAATGAATGCTTACTTGGTCGTTATGAAGACGTTAAGGGATATTATCACGACTGCAAAGGCGATCTTTATTCTGACAGGGTTGAACGCTTTAGTCGTGATGAGCTTTTTGAGATTATTACTGGAGAGTGTGAATGAGTACATTGGTCGTAGGTGGTTTAGGAAATATGGGCCAGCGCTATTGCCAAATCCTTAGTGCTCTTAAAGAGGATTATCTTACAAAAGATATTGGCCTTAACGAAAATATCAATTATGACATCTTTGATTATGCCATTATTTGTACCCCTACAATGGATCATATGGAGGAAATCTCCAATGCCTTAAGAGGCAACGATAAGCTAAGAATCTTATGTGAAAAGCCTCTCACAAAACACCCCTTCAAAGATGATATTCATTACTCTTATTTAAAGGCCTTTAAAAATATCCACATGGTCAATAATTATGATTATGCTTTTAAAAGAGCATGCAGAGACCAGTCCAATTTTGTAAATGCAACAGGGTTGACCACTTATGAGTATTATCAGACAGGTCGTGATGGCCTTTTATTTGATTGCATCCAATTAATTAAAATGGCCAAAGCAGATATTGAGTTAAAAGGTTATGGATGGAAGTGGCAGTGTCAGATTAACGGTTGGAGGATCGACCGTAACCTTATTGATGATAGCTATTATGATATGATTGAGGACTTTATCTCAGATAAATTAGAACAAACGGATTTGGACGAGTTATTAATACTCCATAAATTTATCGGACTTGAAAATGAGCAATTTGAACAAGAATCTCTATTCGGTGACCAACGTAAGCATTGGCGTGCAAGCAAGGACGACCTCAAAAAGATTTCCGGCCAAAGTTTTGCAAATTATGGGAGACCGATGCTTAGTTGACCACGTTATAGGCAATGCCACCTACTCAAGCAGGTATATTAACCGTCACACACATAGAACAGGGGTAAAATGCCAGGTCTTTTTACTAGTCCCTAAAGGGGATAATAGGCTTTTAGTCTCAAGACCAGGAGTTACCGTTATTGAGGGTGACGAAAATGACGTTTTATCTAGATATACTAAAATGCAAGACCAACACCCAGCTGACTTTATTTGTAGGATAACAGCTGATTGCCCTATGGTACCTTCGGCCATGATCACTAAGGCAATTATGGGGGCCGTTAAAGGCCCTTGGGATTTCATGACTAATGCTATGCCTGGGTATAGAACTTATCCTGACGGATCCGATGTAGAGGTCATGTCAGCTAAGCTTTTAGAGCACTTAGCAAAAAATGCAGTGGGATCACAAAGAGAGCATGTGACCAATTTGCTATGGCAAGACTTCCCTGCGTGGGCATCAATAAGTCACATGTTTAATAATTATGATTTTTCACATTTGAAATACTCTGTAGACACAGAAGAAGACTTTGAACGTGTAAAGGATAACTATGAATCGGTTAGGGATAAGATCAAGCATTGGTGCGATCGTCATGGGCAATCAAGCGCCCATCGATTTTGATTACCTAAGAAGATCACATGAGGTTATTGGGCAAAATTGTTTAACTAATTCTAAAAACCCAAAAATGCTTATTAAAGGAGTTTATCCCACCCATGCGACACACGCCAAAGGATGTCACATCTTCACAAAGGGTAATCGTAAGTATACTGATTTTATATGTGGCCTTGGAACTAATTTGCTTGGTTATGCAAATAGGGCCTTAATCGATGTCGCTCATAATGAAATGCTTAAGGGCATGTGTTATTCAATTTCATCTAGGACAGAAGTAGAGGTAGCAGAAAAATTTAGAGACGCCTTCTTTTTTGAAAAATGGAAATTTCTAAAAACAGGCACAGAGGCCTGCATGGGCGCTGTTAAAATAGCTAGGGCCTACACTAATAGAGATTTTGTTTTAACAGAAGGATATCATGGCTGGTCTAACGAGTTTATTAACGAAAAAATCACTCCTCCTGGGAAGGGCGTCCCTTACCAATCATACGTGGATAAGCTTGAACACTTGGATCAAATTAATAAAGAGATTGCCTGTGTTATCGTTGAGCCAGTCCAATTAGATAACTCTCCAAAAAGAATAAAATGGCTGTCTGACTTAAGAGCAAAATGTAATGAGACAGGGACAGTCCTTATTTACGATGAGGTTATAACAGGTGGGCGCTATAAAAAAATGTGCGTCTCAAGGCACTTGGATATTAAGCCTGATCTTATTATTTTAGGGAAGGCCATATCTAATGGATTTCCTTTATCGGCCATAGGTGGATCCAAGGATCTTTTAGATGGGGACTATTTTATTAGTGGCACCTACTACGGAGAAAATGTCTCCCTAGCTGTGGCCAAAAAAGTCTTGTCTTTGCTTTTAGAGGACTCTGAGTACGATATGGAGTTATTATGGGGACATGGGCAATCATTTATAGAGGACTTTAATAGCTTATGGCCAGGGCAGCTTTACATAGCAGGCTACCCCACTAGAGGACAGTTTTTTGCTTTAGATAATAACGTTAAGCATGTGTTTTGGCAGGAATGTGCTAAAGCGAATATTCTCTTTGGCCCTAGTTGGTTTTTTAATTTCCCTCATCTAGAAGTTGATAAAAAAGTTTTGGAAAACGTAAAAGATATCATTAGGCTTATGAAGATTAAACTTCCTAAACTTCAAGGAGAAGCACCATGTCCACCATTTTCCTCACAAAGCAGGCAGCAATAGATAGACTTGTAGAGCTAAGAAAAGAAATTGTAGAGTTTAACAAAAAGCAACAAAAAGGACTTGATCAATATAATAAGATTATGAAGGAAAATTTTGGTTTTATAGAGGATGGTAAAACCATAGATAAGCTTGATATCATCTTGCTTATTCAGAAGCTTCAAGCACAAAACCAAATCGTGGGATAAATGTATTTAGACGTCGTCCTAGAAAGTGACCTCCCTTACCTAAGAAATTACCGTAACATGTACCCTATAAGGCGGTGGTGCCGTCAAATGGGGCTCATATCCGAGCCTCAACAGTACGGCTGGTACCAAATGATTAATGAGGACTCTTCTATTGAAATGTTTTGCATAAGAGTCGACGATGAGGATGAGGGTAAGGTTACCTTGCCTGTCGGGGTGTGTGGTCTCACTTCCATATCCGGCCTTCATCGTAGGGCAGAGTTTAGCCTTTATATAGCGCCTGCTTTTCAGCGTAAGGGTTATGCTAAAAAGGCCCTAAAAATGCTTTTAAAATTTGGTTTTGATGAGCTAGGGCTTAATGTTATTTGGGGCGAGTCCTTTGAGGGTAACCCAGCTACAAAAATGTTTGAGTCTCTTGGTATGATCCATGAGGGGACTAGGCATCAATTTTATTATAAAGAAGGTCAATTTATTGACGCTAACCTATATTCAATTACCTCTAAAGAGTTTAATAAAAGAAATCCCAAACTAAGGATTGAGTCTAGCGATGAATGAGGCCATATTACTTACCTTTGTGATCGGGTTAATTGTAGGCATGATCTTTGGCCTATTTGTTATAAGCTCATTAAAAAAACAAACAAGCGTACAATCCCCACCACCCCCACCAAAAAAAGAGAAAAAAAGACCTAGAGTCCCCCCTGGTGTTACAGTAAATAATGACATCAAATTTTGGAGGTCTGAAAAATGCAAGGATTACGAAAGTGGGGGGCCGTCACAATTTTAGGTGCCATACTAGCTGGTCTAGGCACATTTCTTTTAGATCATTTTTTAACTGATTATCCCAACCTAAAAGCACAGGTAAAAATACTAGAGACTCAGAATAATTCAAAAATCGATATCCTTAATGACATAAGAGAAGACATCAAAGAGATAAGGCAAGGACAAATAGAAATCTATAAAATATTGGCAGATTAGTTATTGCGCTTAAATTGCTTAATAGTTATACATATCTTTAAAGAAAGGATGTATACATGGAATCATTTAAATTATTTCACCAGGGCCCACAGGTTTTTTACTATATTGGGGATAAAGGGACGCTAAAAACTTTCCGTATAAAAACGATGGAAATAAATACATTGACCCCAAGTGTTTCGAAGACTTGCAAATCAGATAAACAAGGGTATTTGCAAACACAAATCAATATTAACGGTAAAAACAAAAATTTTAGAATTCATCGTTTGGTAGCCGAGAATTTTGTAAAAAGAAAAAGTGGGCCACAAGGATCTTTGGAGGTAAACCACATAAATGGAAATAAACATGATAATATGGCAACTAATTTACAGTGGGTTACTAGGTCAGTAAACACAAAACACGCACATGATAACAGGTTAATTAAGAATAATACCTCTGGGCTGATTACGTACAACAAGAATGTAAAATACAGAAATAAAAAATATACAAAAGAAGAAATGGCGGTGGCTGTTATGTTAGCCAGGTCTGGGGAGACTTACAAAGTGGCCTCTAACTCAACAGGTATTCCTTATAAGGTAATTTGGCACTACGATAAAAGGAGCCGTGTATTCGGAGCGTTAAAAGAATAATTTTACATTGCACAGCATCAGACAAAGATGCAAGTATCGATACGATAAGAGAATGGCATTTGAAGCGTGGTTTTGTTGATGTGGGGTATCATTACCTGGTAAGACGCTCAGGCATAATAGAGTTAGGCCGTGGATTATGGCAGCGCGGGGCACATTGTCGCGGTCATAACCATGACAGCATTGGCATAGCATTGGTCGGCCATACAGTGTTCCACGAAGAACAATTTAACTCATGCGCTAAGCTCTGCTTTGACTTGCAGATGCAATTTGGCAAACTTGAGATTGAGCCACATAATAAATACTCAAACAAACAATGCCCTGTGTTTAACGTAAACATCATCAAAGGATTGACTCATGAATTGGAAACAATATGTTCTTCTTATATGGAATAGCGGTGGAAAATTGGCCTTAACTGCTATTGCAAAACGAACAGACAATAAATGGGATGATTTGGCCGTAGACTCAATTGATAAAGTTATAAATCAAGTGCTAGGATAAAAATACCACTGCTATTTATCTATTTTTCGCTTCTTATCTTTAACCCCACTAGCGTTTTTCGAACTTTCACTAGTGGGGTTTTATATAACGCGTTCTATTTCTTTTTCGCAATCTTCTCTATTAAAAGTTATGGCCCAAACGTCCTCTTGATTTATTTTTATCTCCATGCCAGCAACATCATAGTAACAAATAACAGGATCTTCATCTTCATTGTCAGGACACTTAGTTCTATAAAAACAGGCCTGCATAGGTTCGCCATGTTCAGTAATAACCCACCACGGTTTTTTAATCCTCTTCAATTTTCCTAGCTTCATACCATTCTCCTGACTCGCTACATGCTTTATTTTAGGCCTCCTCTTCCCCCTCCCAGCAAAAAGAAATCGGCCATCTTCAAATTGTTTTTTTTGATCAAGACTTATTTTACTACCACTGATTTTATGCTTCCATCCTCTCTCTAAATTATAAAAATCAAGCCCAATGGCGGTCAGCTGTGCTTTAGTCCATGCATTATTTTCATTTCGGTATTTATCGATCCATTCAACTGTTATCACAAACATCACTCTTCACCCTTTAACTCCTCGTGGTAACCATCTTCTCCATACTCAGGGCAATCACACGCCCTAATCCAACCTTTAGTAATTTTTCCACAGATGAGGCACTCCTCTTCGTGGTCTTCTAGGTAAAACATAATTAGCGCCTATTATATTGACGGTCATACTCAACCCTAGGGCCAGACTGTTGTACAGGTGGTCTTTGCTGTGTCTGTTGAGGCGCTTGATTAGGTTGACGGTTATATGCTTGTTGGGGCCGTGGCTGTCCAGAGCTTCTACCATCGTCGTCCTCATCCCCTACAATGCCTAATAGGTTTTGTATTGAATAGCGACGCGCGTAAGTAATGGCAGATCCAAGGGATTGCATAGCGTTCATCTTGCCTTTTCCATCCATTAATAAACGCATAGAGTCGCCAATAAACTCCCCACTAGAGTGGTAAATCCTAGTATTGACCACCATTGACTCACCGTCCGAGTCAACAGACTGTACTATACATAGTCCATTTTCAGCTAATATTGGCCGTGCCATGTCGAGTATGGACGGAAGGTCAGCGTATTTGTAACCATAGCCACTCTTGGATTTATCAGGATTTTTAAATTTTGCTTGGGCGGTTATTAGGGCAGGGATGATAGATTTTACAGACTCACTGGTCTTCATTTGAAACTCCTTTATTGTAATGCGTAAATGTCGTAGAGAAGCTTATAATGAGGCTCTTGGAATGTCTAGAAATAAAAAGGCCGTAAGAAATACCTACGGCCTTTTTGCACTAGTCGGAGTTTCAAATTTCGACTAATGTAGTGCTGGTTTTGCCTCGACTAAAAGGAAAAATAAAACCAACAACAAATCATCTTCCTTTTAGCCGGCCCAAAACCACTTGTCTAGTGATTTGGTTAAAAGGAGTCATAATGGATCACAAAGTCGATATTCAGCCTAATTCATGTAAAAATGACACGGTAGCGAATGAAGTTGTACAGGATCAATGGAAATATGGCCTTGATAACATGGAGTCCCATAATTTCTTTACAGAAGACGCCATAAAGTATGGGGCCGAAGAGGCCATAGTTTTATCCAATATAAGATTCTGGCTCAAAAAAAATGAGATATCAGAGAAAAACCTGCACGATGGGCGATATTGGACATTCAATACGATTAAGGCCTTTGCAAGGTATCACCCCTATTTCTCAGTGAGACAATTAGAAAGGATATTAAAAAACCTTATTAGCAAAGGGGCGCTAGTCACAGGCAATTATAATAAAACCCTATATGATAGGACTAAGTGGTATGCCGCAGGGTTTCCACCAAACGCGAAAATGGAAAAACCTAAAAGCGTAAATGAAAAAACCCAAACGGTGGAACCTATACCAGATATAAAACCTAATAATAAAACCAATTATTTATGTGAGGCAGGTGCCTCACCTGCATGTAAAGAAGATGAAATCATTGAGCATTTAAACACCAAAGCAAAGCGTCAATTTAACAAAGTCGAGGCACATAGGACTAAGATCCGATCCCTTTTAAAAGACTACCCCTTAGATGCCCTTAAAATGGTCATAGATTACAAAGTTAAAGAATGGATGGGGAGTAAGTGGGAAAAATATTTAAGGCCTTCTACGCTCTTCTCAGTAAAGCATTTCGATGAGTACCTAGATGAGGCAAAAAAAGAATCATCAACTAAGGCCAGTGAAGATGGGGGGATAACCAATGACGAGCTATTCCAGCAAATGGAAAAAAATAGAGACCGTTTAAATGAGGGATTAAAATGATTTCAATGGATAAAAGCGAAAAAGATTATATACGTGCCAATAGAGACACTATGCACATAGTCACAGATATTAAGTGGGCAAAGCAGCACAATGGTTTCAGGCCAGGTAAAATGCATGTCTTCTTAGGAGCATCCCACGCAGGTAAATCAACTTATGTGCGCACAATTATAAAAGACTATTTCCAAAATAATGATACAGGATTCTGTGGTCTGTGGTTAAGCGAAGAGTCAATCCAAGATTTTAAAGAGGCCGTAGTTGATCTTAACCTCCCCCAAAGGGCAGATATATGCCTTGAGTTAGAAGCTGAAATTGACCTTAAAAGCAAAAAAGAAATTAAAGAAAAGCTCATCACTTTTATGGATCGACATCAACCCGCGTTATTTATAATAGATAATATAACAACAAGCGCCTGTTATGAGGGAGCAGATTTAAATGAGGCCATAACAATTTTGCAAGATCTAAAAAGGGCAGCACATAAAAACAATACGGCCTTAATCGTAGTGGCCCATTCAAGGGCAGATATTGGTGAGTACAATGGAAGGATCATAGAGCCCAACGATGTCAGGGGGACTAAATCAATCGTCAATTTGGCACAATTTTATTACGTATTGCAAAACTTTAAAATAAACTCTCATGTCTACCCCACTTTAAGGATTTCAAAACACAGGGGTTATGACAGGGAGACTATAAAAAATATATTTTGGACATCGGATTATAATACAAAAACAAAAACATTCGATCAGACATGGTTTATTAATTGGGCCGAATTCAAAGAGAAATATAAAGCAAGCGATAAATTAACAGGCAAATAGGAGTGTTTATGCCAAGGATTTACGACATGACAAATCAAATAGTGCAGGAGGCGATTGCGCAATACCTCCCCTTTTTGGAAATTATTAGATGGGAGCGCCTGGACTCAGGTAAAACTAAAGATTTCGTTATTAAAAACGACCATTACTATTTTGACATCTCTACAACCTCTTTTAGTAGTGAAGTAGATCCTGGCTGGGACTTAGTAGACTTTGACGGAAAAGAAATAGAGAATAATGAGGCCAACAGAAAAAAATACGCCCTAGGCACTTGGCTTAAAATGGATAAAACAAATGGTGCATCCTACGCCAAACGAATAGCAAGGTGGCGTGAAAATGAGAAAAAGGCAAAATCAGAAGATAAGCTTAAAAAATGGAATCAAATAGAGGAAAAACATAGGCAATTTATATGAGCGATTTAAAATCTAAGGTACTTTTAAAAGAAGGCTTTTCAAGAGAAGATGCAATCTTCACTTATGAGGCCCTACGCCTTATTGACGTAGGAGTCCCCACCCAACAATACAAAACTAGATTTATGGCCAAAAACCTTAAGCACGATAAAGGTATGTCCAATCTAGAGATATTCAATAAACAAATCACAGGTTGGGATCGCTTCAATGATAAGGCCGACTACCTATTAGATTTTGTCCTCTATAAATACAAAAAGAAAAAAGGCACCTATGCCTCAACTAATATGTCTAATGGAATAATCGTCATAAACTCAATCTATTTTAATTGGTGTAAATCTAGACGTAATGGATCCATAAACCTAGCTAGGACTTTATGGCATGAGTACCAGCACTCTCAGCTAGGATTTAAACACCCTTGGTGGCCACGAAGCTGGTACCGCAAGTCAGTGCCTCACCAATCAGGTAACACACTTGGCGAAGTATTAGACCTCCACGTTTTAAGAGGGCATGACTTGACTAGGTTGCCAAATCTATAATTTGATTATAAAGGTCAGGATAACTCAGAAGAGTTAGGTCAGACGCACTTAACGGCCTTGGTAGAAAATTAATCAGCGGTTTGGCCGTTGGTCTATTTAACTTTTGCAAACTACCAAGGTCGTTTTTTTTATGCATGAAATCCATGAAAAAGAAATCCGAAATCTTATGTCCAAAAACCTAAGAGCACTTGCAAGACGAATCAATAACAATCACTGCCTTTTAAAGCAATCCGAGTATATGCTAGTCTTAGCTACTAAGTTTAAACAATACGTAGACGACTTGGAAGAGCTCGAAAAATGCAACCTGAAAAAATCATCGAAAATGCCGTCCTCCAATTCATCAACCTAAGACCAGGCTGGTATGCCTTTAAAGTCCAATCTACAGGGCTATGGGATCCCACTAAAAAAGTCTATCGCAAATCAAACAACCGTTGGCACGCTAAAGGCGTCTCAGACATTTTGGCCATTTATAAAGGCCTTTTTGTGGCCTTAGAAATCAAGACAAAGACAGGCCGTTTATCGGATAATCAAAGGGAGTTTATAAAAACAATCCAAGATCACGAGGGGGTGGCAAGTGTTATCAGGTCTATCGAAGACGCAAATACTCTTTTATCACAAGTGGAAGAGTCTGTGCGCAGAGAGGATAATCGAGCTAGAGAAGCTCTTAGAGGACGGGCGCTACGCTTATAATAAATCCTTCTATGAGAGGACATTAGCTTTAAACAAGGTCATTTATCAGTATTTAGACCGCCAATATAAACCCGAATGGGCAGACACCTTGCAATAAATACACACTCCTATTTATAACGCGCAACACTTGTATACAAATCGTACCTTTTTTAATAAATGATCCCCAACAAACTCAAAGGATAAAAAATGAATAAATGCACTAAACCTTATGGGCGTATGAGTTTTGTTGTCGGATTGCAAGAGATTCGGGACATTAAAGCATACGCTTGGCACCAGAAATTACAGAAAAAAGAGTTTATGGAAAAAATGATCGCTTACTATTTTAAAAATAAAAAGCACCAGGAGCAATTAGACGTTGCTCTCAGGGACTACTTCAAGAAACGATAAGGAGTTTCAAATGCTAGAAATGAATGTCATTAAAATCCCACTTAAAAAAATTAAATTAGATAAAAACCATCGCGCAGAAGTGGGAGATGTCTCAGGCCTAATGGACTCTATTCAACAGTACGGCCTTTTTAATCCAGTAACCGTTATAGAAATGGATAAAGGAAAATACGAGCTTGTAGCAGGCTATCGTCGTTATGAGGCCACAAGGAAAATAGGTGCCTTAGATATTAATTGCAATGTGATTAATGCCGATGAGGATGATAAAGACTACATCAACTTAATTGAAAATATCCAACGTGAAAACACCACTCCATTTGAGCATGGTATGGCCATAAAAAAACTTATCGATAAAGGATATTCAATCCCCGAAGTGGCCAAGCGAATTGGAGTGTCGAGGGCGTATGTTAATAATTGCGTAATGATTATCGATTTTGTCCCTAAAAAGTTTAAAGGGAAAATAGCTAAAGATGGGATTAATACAAAAAAGGGCGAAATTTCGCTGTCAACCGCTAAGGCCATAGAAAACGTGTCTAAAACTAATAAGTACACTGTAAAACAAAAAGAAGAGCTCTATGCTTTAGCATTTAAAGGTCAATTAAATAGCAATAATCTAAAAGGAATTGGCAGGGCAATTAGAAGAGGACGCATGACGGCCACTAAATTTGTCCAAGAGAAAAATAATATAGCTTATCTAAAAGTGGATATCCCTGTTAAAAAAAATGAATTAGAGAAGTATTTAAAAAAGACAGGCACAAGGAATGGGGCCGAATTTGTTAGGAAGGTTTTCAGGGAAGGCATTAAAGTCAAGTTAACGGAGATTTAAAATGAAAATGCTTAACTGCGACCTATGTGGGCAAGAATGGGATGGGGATGAGCTAGAGTGCCACGATGATTGGGATGGCAATGGTAACCCATGTAGTGCCTGCCCAAACTGCCTTTCAGTTTTCAATTAAAAAGAAAACCCAAACAAAAAAATGAATCTTAATTTAATGGTACAATTTACTGCATTTTAGTAATATTTCTTTACACAAATTAACAAAGGAATTCCTATGGCATTATCAGAAAACGTTGTCCAATCCGTCTCAGAAGCTAATTTTAAAAACCTAGCAGATGGGGCAGCATTTGCAATCAACCTATCTTATCAGGACGCAGTGGCGCATCAAAGAGCGGTTAATTCATTAAGAGAAGCATCCCTAGGCGCTGCTTTAAAGGGATTAGTTGAGCTAGATCCTTCTCAAGCATTGAGCCAAGTAAAGGCCTTATCAGGTAATGACCTAGCTGGGCAATTACTCCAACTATTAAGCGCCCTTGGTGGTGGGCAACAAGCAGCCAAGGTAAGTCAATCAACGCCTCCCGAGACTGCCCAACCCAAGTAATTGACTAAACTCATCCCATAAGGATAACCTCGTGGGATGAAAATTTTATGCAAATACGACGAACTACTTCCACTACACAAGATTATCCCTAATCCAAAAAACCCTAACGAGCACTCAACTGACTCAACGGATTTTCTGGCCAAAAATATCGACTACCAAGGTATAAGGTGGCCAATAATTATATCCAATAGGTCAGGGTTCATAGCGGCTGGTCATGGGAGGTTATATGCTGCCCAGCAATTAAAATACGCCTCATTCCCAGTCGTCTACCAAGACTTTGAGACCGAAGCTCAAGAGTATGAATTTTTAGTTGCCGATAATAAATTGGCCGAATTTAGCTCAACAAATGAGGACTTGGTTTTAAAGGCCTTAAAAGATCTACCAGAAATAAAAATAGATATGCTGGCCATGCCTGGACTAGAGGACTCAATCGAGGACGATCAAGTTAAAGAGGGGCAAACAGAAGATGATGCTGTGCCTGAGGTAGAGGATAATCCTTATGGGGTTAAGAGGGGTGACATTTGGGAACTGGGTGAGCATAGGGTTATGTGTGGGGATAGCACGAGTAAAGATGATTTTGATAAGTTATTGGATAACGAAAAAGTTGATATAACATTTACAAGCCCTCCATATAACATAGGTAAATCTTTGAGGGGGAATATGTATATAAATGATAATGATGATAAATCAAACTATGTTGAATTTCTTAGGAATTGGACAACATTGTGTTTAAAAATATCAAAATATGTATTCCATAATAATCAATTTCTTGAAAATAATAAATTGGACTTAATTGAATATCAAAATGAATTTAGAAAAAATATAAATGATATACTTATATGGAACAAACAACAATGGCCGCCACATATCAACAAGGGAACATTTGGCACTAAATGGGAATACATATTTATAATGTCTAAAAATGGTAAGGGTAGATCGATACAATGTGATTGGCAAGGTAAATATCCAAATGTAATAGATACGAATAATAACAGTTCAAATAAATTTAAAAAATTACATAAAGCAGGATTTCGTGTAGAGCTTCCTGTTTGGGTTATTGAAAAAATTGATTTTTGCAATAGTGTATTTGACCCTTTCATGGGTACAGGCTCAACCCTAATCGCATGCGAAAAAACCAATCGTAAATGCTATGGCATGGAAATTGACGAACACTATGTGTCAGTTATTATAAAAAGATGGGAAGATTTTACTGGGCTTAAGGCCAGACGCATCACTACGGCCAACTAAGGATAATGCGTGTCTAAAAAGAAAGAGCCACCTACTCATGACGAGCGTGGCAAATTCGCTAAAGGCAATATAATACCTAGAAAGTATGGCCTTGATCCAGAAGTGAAGACTCTAAGAGAGCATCTTAGAGCGGCCGTAATAAGCACTGCTCATGACGAGCTTTTAAGTCCTGCTAGTAGGTTTAAAGAGACCGATGTAACCAAGCTAACCACTCTCCAATACCTAATCAAGCGTGCCGTCTCAGTGGGCAATTTTAAGTTTATTCAATATCTATTAGATCAAGCTATAGGTAGACCAATTACCCCTATTATTGCTAAGACAGAAGGCACTCAGGCCCCTAAGACAATCATTAGGCGTCAAGATGGATCGACTATTGAATATTCGTTAGAGGACAAGAAGGAAGAGTGATGACTTTTATAATAGCAGAAATAGGATCTAATTTCCGATCACTCGATGATTGCATCAAAGCAATTGCTTACTCCAAACACTGTGGGGCAAACGCTGTGAAATTTCAACTTGCGAGTGAAGTTGAGCTTTACGGCCATAATATTGGCCTGGAAATAGATAAGCATTTCATTAAAAGAGAGTGGCTCGATCCTCTTAGGGATGAGGCCAACACTCAAGGTATTGAACTTATGTGTAGCGCCTTCTCCTCCCAGGGTTATAGCTATGTAAATGAGTATGTGACTCGCCACAAGATCGCCTCATGTGAAAATACTGATCCCACTATTTTAAAAACAGTAGCTCATTTTAAAAAGCCAACTATTATATCGCTAGGCGACACCACAGAGTATGAAATGGATAAGATCCATGGGATATTCAAAGAGTGTCCTCTCACATTTATGTACTGCGAAGTAAAATATCCATGTAAAACACACCACTTAGAATTTATAAGCTATCTTAAAAAAAAATACGGCCATGCTGGCTTTAGCGATCACTCTACTGATTTTTCCACTATACCTATTACAGCTGCACACCATTATGGGGCATCGATCATTGAAAAACATTTCAATCCATTAGATATAGTGGGCACACCAGACGCCCCCCACTCCCTCTCTGTCCCTGAGTTTTCTGGTATGTGCATGAAGGTCAACAATATAGATCAACCCCCATTATTATGGCCTTCTATAGGGGCCAGACCATTTAAGCGTACTGTAGTGGCCACACAAGACATTAAAATAGGTGAGGCATTCACTCCTCATAATATTGGAGTCTATAGGTCTACCAATAGACATGCAGGGCCTAGTGCCCTAGACTATGAGGATCTAATCAAAGGCAAGGTGGCCAGCAAAAATTACTCGCAATGGAGTGCGATAGATGGCAATGGATCCACATGTAAATCAACGTGAGTATGATAAGTTTGTCCAGACTCCAGCACCTGGGCTTAATACAGCTATCAGAGTGCAGGCCAGTTTTGGCGACTCAGTTGCAAACGATGCATTTGGTAGGCTGCGGGTATCAAATACAGGGCAACGGCTAGATGTAGAATTTCTTTATGATCTTCAACCTGAGTATTTTGATCAGATCACAAATAACGGCACAGTCACACATAACGACAATCCACGAGATTTAACGCTTGCACTAGACGATGCGAACAACGGCTCATATGCAAGAATGTCTAGTTACCCCGTACCGTACACACCTGCAAATTCTCAACTAATAGAGATGACTGGAGTGCTTAACTTAGCGGCCATTGGCGGTGGTACTGTTTCAGTTTTTGTTAGAACTAAAACATCTGGGGCAGTAGTCGAGCAGACTTTTTCACAATCGACATGGGACAATCTGACAACATCGGCAGACATTGATTTCACAAAATCACAATTATTTTCAATAGATTTTCAAAGCCTTAAGGTTGGTCGGATAAGATTTGGAATATTTCAATCGGGTATATATATACCGATCAAATCAGTTACACACGACAACTCTGTTAATGTTGGTCAATGGCAACTAGCTAACCTACCAGTAAGCTACTCTATAAGAACAACAGCAGGAACAACATATTTAGAAATCGGATATTTCAACGACGATAATGGGTGTGGTTTCAGATATGAAATATCTGCTAATGCATCGGCCACTCTCAAGGCAATTTGCTGTACTGTTAAATCAGAGGACGGTCCTACTCTCCAAGACATGCCAGGCCTACCAAGATCGGTTGACAGAGGTATAACCCCCTACACAGTATCAACGACATTAGTCCCGTTAATATCAATACGACCAAGGTCCACATTTCAGAGTGTTGATAATCTAATATTGAGCATCCCAAAGGGTTACACAATTCAGACGAACGAGGCGATTAGGGTTGCAATAGTACACGGTGGGACATTAACAAACGCTTCGTGGACGGCAGTGGACACGAACCGCTCATCAATTGAGTATGATGTTGCAGCAACGGCAATTACAAACGGCCATGAGAACAGCTCTGAATATATTTATGCTACTAGTACAGGCCCAGCGGCTACACGGCAAATTGAATCGGGCGGCGGCCTCTTAGGTAAAACGATTTTATGGAATCGACAAGATGCGAATGAAACAGGCATAATTTCTTTATGTGCGATTAGGACGGGTGCGTCTGATGCGTCTGTTTTAGCAGGGATTAACTGGGAAGAACTAAGATGATATCAATCTTCTAACCTTGTTTTAAGGAGGACATATGATAGAGATGAAATGCAAAGGGAAAAAAAAAGGCGGTAAAAAAGGTGGCAAGGGAGGAAAATACTGACTACGAACCAGTGATTATTATCCCCCACCGAATCTACCAATCACTAATGAAGCAACTTTCTAAAAATGACAAACAAGCTCAAGGTATAGCAAGATACTGGGATGGTAACAGCACTAACTGTATATAGGTCTACAGTGTGGTTGACATGTGCCGCAGCATGAAATACCCTTAATCCATGAAAACGTCTATATTTACCCCTCACAGCACAAAGCAAGAAGAAGCAATCTTCTCAGAGAAAGATATAACCTTGTGCCTAACTGGATTACAATGGGGGAAGGGCCTATATAATAATAATTACGTTTTAACTCCTACTGGATATCGAAAAGTAAAAGATATTAAAGTAGGTGATGTTCTTTTTGACAGAAATGGGGAAAAGACAAAGGTTATGGGGGTTTTCCCTCAAGGGAAAAAAAGGGCCTATAGGATTACAACTACAGATGGGAAGGAGTTAATAACAGACTCTAGTCATATAAATATAATTATCCCTAGGCATGGGCGTGATGAAATATTAATGACTACTAGGGAGCTTTTTTCTAGGGTTGATTTGTGGTCAAAAAGCACTAGGGCCAGAATCCCATCTTTATCAGCGCCAATTAATTTTAGTGAAAAAGAATTATATATTTCGCCTTATGCTCTTGGGTGTTTAATTGGTGATGGTGGATTAACTAGTGGAGTAAATTTAACCAATATAGACAAAGATCTTATTGGCCGATTTATTAAAGAGTTACCTAATGGATTTAATTTAACATTAAGTAATAAAATAACTTATAGGGTTACTTCTAGTGAAAGGACTAAAGAGGGTTATGGAAAGAATTCAATAACAGATGAATTACGAAGTATTGGACTCTATGGGCTAAAATCACATGAAAAATTTATTCCCGACAAATATAAATACTCTTCCATTGGCCAAAGATTAGATCTTTTAAGAGGGTTAATGGACACCGATGGTTGGGTGGCCAAAAATAAGGCCATTGAATTCACAACCACATCTAAACTCCTTGCGAATGATATTGTTTATCTAATCGAGTCCCTTGCAGGGAAGGCATGGATTAATGAAAAAATCCCTAAACTAAAAGGTGTTAAGTATAAGAAATGCTATATGGTTAGGTTTATCCTGAAATCATTTAATCCTTTTTATATAAAGAGGAAGGCAGATAAATATTTCATCCATGAAAATACTCAAGATAAGATTATAAAAAGTGTAGAAAAATTAGCATACAGAGAGACGACCTGTTTTAAAGTTGACTCTCTTACTTCTAGTTTTATCGCTCAAGGGCAAATAGTCACACATAATACCACAGTAGGTGCTAGGTGGCTGTTGGCCCAAGTTTTTAAGTACGCATTCCCAGAGGCCAATTTTATTATTACGGCCCCCACTTACAAGATTATGAATCAATCGACTCTCCCTGAGTTTTTAAAAGTCTTTGAGCCTTATGGAGAGTTTAGACGTGGCGACATGGAGTTTAAGTTAAACTGGGGCTCTACCATTTATTTAAGGACAGGGACGGATCCTGACTCAGTTGTAGGGGTAACTAATGTTTATGCTATATGGGGGGATGAGGCAGGTAAATATGGCCTCTACTTCTGGCAAAACATAGAAGGTCGGGCAGCACTAAAAGACGCCCCTATTATGCTAACGACTACACCCTACTCACTTAACTGGTTATATAAAGAATTAGTTAAACCCTACTATGAGGAAAAAAGAGACGACTGCCTTTTGATATCAGCTAAGTCCATTGAAAACCCTTATTTCTCTAAAAAGACCTACTATAAGCGAAAACAAACCATGGATCCTAGAATGTTTAGGGCCATGTACGAGGGCACCTTTGAGCGCTTGGCAGGTACCGTCTATGATTGTTTTACCGAGCATGGGAATATCCAAAAACAAATAGCACCAGAAGTTCTTAACCAAATGACCTTTTATGGAGGGATCGATTGGGGTTATACGGATCCCTTTGTTTTATTAATCATGGGCGTGACTCCTAATGGAGATAGGTTTATCGTTAGCGAGTTTTATAAAACTAACCAAACGCCCGATATGATCGTGGAAATGTTAACGGCCAAAATGTCGTACTTCCCTATGAAGCTTGTTTGGTGTGATCCAAGTAGGCCAGACATGATCGCAATGCTAAGTGAAAGGAGATTTCCAGTGACCAAGGCAAACAACGATATTATGGCCGGAATAGGTGAGGTTTATGATTGTTTTAAAAATGAAAAACTTAAAGTCCTAGAAGATTCGGCCCCTAACCTATTGGACGAAATTGAAATGTATCATTACCCTGAGCCAAAGGATCTTATGCCTGATCAGGACTCTAAAAAAGAAAAACCAGTTGACCAATATAACCACGCCATGGACGCTTTACGTTATCTCACAATGGGAGTTAAGCATATGGTAACTCATAACCAACCCCAAACTAATGTTTATGAGATTAGACCTAGACAGCAAGAACAACCTCATGAGCAGGTGGCCAGAATAAGACGCCCCTCTAGAAGGCGCAGTGAAGTATGGAGTTAGTATGATTTATGAATATCACTGTGAAAGGTGCGACAAAAACTTTGATGTACACAAGCACCATGATCAGCATAGAAGGCAAGAGTATTGCCCTCAATGCAAAGCAATAGGGATTAGAAGATATCGAATAGCTCGCCCTATAATTGATAAAACTAGCGCTGAGTATTATCCTAGTTTAGGTACTGTGGTTAAAAGTAAAAGTCATAGAAAAGAATTAATGAAAATTCATAACCTAGAAGAGGTTGGCAATGAGACTCCCGACACAATCCACAAAGAGGCCAATAAAACCTTAGAGTCTAATAAGGCCAAAAAAAAGGAAGAGTGGGACAGGGAGTGGGACAAGGTCATCCAGGAGACAAAATAAATGGAAGAGAGAGTCCTAGAAGAGCATGAGAGTCATAGGAATAGGGATGAGCAACAAGACCAGCCTGAGATGTCTAATGCCGATAGAAAGCTTTTAAAAAGAATAGAAAAGAATTTTCATCAATCAAAACTTTATAGAGAAAAGTTTGATCATAAATGGATGGATTACTACAAAATGTTTAGAGGGAGGCAATGGAAGGAAGAGCGCCCTCCTTATAGACATAGTGAAGTGATTAACATGGTCTTTAGCGCCATTCAGTCTGTCATCCCTATTATGACCGACTCAAGACCTAGATTTGAGTACCTCCCAACAGAGCCAAGTGATAGACCATTTGCTGAGCTTATTAATCAACTGGCCGAACACGATTGGGCCAGAAATAATTGGAATTATACTGTAGCAGAATGCCTCTATGACTCGCATTTTTTTGGTACTGGCTTTAGTTCAATGAAATGGGATCCTAAGTTAGAGTATGGAATAGGTGGCATTAGATATGAGTCTAACGACACCTTCCACTTCTATCCGACACCGAAGGTAAAAACGATTCAGGATGACGATCTATTTATAATCGCATACCCCATGAGTCTAGAAGAAATTAAAAAGCGATGGCCAAAAAAGGCCAAATACGTGAAGCCTGATATTGAGACTAATAAGTATGATCGGACCGAGCTATCCAAGATGCGCTACGTTAGCCCTACAGATCAGCTACAGTTAATAGAAGCTGAAAGGCTTTACTCGGAAAAAGAGGGCAAAGAAGCTTTAGTCATAGAAGCTTATATCAAAGATGAGGAGATAGAGAGCGAAGAAAATGAGAAAGTTGAAGTGGTCAAGACCGATGACGGCCTGGCCAGACAGGAAATTTCCAAGACTTTCAAGCATAGAAAAAAATATCCTGGTGGTCGTCGGGTTGTAATAGCTAATAAAGTTATCCTAGAAGATAAACCTAACGAGTACAAGGATCAGAAATGGCCCTATAGTCAGGTTAAAAATTATATAGATCCTCACCAATTTTGGGGCATAAGTGAAGTAGAGCAATTAGAAGGGCCTCAAAAAACTTTTAATAAACTTATTAGCTTTGTTTTAGATATCCTAACAATGATGGGCAATCCTATTATTGTTATGGACACCAATACAGGCATTGATCCCGATATGGTCTACAATGAGCCTGGTCTTATTGTGACAAAAAACCCAGGATCAGAGTTTAGAAGAGAAGAGGGAGTCCAGTTACAGCCTTATGTTATTCAGATCATTGATAGGATGAAATCCTATTTTGATGATATCAGTGGATCCACCGATGTCTCTAAGGGGATTAGTCCAACGACTGGAGCAAGTGGTTTTGCTATTGATCAATTACAAGAGGCAGCACAGACAAGGATCAGGCAAAAGTCACGCAATTTAGATGTAATGCTTAACGACATAGGACAAATGTATGTATCCAGGGTACTTCAATTTTATAATACTCCTAGGGTGGTTAGGATTACGAATAACCAGGATGCTCAACAATTTTTTAAAGTAGAATTTCAAGAGGACGATCAAGGACAAGTATTTGCCAAACGTCAAAATTTCACTGAGAATGAGTTAGGACGGCCTGTGCCCGATGGGAGTCCAGAAATCATACCTTTATCAGGACAACTTGACGTAAAGGTAGTAACTGGCTCATTATTACCATTTAGTAAGACGGCCAAAGAATCTAAGTTAATAGCGCTGTATAGAGACGGCATTATTGATAGAGAAGAGGTACTTAAAGGCATAGACCACCCTAACTGGGAAGGCGTGCTAGAGAGAGTAACCGCTGCCGAACAGGCACAAGCTCAGGCCGCGCAAGCTCAAATCCAATAATTATTTTATCATTTATCTTATTTCCTAATCATTGACTTATTTTAAAGAGGATTACTTATGCCTGGTGATATGCCACAAGATCAAGCACAAGCCCCCCAACCTCAAGGTGGGGTTAAAGAGCTTGTCAGTAATGTCCATGATCAAATGGTACAATTACTTGACGTACTTGATCAAAGTCAAGTGGCCAGTCCAGAAGATAAGCAAGTCCTTGCAAATATTTTACAGCAATATAGATCCTTTGTTGGGCAATCACTTGGAGCAGGCCCTAAAGAAGAGGGGCAAAAAGCAGGTGGTGGGGGCAATACCCCTATGGAATTTGTCGACCAAGGATCAGTTTTACCAGCATAATTATTTTATAGGATTGTTTTATCATGGAAGAAAATTTTGGTTTAACTGACGATCAAATCGATCAACTAGTTGGCGATATGACCGTTAACCCTCCTTCGGAAAACGAAGCACCCATGGAAGGGGCACAGTCCACTCCTACTGAGACCAATACTAATGCGCCATTCTTACGATTTAAAGCGAATGGCAAAGAGATAGAGGCCACAGAAGATCAAGTGAGACAGTGGGCATCACAGGGATATGATTACGGCCGTCTTACAAATGAATTCAAAACCAAGCAGGATGAATTCATTAGTAAGCAAAATCAGTTCAACGAAAAATATCAGTTATACCAAAAAATTGATGAGTACGCGCAATCCAACCCTGACTGGTGGTCAAGAGTTCAACAAGGCTACCAGGAAGCGCAACAAGGACAACAGGAAAGTCCTACCCCAACGGGCGACCTCCCTCCAGAAGTCCAAAATGTGTTGCAAGGATTGCAAAAAGAGATAAGCGAATTGCGCGAGTTCAAAAATGGCCTAACTCAAAAAGAAGAGCAGGCCAGAATTGAGCAAGAGGATCAAAAACTCGCAAGTGAGGTCGATTCAATCCGTCAGCTATACCCTGACCTAGATTGGACGAACGTTGATTCCAACGGAAAACACTTAGAGTTAAAAGTCCTTGAGCACGCCCAGAAGATTGGCACCAATTCTTTTAAGGCAGCATTTCGCGATTTAATGTTTGACGACCTACTCAATCACTCAGTGAGTAAGGCCAAAGATGAGACCATCAAAACGGTTCAGCGCAATCAAAAATTAGGGCTTCTAGGTGAGACACCCGATCCCCTAAAGAAATACTTGCCTACTGAGCCTACACGTAACCAAACGTGGGACGATGTACTCAAAGAGGCCATGGAAGAGGTGGGCGTTGCTGATTAATAACAATCAAGGAGGATCGACTCATGAATTTAACATGGGATCAGGTTGGGGCGATCACGTCAAAAAAGTTTGTAAAAAAACTTGCTGACAATATATTTGACTCCAATCCATACTTTGAACGAACTAGACGTAAGAGTTTAATGAAGCTAGATGGTGGGGACTCTATCATGGTACCCCTCAACTATGCTACACCTACTGCTAGTGGGTGGTATTCTGGCAATGACACTCTTAATATCTCAGATAATGACCAAATAACTGCGGCCCAATACGAGTGGCGACAAGCTTATACAGCTGTCTCTATTTCTCGTTTGGAAGAGATTAAAAACTCTGGGGACTCAGCTAAATTGTCTTTGGCCAAATCTAAAATGGAAATTGCTGAGAAAAACTTAGCTGATATCCTTGGTACGGCCATGTATAATGACGGCAGTGTTGCTAAAGCGCTTCACGGTCTACGTCACATTGTAGCTACTGCTAATACAGTTGGTGGGATTTCTCAATCAACTAACTCTTGGTGGCAAGCACAAGTTGATAGCACCTCTACTGTATTAACTATGTCAGCTTTACAGACACAGTACAATGCAGCTGCTATTGGCAACGATGTACCAACAGTTGGGTTCACTACTCGTACAATTTATAATCTTTATTATAACTTGCTACAACCTGCTCAACGCTTTCAAGATAAAGACACTGCTAGAGCAGGGTTTACTAGCCTTATGTTTAATGGCATCCCGATTTTGTCAGATAGCCATTGCCCGGCCAGTAACCTTTTCTTTTTAAATGAGAATTACTTGATGCTTAAAGTGCATAAAGATGAATTCTTTAGAGATGAGCCTTTCGCAAAACCTATTAACCAAAACATCCGCGTAAGTAAGATTTTCTTTGCTGGTAATCTCTGTTCTTCAAACAACAGAATGCACGCAAGATTATCTGCGATCGCTAGTTAGTAGGAGGATTTAATTATGGCAGATATGGACACAGTATTTGACGCTTTATCTTTCGAGGAGAGCGTCTCGGCCGTAACGGCCACCAATAGTGTAGATCTTGGATCTAGACGAGTATGGAAAGGTGAGGAGTATGTCTACTGCTTCAATGCAGGGGGCTCTCAAGCTTCACCTTCTTACGGTCTTAAGATTGTAACTGGTGCTTCTGGATATTCAGTGGCCGTTACTTCTTTGACCGACACTGCTCATCCATTCGTAGGGGTTGTTAAGCATGCGACTTTAACAACTGACACTTACGGTTGGGTTATGACTAGAGGATTTGTGAGCGTTGAAAACGATGCTGATTCAACTATCACAGGTGATTATGTTGCTCTTGCCTTATCTAAGGACGGGACATTTCACCAGGCATACCCAGTTACCGATGCTGTGGGCGTAGGGACATTCAACGTTGTTGGATTTGGCCTTGACGTTGACACTGCTTCTGGTGGCTCTTTTTATGCCATGATCCGATCAGGTATTTAAAGTTAGGCAGCGTCCTGAAAGGGACTGCCTTGTCCTAGGTAAGACTTAAAACTGCCTCATAATTATTTTATAGGAGCTTTTATCATGGTAATGCGTACAGTTGAAATGGACTTTGAATATATGAATTATATCCCTAAGTCCCCCACCCCTAGAGAGAATCTTTTTAAACAAGCGTGCTCAAATGACGGTTTGACAGTTAACAGCTGGCATAAAGTCTGGGTTGGAAATGCTAAGGCCAATCATAAAAAGTATGGCCCTTTCAAAAAGAGATCCTTAGGAAATTTGTGGGGTAAGTACGCTAGGCAACCCATTATTGCCCAGGGTAGTGGCCCTAGCTTGAGAAATAATATCAAGCTACATAGACCGACTTTTATTAGGAAGGACGTCCTAGGTAAGACTGTTGAAGTCCCTATGGAAATTCCTATTATTAGTTGTCTACACAACTACCACTACAATGAGGATAATGGAGTACGGCCTAAGTATTATGTCTCTTTAGACGCAGGTGAGATAACCATCGATGAAATATCCAAAGGTGGTTTGAAATCCCCCAAAGAATATCTTGAGAGCACAAAGGATAAAACGCTTATTGCCTACATAGGCTCAAGTCCAAAGCTTTTAGAAGCATGGAAGGGAGAAATCCTTTTTTTCAACTGTAGCGTCCCCGATAAGCAGATATGTAAAGAGATGAAGGCCATTGAGGATTTCAATTGCTACGTCTCAAGTGGGGGCAACGTCTTAGGGGCCTGTGTTTATATCGCTAAGGCCTTTTTTGGATGTAACCCTATTTGTTTTACTGGTGCTGATTTTTCCTTTTCTTACGCTAAAGAATTTCATCCATGGAAGGATGAGACTTATGCGAAAGTAGGAAATGCTATGAGAGGGATTGATGTTTATGGCAACAAAGTTTTAACTTGGCGGTCATACTTTAATTTCAAATCGTTTTTCGATTGGATGGCACAAACAGTACCAGGGATTTATGTAAATGCCACAGAAGGGGGCACACTAGGTGCTTACCCCGAAGGTAATATAGCTGATATTAAGCAAATGCCTTTGGAATATTTTATCCGAATGTATCACATGCATTGGGACATGGAAGCTCAGGCAAAAACGCCTGAAAAACCATCTAACTTCATTCTTTATTAGGAGAGATAAATGAGCGTCTCTGTTATTGATAAACAACTTTTTGGCAATAAGAGATTGCACGTCATCTCTTACGTTGCTTCTGGTGCCGAAGACAATGTGACCACTGGGCTTGATATAGTCGATCACTTCTCTGTAGGCATTCAGTCTGTGGCGACTAGTGCTTATTCAATGGTTAAAAATACAGACTCTAGTGGGACTGCCTCTAATGGATCTGTTGGTGTAAGTGGCGTTGCTTCTGGTGACCATTTTTTCATTTACGCTTATGGAAGATAGGAGGCCTATATGTTTGGCCCTAAAGCTAAGAGTTTTGAAATTGATTTATCGTCAGGTAGTACTTCTACAAGCGCCTTCGCCTTAGGAGGCCATAGCTGGGATCATATCTTTTTAGAAATCCCATCTCACGCTAGTGGTGGGACTCATTACATTCAAGTAAGTGACGATGAATCAGGTAACTTCCATAGGCTTCACTTAATTGATGAGGCAGATGGTGGTGATAATGTGGTACAAATATTGGCCCCTAACGGGAAGGTCGTTAAACTTCCTAGTGGGCTTAGTTTTGTAAAAGTCGAAAACACAAGTGGAGTAACAGACTCTACTATGAGTTATGTCTTTTACTGTTCTTAATTATTTTATATGGAGATTTTATGAGCATGGTTAAGGTATGGAATGATAATCATTTAGACTACACAGAGCCATTTGAGGACTACCACATTTCAATTAAGGCCGGACACTTTATTACAATGGACGAGGAAAAGGCCATTAAATTTAAAGGGCAGTACCGACCGATTATTAAAGATGGGGGAGGAGTCCAAAAACCAGAGAGCTACAAAATGATTAGGATTGAGCCTATTGGGAAGCAAGAGTTAAAGACAATTGACTCCCATAGATGTCAGGGTTGTTCTTTTATCGGTAAAGATAAAAAAGACCTGGACGCTCATATCACTGAAATGCACCTAGACCAAATCCTTGATAAAGACGAGTACAAAAAAAGACTGGCAGGTAAATAATGGAGCTAAAGGGTTATTACACAGCAATTTGTAGGGGCCCTAATGGCGAAATTAAAGGGCAAGTCCAAGGTCACAACGTTATTACTTCTGTTGGTAAAGAGTTTCTTGCTTCTTTTCTTAGCTCTGCTTGTGCTGGGGCCTCCACCTTTACGATGAAATATCTAGCGGTGGGATCCGACAATTCAGCAGAGGCCGACACAGACACAGACCTAGGGACAGAAATTGGCCGTCACACAGGGACGGTTAGTTATTTGTCTAATCAAATTTATCAAGTTGTCGCGACCTTTGCCACTGGCTCGGCAGCTGGTCAAGTTAGCGAGTATGGAATTTTCTCAAGCAATACAGGGGGCACGATTTTAAGTAGGGACACAGAGAGTACCTTATCAATCGGCAGTAACGACACTTTAACCGTCACTGCCCAGATTACGATAGCCTAAGGAATAACATGGGGGGATTATGGCCGATCAGACAAAATCGATATCCAATACCCTCTCATTTTTTGGGCCTGAGCCTGCTTACTATAATACCGCTGTTTATGGCACTGACACCTATGGCGACACTAATGATCTAGATGTCCAAATAGGTAAAGTCTTATCTAATTCAATTACCCCAGACACAGACATTTTTAAAAACCTTAGTATTGTTAGAACTAACTCACTTAGCTTTATAGGGGATTGGACGACTAGCGAACTAGTGGGGGACGGCTCAGGTTGGTTTTATAACTTCCCTCCAAAAAATGCAGAAAACAGATCCTTAACTTCTTGGACTCAACAAACAGAAGAGGACTCGACCTGGTCTCCTGTTAGTAGTCCAGACTACGATTGGGATGAGACATGACAATTACGGAATTTTTAACTTTGGCCAGAGAGAGCTATAACGCAGTAGGGGACACATTTTGGTCAGATAATGAATTACTTGGTTATGCCTATATTGCTGAGCTAGCTATTGCTCGCAATGGACTAGACATAGAAAGGACATTCACTACCGACTCAGTAAATGGCCAAAGCGAGTATGACTACCCCACAAATGCTATTCAGATAAAGCGCTTAACTTATAATGGAGCAAAACTTCAACCTATTAGCTTTGGAGAGTGGGACGCCTTAACCGCTATGGACGAGGACTCAACGACTTCTGGCGAGCCTCAATATTACATCCAATGGAATGACGTTTTTATTTTATATCCGACTCCTGACACAGATGGGACAGACTATATAAAAGTTAGGGCCATTGTAAGACCTACAAGGCAATCGGCAACAGGTGCCTTTAGTGTAGATGAGCAATGGCACCCAATCATTATGGATCATACGCTTTATCGTATGGCCGTTAAAGATCAAAACATGGCAGTAGCTAAAGACTATAAGGACTCGTTTGAGAGAGGTCTTTTAGATGTCCTTCAATGGCGCGCTAAGAAAAAAAGAGGGGATCGCTTTGCTATTGTTAAAAATACCGATGCAAGGCCATGGACAGTAATGGGATCAGTATGACTAAGCCTTTTACAAAAATTTACCCCAATATAGGCGATGGGATTATTACCCTTGATGGTGGCCTTAACTCTAGATTCCCTGTGTCCACTATACAGGATAATGAAAGTCCAGACTGCCAAAACGTAGTCTTTGAAGATGGGACAGTCTCAACAAGAGAGGGGACGTCTAAATTAAATACGGCCTCTATTGGATCCTTTGTAGGGGATGGGCTTTATACAAGGCACGATAACTCAGGCAGTGAGACCATGGTCGCGTTTGCTGGTGGATCAGCATGGGATCTTCAAGGGACATCTTTTATCACAATAGGATCTGCCCAGTCAGTTTTTACAGCTGGTATTAGGGTGGGATCGTGTGAGTATGAAAATCAATTATTTTGTGGAAATGGGGGCGTGATCCCTTATAAATGGAATGGGACCGATTTCACTAGACATGGGGTTTATCCTCCCACTTCTACAATGACGGCAGCGACAAGCTCTAATGGGACTTTAACAGGAGACTACCTTTATCGGCTAACGTTTGTTAATAGTCAGTCTGTTGAAAGCGATGTAGGCCCTATTATGGCCACCTTCACGGCAGCAAGTGAAGAGATATCAGTAACAAGCATCCCTGTGGCCCCACAAAGCTTTGGCATATCAACCCGACGATTATACAGGACGGAAGCTGGTGGTAGTACTTATAAACTTGTCGCGACAATTAATGATAACACCACTACTAGTTACACCGACAATAACGACGATGCCGAACTTGGAGGGGATGCCCCAACCGATCAGGGTGTACCTCCAAACTATGGCTTCTGTGTTACATTTGCTGATCGCATTTTTTGTAACGATCCTTCTAATCTTAATTACGGTTGGTATAGCGAGCTTGGCAATCCGTATGTTTTTAAAGCTACTAACTTCCAAAAAGTAGGGGATAACTCAGGTCAATTACTTAGAGGTATCCAAGTCCATAATAATGGTATTTGCTATGCCCACGACGAGGGCTTTACCTTTTTATATATGCCTGACACTAATCCGACTAACTGGGTTAGAGTAGAGCTCCCAGTTGATTACGGATCCCGAAGTCCATTTGGCCTTATCAACTTTCAACAGCGCTTATTATTCCCTGCACTACGTAATGAGAAGATCTTAGGCATAGGATCTATCGTAGGGGGACAATTAGAGCCTGACGTGACTTTCTTAAGCATCCTTAATGCTGGTGGAGAGTTAATCTCTCAAAAAATTGAAGATCAAATGTTTGATCTTGAAGAAGGGCAAGAGGGTAAATTTACGGCAGTAGAGTTTAAAAACAAGATCTACTTTGCTGTGACTCAAACGGACTCAGCTACGGCCAATGATAAAATCTATGTGCTTAATTACAATATAGATAACCTGAGTAAAGTACAAAAATACTCATGGGTGCCGTGGACTGGATTATCAGTAGGTGATTTTACCATTTATAATAATAGTCTGTATTATATAGACGCTGGTGCCACTGGTTTTGTTTATAAAATGAATGACGGCACTTATAATGACGATGGTAGCGCCATTGATAGCTATATTAAAACCAAGGAATTTACTGGGTTTAAAAATGACGAAAACTTTACCAAAGACCACCGCTTTATCTCAATGCTACTAGATAGAAGTGGGGCGTGGAAAATGAACGTCAACGCTATCGTGGACTCCTATGGTGGGGATGGGGATTTATATGAGATAGACCTAACCCCTATTCAAGCGCTTTATGGTACGGCCGTATATGGCACTGACTTATATGGTGACTTAAGTAATCAGTTTGATGAAAAGCTTTTCCTAGGGGGGCTTAGAGGTAAGAGGATCCAATTTAAATTCTCTAACCAAAACGTAGCTGATCAGAAGTTTAAAGTGCATTGGATAAAATACGCTTATAATCGAAAAGGATATCGATAATGGCCCAACAAAATGATCCATTTGAAAGGCGTAGGAGGCAATTGTTAACTGCCCCTACAAACCAAAATCAAGAGCTACCTGAATTTCAAAGGGCCAGACAAAAAATTAAGGCCCAAACAGGGGCAAAATCTAGAGAGGCCCAATTACAATTACAAAGGCAACGCGCTCAAGCTGGTGGCTTTGGCGCTGGTGCAGGAATTAAATTAGGCCAACAAGTACAAGAGCAATTACGCAAAGAAGAGGCAGGACAATTAGCTGATCTTGCCGCTCAAGAGTCAGCACAAATTGGAGCAAGGCAATTACAAAGAGAGGCCCAGCAATTAGCAGGGTTAGAGGCCGAAGCTGGAAGGCAGTTTGGAGCAACAGAAGCAGAAAAATCAAGGGGCTTTCAAAGAGAGCTTTTCAGTAAAGAACAGGACTTTAAAAAGCAAGTCTTTGAGGCCGATCAACAATCCAAGCTAGCATTATTAGATTTGGAAAAACAAAAATTTGATTTCGATAGAGATATCACGGCCTTTAACCAGGTCATGTCTACTCTAGAACTCAACAGAGATAATCCGGCCGAAGCAGCACGGCTATTTGAGTCTTTGGCCAAAGAGTTTACAAGAGAAGGTCAATCCCCAGGGATCCAGGCAATAGGTGAAGGATTACAATTGTACGTAAATACTGCCAAAGCTGAGAGACAAAAAATAGCAGAAGAGGCAGCACCAGTTAGCGCCAAATTCCAAGCGCAATTAGACGCTTTATTTACTAATCCTAAGGTTACTCTCCAGGAAAGGTATAATGGGCTACAGTCTCTTATAAGAAATCCACAGACACCACAAAGTGTGATCGACCAAGCACAATTTCATTTAAGAAATATTAATCCGGAGAATTTTTAATGGCGGTACAAGTAAAAATCCCTAAAAGGGAAGTAAAGGTAGAGCCACCTAAAAAGAAAAAAGGGCTTGGTGGTAAGCTGGGCAGTGCTCTAGGTGCTGCCGCTGGTTTAACGGCCGGTGCTTTGTTGGCCGGTGGGACTGGAGGTGCTGGTGCTGCCGCTTTAAGTCCTTTAGCTAAAGCTGGTGCTATAACAGGGTTAGCTGGTGGAGGCGCTTCTTTAGGTGGATTAGCTGGTGAGTTAATATCTCCAACCGAGCCAGGGCAAGCTGGTGGGGTAGTCCAACAAAGACAAGGTGGAGGGGTGCCCATCCCTAATAGCTCTTCTATTGATCGAAAAGCTGAGATTTTACAGCAAAACCCATTACTATCAATAAGGAGTGCAATCGAGGCACTCCCTAAAGCACCTATGCCTGTACAACAAGAGGCATTACCTCAATTATTACAGGCCTATCAGAAAGTGAGGGTAGGATAATGCCAGTAAGTGTAATTCAACCTAGAGCAAGGGCAAGGGAGCCTCAACAAAGACCTAAAGAAAAATTAGATTTTTTGGATATCATCCTTAAAGGTCTTCAAGTGGCCGAAGGGGTAACAGGCACGGTCGCCAATATTGAACAGCTAGGTGCTGAAAAACAAAAAATGAAATTAAGAGAAGCTCAAATATCTCAGGCCGAACAAAAATCAAAACTAGGGGAAATGGCCCTAGCAAAACAACAGACTGCTTTAGAAGAGGAGGCATTCAGAAAAGAAGGGATCCTCCCTCAAAGAGATATTTTGGCCCTTCAAACGGCAGGTAAACAAGTAAAGGATGTAAGTGCTCAAACACCAGGGGCAATATCTGCTTTAGGATCACAAAGAGAGCAAGTGATCGATGAGGCAACAGGGGAAGTTATCGGCTCAAGACCTACAAGGCGTTTTGTGCAAATAACGGATCCAGGAATGAAATTAAAAGAAAGACAGGCCCAAGCAACAATGGCCTTGGCCAGATCAACTAAAGAGGCCAAATCTCAAAAAGAAATTGACGCAGGAGCGCAAAAATTATCTAAGCAATTTGATAATACTGGTGTCCCTGAAATACTGCCTATTATGGAGCGTATTGATAACCAGCTTATCTCTCTAGGATTAGATCAAGGCATGGACACACTTAATCCTAAAATAGATGTCCCTGGATTTGGTAGGCTAGCAGGATCTTTGCCCGATATAGCTATCAGTAGAGGGGGGCAAGACTTAAGGCAGGATGTAAATTCTCTTGTTAATATTTTATTAAAGGCAAGATCAGGGGGGGCAGTGACTCCTCAAGAGGCAGGCAGGTTGGCCGCCGAAATTAAAGGGGCCGACACAGATAGAGCATTATTAAGAGGGCTTAAAAACTTAAAAGACACGCTAAGAGTAAAAATGCAAAACTCAATTGCAGGTGTCTCAAAGCAATCACTTGATGCTTATAAAGAAAGGTCAGGGATTAATATAGACAGTCCTATTTTTGCTAAAAGAATACAGGGCCAAGCAATAGCTGATAGTGACCAACAAACTAGAAGGTCTCAAAGTCCTAAGGTTGGGGCCGCAAATATACTTGATAACCTTATTGAGTCTAGGGAGAAGGTAGGTCAAGTAGATCAACCTCGTTTTAGATAGGTGATTATATGCCAATAGAAGAAGAGCTTAAGTCATTAAACACTGACGAATTAAAAACGCTTAGGGGTGGTCTACGTGGCGAGCAAGTTGATATGGAGCAATTCAAGAGCACGGCCAATAAGTTATCAACAGGGACTCTTAAACAGCTAAGGCAAGATATAGACCAGTCTATGTCTGAGCAAGAGAAACAAAAATTTCTTAAAGATATGTTTGAAGCTCAAACATTAACTGGTCAACTTAAGCAAGCTGGCAGATCAGCTTTAGAGAGTGCTGTTGAAGTCGGTGAGTTTATTGACAAATATACAGGTGCCCCCACAAGGGCAGCGTTTGAGGCCTTTCAAAAAGGCGAGCCTTTTCAAGCGCCTGGTAGATTTGTAGAGCAATTTGGCGAAGATCCTTCTTTGGCCCCAACTGGTAAAGAGTTAGCTACTAGAGCAGGACTCTCTACTCAAGAGGATATTAATCTCCCTTTAATAGGGGACGTCTCACCGGCCGGAATTGGTGGGTTGGCCCTAGATATAGCGTTGGATCCAACTAATATTATCCCTATAGGGGCAGGCGCTAAGTTGTTAGGTAAGGGAGGAAAAGCATCCCTTAATCTTGCTAAGCGTGGAATAGCGAAAGGCTCGGCAACAGCTACAAGATTATTAAGAAAAAAGTCCAGGCTAGCAGATGAGGTAATAGAAGCATTGTCTTTAAAATTTAAACCTCAAAGGGCAGTCGACTTTGAAGAGATGGTTAATATTGCTCAAAAAAATGGGATTGACCCTGAAATCCTCCCAGAGGCCATAGAATTTGGAAAAGAATCGGTTATTACTAGGGCCATGAGAAAAAAAGGGGAAGGGGTTTTAGGTGAGCCTATTTTAAGAAGGCATGAAAATGCTGTTAAACAAGTTAATCAATCAATTGTTAACAAACTTGAGGATATCTCAGGTGGATCTATATTAGCGCCAGAAGAGGCAGGCTCGGTTATCAGAGAAGGATTTAAAGATAGCATTGAGCAATTTTTTAAAGATATAGACTTCACTTATAAATCCATTGGTGACCAAGTAGGGCCTGAGTTTAGGTTGGATCCAGCTTCCATGAAAAAACTAAACTCTGTTTATAAAAAATGGGGGCCTAGGATTGAAAAAGCAAAAAGGTCTATTGATCCTGGTAAAAGAAAACAAGCTGACGTTATCCAAGACGCCCTTAATAAAATTCAACAAGCAGATGGTAACTATGCCGAGCTTATTGATGATTTACAAGACATTGGTACCGCTGGCTACAACAGGGCGACTATAG
>Ga0208428_1000129_pt1 | contig 36239 bp, 43 predicted proteins | sample DEB08_DNA_11_FD_184535 | JGI IMG/M metagenome (GOLD analysis project Ga0208428, IMG submission 184535) | Aqueous microbial communities from the Delaware River and Bay under freshwater to marine salinity gradient to study organic matter... | ecosystem: Environmental > Aquatic > Marine > Coastal ... | reverse complement strand
GGCTCGCTTCGGTGAACTCTGAATAAATCAATCCGCTCGGTGGCTTTGGCTTATTCATGATCATGGCTTCTCGCTCATCCGGTGGAAGCATCTTGGTTGCTTCAAACCATTCATCAGCAAGGTTGTCTTGGTTGACATAAGAGCTGAAGAACAAGGGAGCAATGTTTTGACTCTCCGCCATATTAACCCACCAAGCATCAACGACCGGAAGACCCACCAAGATCAAGATCGGACTCGGACCAGCACGAAGACGACCAAGCGCTTTGTGAGCAACCTCCATCGTAAGTGTCTGACATTCATCAATCAGACAGACTCCGCTTGTTACGTTAAGACCTTCAAGAGGATTATGAGTTGCTTCTCTTGTTCCCGGTCGGAAGTAAGAGCGACACCACACTTGACTCCCTGTATGCTGGTCGGTCCACTGCTTCATAGTGTGGTTATAAGTCCATCCAAGAGGACTCAACCACTTCTCCATCTCTGGCATCAAGACAGAGTTGTATCTTGGTGTTGTGTCAGTGACCAACAAGGAAGATGTTCCCGGTCGAGTCTTGGCAAGGTATAGGATGGAGAACACAAGCGCTGAAGTCTTGCCGGAACCCCATCCACAACGCGCTGCTATTACCTTGTCTTTTCGAGTGATGCCTTTGATGATTTCAAGCTGTAAAGGATTTAGTTTGATTTCTGTCATAATATGATTTAGTCTTCCGCTCGATACTTCTTGTCAAAGTATTCATGTCAGTGATGGCCTAGTCCTCTTCAGAGTTCTCCCCTGAATTATGGACTAGGCTTTCCTTATTTTGGACCTGTGCTTCTAGCTGTTTCATCATGCTGAGAACTTCTTCGGATCCATCGGATTTGTTGCTGACATTCATTTCAATTTGCTTCATGTCGCCATAAAGATCAGGGAAGCGCTTTGATAATCTCCAAGCCCAGCCTCTCCAATCCATCTTGTCGTCAATGCATCGATCAAGCTTGGCAAGCATGACAGCTTCAGAGAAGCCAATGGCAGCATCAACCTCTTCAGCATAGTCAGGATATTTGTCATACCAATCATAGTGAGTTGTGCGACCAACACCAGCTTGAGAGCATGAAGCGCCAATGGACATTCCTGCTCTTATGTTCTCCAAGAGAGCTTCTTGCTTCTTCTCTCGCTCAATTTGGACTTTGGTCTTCCTCTTGATCTTCGGTGTCTTCGATGTCTTCTTCTTTGTTCCAGCCATAATGTTCTCCGATTACGGACCATATAGTTTGATAAAGCGCTTCACTTTCTCTTTGAAGCGGAGAGCAATCAGTATGAACAAGCCTTTGCTTGATCTCACAAAGAGCCTTCAAAACCTTAGCTTCCCTCGCGTGTGCGTGTTTTTGTTCGCCTTGTTCATTCTTAGCATCACGCAATAGACCTTCAACATCTTCCAAACAAAGCACCATGTTATGATTGCTTATGATAGCTTTTTGAATCTCATTGATTGAGAATCCACGTTGGTCGAGTTCAAGACAAAAGTGTTTTAAGTGTTCATCATTCATTTGAAGTCCTTTATGTTTGGCCTGTCTACTTGGATAATGCCAGGCTTGGTCACTGTCCAATGATACCAATAATAATAAGCTTTGATATATGCCTTGTTTTTATCTCGCCATCGTTTTTTGGAAGCCAAGCGCTTTTGATAGCGCTCACCATCTTGAATGTAATCACTCATAAGTTTAATCAAAGTAAGCTTGCATAGAGTTTGGGAAGCAGACTTCAAGCGCTCTCTTGATCTGTTGAGCGATGTCTCTTGTTTCCGGTTGAGCGTGTTCATGATCACGAAGCTTGATGAACTTGATCCAATTATGAAGATTTCCGGTCATGTAAAAAGTCGTGTAGGTGCTTTGTGGTAACACACCGCGAGCAATTTCACGAGAGACACCGGCTTCAATAAGTTGCTGATAACTTGCAAAACTAAACTCTGTTGCGACCTTGAAGATGCTGTCCGCTTCACTTGACTCGACAGTTCCCTCTGAGCATTGAAGATTATCTTTAGCCTGTCCTCTCATGGTGTCCGGCTTCCAAAAGTCGATCTGCTCTGAAGTGTATCGTCTGCTCACTTCGTTGTATGAGAATGTTCTATGTCTCATAATTTGAGAGCGAACAAACAAAGGAACTTTAAGAACAAAGGTAGCTAGGCAATGCTCAAAAGGTGAAGTGTGATTATGCGCTGCTAAGAACTTGATGAGCTTCTTGTCTCGATCTGTTAGCTTAGACTCTGCATGATCATCTTTGAGGAAGCTTACTCTGGCAGCATCGACCACGCGCTTATCGCTTCCCATAAAGTCAATCAATTGAGCTGTTCCGTTTCCTTCGTGATAAATCTTGCTCATGTTTACTTCTTTCTTTGGCTTTGAATAATTGCCTGATCTGTTGTTGATGCCTTTGGTCATTTCTGAAACTGCAACGCTACTATAGGGCCTTTTCTTGATTGGAGTTACCAAGCCATAGCGATTGAAAGTATCTGCTATTTGCTTATTGGTGAAGCCAAGCATCTTGTATTGGATGGCCAACATCTTGATCTTGTACTGGTCTAACATTGGCCAACATTACCTTTTTCAAATTGCTTATAATAGGTATGGATTAAAGGTTTTAAAAAGTGAATATCACCATAGAAAGCAAAGGTTAAGCGCTCAGGAGCAAAGCCATCTTTATCTCGCTTTGTTGCTTGAATGGTTTTAGCGTGTTGAATCTTGCAAGGAGCATAGTCTTCCCAAAAAGGTCTGACTATATGTTGAAAGATTTCTGCTTTATGCATCTTCTTACCTTTTGCTTTGAGCCAATCTTCAACAAGGTTCATATATCCCCAAAAACAATCATGGTTTTGATTGATCCTTAAGAGATTACCTTGTCCATTGGCTCCCGGCTCTTCATAGAAAGCAACCTGCCATTGGCCATTGCGCTTGAACCATTCTTCAGCTTGATCCTCACTTTGTTTGTGAAATGTCACTGTTGGTGGCTCTTGTCGTTTCTTTTCGGCTTGCTCTCTTGCCTTGCGCTTTTCTTCCTTCTTTTTAAGTTCTTCCTCTGTTGGCTCTTTCTTAGTCTTGTCTTTACTGTTGCCTGAATTAGAAGAACTGTCAGATTGACCAGCTTTGAGATTCGAGAAAAGATCACCGGTTGGAAGTCCGCCAATTAAAGTTCCTCTTGGATCCGCAATCAAAAGACCTTCGCCACTCTTAGACTTGCGCTTGTCCTTTGGAATAGACAGCCATTGATTTAATTCTTCGGCCACCTTGCTTTTTTTATACTCACTCATTTCTAAAGTATGCTCGTCTTCAATTAACTGTCGAATTGATTCTGGCATATTCTTAATGAAGTGAGCTTTGAGTTTATCAAGCGGAATAGTTTGAACCGGAGTTGCATCCTTTGAATCTTTCCAAGAAAGCTGTGAGCGAGCTTCATTTGGATAGACTCCTTTTCCTGTTCTCTTATTGTAGATTGGTGGCTCAATGATCAAAGTGACACGATCGCCAACACTCTTGTAAAAGATCCCCCAAGAGTTCCTTTGTGCTGCTATGCTTAATGGATGAAGGCTTGTGTAATCTCCATAAAGTTCATTCTTATATAAGATGATTTCTTTAAACTTCTTATGAATTAAAGCTGTTGTTTTCTCTCCGCCATGATCTTCAAGTTTTGTCCGGACAAAATAATGAAGTTTCCAAGATTTAAATGTGATTGTTCCTGTTTCAGCATAGAACTCACTCAACACTGATAAAGGATCATAGATTGTGTTATGAGTTATGTTTTGCTTTGCAGTGTTTGATCTACGCCCAAAGATAGGCCGAACATCATATTTTAAATATCTTGATTGTAAAAAAGATTTACCTTCATAGATTAGATGATTGAAAGTGTTTTCATCTCCTTTATTGCTATTGCCACAAAGGATGACAGCTGTCCCCGTTTCGTTCTCACTGTTGGCATCCCACCAAGACATCCAATCAATTCCATGAAAAGTAAAAGAATCATAGTGAGCATCTTGAATCTCTTGGAAGTCAATTAAATCATTTGGAACAAGTTCACTGATCGTTCCATCATTGTAATCATTCCATTGCTCAAGACTAGTCAATGCCTTTGTTCCAGCAATAAGATTCCCATCATGGTCAAAGTCATAACAAAGCCATATCATGAAGCCCTTTGGTTGCTCTTTGGTTCTGCACATGACAATCAAGCCATATTGATTTCTTGGTAAAGCAGCGACCTTTAGGCCAACTCCAAAGTTTTGGTCTGGTCCATTGGTGTTCTTGGATGAACTGTTCTTTTTATTGATTAAGTCTTTGATCTTATCTTTTGGAATACCTGGTCCATTATCAATCCCAACTCCGCGCTCAACACCAAGAACTTTCTTGGCTAATTTATCCAAAGTGAAGCGGATGTCTGTCGCACCGGCTTCAACGCTGTTTTGATAGATCTCTCGAACATATTGGCAAGGATCCATGTTTTCATAAGTTCGGTGCAGTCCTTCGACAACGTTATTGTCTTCCATTTTAGTCATTATAGTCATGTCAGTGTTCCTTTTGTTTAAACTTTCCTTTGTGGGTATCTACGATCTACGTCTTCAGGAGGAAGAAGGCCATTGGCCTTGATGATCGTTTGAATTGATTTAACGTTAATATAGAACTTCTTGTCGAAGCTCTTGAGAGCGCCTTCACAATAGATTGTGTCGCCTTGATGAGTTGTATCGCTCATGAATCGACCAAGCTGGCCAAAGACTCGAAGCTCATGAATCTCAATTTGTTGCTTTTGCTCGCCTTTGCTTGGGAACTTCTCAACGGTCCGGACTTTGAGCTTTAGGTATTGAGTGTATTGATTCTGTTCCATTGTTGGAGCTTCAACGACATCACCCAAGATCTGAATTATGTTTATGCTTGTCTTCGACATCTTTTATTTCTTTCCTAAGTTTGGATAATCGGCCTGCGAAGTAGTCAGCTGTTTCGGCAGCTGTTGGAAGGTGTCTATTTTCGGTCCAGAAGTTGAAGTAGATTCGAGCTTGCTCCAGCTCTTGCTTTAGCTTTTTGATATTCTTCAAGGCCAATCTCCATTAAGATTCGTGCTACAGAGGAAGAGGATCTTTGCTCATCACGAGCAATGGCATCAAGTATCTTTCTTTGTTCTACACTAATTCTAAATGACATTGGTTTGTTTTCCATAATTGTCTCCTTTGTCTACTTAGTAAACGATAAGTAAACAAGAAAAGCAACAAAGAAAAAAAAGAATCCCTAGCTTGCCAGACAAGTCTCTGAGGCTCATTAGTCATTATTAAACCATTAGTTAAAAGTGTTTTTACACACTAAGTTTAAAAATAAAAAAAGATTTGGCTCACTAGGGACGAGCATCAAGACATAGATTGATCAGACTTGCAAGAACTATCTCACTCCCCAATCAGAAAGATTTCCATCATCACCACGTCGATCTCTTCCTTGCATCTTGATCGGCTTCTTGAAGATTGCTTGAAGTCTGGATGCTCCGGCCTTGTTTCGGTTTAGAGCTTTGTTGAATAGCTCTTCAGGAGTCAAGTTGGTCGTCATGACAATGCTTAGCTTTCCTGCTGCCCATCGCTCGTAGATTCTTTGGATGATGTCAATGGTTGTGGCCTTGAACCATTCTGTCATGTTAGCGCCTCCACCAATTCCGCCAAACTCATCGAAGAGAAGCAAGTCAGTGTTAGCAAGCCAATGATCAAGAGGATTGTCGTCTTTGCCTTTGAAGGTCCGTTTGATCTGATCAATCAGTTGAGTGTGAGTTGTGAACATGACTCGATGATCAGAGAAGACAGCTTGCTTAGCCAAAGCATAAAGGAGACTTGTCTTGCCATTGCCTGGACTTCCCCAAAGATAAAGGCTTGGAGATACATCACCGCGCTGATCTTTGGGAGTGTTCATCCAAGTCACAAGGTTTCTTACTCGCTCAAATTGCTCTTGAGTGTCGAATTCATACCGACCAAGATGCATCCCTATTGCATCATAGGGAAGCTGAAGGTCATTGAGCTTCTTGAGTCTTCTTCTTGGTCGCTCGCAGTATTTGCAGATTGTTGCTGTACGATTGCCAAGTGAACAAACTGAATAGATGAATCCTTCACCACATCGACCACAGTATGGAATCTCTTTAGTTTTGAAGAAAGCGGCTGCCGGATGGATCATTTCGTTCTCTTCGAGATTGTCATGGTTTAGATGCCTGAAGTCTTTGAACTCGACCTTTGGCTTCTCAGCCTTTGGCATATTGGCTCGTAATCGTTTGAACTCTTCTAAGTGTCGAGTGATCTTGTGAACTTCGCTTGCTAAGCTTTTCATGGTTTAGTCCTTGTCAGTGTCAATGTCAGTTTGGTTATGAAGATTTATAATAAGATCATTTACATAATGATCTGCCCATAGTTCAGAATTACGAACTCCCCAGTCTTTAGCATCTTCATTCAAAGCAGAAATCTCAATACACTCTTGGCCTAGTGATAAGGATGGATTTATATATTGTTTTTTTATTGTATAACTATTGCTCTCTATTGATAGTGCTAAACTTTCTTTAGCACCTTGAGGTAAACTTTCTTTAGCACCCTGTTTAACTTTCTTTAGCTCACCTGCTAAACTTTCTTTAGCACCCCCTGCTAAACTTTCTTTAGCACCTTTGAGGATAGCTTCAACATTCACTTTGATCGGTGGAGCCTGTGTTTTGGTAGCTTTGAAAAAGTCTCTCTCAATCAAGCCGGCCTTCTCAAGTCGAGCAATGCTCTTGATCACAGTTGGCAAGGATGTTCCACAGCGCTTAGCAAGCTCTCTGGTACTCACATTTTTGTGACCTTCTTTGCTTGTCCATGTCTTCCAATCAACGCGTCTGATGATTGCTCTCAAAACGATTTTGGCCATTGGTGGAATATCTGTGCGCTCCATGACTAAGTCAGTGAGTTGTCCTTCATTCATGTCAGTTCTCCCTTGTTGCATATATAGAGTAAGCTAGATTTATCATCACAGAAACAACTTGTCTATAATTATTTTTATAGATAAAAAAACTTGACTATGTTTTTTAAGCCTGTTAATCCTTGTTCATGTTCATCACTGACTTAAAGGAGTTCAATATGAATCCAAAAAAAAGAAAGAAGCTCAAAGAATCAGTAAAGCTTGGTGTTCTTGCCAAGCAAGCTGGAACTAACCAAGTATATCTTTCAAAGATCATCAATAACCATGCAAAGCCAAGTTTAGAGCTTGCAACTAAGCTCGCAGAACTTGCCAATCAAATGACCTTCTCAAAGACCTATAAACCAAAAGACTTCCTATAAGGACTAACTGACATGGACACTACGACACTATCAATCGCAATGAGAATCGAATTACACCGCGCCAAGTTTGCTGACATCTATAACGCAGAGAATGACGACCAAGAGCAAGAGCAAGATGACGTTGCTCAATACGAAGAAGAACTCAATGCAGAACTCGACAAAGAAGCTGCTCAATCACTAAACAACTAATCAAAGGAATACTGACATGACTCCAGACAAAAAACTCGCTCTAATTTGTGCCCTTCTTAATGATGAAAAGCTTAATAAAATCCAAAACAAGCTTTGGACTAAGCTTTGGGAAGCTCCACACAATTTTTGTTCTGACGAATGGAAACTTTTAACAGCTATTAAAAACGAAATCTTAAGAAGAAACTAATCAAAGGAAACACTGACATGACTCCAGACAAAACAATCAAAGACGATCTAATCGTTGGATGCTTCGCTTTACTTTTAATCATTCCGGTCATTTGGGTGGCAATCTCTCATGGTCAATTTGGATATGCTCCAGCTGATGAGTGTGCCAACATTATCAAGGATGGCATGAGCTACACTAAGAAAAAATACTTAATTAATGCCAAGCCAACCTATCCAAACATTCGTTCTTGGTGTGAGAAGAACCTTGATGATTGGAGACCAAAGGTAAGAAAAGCAATAAACTACAAAGAACCACCACATCAAAACTATCACTACTAATCAAAACAACTCAGGGAGAAAACACTATGTATAAATCAATCTATATTCCAAAAGACATCAACGAAGCCATTCAAATCGCTCAACTACTCGACAACAACAGCGCTCAAGATCTTGTCCGTTGTCATGCTGCCTTTGGTCATCACTTCAATGGCGATATTGGTCTTGTTCAAACTCAAAGCTTTTGTCTGCGCGGTAAGCCCTCACTTAATGCTGATGCTATGGCAGGTATTTGTCGCAACTCTGGCTTGGTCCGCTTCATGCGAATCTCATCTTGGACCGCTCAACAATGTACGATGGAGTTTGCTCGCACAGATGAACCGGCTGACATTGTCCATACTTTCGTTTATACAATCGAGATGGCTCAAGCTCAAGGACTTACAAACAATCGAAATTGGCGACAAATGCCCTTGCAGATGTTGCGCTCTCGTGTCTTGACTATGGGCCTTCGTGCTGTGTTCCCGGATGCTGTTAGCGGTATTTACTCAGCGGATGAGATTGCAGACAACACAAAGATGAGTGATGATGAACGAGCACAGATCAGCGCTGACTCACTCGGTGAAGAGATTCGTCCACCAGCACCACAACAGCAAGCGCCACAACGACAAGCGCCAAAGCAAGCTCCAAAGCAACCAGCACCAAAGCAAGAAGCACCAAAAAAAACTGAAGTGAAAACAGTTTGGTCCTTTGGGAGTGAGCAAGAGTTTTGGGAAGTGATTGACGAGCACAACATTTCAAGAGAGGAAGCTCAAGGTCGCTTGAATCGTCAAAAGCTTGATCCTGCTGACATGAATCCTGAAGAGTTGGAAGATGCTTTCTACAGCTTTATCAAACATGATGTCTTGAGACGAGCTTGGACTGATCTTCAAGATTGGTGGAAGCATGACAATGATGAAGCTGTTCAAGGTGTTCATGCTGGCTTTGTTGCTCAATATCCTGTACTTGCTGATTGTCCGCCAAACATCTATGGCCCGCGAATTAATGAGCCTGCTTATGCTGAGCTAGTCACTGAATTGAATCGAGTACCGGAGCAATACATGAATGAAGCAAAGAAGCTTCTCACCTATATGAAGAAGAATGATTGGAGCAAGGTCAATGAGTTCTTTGATCTATGCTTCAATGACTAAAGTCTCAACTTGATTCTCTTTGAGATAGTGAAGACCAGCGCCACCTATATTTGGTGAATATACTCTGACTATTCCGCTGTGATGAATGGCCTTTGCACACATAAGGCAAGGATCACAGTTTACAATGAGCCACTTCCCAAGAGTAGAATTGCCGGTCCTTGTAGCGTTGAGGATAGCGTTCATTTCAGCATGGTGGCATCCAATATCGTTTTGAGTTCCGCTGACAATGTGATCAGTGATTCGCTTGCAAGTTGAGCCACCACAAAGCGCCTTAGTCGATCCTCTTGGTGTTCCATTGTAGCCTTCGCTTATGATCACGTTTGTTGAAGGATCAACGATTACAGCGCCCACTTTCCTTCTTGGACAAGGAGAGCTTGACGCTATGAGGTCACATTGCTTGATTCTTACTTGAAGGTGTTTAGCCTTCATAAGTACCACTAGCAAAGCTCATGGGAGTGTCGACAAACTTAAGGTTTTTTTTTCCAAGGAGCAATCTCATTTGAGCTTCAAGCCTAGCATTTGACTCCATGAGTTGATTGAGCTTGGTATTAATATCATTCAACTGACTATCCACTTGAACACTCTTTGTTTCAAGCGTTGCGATCTGTTGCTTCATCCGACCAAGCTCTTCTGACTTTTGAGCCTTGTCTTTGGTGGTCGAGTACCAAAAAGCAGCTAAGGCTAAGAGTTGACCAACATCTATCGGATTCATGCTGTCCATAATTACTTCCCTATGAAAAAGAGTGTTGTTGCTGAAGCTGACACAATAGCAAGACCACCGGCAACATATAAAAGTATTTTATTATACTTTTCCGCTTCGCTCAATGCTGTTTCAGTTTGCTTCAATCTGTGCTCATAAGCTTGGATCAATTCAACCTGACTAGACTCACGATTTATCGCAATGTCCAACTGAGTCTTCATTCCATGCATACACTCTTTGACAGACTCTTCAATCGCCCATTGACAAAGATCTGTTGAGCTTTCAAGCGCTCCCTTAAGTCTCACAAAGTCATAAACTGACAAGGCCATCTTGATCGTTTTGATCTCATCACCTGGCTTCAGCTTCTCACCTTGAATGATCGGAATACCTTTTCCAAGCCAAATTGAAGTTGGTGGTATATCACTTAACGGAGCGATTGGAGTGAGGAAGACAATTATGCTTAAAAAAAAACTCATCGCTTAATCCTCACAAGTGATCGCTTTGAAGTTCTCAAGCGCTTTCCTTGTCTGATCATCACAGACTTTTTGACAATCAATAACAGCATCCCCAACTTTGGTGATCTTGCACTCGGTAAGCTTTTGATTCAGCTTCAGCGCTTTCTCTGTCGCTTCATGCTCTTTGACAATATAGTCAGCACAAACGACCGCTGGATCTTGGTGGCCAAACATATAGCCAACGACCAAAGCCAAGACGATACAAGCGCAAGCGATGACATAGGGAATTTGATCTCGGTTTGTTAATAGTTGTTCAATCATTATTTTAATTCGGTATTTCGTAGATTCTGACATGAGGTAAGGGAGTATAAGTACCATCATAATTAGGAGAGCCGGATAAATTACTAATTCTAGGATAAATTGTGATTGTATTAGTAATGTCCGAAGATCTTAATAAAAGAGAACAAGAACCGCGACTCAGTTGTGTATTACTTGCATTGCTCATCCTTCCGCGATTCCCTAAATTGTTTGTTCCATCATACCACCACCAGATCGCTTCATAGCTTGCGCTTGTGGTCGAGTATTGACACATACAATTAGCTTCTAATCTCCAACTCGATTGATCATGCAAAACAATATGACCCGACGCATTTATCACGGCAGTTGTATTTTTGGGAGTGTCATTAACTGTAAAAATTGTACCCACTGAAACGCTAGATAGTCCATTGAATACAAGCAAATCAACTCTCACATTTGACTTTGGTTTTGCTAAATATGTCATATTATCACTCCAGCAAATTGATCTAATCCGTTGATATTTCGAAAGCCGTTCAGGTGATAAATTACTTTTGTGTCAGTGACTAGCTCGTTAGTATCTCGATGCACTCCCCAAGCATTATCGTCACCTTTTGCATATGCATTGTATAAATGACTGCCTGTGTATTCAGAGTACTTATAACCATACGCAAAAGCGTTAATTGTCGGAGTTGCATTTGTTGCTAAATCACAAGTTGCAGTTGATGCATAATGATTACAAACGACAGTATTATTAACAATAGAGCAAGCTTGATTCGCACTGTCCCACGAAAAAGTATAGCTCCCACCGGTAGTTATGTAAGGAAGAGCTGTTGAAGCTGTGGCTAAATATGCGCTAAAAACTACCCCCCCTCCTTCGCTCGGATCATAACTCATAAAGCGCCTCCTAATCGTCGATTTCAATTATGTATAAATGAAAGTATTCACTGATGTTTAGTGTATTACCGCTTCCCAATTGATTAATTCTAACACTAATATCATGGTTTGGATGCACTAACGTTAACTGTCCAAGCGTAGACCCGTTATAATATGGAGCACCTCCGCTGGGATTACCAGGCAACCATCGAGCTTCAAAAGCTCCATCACTCGGGCCTAGCTTTGTTGATGTTGTATCATTCCACCATTCCGCGCTTATATCACTACTTGAAGATGGCCTATTAGCATCTACATGAACACTCATGTAGTAAGACCTTGAACTATCAAGTGAGATTACACCGGCAGAAACACTGACTCCATCGCTTCCGGTTGTGAGTTTTGTTGGAAATAATACTTTATCACCATCGGAAGCCGCTGTTTGTGTTCCATCTGCGCTTAACTGAATCAGCACTGTAGACTTAGGGTTTTTGCAACGATAGCTCATGCTTTAAACTCCTAGATAATATACCAGCTAGATGTACCATCGCTAACAATAGTCAAAGCTTGGTATTGTACATTAAGCTGATATGTTAAACTAGCATCTATAGTTTCAGTTGAATTCGCATCTACTGTTAAAGTATATGAGCTAGATAGATTTTTAATAACATACTTATATCCCGATCCAACAGTACTTGCGCTCGGAAGATTCACATTAATAGATGCACCAGAATCAATTAAAAATATTTCTTCTATTCCGGTGTTTGTTGATATTGTATAGTCAGTAGTTTGAGACGTGCTTACTGATGTTATATTAGGCTTTGCACCGCTTGCGGGTGCTACCGCTTGCCATTCACTAGCAGTGTTATCATAAGTAAGCACATGACCATCAATACCAGCGCCTGCTGTGAAACTTACATCGCTCAGATCGTTCAAGCTTTCGCTTGTGATGTTTGAGATAAAAGCGCTTGTTGTGTTATTCATCGCTGACAAATCGAGTGAACTGATATTGCTTGGGACCAAAGCTTTGTCTGTTGCTGTTCCTGCACCCGCTTCCGCATTGGTCGCAATTTCAATTATACCAGCTGTTGTCTCGCTTGCAGGACTTGCGCTTGGTACTGCTTCGGCTCCCCAAGATGTCGTTGCATGATCATAGGTCAGAACATAGTTGTCAATTCCGGCTCCGGCTGTGAATGATACATCACTTAGATCATTAAGGCTTTCGCTTGTGATGTCACTAATGAAAGCGCTTGTGGTGTTGTCCATTGCTGACAAATCGAGTGATGAAACGTTGCTTGGAACTAGCGCCTTATCTGTTGCTGTTCCTGCTGTCGCTTCCGCGTTCGTAGCAATCTCGATGATGCCTGCTGTTGTCTCGCTTGCTGGACTTCCACCGGGAACCGCTTCCGCGCCCCAAGAGCTAGTTCCGTTGTCATAAGTCAGAACATAGTTGTCAATCCCTGCGCCTGCTGTGAAGCTCACATCACTCAGATCATTAAGGCTCTCGTTTGTGATGTTTGAAATGAATCCTGAATCATTGTCAAAGGTGCTTAGATCAATATGGCTAAGATTGGCAGGAGTCAGAATCTTATCATTAGCAGTCGCGCTTGTTGCTTCTGCATTTGTAGCAGTCTCTAAAATACCTGCTGTGCTGTGGCTTGCTGTTGGGATGTCACCGACAGTGATGAAAGCGCTTGTTGTGTTGTCCATTGCTGACAAATCGAGAGAACTGATATTGCTAGGAACCAAAGCTTTATCGGTCGCTGTACCTGCTCCGGCTTCTGCGTTCGTAGCAATCTCAATCACTCCAGCCACTGTTTCACTTGCCGGTGTTGCGCTTGGTACTGCTTCAGCTCCCCAAGTTGATGTTCCGTTGTCATAGGTCAGAACATAGTTGTCAATACCTGCTCCGGCTGTGAAGCTTACATCACTCAGATCATTAAGGCTCTCACCTGTGATGTCTGAAATAAAAGCGCTTGTTGTATTGTCCATCGCTGACAAGTCAAGTGAACTGATATTGCTTGGAACCAAAGCTTTGTCGGTCGCTGTGCCTGCTGTCGCTTCGGCATTGGTCGCGATCTCAATGACTCCAGCCACTGTCTCGCTTGCCGGTGTATCTGTATTATCAATCTTGTCGATCTTGCTATTGGTGATTGTGCCACCCATGTCTTCATTGATGAGCAAGTGATCACCGACAGCCCAAGTCTGCCCATAAATTGTGCCTGCTGTGTCGATGATATAGAAGTCACCTTTTTCGGCATTGAGAAGGCTTGGAGTTCCTGCTGTTGCATTGAAAGCGCCTTTGTATTCAAGGCCACCTGTGAAGTCTAAAGTTGCAAAGCTTAGAGTCCCGGTTCCGTTAGTTTGGAGAACTTGATTTTCTGAACCATCGAGAGTTGGAAGACTGTACTCGGTTCCAATAGTGACTCCACCAACTGTGATGGCGTTTGTGGTTGTGGCTCCTCTTGAAGTGACATCATCAAGATTGTCAGTTCCTGCGCCACCGCCTGCGCTTGCGAATCCAAAAGATTTAATTGCCATGATTCACTCCTTATTTATTGAAGCCAGCTGTGATTGTGAAGGTATCACCAGCGGCCGCTTTAGCATAAGCGATTGATGTGACCAAGTTCCCATCAGCAAGGCCTTGAATATCAGCCGAACCGCCACCTTGAATCGGAATAACTCCATCAGTATTGGTCTTTCCATCCGTTGGAGCATCGGCAGCTCTAAGCTTATAATGTGCTTCGAGTGTTGTGCTTCCGTTGCGGATTTCTAAAAAGGCAAACTTAAGACCATCAGCAAAAGCTGTTTGAGTAATCGGACAAACAAAGTCGCTTGATGTTAATGTGTGCCAATTTGTGTCTGCCACTGCTGTTGCTGAATAACCGCCCATGTATTGACCGGCTGAAATAGGATTCTGAACTCCAAGTTTACTCATCTGTTTTCCCCTTTGTTTCTGTGGTTTGTGGTTGACGCTTGGCCATGACATTCGCGCCGGCATAGATAAAGAATAACGTATCAATCAATCCTAGAACTTCAGTATGTGCTTTGTCTAGCAAAGCGAGAGTGAAGCAACAGGCAAGAGCAGCATAAAAAGCTAAAGCTTTTCGACCGCCGGCTTTATCGGTCATCGTTTGATTATTCATCGAAGTCCTCACCTAGAAGTCTATAGACATGAGCGAACTCAGAGAACTTACGCTGGCGCTTGATTACACCTTCGCCATATTCACCATTCCCAAGAGTCCCATGAGCATTTCCTTCAATGGTCGTGATGTACCCTTCATTAACAGTTGAGTTGTCAATGCAAAGAGTAATGTGATCGCCTTGAAGCGCTCGCTTACTACTATACACAACGACAATATCACCGGGAGCAACCTTACCATGCTCTATTGATCGCGATGTCTTAGACCAATTTTTATAAAGTCGATAACAGCTAGGCATAACTTTTTGGCGAATTGGGAACTTGACAGCTGTATGACAGAAAGCAGCAAAGAATCCACACCAAGCATATTGGCCGTTCTTTGTATAGTCAGCTTGCCAAGACCATCCAGCGCCCTCTCTACTCTTGCAATAAGTATCAACTCTTGCATCAGGATCAACGACAACGCGCTCCCACTCAGCATAGGCACGATCAAGAGCTTGTCTTGTCTGTGGAGACAAAGCTGGAGTTGTATGACTCTGAGTGTAAGCATTTGTGTCGAGTTGCTCTAAATCGAGTCTAGCTTGATTCAATGCTCGCTCACTGCGTCTAAGATCATGTTTTAGATCGTCAAGTTGTTGCTCAAGTTCTGCTTTAGTTGGCATTAAGAAAACTCCTGTGCTTCGGTCGTTGTGTTGATCACGTTGCTAGCATTTGCCAAGTAAGCATCTGCTTGATGATCTGCGCTAGCGTTCGCATATGTTGTTGGCTCTAAAGTTCCTTTAACTGTAGAAATACCATGAGAGCTTGTAAAAGTGATAGTGTTTGAAGATATACTTTGAATCTCAAGTCCTGTGATTGCGTTGTCATGATCTCCTTGTGGAAGGTAGTCAACAACATCACCAACTTTGAAGAAGCTGACATCATCGACATCACTTCTACTAAAAGAATCTGTTTCAACAAGAACACTTGTAGTTGTTGGGATAAAGCTGACTTGTGCTGTAGCGTTCCAAGCAACAGGAGCAAGGCCGGTTGTTAAAAGTTCAATCTCACAACCTTCACTCATAAGCTCTTGATTGATCGAGCGAACCATACCAACACCATTGGTCACTCCATATGAGTCGCTATATCCTCGCAAGTGTGGAGAGCTAACTGTCACATAAGAGCCAACATCTAAGAAAGCGCTTGAACCTGTACCGATGGACCCTCTCCAAACTCTTAATGGATTAGAGAGTATATTGAAGATTCTTGATGAGCTTGGAAGAAAGAAATTAAAGTTATCGCCAGCATTGCGCCCAAAGTCTCTTGAGCTTACTCCCGGAAGACTAAGAGTGATCTTACTGCGCTCTCCGCCATATCGATTGATTGCTTCTTGATTGTTGAAGATGACTTCGCTTAGGTAGCTGTCTTCCTCCGCTGAATAATCAAACTCATATTTGATTTGAGTGACTATATCTTCATAGATGTCCCAATGTGGAGGCTGATCAGCTAGCCAATCACCGGCTTCAATGGTCAATGAAGAATCGGCTGTTCTCTCTGCTCCCAAAGGCTGAAGGCTTAATCTGCTTTTCCCTGTGGCTTCTTCTCGCTTCATAACAAGACAAGCGCCCATGAGCTTTAGCAAGCTGTCAAAGATGTCTCTTAAGCTTGAGCCATCACCGGCAAACTGATCAGTGAAAACAAAAGGACAAGAAGCACCGACAGCCAAGAAGCTGTCTTCATCAATGTCAGTGCTTGATATATTTAAACCAAGCCCAAGAAGATCATAGTCTCCATTGATTTCATTTCCGCCGCCACTCTCTAAGAGCTTAAGCATGATTTGGCCAGCGTTGTCTTCAATGACTTGGCTACCTCTAAAGATCAGAACTCTTTCTGAGTCTTGCCAATCTGCAAAGCTGACATTATTGGAGAAGCTGTTTGAATCAGCAATGTGTAAGATTCGGCCAACTGTCGAACCACCAAAGGAAACAGTAGATTCATGGGTCACTTGGAAAGTTTGGCGCTTTGTGCTTTCGCTTTGTCGATCATAATATAAGACAGTGACATCATAAGTTTCACCGGCTGTGGCTGTCGTTGGGAGTCCAAGAGAGCCTTCAACTAAGATCTTTGATTCATAGTTTTGATAATAAGCTTTAGCAAGATCACGAAGACCAAAGAAACCGGTTCTTGGTTGTGTTGATGCTGTCACTTCAATAAACTTGTCACCTTGATCGGGATAAAATGGATCTTCTTGTTCTCCAAGATCAAGAGGATAATATAAACCAATACCTGGTGGATAATTGATATTTGTTCCATTGGCTGTGAAAGCTCTTGGAGTAGCTGAGCCATATTGGTTTTCAATATGCTCTTTGAACTTTACAAAACCATTGTAGCCATTCCAAAGAACGACCTTTCCAGCAAAAGGTGAGTTGCTTAATTTACTTGCTCGGATGATATTATCAGCATTTAATCTCCATTGAGCAAAGCCACCACTAAAGCCTTGAGTTGAGCTTGGTCCATCACTAGCTAAAACATCATTGATCACCTTTGGCCATTGCTTGACTTCTTGGTTTCCAAGTTCATGCTGCTTTAGTTCATATCTGTTTACAGTGATTTTGAAGAAGCCTGCATTTGTGATTTCTCCAGCTGTGAAGGCTGAGCTTGGAGAGCTGTCAGCATTGATCACATAACCATTCAAGCTCAATGAATAAGCTGTTGCTGTTGGGTAGACTCCATCTGTCGCCAAGTTTGCAGTAACAAACTTTTTTAATTTAGGGTAGCGCGGATGGCTTCCAATATATTCATCACGATCAGGACCACTTGGAAGAGAAGTGTCAAAGTCAGCAAGATAATCTTCGGAGCCATAGTTTGAAAGTATGACAGCATTGAAAGTATTTGCTGTGATTGTTGAGCTTGTATCTGGATAAAGAACAGGCTCTTGATTAATAGGATCATAACTGAGTCCAAGCGCGTACTCTATAGCGCTTCCATAATTACCATCATAATAATGATAACCTTGAAGGAGTCGAGTCTGATTGATCTTGTCAGCGAGTTCAGTATCAATCAAAGCTGTCAACGGAACAATTGACAAGGCTATTGAATCACCGGCTTCAATGATCGGACTTTGCTCAATAAAGCCATTAATGATCTCCACATAATCACTCACTGTTCCATCAGGATATTGATGAGCCATAAAAAGCTTGGCTCTTCTCCCTCTAAAAGTCGTGAGCTCTGTCGTAACTTCTGGAACAAAAGAGCCCTCAAGACTCACAGTATGGAACTGTGGTGTAGTGTTGCCTTGTGCTCTAGTTGCTGTGATTGTTGAACTTGTGGCGCTACTAGCTCGGATAGTCTCAGAACCAATATGCAAAAGTCTAGGATAGGTCAAGCCGGTCAGATCAGTACCAACTTTGATCAATGTATCTTGTCTTGTTATATCGTCTATGATTTGAGCTCTTTTGGAAGCGCTTCGAGCGCCACACCTTCCAAAGATTACTCCGGGATCTCCAAGTCCACCTTTACGATCTATTTGGAGAGTGACAGAAACCGGAGAGTATTGACCTATTCCACCACTTGGATCAACCGAAGCGCTAAAGGCCCCAACTGTCGAGATACCTTCTTGATCTATATATGGAATACTTGTGGCTATATTAGCATCAAGGCTCGTTGTGTTTGGTGGTGTGGTGCTGTGATAACGATATTCAAGGCCACTGACTTGAAGAGCAAAGATTCTCCGACCATGTTCTTTTGTTATTGTCATGGAGTCACCTCTGGAATTAACAAGTCATATATATGAATAGTAAAGGCTTCAACATAATTAAAGTCAAATCTCAGATTTAACAGTTGGCCACGATTAGCGCTTGGCACAAACAAAGGTCTTGGAAAGTCTGGTGTTGTATTCGTTGGCGCTTCAATCAACTCGCTACCTGTAAAAGCTGTAAAGGTTTCGAAGGATCCACCGGTCAAGTCTGATCCTTGTTGGAATCTGATTCCATAATCTAAAACAGTTCCTGAGTAGCTGTTGCTTGTCGTGTTCCTCAACTCAACATCAAAGTAGCTGCTCACATTGGGATCTCCCCAAGATCTACATTGAACAATTAAGGCTAAGTGACTGCTTAAAGGTGTTGTCTGATACATGAGATTATATTGACTAACATCTTTATATAGTGTGCTTGCTCCTTGTCTTCCACCAATAGCAGTGAAGCAAGGCTGACCAATATGATAATGAGCTTGAGCTAAGAACTTACAGTGAGTCAGTTGAGCTAAAGCGCTAGCCATTTGGCTGACAGTTGAACCAAAAAGAACTTGGTTATTGTAGCAACCTTGCTCATTTGGAAGGCTTTTATATCCTGTTGGAATTAACACTTTAAACTCCTATGATCGACAGGCCCTTGATATAAACCGGACTTGAAGTGATTCGGTTATCATCACCAAGTAAGATCTCTTGATTTCTTGCTGTTGGCATCAAGCCGACTTGATACATAGAGAGTCTAAAGTCTCGGCTGTATCTCTCTAATTCACTTAGCCTCAAGCTTAGGCCATATCTATTCCAGCCATTCTGAACAATGGCTAATCTATACCCAAAGATTTCAACCTCAAAAGTACCGCTGACATAATTCTCAACATTGATGAAGACATCCACATCAAGATCCTCCTGTTGGTTCATTCCGCCAAACAAGGAGACAATAGAAAACATCAAGTCAGATTCGAAAGTTCCTAAACCTTTAGCCGGTCCGGTGCTTCCAGACACAAAGTCAAAAGCTCCCGACCAATTTAAAAGAGTTCTTCCTCTCTTCCTCAATGTAGTGATGTTGCTCAATGTCTCTACACCAAAGCGAGCGCTCAATGGTCGATCAGCGCCAAGTCGGTTGATTCCCTGTGGTATAAATGTGTTCGAACCTTGCTGAAGAACTCCGGTTGATAAAGGTGAACTGATATAAGTCCAACTGCCATTGATATTGGATATTTCAACATACCCACTGACACATTCGACAAACAAAGTCAGCTTACAAAAAAGCTCATTCTCTGAAGCTGTCACTGAGATACTTAATTCTTCAAAGGCTGAACTGTATCTTGTTGAATCCGTTATGGCTATATCTGCATCATAACTATTGGCAGATAAAGGAAAGGTAATTCTTCCGCCTATCTTGTTTCCTGAAGCTGTTCGGTGACAAGCTATTCTAAGCTTGAACACATTGTGATGATTGCTTGGTCTTGGGATATACCACTCACAGACATCTGTTGGACTTGTTGCATCTACTCTAAAGACAGCAGGCCCCCAAGCTTGAGCCACTGCATCCACACAACCACCATGAGCAAAAGCATAATTTTGAAGCTCTCCAAGTTTGGAGATTTCTGTGGTCCTCAATGTCAATCCAGCTGTCACTCTACTTGGATCAACCAAAGTCGGTGGTGTTGTATATGAGTTGCTCATAGGTGTTCAATCTCCATGTTCACCGGTACTCTTCTTTTTAATCGAGTTGGATAGGCCAAATCGAAGTCGGAAGTTGTCAAGCTTCCTCTCACTCGACCAAGAGCGCCATTATCTTCTGAAGTATATAAAAGATCATAGCTTGGTTGACTCGAATTAACTTGGCTAGATGTCAAGGCTCTCCGGGAGTCCCCCCAAGATTGATAAAAGTTGATACGCTCGCCACTCCCCACCAATGGCAAGAAGTTATTTATAAAGTGTTTATAGTCGTCAACTTGATCAAGCAAAGCATCAAGATCGAATCTTAGAATGGATGTGACATAAGAGCCGATGAAGTTTGAGACATAACCGCCACCGATCTTTCTCCGGCTTTGGCTCATGTTCTCCGCTTTTAGGTGGTGATTCTGATAAGGTCTTGAGGGAAGTAATACCCCATGACTCTTGTGGGTTGATGTGATTCGGGAGTGTGTACCATCGGTGACCGGTGATTCTTCCCCTGTGAATCCTAGCAAGTTTCTGATCGTTGTGTTGCTCCATGTTATATCACCTAAGCTAGTCCTATAATGACATTGAACATAACCTTGATCGGTTAAAGTCCAAGTGATGTCAGTTGAGCTTTGAGCAGTATTATCAAGCGCTTGAAGTGAGCTTAATCCAAAGCTGTCTGAGTCGCTTTCATCATAACCGCGAATAAAGCAAGTCACATCTTGAACATCGCTTTTAATGCTTGGGATATTAAAAGTATTTGATCCGCCTGACTCATCAATGCGATAGCTGACATCATCAAGATCAATCAAGCCCCTAGCCCAATCATTGGGAGCGCTCAACACATAGTCAGAACCAACCAAGCTGGCCACAAGTGTTGAAGTGCCAAAACCAAAAGGATCATCACTTCCGGTTGATGTCACTTTGAATTGAACATCCGAAGTGATAGTCACCTTGTCGTCTTCGTTGATAGTCATCGCCCAAGATGTTCCAAAGGTGGCAAGGCTAAGTTGATAATCAGCTTTGAAGCTTGCATCAACTCCCCGACCATTCAAGAAGAAAAGCATATCCTCATAATAGCCTTGACCGCTTGCATAGTTTGGAAGGTCCACATCACTGCCACCGGAGCGAGTGAAGATAGTCTCCCCACTTTGGCCGGTCATATCAATGGAAGTTAAAAGCCCAAAGTTTGGCGCTGGATTATTTAATGGCATTACATGGCCCCCCTTCTTGGCGCTCCACGTCTTCGAGTATTCTGAAGGTTAGTGATTCGATCCGCAAGAGCTTGTTCAGCTGCTCTTTGAGTATCATAGATGACAGCGCCACCAAAGTTGATGTTAAACACCATGCTTGATGTTTCCGCTTGCTCTCGCTGTGGTGTGGTCGCTGTCTGTGGTGTGCCTGTTGGAGAAGTTGCACCGGCTGAAGCTGTGGCCATTGAACCACCGCCACCACCGCCCATTGCTTTACCTGCTATACCAGCCGAAGCTGCTGCACCTGCGAATAAACCAGCCGCAACAAAGTGATTTGAAGCTGTTGCAGGATTGAGAATTAAAGCTGCTGTTCCTTTTGCTGTCTCCATTAGACTTTGAACCGCTGCTTGTTGACCAAGTGAGATCAATATATTTCCAACGGATTCTTTGAAGTTCTCACCAAATAAAAGTGAAGCATAAGCAGCTTCTACAAGACCAGCGCCATATTGACTAGCGAACTCTCCCACTTTTTCAATTTGAGCATTGATTGATTGATTAACTATTTTTTGACGCTCTATTGTTTGTCTACGTTGAAGCTCTGTAATCTCTTCTTGAGTATGCTTATTAAGCTCAATCTCTCTTTTATATTTTAAATCAAGTAAAGCAATCTCTCGTTGTGTTTGGTCTTTAATCTGTTGAGCATTAAACTCTTCAGTATCAAACATGAAAGCTTTCATTTGCTCTTGTCTGATTCTTAAACTTTCTTGCTCGGCTTTTTGCCTTGCTTCTAATTCAGACTTTTCTTTTTTGCGCCTATCAAGTTCAAGCTGAGTGATTGCATTATTGTATCTTAATTGAGCAATAATCTTTTTTCTATCATTATCTCCAGCTAGCTTTAGTTCTTGCTCATATTGAAGTTTTAAGATTGTTTCTTTTTCAACACCAACGATTTGAAGACGAGCAATTTCAAGATTTCTAATTTGAGCTTGTTCAGCTTCGGCTTGTCTCTCTTCTGCTAATCGTTTAGCTCTATAAGCTGCCGCCATTGCTCTTCGTTTTGCTTGTTCTTGTTGCGCTTTAACTTGAGCATCTTTTTGAATCTGAGCAAGTTCAAGCATCAAGCGCTCTTCTTCGGACTTGATAGCTTTTGCTCTGATTTCTTGGCTAAGTGTTTCCTGTGCTCTTATCTCTCTGATTCTGCGATTAGATTGAATAACTGCAATGTTTGTCAGATTTTGTTCTGTTTTCTCTCTGAGCTTTAATTGTTCAAGCGCTGCATCTTCGAGAAGTTTAGCTTCAGCATTAAGTTGCTCACCTCTCAGCTTTGGAGATCGTTTTAAAAGTCTCTCTTTTTCAGCTTCAAACTTAGCAAAGTTGTTTGCACCTTTTTGACCAAGTTCGATTGCTTCTTGTTCTTTACGCTTTAGCTTCTCACTTAAATACAATCTAGTCTGTTCTTTTTTCTCAATCTCAGCTTGTGCCTGAGCTAAAGATAAAGCAGCTTGTTCAATCATTCTTGAAGATGCTATTGAACCTTTTTGACTAGTTAGTAATTCTTTATTTATTTTCAATCGTTCTTTAGCTTGTTTAATCTCTATATCAAGTCTAAAGATTCGCTTATCTATAGCAGCATTCCGTTCTCTTATTTCTTGAGCTGATTCAATATCAAGTTTCGCTTGCATACTTAAGTTTTGCAATCGTTCAACTTCAGCTTTATTAAGCTTGACTTGATAGGTGGCCAACTCTTCAAGCGCTGAAGTTAATTCGCTAACCGAAGCAATGTAAGCATCATGACGAACATTAACTCCATTGACTTCATCTTGGTATTCTCTCCAAGCTTTAGCCACTTGAAAAACTGCAACACCAACTAAGCCAATAGGACCAAGCAAAGCGCTAAAGCTTGTTCCGGCAGTTTGAGCAGATTGACCGAGCGCAACAAGTGAACTAATAGCACCTTGAGCTGTTTGACCAACAGCACCAAGCTTTTGAGTTGCATTATCACCCATGCTAGTTATTGCACCACTAACACCGGTAAAAGTCTCACCAACACCGGTGAAAGTCTTGCCAAGATCTTTTCCGCCTTGCTCAATCTCTTGGAAGCCTTGATCAACTTGCTCAGTATTTAAAACAACATCAATCTCAATTCTTCTATTTGTTGCCATTGTGAGCTTCTTTCATCATGCGTTCTTGTGTTCTATAATGCGCTTCTTCTGTGTTTGAGTGTAGCACGTCAACGGCTTCAAGTAGAGCGCAAGTTGGATTTGGATATGTATGTGTTATCTCAGCAAGTCCGGCTCTGTGTCTATGATAAGCTTGAATAATTGAAGCAAGCTTATTTGATGAAGCGACCGGACAAGATCGAATCTTTAAATCTGAATAGTCTTCACCACAATCGGGAGCCACTCGATAACCTGGCAAGTAATACCCTTCTTCATCTGTCTGAAGCATAGGCAAGCCTTTTTTAAAAGCTCCACCACAGTTCCCACGAAGCTTCCTTAATCCTTGCTTGGCTTGGCATTGTTCACATGACCAAGCTCGCCCCTTCGAATGACTAAGCCAAACCGAAGAGGCCAGCGCTATTTTCCCTCAATGCCTAACAGGCTGATTCTTTGGATATGTGCGACAAGTTCAGAGATTGCCTTGATCCTTGCGGACTCTGGTCGAATCAGTTGGACTTTGTCAATGCTCGCTTCCTCATTGTCAATGTGAGTCAATGAAGATATGATCATTTCATTATAAACTCGGTTCAAGTAGGCTTCATAATTGGCCATTGCTTCACGTTCATCATCTGTTAGATTGTGATGCCAGACAGCCCTTGCTTTTGAATCGCTTGGCGCTTCCACCCAAAGCATCCGCCCCAACTCGCTTCGAGTGTACGCGCCTGCTCTGACTTCAGCTTCTTCACGTTCGCTTGGTGACAATGCTTTGATTGTGAATCGAGTTGCATCCTCACTCACAGACTCCAAGTCATTCAAGTCACCGCTTTGAATATACTTTGCTTTTTGTTCGTCTGTTGCCTTCACACCGGAATCACTAGTAATAACGATCTCAAGTGTTTGATCCGCGCTAGTTAAGAAGCTTAAAGCCATTTTAGTCACCAATTCCTAAACCAAGTCTAAATGGAGAGTTCCCTGCGTTTGCTTCATAAGCAGTTGTGGAGAAGTCACCAGCATATCTTGATTGAACATAATTAAGCTGTTGTCTCACAATGTCATTCCCTGAAACATCATAAACCGATGGATCACTTGTGAGCATTGCAGCAGGAAGCATGATTGCACAACCTTGACCGGTTCCTTGTGGGCCTGTACCAACTAAGACTTGGCGAACTGTTCTATTGAAGAAGTCATTTGCAATAGTTGTATTCACTGTTGACAAAGTCAGAGATAGCTCAACTTGAACATCGCTGATCTCCATGTCAGACATTGCCAAGATACTGTTGCTGTGGCCCATAGGTGTCAAAGTGTTTGTGTAGGTCAAGCTGAAGTCCTCACAATCAAGCGCTGTTCTTCCAAGCTTGTCTCCGCTTGTTGCGTTTGTGAGTGAGCTAGGAGCGCTTGAAGATACCACAACATAAGCACCTCTAAATAAAGGAGCTGCGCCTGTGTTGTAGCTTGGCTCAACAGGACCGGTGGCACTTGCATGATCATCGGTGATGTATGCTGCTTGGAAAGTGAACTCAGCCATTAAGCGACCGTTATCAAGAGTGATGTTCAAGCTCTCCATCACACAGCCATATGCGTATGATAAGAAGTTGACACCTTCGATCTTGAATGAAACAGAGCTTTCATAGTCTCCGGTATTGGTTCGGCTTGGAGTGTACCAAGTTTGAAGGCCACGAACCGAAGTGTAAGAGCTTGAAGATAAAGCAGGTGAGATTGTCACGTCACTGCTTGCATCTGCATTATCTGTAATTGCAGAGTATTCAGCACGACCATTGATTGAAGTGCTGATCAAAGTTCCAATATCAGTGATGGCTGGAGCGCTTGTTGGTGTGTATGTGTTAGCGTCAACAGCTGTCACTGTGTCGCTCTGAACACTTGGAAGCTTGGTCTTGAAACCTGCACCTAATAGATAGCCAAGATAGTTTGCTGTGTAGTCATCATCAGCACTGCCAACAGTTGTCAGATCAACTCGACAAACGATTGAGCCTGTACGTCTTCTTACTCGACTTCCACCGCTCCAAACTGTGTCCGGCTCACTCGGTACATTATAAGAACCATCACGAGCATCATTTCGCTCTGAGACAATCGCTTCACCTGCAATCACAATCGGATCACGTTCGCAAGGGATTGAGATATAAGTAAGGCCCGAAGATGTAGGAAGGCCTGTTGATGCATAAAGTGAACCAAAGCTTGATTCAACTGCAATGCTTAGACTTCTGTGTGTCACTGCCATTTTAAGACTCCAAATAGAGAAGATCAAAAGGAAGAATCAAGAGATAAGCAAAGACTTCACCCCTATCATCAAGTATAGTTTCAAGTGTAGCTTGCAAAGGAATCAAGCTTATTATGCCTGTTGTTGCTAGTTGGTATTGTGGACCTTTAAGCTTGTCGATTAAGTCAGCAACATCTTCATTGATTTGTCGAGTCAAGAAGCCTGAGTCATGAGGGATGTCATATCTCACTCGGCATTGAATCCTTGACCGCTTTCGACCACTAAGACCGGCTTGACCATCATCAATGGCAAGGCCTTCAATGGCAAGCTCAAAGTACCTTGTTGAGTTAGGCCTATCTTCTAAGCTGGCAGTAAAGCCACCACCGCGATTGATTGCAACAAAGCCATGATGAGAATCTGTTTTTGGACTGATCGCTTCAATGGAGTTTTCCAGATATTCAAGCGCTGAGAAGATGCCTTGACTCATTGTAGTTTTCTCCTTAAATCAAACTCAACAGCGCGGACAAGAATATCAACTTCTTGATCTGTTAGTCCTATAAACTCACGATCCATGTTCACACTATACCCATAATTAGCCTGTTGAGTTAAGCCCAATTTAAACCCATTGACAGTCGCTTGCTTTACAACAAAGTTGTTCATCATATTTCCAGAAAGAACCAAATCAACTTCAGCGCTTTCTCCTGGTGTTCCACGTCTTCGACTTTCATGCTTATATTGTTTATAACCATTTTGATAAAAGACGCTTCGACCGGTTCGAGATAAACGACCGCCTTTTGGCTTGAGTCTAGCACCACGCTTTAAAACATATAAAGGCCTTGTTGAATAGCCTTTAAATTGATTACCTGTTGCATCAATGCCCTTGCTTGTCCTCATCTTAATTGATGCAAGAGTATTTGAAGCAAGGACTAAACTATCTCTTTGAGTCCAAAGCGATCTTGGAAGATTTAAATCAATTCTTGCTTGCATCAGTGTTTCATCCCTCTCTTTGGAGTGAAGAAAGAATCAGCTGATGTCTTTGAGTACCAGCGCCAAGAAGCACGAAAGTCGGAAGCGCTTCCACCTTTTCTTGGTAGGACTTCCTCACCACTGTCAACAACTCCATCACCATCCAAGTCAAGCGAGATAGTTGAGAGCGCTTTATCCATGAGTTCTTCACAACGTGTTCTCATTGCTTGAGCTGCGTCAAGTTGGAGAGCTTGTTCATAAACTCTTGCGGATGCACAATAAGCATGAGCAAGCTTGAAGCTTTCAGGATTAAAGACTTCATCTTCTGTGATGTCGTCTGCTGATAAAGCGTTTCTAATGGTCAAGATAATCTCGTCTAAGCTTGCCTTGATTTGTGGCTCAAAACTTGATTGTCGTCTTGGAACCATGTCCGCAAGATTAGCGAAAGTGTTGACCAATTCATCATGATCAAGACCGGTGTCAAAAGGTCTATTAGTGACCTTGATCAAGCCCTTCTCGCTTCGAGATTGATTCTGACTTCCCATGTCCGCTGTATAGCTGACAGTATAAGGATAATAGCCAGAAGTATCTGTGACTTGTGCTGTGGTCACTGTTCCATAATACATAGCGAATTGAAGACTTGCGCTTGTGCTTAGGTCGATCTCTCTTGGCAATGGTTCAGCCAAGATCGCTGTGGTGTCTACGATTCGAGTGACTTTTACAGCAAAGTGAGAATCACCATTGGTGATGATGAAGGCTTTGACTTGATCAGCCTGTAAAGCTGTTGCGCTTGCGCTTAGTGTCAATGTTCGTCTGTCATTGGCTAGCGCTGTGATTGATAAGTCAGACCGGCTTTGAGTGAGTGTGATGCTGACTTCAGCATCAGCGCCAAAGACTTCAAGAGTGACATCACCTGTGATTGGTGTTGGTGCGTTCCATTCGAAAAGCAAATTGTCGTTTGTTGCTACCTTGATCATGATCACCTCTTTGCTTTTGCGTTTGCTTTGGATATGTCGCTGGAACTTGCTTTGGTTAAATTGGCCGCTTCAATGAAGCCTTCACTGACAGGACTCCAACTATGCCGGCAGTTATAGCCACCGCCACTGATGAGAACGGACATACCTTGACCATTATTGAGTCTGTTCATCTGTTGTTTAGATACAACAAGATTGATCAGCTGTCGACAGAAGGGCCTTGTGATTCCATCTTTTGGGCCTGTGTATAAATAATAATCAAGACCAGCTGTTTCGGCTGCCACTGCTGTGATTCCCCGACCATATTGACTAATTCTTGTCTTGACCTCTGTGAGTTGTGTTCCTTCTGACCTTTTGAGCCTTGCTTCAAGATTGCTCATCACAATGCTTGGAGGAACATCAACCAATAAATCTCTTAGAGATTCATTTATGCTTGTTTTAAATGAAGGAAGAATCACTTCATCAAATACCGCTTGCGCTGTTGCAACTTGAATACTCTCAAGCTGTGGCGCTATTGAGTCAAACCCAAAGTTGGGCTGAACTGCTTTGAGCGCTGTTTCAACAGTTTGTTTGATAGCTTCTTGCTGTTCAATGAACTCATCAACTGCAAGCCCAAGTCCACCTTGTAAGATGAAATCAAGAAGCTGTTCATCAGTAAGATTTAGGAGAGTCAATGGATTGCTCGCTGTGATAGCGCTCTCCACTGTCTCCAATAGTTGTGCTCTTGCTGTCCTAAGTGTGGAAGCAAAAGACCTCTCCGCTGAAATCTCAGCTTTGAGTTGATCGCGTCTTGCTCTTGTTAATGTGGCCAACGGACCAGATTGACTCTTGGCCTGTCTAGTCAAGTCTTCAACTGCTAACTTATCAGCATCTTCCTTCTCCGCAAGGAGGATAGGTTGACCACAAGAACAAAACATATCTTAGAGACAATCAGTGATGATACGACCAAGAGTTGAATCAACAGCGTGGAAGGTGTTGACTTCTTCACCCCAAACATAACGGCGAGTCTTGTCTAGGCTGTCATACTGACCGCTTACCATATCGTTAAATGATAGGTTAAGAGCAGCAACAGGCATACCCTTCACATTACCGCTCTTTTGAACGATAGCATCAGAACCGCGAAGAATACCCATGAACAAGCTGTCACCTGTCCAAATATAAGACTCTGAGCTAGTAGCACCAGGAACAGCAGTGTCTTGACGAGCTTGGCCAACAAAGATGTTAGGGATACCAAGAACATCACGAAGAACAGCAAGAACAGCTTCATCGTTTAAGATGCGCTCACCGCTTGCGATACCATTGGCGCTAGTTCCAACATAACCACGAACTTCAGGATTACGCGCTAACTCGCGGAATAATTGACGACCAAAGATCAAGGTGTCTGGATTGATACCATGAGCAGCTTCAAATACAGTGTCCTTCAACTCATGAAGGTAGCTAAGAGCTTCCGCGCCAACAGCGTTGAACTTACCGCCGAACTCATTGGTCGCGCTGTCGTTGTTAAAGTTAGCTGTACCGAAAAGAAGATCAGCTGCGCGCTTCTCGCGAGCGAGCTTCATTACGCGAGCAACCTTCTTTGCAATGCGAGCTTCTTCACTGCCGGGATATTGGCTGTCAAAGATGTCTTCCATTGCGATTGAATCGCTTGCGCTGTAGATCTTAGCTTTGAAAGTTTGGCTTGAACGATCGAAACCACCGATTGAAGCACGACTTGAACCGGGAGCGCGCTCAAGGTCAAGGCCTGCACCTGCGCCCATGAAATTACGAGTGTTTTCAACTAATAGAGTACCTGAGCGCTCAGGGACTTTGATAGTCTCAAGAACCTTGTCAGCAATGAGTTGATTATCACTAGGAACAACTTCTTGGACAAGGCTTGTTAAGATCTGATCAACAGGATGTAGATTTGAATATGATGAAGCCATGATTTAACTCCTTAAGGAAGTAGATTGTTAGGGCCGGTGAACTTGATCAAGATCTGATCATTAGCGCTTGAAGAAGCTTGGTTCACATTTGGAAGGATTTGGCCGATTGCGTAATTTCCTGAAGTAGCGTGAGCTAAAACAGTTCCATCAGCGGCAGCCATAACAAGTGAAGCAGTGTTTGCAATTCCACCGGTTCCTGTGATCACTCGTGATTCACCTTGAACAAGAACCTCAACAACCTCACCGCTTGCGCAAGCGCGTTGAGCAACACCAATACAACGAGCATCAGTAGCCGCGTCAGTGATTGCAATCTTGCCATCGGTGGTTGAAGAAACGAGTGCGAACTCAGTGATGGCTTCTGAAGCCACGAAAGTCTTAATGATGTTATTCATGATTAAGCTCCAAATACTTTGTTGTAATAGTCAGGATTTGATTTAGCGAATAGGTCAAGAGCTTCTGAATAGCTGACAGACTTTTCAGTTGCTAATTTACGGACTTCTTGATCAAGAGTAGCTTTGTTGATTTCTTGGCCACTTGCGCCATGACCAACTTCAACTAAAGGAAGAGCGCTGTTAGAAGGTCGCTCGCTGAACATGGTCCAAAACTCTGATTGGATCTCACGAAGCTCGAAAGCTTTACCAGCAACAACAGCCTCACTTGGAGTGATCTTGCCTTCATTTAAAAGAGTGTTGATTGCTTCACGTTTCTCAACCTCTTTTTTCTCTGCTTCAATAGCTTCAAGACGCTGTGAAAGTTTAGCGTTATTCTCTCGAAGCGCTTGAACCTCACTTAATAAAGTAGACTCAGCAAGTTGCTCACTCATCTTGTAAGCTTTCTTCTCTTCGTCTTCTTTCATCTTTTCAGCTTTGCCTTCTTCTTTAGACTCAGACATTTCTTCAGCTTTGTCTTCTTCCTCTTTCATAGTCTCTTCTTTTTGATCGACCATTGCAGACTCAGATTCAGCCATCATGTCCTTCATCTTTTGTTCAAGTTCTTTGACCAAAGCATCTTTAGCAACGAGCATTTGGCGCAGTTCTTCAACAGATAATGATTCAATGTTGTCCATTGATGTTATCCTTTCGGTTAAAAGTACCCGGCCAATCTTATCGTTTGATTGAGCAGGTCTGGGAGTGAGAGTAATTGCTAATAATTGAGCGTCACCAATCTTGGATCCGCCATCACGAGAAAAGACTTCCCCGTTTAAGAACTCAGGACTTGACCAAAGAACACCGCCGGCAGACTTGACAACATCAAGACCTCGCTCGTTATATGCTGGTGTTGCATAGAGTCCATCTTCTCTAAGTTCCAATTCAACGATCATCCCAAGAGCGTTTCCACTTTCGGGAGGAGCTGGAGAGCCACCTTGAAAAGGTGAAGTAGCGTGTTGCCAATCAATGATGACAGGATCCGCAAGCTTGCGCTCATTAAAGACTCGGATCATTTCGCTTAATAATTCATGATCTATTTCTTGGCCGATATTCTCACCATTCATTCGTGATGATACTTGGCCAAGAGCTAAGGTCTTGAATGGCTTCCCAATGGTGAGCCCTTCAGGGATGTCATAACTTGGCTCACTTAGGTGAGTGAGTTGAATTGCTTCGCCATAAGCTCGAAGGCTTGTTGACTTTTCGTCTGCACGTTTCATTTGATTCACAACCTTTCTTGACCAAGCAAAGCCGGCATCACCGCCCCAACCTTGCCAAGCTTGCCAGCCTTTTCCTTGATCGTTCCACGTGGAACCTTGTTTATCCACTTCGTGTCGAGTGAAGTAGTTGAGCATACGTTTAACAGTGTCGGGAGATAGTTGCTTCCCATTGCCTAGATCTCTAGCTCTAGCAATGCCAACATCGGTCATCCCTCTTTGACTTGGTGGCTTGGTTGCTCTGACTTCAAGCGCTCGCTTTGCTGCTTCTTGCGCTCCCTTTGGTGGAGTAAAGTCAATATGATCATACTTGGCCGGAGCTAAAGTTTCAGCTTTGGCTTCCTTCTCGGTTCGCTGTGGATGACCTTTGGGAAGCAAGTCAAGATCTGTGTTGTATGCTTTCTTCCGTTCACCTGTGCCGACCAACTTAAGGAAAGTCTTAACACGAGCAAGCGCCCATTGGGTTCTTGTCATACCCGGCCTATGAGATACAGAAAAAGCACCGGCCCCACGTCTAAACACTGCCTTCAACATTCCCATGTCTACCTTTTTAGACTTGGCTTTGTATTGGTCATTGTGTTTGTCGATCATGTTTTGGAGAGCTTTGACAGCTTGGTCACTGATCTCGATTCCACCACGAGAACCGCTTGCGCTTCCTTTTGGATTCTTAGCGCTTCCGGTCACTTGATCTTTTTTAGGTGCCGGAGTTTGGGCCTGTGTTCGCTTCTTGATCTTAGCCATTAGCTTTTCTCCGCTTGATTAGTTGTTCAGCAAGAGCTGACACACCACCACCACCGCCAAGACTAGCTGTTCTTTCAAGCGCTGATCTTTGAGCGTCTTCAGGAAGGTCACCGGCTCCAAGACGTTCTCTGATTGCTCGCTCCAATTCATCATCGGGAGTGAGAAGACCGGCTTGAACAAGACCGGGAAGCATCCCCAAAGATTCCGCCAAGTCATCAGTATCAAGACCGGTGTGAGTTAGCTTTGGAAGCTTAGAAGGATCGACCAAGCCAAAGTTCCAACGGATCAACCGCCCAATGGTTCCGCCACCTCTACGATCAACACCGCTAACTTGACCAGCGACAAGATCACAAAGATTGATTGCTGCTCTTCTGAAGACAGAAAGGTGAATCTCACCAACTGACCTTGCTCCTGTTTCAGTGTTGCCAAGATCAGCAAACTGAGTAAGGAAAGCGGCTGACATTTGGGAGTCACACTTGGTGATAATCTCCAAAGGTCCACTTGCATAAAGATTCGGTTGAGCAGCGTAAGTGTCAAAACTGACAGCGTCATTCTCAACAAGATAAGATTGTTCAGCGCTTATGAATAATTGTGCTTGAGCTTCAGCATCATTGATCATTGCGTCAATGTCGCCATCGGTTAAACCAAGAGCTTCAGCTTGACTTCGATCAACCTTTACTTTTGGAGTAGGTACAGCCCACCGATCAAGACCAACACACATGAGATTAGATACTCGTTGCTTGGTCCGCCACCACCACCAAACCGGCCTAAGCATCCCAACTCCTTCAAAGTTGGAACCGGTCTTGTTGAGAGTGAGCAATAAAAGCTTATTGGCCGGGATTGGCTCCGGAACATAAGTGAGGCCCACAACGTTTTGAAGGACACCATCCAAGTTTTGATTATCTCTACTAAGCCACCGTTGGTGTGCGCTAGGTTCACGATCTGCATAATGGTCAAGCCATACTCTAACATTGCCATTGCTGTCTGGACCTACTCGATAGATTTCTTCAGCATAACGATACCCAACAGGCACAAACTCAAAAAGATAAGCAAGTTGATCCTCCCATGAAAGAGTCATCTGCCCACTGTAACCATCAAAGCCAAAAGCTTCATTTGCGAATCTTGCCAACTCGTCAGCCATTGGATCGTTTTCAATGCCAGGTTCAAAGCGCCAAGAAGCAGAGAGCAAAGTCTGTCGAAGCATATGCCAAGAACGTCTCACAATCGGATCCGTTCTCAACATTTCTTCAGCTTCTTGAACCCAATTAAGGCCGGTCAGTTGTGGATTCTGCTCCTTGCCTGTAATCACTCCACCGCCAAGTTGAGTTCCTGTAATTCCCCTTGTGGTGAATCTAGGTGTCAGCGCTCTCATATGCTTCGGTGAGCGTTCTTTTGTTTCATTGTAGCTCATTAGCGCCCCTTGATTGGATTGGTGCTTACAGACACTATAAACACTGAACACATATTTATCAATAAAAGCTTGTTCAGTATAAAATCAAGTGTTATGTTCATCCAACTTCATTCTCTAGGTTTTTTAAAAGTCGGCGCTTTTTTGGACTAGGGAGTGAAGTAGCTTATTCTTTTTTTATTCTTTTCAAGAATCTTGAACACCTTGAGAGTAAGCTTATCTATTCTCCTAAAAAGAAAAAGGCCACTGACTTTTGATCAATGGCCTTTTCCTTACCCTTGTTTTTCTGTCGTGTTCAACCGACAGGCTTTTCTTATAAGTTGAGTAGCTTTAAAAGACAATCACTTTTTAGGAATCCATTCCTCAATGGTCGGATCCAACATGACTTGATCTGTGGACTTAGTCTTGATTGCTTTCTGACCGCTAAAGATGGAGAGCTTGTCGATGACCGCTGTTTGGAGTTCAAAGATCTGCTCTCTCAATAATTGCATTTGAATCTGTGCATCCCGAAGACGAGCAATCAAAGCTTCTCTGTCAGAGTTGGCGCTTGCTAGTTTGTCCTTTAGCTCTTCCACTTCTGATGGATCACGACCAGAAGCAATGGCGACCATTGAAGAGATTGAGCCTGTAATCACACCAAGTATCCCCACCAAGACATCCCTGTTTTCATCGACAATCTTGACATAAGTTAGGAACAAGATCAGGCCAACGATAAGCAGCAAGAACATGACAGAGAACCACCATCCACGCCTTGCCTTGACATCCTTTGAAAACTCTTTGGCTTCTTGTCTGTCTTCTATTGCGTTCATAATACCCCCAAGAAAAACATAGTTATAAACTCAACTATATAATCAATCCAAAAGAACAAGTCATCAACTCCATTCATTCTTCTAGCGTGTGGATCAATCAAGACAGGAACTGAAACGCTGATCACATAGAAGGTCATTATCATGCAATATCTGACAGCAAACCAAACTAGCCATTCTTTCAATTTCCTATCCCTTGCTTTACTCTTGATCTTTTTTGGGCCTGCTATCCGCTTCACCTTCTCGCTTCCAGGTGGTGGCTGTAAAGATTCAATAGTTGATCCGACCGCATAAACAATTTGACTTTCTCGGACTCCCTTGAATCTATATTCACCTACACAAGCATACCTTGTATTCTTAGGAGTGTAGCTATTGGTTCGGCCCTTGATCGCTTTCATTGCTTCGGTCGTGAGTAGGACTTGACCAGCTTGGCAAAGGCTCATTGTTCTTGCTGCGATATTCTTGGCTATGCCTTCAAGCTCAACTGACTTAGCTCCTGTCATGGTGAAGATCTCATCTTGCTTGACTTCAACCACCACTCCCCAATGAATACCAATCCGACAGCCTAGTTTGATCTGTGGTGGAATCGTTTCTTGGTAGATCAAAGCAAAGTTAACAGCGTCTATTGGTCGCTCAAAGCTCAAAAGAAAACCATCTGACCGGTCAATCTCTCGACCATTAAACTTGTAGATCAGGGAGCGAGTAAGTCGATCATGCTTTTGAAGCCACATAGCCGCTTTCATAGCTCCGGCTGATTGAACAAACCTAGTCGAGCCAATAAGGTCAAGAAGGACTATGGCCAACTTTGTTTCAATCAGTTCCATGATTCTTCTCAATATGTGATTAGTTTGAACTTTTGCTTCTTATGTACTCTAAACAGCTTCTCTTCTTTGTGGTTAGTTTTATTTCGTTCTAAAGATACGAATACTTTTTTAGACCACACACATTCAAAGTCTTCTGGAGCTTCATACTCACTAACAAAAACTAAATGACCTTCGTCTACTTTCTGACGACACCAATCATAAAACTCATCATGATCAAACTCAAAGCCATAGCCTGTTGTATTTATATAAGGCGGATCACAATAAATTAAAGAGTTCGGAGGAATCGTTAGTTTTTTATAATCACCAGAATATAGAGAAACACCTTTCATTTTGTGTTTGTTTTTCATGATGTTTTTTTTCCCACATTCTGGATAAGTTAAAGGAGATGAGCCGTTGAATCCTCTTGCATAACTGTCCCATCTTTTTCCGCCAAACGAACAGGCAAAGCTCACAAAGCCTTTTAAATGATCAGGATATAAATCTTGATTATGTTTCATGTGATTATATTCATCTTCTGTAACTTTATCTGGTGGTTCATATCCATTTTGAACAGCTTTAAATAATGAAATTAATTCATGGTTGATGTCATTTCCAATTCTTGGGCCTTTAACATTAAATAAAACTTTACCTGAACCCATAAAAGGCTCAACCCAAGTCATATTGTCCTCACGAACTGCAGACATGTAGTTGATCAGAAATCGTGATACTCGGCCTTTTCCACCTAAGTATTGAAACATTAAAAGCTCCTTGTCTTAGATCCCCCTACCTTTACATTCCTAGTTCTAACACCAGCAGATCTTCTTGGCTTGTACTTTTGATCTAAAGCGCTCTCATGCCAATTAAACATTATGCAATCATAGCGCAATGCATCCAATGGATCTTCCCTTCCATCTTTCTTTGGTTGCTCTTTGTTATCCCAAGCATAAGAGAGGATGGCCTTGCGAATACTGTTTCCGGTCGCTCGTTCGCCTTTGTCCCATACTTCTTTGGTGATGAGATAGCGCTTTGAATTGAAAGCACGTTTGAGTCTTTGGACTCCATTCAAGATGTCAACCTTGATCGGGTCGGTGGTGTGTCTCAAGGGAACTCCAAGCCCTCTCGGTGGATCTTGTCTCATTACTCGGAAAGCGCTTTGGCCTGTTTGGTCGTTTCTCGCTTTACCTGCTTTGTCAGCCACTCCGGTATCAATCCATATTCGAGGACCGGGAGCTTTGGACTTTAACGAGCGTGGCCAAGCTATGGAAAGGATCAGCGTTGTGAGTTGGTCGGTTGTGACTTCCTGTGGATTGATCTCATGACAGATCACTGTTGCATCAAGCGCTTCATCATAGGCCATGATCAAAACACTTGGCTTCCTGAAGCCCCAATCTATAGCGATTCGTCCGGTCATGTTTTCCTTATATTCCCACTTGTCAATGACGTGGCTT
>Ga0208428_1000125_pt1 | contig 36894 bp, 49 predicted proteins | sample DEB08_DNA_11_FD_184535 | JGI IMG/M metagenome (GOLD analysis project Ga0208428, IMG submission 184535) | Aqueous microbial communities from the Delaware River and Bay under freshwater to marine salinity gradient to study organic matter... | ecosystem: Environmental > Aquatic > Marine > Coastal ... | reverse complement strand
CAATTGGAGACCGCATGCAGATTGTCTTACACACCACGGACCAAGAGTTCCACGATGCCCACCTGTTCGCAGACAAGGGCAGAGGTAAAAACGTCCAGCTCAGGCGAGACCAATTGGTCCACCTGCTGATGGATCACTCGAACATGATTGCCAAACTGAACCAGCTGGGTGTCTATCCAGTCAACGTCAAGGAGGACTAAATGCCACGTTGCGCAATATGTGACACAGAGTTGTCGCCGTACCAATCCGCAGAGGACGACCTGTGCGGCACCTGTCACCAAGAGGTGGACCGGGTGTTCTACGACCCGGATATCCTAGATAACCTGCCGGGGGAGAGCTATTGAACATACTGGCCAGCTTGCTTGCAATGATCCTTGGACGTGCTATACTAATAGAGCAGAACATCAAACGGAGACCAGATGACCAAAGACAATAAGTTTAGCACGAAAAAGACAGATAATAATCAAAATTCAGAGATCGGAATCGTTTTTCATGGATAAGCCTAATTGTTTCACCATTGCTTCCCTATTGCCTGTGTCTGGCAAACGTCGCCGGATGCCGTACTGGGACGCCAAGGAAGTCATGGACAACGACTGGAAAACCGACAACCTGACCCCCATGGGATACTACGACGAAATCATAGAGGAAGAGGAATGAATATATTCTACCTAGACAGAGACCCCCAGCGTTGCGCTGCCATGCACTGTGACAAGCACGTGGTCAAGATGATCTTGGAGTACGCACAGCTGCTCAGCACTGCTCACCATGAGATCGACGGTGTCCCTAGTATCAATTGCTACAAGGCCACCCATAAGAACCACCCCAGTGCTGTCTGGGCTAGGGAGAACCGCAGTAATTACCAGTGGTTATGGCAGCTTCTTAGCAACCTGCTTCAGGAGTACACGTTCAGGTACGGCAAGACGCACAAGACCGAGAGCAGTGGGATATTCTGGGCATTGAAAAATTTACCGCATGGATTGAAGGGCGGTAAGTTCACTGATCCGCCTCAGTGTATGCCCGACTATTGCAAAGACGACGATGCCGTGGTAGCATATAGAACCTACTACATCAAGGAGAAGTCATATATGGCCAAATGGAAGTTTAGTGAACCGCCCGAGTTGGACTTTGTAAGATATCTCGAACAGGCACGATTGGGAATCTTAAAAGAAAGGGAAGCAGCATGAAGACGTACAAATGGAGCTACGACGAAGAGATCACCGCCGAGGAGTTTCTCAAGCGACTGGTGCCGATGGTAAACGGCCCTGTGCAGATGATGTGGGAGTGCGACGGCGATATGTTTATGTCTGACTACTCAAAGCTGTGCGATGCAGCTGCGCGTCTCAGACATTTCAAAGACCAGATGGAGGGTACTGATGAAGCGTGACGATGTACTAGCCAAGGCAGGCGAACTGATCAACGGCGACAGGAAGGAGGACTACGGCGACGCATATCTGAACCATATGCGCATCGCCGAGTTCTGGAACAATTACCTAGACCATGAGATCAAACTGACGCCCACAGATGTGGCAATGATGATGCTGCTGGTCAAGGTGGCCCGGTGCATCCATGCCTTCAAGGACGACAGTTTCATAGACATGTGCGGCTATGCAGCGTTAGCAGGGGAGATGTCACGTGCAGATATTAAACGCCCTGACTGGGGCTGAGGTCATTGCCTTGTCTGTCGCAGGTACTGTGCTGGTAGCCGTCTGCTACTCAATCTGGAGAGGTTAATGGAAGACTACATACAAGACGCATACTTCGACGCACTGATCAGGGAGGGACTGGACTCTAACGTGATAGACTGGGTGGTCCAGATGGCCGAGATCAACCAGCGAACGCCCACCTACTTTGTCATGATGGCGCTTGAAGAGTTCAAGATGTACCTAGACCAGTCACCAGAGTACGAGATAGAGTTAGAAGAGGAGAGCGTACATTGATCTTAGAAGAACACGAAGGTTCCAAGGCGGTCAAGACGCACCAGCCTTGTCCAGACTGCGGAAGCAGCGATGCCCTGACCATGTACGACGATGGGCATACCTACTGCTTCAGCTGTGAGCAGGTCACCAGAGATCAGGAGGTAGACAACGTGGTAGAATACGTTCCAAAGGACACTGGACCTGACAAACCATGGGCAGATCGCAAGATCAGCCAAGCAGTTACAGACTACTACAACGTAACTGCAAACGACATGGCCGTGGTCTTCCCCTACCATGACCAAGACGGTCTGGCGGTAGCCAAGAAGATCAGGCACAAGGGTAAACAATTCAGCACAGATGGAGACTTCAAAAATTGCACGCTATTTGGGACGCACACACTGAACAAGACAGTTGGCCAGAAGTCCAAGACTATTATCGTAACAGAGGGCGAGGCAGACGCACTGGCAGCGTTCCAGATGGCCAACGGGATACCTAACAACGCCCAGACCATAACCAGACGGGGTCAGCCCATTGTCAACGCCCTGAGCATCAAGAGCGGCCAAGCCAGCGCAGCTAGGGACTTTAAGAACAACCTAGAGCTACTGGAGACGTTCAACCGGGTGTTCATCTGCTTTGACAACGAGCCTAGGGCGCAGGAGTCAGCGGAGCAGTGCGCCAAACTGCTCAGGCCGGGTAAGGCGTTTATTGTCAGCCTAGACCTGAAGGACGCCTGCGAGTACAGCGGACAGGACAAGGAAGACCTGTTCTTGGCCAGCCTGAAAAACGCCAGCTGCTACACCCCGGCAGGGATCAAGAACGCAGCTACCGATTTCGACGGGCTGTGGTCTGAGCAGAACTTGGCCAGCGTTGACTTCCCTTGGCCACAGCTACAGTCCAAGACGCTGGGAACCCGGAGCAGGGAGATCGTCACATGGGCAGCTGGTACAGGCGTGGGCAAGAGCAGTATCCTGCGCGAGCTACAGCACTACCTGCTGAAGAACACCGATGAAAACATCGGGATCATTGCCTTGGAAGAGTCGGTGGACCGCACACGGCGTGGTATCTTGGCGGTAGAAGCAAGTGATAGACTGCATCTGAACGAAGTATTCAGTAAGTATTCTAAAGAACAGATCAGAGAATACTTTGACTGTACTCTGGGTACTGGCAGGGTGTTCATCTACGACCATTTTGGTAGCCTAGAGATGGACGACCTGCTAGACCGGGTGCGGTACATGGTGCAAGGCCTAGACTGCTCTACCATCTTCATAGACCACCTGAGCATCTTGGTCAGTGGTCTGGAGATCACGGACGAGCGCAAGGCCATAGACCGTACCATGACACTGCTCAGACAGGTCACAGAGGAGACAGGATGTTCGATCCATTTGGTTACACACCTGCGCAGGTTAGGCAGCGACAGGTCTCACGAAGAAGGCGTGGAGGTCAACCTTGGTCACCTGCGTGGTAGCCATGGCATCGCCCAGATCAGTGACACGGTGATCAGCCTAGAGCGTAACACCCAGAGCGACGATGTGGTAGAATGCAACACCACGACGCTGCGGGTTCTGAAGTGCAGGTACACCGGAGACGTGGGAGCATGTGACCGCTTGTTCTATGACAAGACATCTGGTAGACTAAATGTAACGCACCAACAGGATGAGTTTTGATGGCCAAGAGAGCAGAGAACAACTACACCCCAAGGACCAAGGTCAAACGTCGTCGCAAGCCTAGGCCGTTCAACCATAAGAAAAAGATAGGCAAGCGTTCGCCATTCTATGGCATGAAGAAAAAGCAGCGAGGACAAGGATGATACAGGTAGGATTGATAGACAAGATGGGCAGCGACCTGAGCGTGGTCAATGCTGCTCGCGTGAGCTTCAGCAAGGTACACCTACAGATGGAGCCGGGAGACGAACGGCTGATCAAGTACTTGGCAGACCATCAGCACTGGTCCCCCTTTGCCCACACCAGTTTGCAGTTCCATATCAAAGCGCCTGTGTTCGTTGCCAGACAGCTGGCCAAGCACCAAGTTGGTCTGGTCTGGAACGAGGTCAGCCGCAGGTATGTCAGTGAGCAGCCCAGCTGTTACAGCCCGGACAAATGGCGCAAGGCAGCTGACGACAAGAAGCAGGGATCAACGGATCAAGCCGTGCAAAGCCCTAAGCTGGTCAGCAAGATGTACGACGAAGCCGTGCGCACCGCTGTGACCACGTATGACAACATGATAGAGCTTGGCGTCTGTCCTGAGCAGGCACGTGCCGTGCTGCCGCAGTCCATGTATACCGAGTGGTACTGGACTGGTAGCCTGTACGCCTTCAGCCGGGTCTGCAAGCTCAGGCTGGCACCAGACGCCCAGCAAGAGACCAGAGAGGTAGCATTGAAGATATCAGAAACGTGTGCCACAGAGTTTCCTGTCAGCTGGAAGTACCTGTGAGAGCCTGCTACCTAGACATAGAGACCGACAGCCTTGATGCCAGTGTGATACACTGCGTGGTCACCTTTGACTCGGATGTTGGCATCAGGGTCTGGACACAGGCCGACGGTCTACAGGACTATCTTGATAAGTTCCAAGAGGTGGTTGCGCACAACGGGCTGAGCTTTGACTTCCCTGTGCTGGCCAAGCTATGGGGTGTCCGGCTGAAGTTCGACCAGATGGTGGACACACTGGTCCTGTCCATGATGGAGAACCCGTCACGGGAGGGAGGGCACAGCCTTGACGCATGGGGCAAACGCCTAGGCAAACACAAGGCCGAGTTCAGTGGGGACTTTAGCAGGTACACGGATGAGATGCGAGACTACTGCATCCAAGACGTGAAGGTATGTATGCACCTGCATTGGACACTATGGGCAGAGATGGAGGACGAGTTCAGCGAACAGTCGATCAGGGACGAGCACAGGATGCGCATCGTTGCTGACCGGGTGAGCGGCAATGGTTTTGGTCTGAACAAGCACAAGGCCGTTGAGCTTTATAACAGGCTGGCGCTTGAACAGGACCGGATCGCAGCCGAGTGCGTCAGCATGTTCCCACCGATTGTACAGGAGAGATACTCGGAGAAGACGGGCAAGCGTCTGAAGGACAAGGTCACGGAGTTCAACCCGGCAAGCAGACAGCAGATCGCAGAGCGCCTGATCGAGCTAGGTTGGAAACCCACGGAGCTAACGCCCAGCGGCAGGGCAAAGGTAGACGAGAAGACACTATCCAAGTGCAGTCTGCCCGTGGCACAGAAGCTGGCCAGATACTTTCTGCTACAGAAGCGGTCTGCACTGGTCAAGGCATGGATCGAAGCCTGCTCAGCGGAGTCTAGGGTGCATTGCAGGTATCGCACACTAGGGGCTATCACTAACCGTATGAGTTGCGTCAGTCCCAACCTGCAACAGGTTCCAGCTGTGCGCGTGGAGTATGGCAAAGATTGTAGAGAGTTGTTCGAAGCCCCGCAGGGCAGGAAGCTGCTAGACACAGACGCAGCTGGCCTAGAGCTACGGGTGCTGGCACACTATATGGATGATGAGAGGTTCACACGTGAAATACTTGAGGGCGATGTACATACTGCTAACCAACAGATGGCTGGTCTGGAGACTAGAGACCAAGCTAAGACGTTCATCTATGCGCTTCTCTATGGAGCAGGAGACGCAAAGATCGGAGCGGTGGTCAACGGCTCTGCCAAAGATGGTGCTCAACTTAGGGCGCGATTTATGGCAAACATGCCAGCATATAAGAGGCTGAGCGAAGCGGTCATACACAAGGGAGAATCAGTCGGCAAGCTGAAAGGACTAGACGGCAGAGTTCTCAGGGTCAGATCAGGACACGCCAGCCTGAACACCCTGATCCAAGGCTCTAGCGCCGTCCTGATGAAGAAGTGGTTTATGTACGTTGATTATCACCTGAGAAGGAGACAAGCAGATGCCAAGATCGTAGCCATGGTGCATGACGAATTAGTTATAGAAAGTGATGCTAAAGATGTTGACCTTGCCAGAGATTGTGTTATACTATCTATACGTCAGGTCAACAAGGCGTACAAACTACGTTGCCAGCTAGACTGCGACGTACAAATCGGAAACAACTGGAGCGAGATACATTAATGCCTGCTAATGCACAACACTACCTCGAAGGAATCATGTACTTCCCCTATCTGTTCGACGTGAAAGACAAGTTCGACCGCTACTCGGTTGCCTTGGCCTTGGAGGGAGACCAGCTTGCCCAAGCCCGTAAGCTAGGCTTGAACGTCAAGCAGGAGGAGGGCAAGATGGATGGCCTGCCCTATGTCCAGCTGAAGAGCAACTATGAGCCTAAGCTGTTCGATGCTGACGGCAAGGACTACACAGGCCCACGGATGTTGTCTAACGGATCAAAAGCAGCTGTGCGCGTGAGCCAGAAGCCGTACAACAATAAGTACGGCACGGGCGTTACCACGTTCCTGAACGCTGTGAAGATCACTGATCCCATTGAGTACGTGGGAGACAACAGCGATCAGTCTTTCGGTAAAGATACCAAGAAGGATGATCTGAACGACGATGTCCCGTTCTAAGTACGGACATTGGGACATAGATGCGGTAGGCGAGTTCAATCCGGGAGACCATTTTGGATTTGTCTACCGCATCACCCACAAGGAGTCAGGCAAAAGCTACATAGGATGCAAGCACCTATACAGAACCAGTCGGGGAAAGCGTACAACGGAGAGCAACTGGAGGTACTATAGCTCAAGTTCCAAGGAGTTGGCACCATTGATAGCCAAACTTGGAAAGAAGCAGTTCACCTTTGCAATTTTGTTGTTATGTAGAAACAAGCGTGACCTGTACTACAACGAGATGAAGATGCAGGTCGATCTGAATGTTCTTGAAGACGATAACTTCTATAACAAGAACATCGGTGGCAAGCGTTTCTTCAGACCAGTCAAGAGTTATGGCGAAGAGTTCAGGGACAAGCTGCGGGGCATCAACAACCCAAAGTACCTAGGACCGTTTACCATCACTTATGACAACGGTGTTCAACACAGGGTCACGGACATGTCCATGAGAGAGTTCGCTGAGTGTCATGGGTACAATCAATCTGAACTCAGTAAGGTTAAGAACGGAAAAGCAAAGCGTCACAAAAACATTGTAAAGGTGAAATATGACGAAGACAATTGACACACTGGTAGATGACATCTATCAGCTGGTAGACCAAGGAACCAAGAATCCAGACCAAGAGGCGTTGTTCGCCCTAGGCAGCACGGTGATGGACGCAGTGCGGAGACAACTGTGGATGGGGACGGCAGAGTCCAAGCCAAGGCTGCGGATGTCTAACATTGGCAAGCCGTGTTCTCGCTCTCTGTGGTACGACATCAACGGCGACGATCAAGCAGAAGACTTCAGCCCACAGACCCGGTTGAAGTTCATGATCGGTGACATCGTTGAGGCACTGTTGATCTACCTTGCTAAAGAAGCTGGTCATCATGTCTCGAACCAGCAAGCAGAGATCGAGGTCGATGGGATCAAGGGGCATATCGACTGCTTCATAGACGACGAGTTGGTCGATATCAAGTCCGCCTCGTCGTACAGCATGAAGAAGTTCAAGAACGGTACACTGCCCGATGACGATGCCTTTGGGTATATCAGCCAGATCAGCGGCTATGGTAACGCACTAGGCAAGACCCGTGGTACGTTCTTGGCCTTTGACAAGTCCAGCGGAGAGCTTGCCACGTATACGCACTCCCAGCTGGAGAACACGGAGATGAAGATCGCAGAGATCAAGAAGGCCGTATCGCAGCCAGAACCGCCTGAGCGGGCTTTTGAGCCGGTACATGACCGACCTAGCGGAGGCAAGAAGCTGGGCGTCAATTGTTCATATTGTTCTCACAAGCACACGTGCTGGGAGAAGTTTGAGACCAAGTTCAGGTCTGGACGCCCGGTGTTCCTTGTGGAGCCGGGGGAGAATGCCAGTGGCCATACTTTCTGAAGAACAGCTGAGAGACATAGCGGATGCGTACAGCTGTGAGCAGATCATTGACTTGCTTGACATTGACTCGCTCACACTGTTAGACTTCTTCCGTGAGTACGTAGAAGACAACCTAGATAAATTCAACTTGAGGCCGGTGGACTGCAATGACTTTTAAGAGCAATGAAAATCCGATGTTCCGTAGCAAGTTCAGCGAGGACATCTTCAAACAGAAGTACGCACACCAAAGCTGCTACACGTGGTCCGACTTGGCCAAGACGCTGGCAGAGGATGTCTGCAAGGGGGTGCTGAAAGACGACGAGGTGGAAGCACTGACAGAGATCATCCGGGACTTGAAGTTTATCCCCGGTGGTCGCTACCTGTACTATGCTGGGAGACCAAACAAGTTCTTTAACAACTGCTACCTGCTCCGGGCAGAGGAGGACAGTCGGGAGGACTGGGCAAACCTTAGCTGGAAGTCCGAGTCCTGTCTGATGACGGGCGGTGGTATCGGTATTGACTACTCGGTGTATCGTCCGGAGGGTTCTGGTCTGAGCAAGACGGGTGGGCTGGCCAGTGGTCCTATCCCCAAGATGCAGATGATCAACGAGATCGGACGCAGGGTCATGCAGGGAGGGAGCCGCAGGTCTGCCATCTATGCCAGCCTGAACTGGAAGCACAGGGACGTGGAGACGTTCTTGGCCAGCAAGAACTGGTACGACATGCCGGTAGGATCAACTGGGTTCAGTGTTGGTCAAGTCAAGGAGCAGGACTTTAACTTCCATGCACCGCTGGACATGACTAACATCAGTGTCAACTATGACACAGAGTGGCTGTTGAACTACTGGAAGACCGGAGAAGTTGGGGATGTCTTTAGGACTAATGTACGTCAAGCTCTTAGAACAGCTGAGCCGGGATTCAGTTTCAACTTCTTCGACAAGGAGAACGAGACCCTACGTAACGCCTGCACAGAGGTCACAAGTGCTGACGACAGTGACGTGTGCAATCTTGGTAGTATCAACCTTGGTCGCGTTGACGATCTGAAAGAGTTCAGTCAGATCGTAGAGTTGGCAACCAAGTTCCTGATCTGCGGCACGTTGAAAGCCAAGCTGCCCTATGAGGCTGTCTATAAGACGCGCGAAAAGAACCGCAGGCTGGGCCTTGGCCTGATGGGTATGCACGAATGGCTGATCAAAAAGGGAAGTAAGTATGAAGTTACCGACGAGCTTCATAAGTGGCTGGCTGTCTATCAAGGCATCAGCGACGACACTAGCCGTACAATGGCTGACCTGCTTTCAATTAGTCGTCCTGTTGCTAATCGGGCTATTGCCCCTACTGGCAGCATTGGCATTCTTGCTGGCACTAGCACTGGTGTGGAGCCTATCTTTGCCGTGGCGTACAAGCGCAGATATTTGAAGGGCGGAAACAAGTGGCACTACCAGTACGTTGTAGACAGCGCAGCGCAAGAGATCATTGACCTGTACGGTGTCAAGCCTGACAACATCGAGTCCGCACTGGACTTGGCCGAGGACTACCGGCGCAGGTTGAAGTTTCAAGCAGATGTCCAAGACTACGTAGATATGTCTATCAGTAGCACGATCAATCTGCCCCAGTGGGGGAGCAAGCTGAACAATGAAGATACGGTCGATGATTTTGCCGATGCTCTTGCCAGCTATGCTCACAGGCTGCGTGGTTTCACCGTGTATCCGGACGGATGCAGAGGGGGACAGCCTCTTAGCAGTGTGCCTTACACTGAAGCTGCCGATAAACTTGGAGAAGAGTTTGAAGAGTCAATTGAAACCCACGACATCTGTGACATCACCGGACATGGAGGAAGTTGCGGTGTGTAAGAAGCAGTGCAAGCTGGATCAGACAAAGACCTACTGCACAGGCTGTGGGCGTACACTAGACCAGATCAGGGAAGCTGGTAAGAATGTACGGTGACATCTACTACTCTGGTGGCTCAGTGCCTGACATGCCGGAGGAGTTCTGCAAAGCTGTTATGCAGCTGAGCCAGAACTTCGAAGAGCAGGAGGCACAGGTGCTAGACGGTCAGACAAAGACACAGATCAGAAACAATTCCATCTATGCCTTGGAAGACGAGAAGTTCAGGTCGATTGTCTTTGATTGGGTTCAGACGGCCAACTTTGAGATGGGTTGGCTGTTTGACCTGACCGAGCTAGAGAACCTACAGCTGAGCAAGTACACTATGCAGGAGAGGTACGGGTGGCACCACGATGTGCAGCCGGGGAACAAATGCCGCAAGCTGACGTTCAACGTTGTGCTCAATGAAGACTACGAAGGGGGAGACTTTCAGTTCAGCTGGGGGTCTCCCAGTGCTCCGTACAGGAAGCGCGTGATCCCTGAGCCTGCCTTGAGAAGAGCAGGCAAGATCGTGATCTTCCCGTCTTACTACTACCACAGGGTACAGCCTGTTATCAAAGGTGTGCGATATAGCCTGACCGGCTGGGCATGGGGTCCACCATTTAGGTAGACAAACCTATGGTTTTGTGGTATACTTTTTTTGAGGTGCCAATCCTGGGCCTCTAATTCTTGCCAATTGGGAGAAACAAATGACTATTATGTTCCCGTCCATATCGGACTCTGCTCTTGGATTTGAGCGCCTGTTTGACAATATGCACAAGGTTGCAGAAGTAATGTCAGGCAACCAGAACTTCCCACCGCACAGCGTTGTAAAGCTGGGGGAAGACAGCTATGAGATCACCATGGCCGTTGCCGGATTTAAGAAGGAGGACATTTCCGTTCACGTAAAGGAAGACATTCTGTCTGTTACGTCCAACGGTGTCAAACATGAAGACAAGGATGCCGAGATTATATATGGAGGCATTGCGTTCCGCCCGTTCAAGAAGCTGTTTCTATTGGGCGAGCATGTAAATGTACAGGATGCTGGTCTGAACGACGGTATCCTGCGCATCAAACTGGTACGGGAAGTACCGGAAGAAAAGAAGGCTAGGCAGATAGAACTTAGCTGACTATCGGGTGGTGCCGTAATACACCCGTGGGGGGCCAACGGTTAGCCCCTCCTTGCTATCTCATCTTTAAGAGCATTTATAGCTAGCCCAAGAAGCCCGCCTCTGGGAAGGTCTGGCAAGTTTTGCATAATTTGCGGCATCGCTGCAAAGATAGGCCCAAGAAGGGTGCTCTGAACCGGAGTATTTTGTGGAAGCTGTTGCGTAGCGTAGTCTGGCAAGGACGATCCTATGCCACGGGCAGCACTCAGCAGCGGTTGCTGAACGATTTGCGGAGCCTGCTGCATGGGCATCTGAGACAGCAGACCATATCCATATGGGTTATATCCAAACATTTTTATCTCGCATTCTTTACCATTGAAGCACCAAAGTACAGCCCGATGATCGCGCTGAGCAAATGTGTATCCAGCGGTGTCAGGACCAAGCCTTTCAGGCTCTGCCACTTGATCTCTTCTGATCCCTCAAAAATACCAAACAGCGCACCGGGATTAAACTCAGTGTAGCCAACGTTGACAGGTATCTCAGGCCAGAACACTGCCACCACCTTTGGCCAGACAATCACAGCAAACACAGCCATCAGGGCAATGATCCTGCGGGTAACTTGGAAGCCTTTGTTCTCGTACCTGCGGGCCAAGTCCGTGGCCTGTGACTGCGCAGCAAGACCATCTATGGCCCTGTTGAATGCGTCCTGCTTGGCCTTCTGGTTCTGGCTCCACAGTGTCATTACCCCGGACAGCAGCCCAGAGCCTAGCATGGTGATCAGTTCAAAGGGTATACCCATCAGTCTGCCTTTCTTACGTCTGATACAGGCGGATGTTTGCCATTGTGCATGGAATAAAGTCGGTCATAAGATTTTTCAAGTTGCTTGACTGTGGTCAAAAGTTCTGCTAATTGCATGTGATCTCTGCGCAGGTTCTCAGGGCTGGCCATCTTTGCCAATACACTGATTCTCTGTTCCTGTGTCTCCGTGGCTGTGACCAACTTGTCACCACGTGAGTCCATCTGGCGCAGACGCTTCTCCATGTCGGCCATCTTTTCAATGATGTCCTTGATCTGCATCTTGGCCACCGCACTGGCTCCTGCCACGCTGAACAGGATACCGGCAATGGTGACCACCAGCCGTATGTCGATACCGCCTTCCATTTTAATCTACCGCAAAACTAAATGTTCTCGTCTTCCATCCCGGATTTTTTTTCTTTAGTTCTTTTGAATAACTGTCCCACCTAGCTTGTGCAAGTTTAGAATTAGACAAATTTTTAATTGCCTCTGCTGTCTTAGGACCGTACCTGCCGTCCTTCTCTACTCCAGCGGCTCTTTGTAAAACTTTCATTCCGCCAGTGTACCCAAAATTAGTCATAATGTCGAAAATCTGAGGCCGGAGGTTTTCGGGATACCTGTCTAACTTAAATTCTTTTTGGGCCTTACTCCTGTAAAACTCCTGAGCTTGGTCTAGGTTTAAGCCTTTGATTGTATCTTCCGTTATGTCTTTGGCAGGCATTCCTGTATGTTCTGCCCATGCTTTTGGAGTTATTCCGTATTTAGTTCCGACAAGACGGCCATTTATAAAATTACCCCTATCATCTTTTCTATTTTGAAATCCTCCCTCTTCCTGTAGAGTCCTGTTTATAATTGACTGCAACGGGTCGGGAGAAGATGACGCAGCTTGGGCAGGAGACGCTCCAAGAAGACCGGCAGGATTAGCGGGCATAGGCTCACCGTAGTTCTCTCGGCGCATCTGCTCAAGCATTTTGAAAATCTCTTGCATCTTAGAACCTGCTTGTATACCGGAAGCCTGCGGTGATGTTGTCGAGCAAGCCTTTAACGCTAGCGGTTCGCTCAGGCACAGGAGCATTAACAGAAGCACTGAAACCATCTTGCGCATAGTTGACACCCATTGTACCACCTTGTGGGCCATAGTTCAGTGTGCCGGTAAAGTCACCCATTGGCACCTGTGCGTCAATGTTGTAACCAAGTAGCCCACCTTGGCCCATGGTTGCCTGCGCTTGGCCTTGCAGATAGGGACTGATAGCGGACAGGTCTACGCTAGGTGTTACAGTGGTGGCCATTGGGTCTAGGTAGTTGGGCTGTGCGGACAGAGACATGCCCTCTGGCAGCTGATCGCGCATCAATCGTATGTCAGGACCAAACCTGTCGTCTATGTCCCTGCCTGTCTGTCGGATTTCCTCTATGTTCTCCGGACCAAGAGCGGCAGCAGCGCCCATGGCAGCAAGACCAGCAGCGCCTTTCATGGCCTGCTCTTTGGCGTAGTCTACTACAGGCGCAGCGCCTTGTTTCTGGGCAGCTTGGTTAAACTCCTTGAAAAAATCTACCATCAGGCCGCACTCCTTGCTATCTGAGCACCCTCTTCAAGACCGGAGGTGCCTACACCTTGTATCTGCTGCGGCTGTAACATGCTGGCAATCTGCTGTATTGCAGCTATACCAGTGTCGGCAGACAGAGCCGACTGTTGCTGCTGCTGTTCAGCCTGTCTCTCTGCCTCAGCCTCTGCCCCAGTCCGCTGTCTGACAGGAACTACCGGCGTGTTTTCGTTTGGTAGCCTTTCGTCAGCCTCGTTCATGTACGCTGCTACCGACGCTGCGAACAGACCATCTCTCCCTGCCAGTATCTTGGCTGCGCCTGCGTTTGCAGCTTTCAAGGCAACTTGAGCATTCTTGTTCAGTTTTGAGTTTTTGGCCACCTGCTCTATGCTCTCTCCACCATTGATCGCAGCATTAACAGCCTTCCAAGAGCGACCACCGGGGGCATACGACTTGAGCATCCCCATGAACACAACTGGTTTCAATGCTGCTCCAGCTGAGAAGTTTATCAGACCACGTATGCCCATCAGAGGCTGTCCCGCTGCACTGATAGCACCAGCCGTGGGATCAAGGTTGAAGCCACCCTGTATCACATTGGCCATCTGCATAAGCGGCTTGTACAGGTCTTTGGTCCCCTCCTTGCCGCTGCCCAGAAGCTCTTTCAGCGCAGCCGGAGATACGTTATTGGCAGCAACGATATCGTCGGCCCATGCTTTAAGAGCTTGGTTTCTCGTCTGGGGGTTCTGTCCCGCTATCTTCTTAACGCGATCAAAAATCTCAGAGTAGAGCATCAGGTTATAAAAGTCGGTGCCTCTTGGCTCAATGGCCTTGATAGCCCGGTACTGCTCAACAGCTGTATCCAGATCAGCGTCTCTCAGGTTGCGACCAAGTTTGGCAATGTTGTCTACAAACTGACCAGCCTCTTCGTAGCTCAGCTGCATCTTGAGCTTTTCCGCTGCGCGTACATTGCCCTTAGACAGGCTTTCTAGAGCTTTCCTGTACTCTGTAAACGCTTGGTTGTTAAACAGCCTGTTAAATGCCTTCTTAGCTCTGGGAGTTGTCTCTCTGTTTTTCAGATCGTCAATCTGTTTGAGGGCTTCTCTGGCATTCTGACGCAGCGTAGGGATATCGTCTGTGTCTAGGCTTGCCCTAGTGAGATTAAACCTGTCTCTATGATACCGCATGTACTGGGTGGCAACTTCCCCCAAGACCTCGTCTGCGCTCATAACGTTGGCAGCTTTGCCACCAGCCTTTTCAATGCCAGTCAGCATGTCGTCTAGGGTTTCTACAAGCTCAGCAAACACCTGCGTCTTACGTCCGGTAACAAGGTCTTTGACATACTCTGGAACTGTCTGGGCGGTACTGTTTTCAAATTTGCCCAGACCCTTGGCAAACGGTGCGATTGCCTTTTTATAGTCAGCGTTGACTTGGCGGAAAGTGGCAGAGAAGTCAGGGCTTACAATCTCGTCCATGGTGTCCAAGATTTCTTTGGAAGCTATGACGCCCTCTCTTATACCGTTACGATCCAGCCTGCCTTTGTAGATGTTCTGTCGGATAGCTCGATCAAGCTCGTATAGGTCTCTGGCAGTCACAGACGCGATCTCTTCTTTGGCTTCCTTAGAGGACCTATTAGTATAGGCCGCTAGATCGGCTGCAAAACCTTTCCCCAGACCAATCTCTGTTATCAGGTCGTCCAGTTCACTAATAGCTTCGTCTGCCTTTTTCGCAACGGCAAATCCGTCCTCGATGTCTATAACTTTCTGAAGACGATCTCCTAAACCATTAGAGGTCTTATTGAGAATAGCTATTACGTCCTCAGCACCCCTAGAATACTCCCCGGACAATTTGTTAATCAAGTCTGCAACAAGATCGCCGTCTACCGTTGTCTTGTACAGATTGTCAAGGTCTAGATCAGGGCTTGCATATAGCTCAGGAGACTCGTCAAAGTTCTTCATCATGTAGCGCAACTGGTTGTTGGCCTGAAGTTCTATCAAGTCTCCTATTTCCGCCCTGTCTCTCTGCACAGATGTTTTGGACATCTGCTTATAGGCAGTGTCAATCTCCTTCTGTATGTTTTTAGCAGTTTGTAGCTCTGCTTGGGTCAAGGTTTCTCTAAGCTGTTTTGCAATTTCCGCAGGGTTTCTGCCAGCGGCCTGTCCCTGCCTGAAGAAACTGTCGATCTTGTCCAGAAACTCCAGACCCTTTGCCGGAAGACTATCGGCCAAGTTCTTTGCGCCAGCGCCTTCAGAGACAATAGCAAACTTGGCAAACAGGTTACCAGAGTCGCCAAGCTGGTGTTTCAATGTGATCAATGGGACAATGTCTTGTATTTCATTTTCAGGAACGCCCTGCGCTCTGAGGAAGTCAACAGCTTCCTGCCTTGCCTGTTTTGCAGACTCAGCGGTAACCGCTATACCTTGGTTCGTAGTTACGTTGTCTATGTTCTCTTTTGCTACGTTTTTGATCTTGCCTGCCACTGGAGCAATAGCCGTGAACGGCAGACCAAGACCCAGAGACGCTGCTGCAACCACTGCGCCTTGTGTTCCAGCATCGGAGAGTATTTCACCAAGGTCTTCGTATTGATTACCACGGTATGTCTGAACGGCTTCCAGACCAAGATTAGCAGTTACATCTCCTGCTCCCGCTGCTACTGATCTAGCCACCAATTGTCTTGCGGTAAAGGACGACAGGAAGCCTCCCACGGCGGCCGCACCGGCTGCACCCGTTCCCGGCACTGGTACTAACAATTCAGCGGCCAAAGCGCCAACACCAGTGGCAATCTCTGGCACAAGGTCTACAAGATCGTAGACATTGTTGCTTATACCGTCTATCAAAACTTTTCGGTTGTCTTTAGGCTCCATACCGAGACGACGAAGACCGATAGGATTGGCATAAAACTCACCAAAATCGCTTAGACCCCATCCGTCTTTGCCCAGACGGGCGTCCAGAACAGCCTTGGCCTCTTTTGGATTATCTTTGGCCAATGCAAGATCAAAGCGAAGACCAGCATTGTCCACGCTTGAAGAGATGTCAAACTCTTTTTCAAGATCGTAGAAAGTACCAGCACCCAGCGCAACTCCCGGAAGAGCTTTGGCAATCAGGTTGTCAGCTTCGTCTTGAGAAAGACCGACAGGAAGTTTTACTTCCATGCCGTTATACAAAGTGTATATTTGCTTTTGAGCCACGTTTTTTCCTATTCGTTTATAGTCCTGCCGGGAGTAGACAATTTGATATTATCGTATCCGCTGTATTTTGCCGGATCGCGTCCTGATTCTCGTATGAGCGTTGCATCTTGCGACAGAGTTCTCTGAATTACTGGCCTTAGATTTCTAAGCTGGTTTGCTATTTTTTCGTTGTTGATAAACCAAGAATTTGGCTTTTTAAGATAGTTTTCGATTTCTTCATAATCATATTTAGAAATCTGGCCTTCAGTTTGTTTCAGGCTGCTTATTGTAGACAACAATAACGATCTGGCTGCTTCAGCTTTGGACGCCTGACTACCAGAGCCTAGGCCAACCAAAGAGGCAAGAGCGTCAATACCTGAATCCATTTTACCAGCTATACCACCTGTCTGACCAGATGTCAGAATTGTTAGATATCTGTTTATTGTGTTCAGAGCTTCTGAATTGTTTCTAAACGAAGTCAGTCTTTTGTCTATAGGTCCAGTAAGTTTGGAAGGACCAGACTTTTTAATCTGCTCCGCAAGTATCTTAGCTTGTCGATCTGCTCCCTCAGACTGTCTCTTTGCTGCCTCCTGCTCAGCAGCACTCCTAGCGGCCTGTACATCCAGAGCAGACTCACTGAACGCAGCCAAAGGACCAACGCCGTACTGGCGCTCTGCACGTGCCATGCCCTGTAGGGTAGACAACAGACCTGATTGAGCCATGCGCTCTAGGAAAGAACGCTCACGCGCATTTTGTGCTTGATTATCACCGGCTAAAACATACGGCATAATGTTGGGGGTGCCAGTTGCGTTATCCCGGTCTATTTTTTGTTTCAGTGCGGCTGCTTCTTGCTGCTTCTCCGCCTCCCTGAGACGAGCAGCTTCCTGCATATAAACCTCTGCTCCCGTCTTTCCGTCTGTTCTGTCTATTGGTGCAGCGGCAGTTACAACTTGGCCAAGCCTAGCCAGTTCTGCACGTTCAGCCCTGTCTGCTGCTACGCGCTGTTCTACAGAGGGAACAACCCTGCCTGTAGGAGCAGGTCCGGGCATGGCTTGAACATCCTGCCTTCTTACAGGAGGTAGGCGACCCTCTGATCGTGCCACCACGTCTGCCATTTCTCTGGCCGTGGCACTTCTTTCAAGGTATGGTATTTCTAAGCGACGTCGCTTTGCCTCTTCTGGACCATATAGAATTGGAAGAGCCTCGTTAACAGCCATAGTGCCGCCCAGCTGTAAAAGGTCTAGAAGACCCCCACCAGCCTGCGCAATAGCGCCCAATGCGCCCTGCTGTTCATACGCCTGTTTGAAACGGTTTATAAACGGATCAAGGCCCGTACCCTGACTTAAAAGTCCGCTATTACGCTGTTCAGCCATAATCTATCTCACACCAGAAGTTTAATGGGGTTGCTGCGGATGCTCCTAGACAGCAAGCCGCCGAGCATCTTGGAAATCTGTTCGTTGTACTGCGCTGAACTCATCAGGTAGCTGGGTACTTGGTAAGGGCTTTGAGTTGGTCGGTAGCTCACGCTGCCCGTTGGAACTCTTGGACCGCTTTCTGGACGCTGTGTAAACAATGGACGATTTGACGTAGGTTTACCAGAGCTTACAAAGTCACTTTCACTTAAAATGTCAGTATATTTTTTTAGATCAAAGCCTTCTGATTCTTCCTCAAACATTTGTTCTAGTTTTTTAGCAGATTCGTTTACCGGCTCTCCTGTTTCAGGATCATACTCTGCGTCTAATTTAAGAGCTTCTAAGTTTTCTGGTTCGCCAGTGTCAAGATCATACTTAGCTTTAGAAGGGTCTACAGCGCTTCCAAAATTGCTTCCAAGTAAGGCACCCATTGTTTTTCTCCTTAAGCTAAGAACCTAGCACCTGTGGCGGCAGCACTGACCAGCTGACTGAACGGACTTGCTCCGCCAGCAAATCCTTGACTACCAAAGCCGCTGGACGTTTGCTGCATCTGTGTGCTGCTGCCCAGACCGGCCAGACCACCAAACAGGTTGGCCATGGTGACCAGCTGTGCTCTGCGGGCCTCTTGGTCTTGCTGCGCCAGCCGTGCAGCGTCTGTAGCTCTTGCTGCCTGCCTAGCTTCTACATCCCTGCCAATCGCTTCCTGTAGCGTTGCAGGCGTCATCTGCGCTTGCAGAGCCTGCTGTGCCGCTCCCGGTGCTCTCTGCGCAGCTGCAATCCTGCGGGCTTCAGCCTGCTGTAGCGCAGTGGCCATTTGGCGCTGTGCAAGCTCTTCCCGCTTCTGCTGCTGCATGGTCTCCAGTTCGCCTAGGGCAGTAGAGCCTAGACCAAACTGACCAGCTTGGATCGCCTGCTGTTGGGCAAGCTGCTTGTCTCTCTCAGTCATCTCCCTAGCCTGCTGTGCAATCACACCAAGCTGCTGCTGGTAGATAGGGTCTTGACTTGGGTCGGCCAATCCACGGGCGATGTCGGCTTGGCCAAGCTGCATAAACTGAGGAGCTAAGCCAGCAGCTGTCTGTCCTACCTGTCCATAAATGTCCCTAGCTGCCAGCGTTTGGGCAGCGTCTTCCGGCACCAACGAACCAGTGAACAGTTCAGGTGCCTGTGTAAACGTCTCCCGAACCTCTGGAAGCAGCTGCTCAATAAACGGTTCTACCGGAGCATACGGCTTGATCTCAGACGAGCCACTGCTGGTCTGTTGAAACGGCGTAGATACAACTACGGGCGGTGGTGATCCGAATATTTTACTCATCTTACAGCTTCTTTCTCAGTGTTATCGTCTTAAATTCGTATCCAAGAGGTTCCATTATCTTTTCCCAACCTTTTCGTCCTGTCATCTCAAAGAACTTAAAGCCTAGTTTTTTGTAGTAGTCTGCTATCACAGGTGTGATCACGTTGAAATCAAACTTACCACCCATAGCTTCTGCCCCGATTATGCGCCCCTTTGGCATCTCTCCAAAGCCTATGACAAGAACACCCTTTGTATTATTGTCAGAGTCCGTGGATACCCATAAGTCGCTTTGTTTGTTCAGAACTCTTTTTACAATGTCCTCTGCGTCATACAGATCAGAGCAGTTGCTTTTTACTATTGACTTTTCTATGTGTTCGAAACCTTCTCCAAGTTTCTTCATCAACAGATGGCTGTTGTGATTTACTAGCTTATAGCTTAGTCCATGCTCCAGCGGCGTTGTAAAAGTATATTCCTTCTCCGCTTCCGGGGTCCCAGTTAGTGCCATCAGCATATCGTATATCACCCTGTTGTGGTTTTGTTGGCGCTACGTTCTGAACGTCTAGGTGTCCGTCTCTTACTAGCTCTAGGACCGTTCTGATTTCTTGAAACATCTCGTCCAGAAAACGAGGAAGGTCTTGTGGATCACTTGGCGCAAGCGTTGGATCAAACCGTAGAAACTCTCTGCTCATCGGTCAGACACAACCTCTGATTCTACGGCGTAGCCAGACAACCTGAACTGGCTGGCAGCTTGACTTTCAATCTTGATCGCCATGTACCTGCCACGCACCCTACAGTCTACCTTTGAGTCTGTGCCTATCTCAAACGCCACCGGGTCATTATAAGACACGCCTTGGAACGGTTGTAGCTCAGAGCCAATGCTGATGTTCACCGTGCCAGTACCTTCGATCCTAGGATAGACACGGGTGATCGACTTAACTGCATCAGTGCGGCCAGCCGACAAACCAACTCGCTCTAGTCGCGTTATAAAGTTAGTGCCATCAAACGTGGTGCCACTGTCTGCCAAGTACAGCTTTGTATCATTTGTGCCGCACATGAGCAGCGAGTCAATGGCCGGGTTGTATTCCTGCTGCGCCCATGCTAAGGTACTGTTTTCCCATGTGCTGGTTGATGCTGTCCATGTGTTGGTCAGTGCAGGATTGACCAGACCCTTGGCAATGAAGTTTACATTAGGAAGGTCACGGAAGGTCCAAGTGTTTTCTCTGTAGTTCCAGATCAGGGCAGCATTGGGGAAACCATTAGTAGCTCCCGTCTGTGGGAAGCAAATCCAGACTTCGTTTCTGATCTTGTTGTGTGCCAAGAACGTCTTGTAGTAGTACGTGGAGTCGATCTCGGAGAACAAGAATGTCTTGACCTTGTCGTCAATAACACTCCTGATAGAGTTACCGTTATGTACCATCACGTCGTTGGTAGACATCATCACGTGACTGCCATCGCCAAGGTCTATCACAGCGTTCTTGGCAAACAGACCAGTGTCTTTGAACTTCTCGCGAATGTTAAACGTGAACGAACCACCCACGTAGTTCATGCCGTAGATGCTGTCTTCTTTGTAGATGATCAACTCGTTGCCAAGTTGAAGACCATTGAGCACGTGGCCCTTGGTACCAGTCAGTGAAGTCTCTGCTGACTCACTGGCTGTGCTGGCAGTGTTCCAAGTGTTTGCACCATTAGTAGCTGCACCGGCAGGTATTGCATCGCTCCACCGGATGGTAAACGGTTTTTCAACGCTGCTGTCTGTCAGGTTCAGTGCAACCAAGTGGTTTCTAAATGGCACAATTGTCTTACAACGCAGTGTAGACGGCCAGTCAGGCAAATCAGTAAACAGTGAGCCAGCTTGGGTAAAGCTCTGGGGAACGTCTAGACCGTTGGTGCAGACCAGTACGCCACCTAGTACACCGCCCTGCCAGTTGTTCTCTGTTCCGGCAAGGGTTGTATAAGACCCGCTTGACCGTGTGACAGTGCTGTGCGTAACACCGCTGATCTTATATAGCTCAGTCAGGCCACCATATATCCACAGGTTGGTAGTACCCTGTAGCCAGCTGATAGCCCAATAGGGAGCAGCGGTGGGAGTACCTAGGACAGAAGTGTGTCCAAGTATCTTACCAGCTTTGCCATCTAGAAAGCGAGCGTTCTGAACATCGCTGAAAAACGTAGGGGGCATGTCATACGGTGACAAGTCCTTGTTCAGCGAAAAGCCGCTCTGTGGTGTTGCTGCTACGTTGAAAAGTTCTTTTGCCATTAACCAGCGCCAGTTGCTGTCTGTTCAGTCCATGTGGTGGAGTCAAACTCTTGCAGAGACACAAGGTCACTGTCCTCCATCAGGATGTTACCACCCTCTTCTTGAACCAGACAAAAGTTTTCTATTACCCAGTTGGTAGGCATCTAGGCACCCCTGCGCACAAGCGAGCCGGGATCGCCCTGTACGCTCATGGTCATCACCGTGCCACCGTACCGGGCAGAGTCTTCAGACTTCTTGATATCGTCCATGGCTTTCTGAAAGATGCCACCAAATCGCTGTAGCTGCTCTGTGTCGTTCAGATAAATGGCACCTTCCATGCAAGAACCAAACAGATACAGATCAGGAAACTCTGCCAAGATGTTATTGGTGGTCACACTGTCAGACAGTGGGTTCAGTTTGCCAAAGTAGTTGATGCTTACAGTATATGCAGCATCTGGAGTTGGCGAGAGCTTAAACGTCTTTCCAATGTTAGTATAGGCCCGTGGAAAACCACTGGACGTTGTGCCATACTCTCTGCTGAGCGATTCAGGAGATAGATAAGACAGAGCATAGCTGGAAGACGTGGTGTCATAGGTTATGTTCCGTAGCTCAATCAGATCGTCTGGTAGATCATAGAAGGCTGTACCAGACGTGGTAGTTGTCTGCGCCCTAGTCACGTTTGCACGGATGCGCAGTTCCCTGTTCAAACGGTTCTCAGTAAGCGTGATGAAATCAGGAATGACATCGGTAAGGTCTTCCCTGTTCAGGTAGTTGGCTACGCTGGTCTTCAGCTCTGAGTACGTTGAAAGGCTCATTACAGATGGCTCTCATGTGTGCGAAGGAACCTGTTCTCAGGATCGTTCAGCAGTTGTTTAATCTTGGGCCAGTCATTCTTGTTCATGATATCGACGCCAAGTTCACGCTTCCATTTCTCAATGACAACCAACGGAATGCTGGCAACCTTTCGCATACCGGCAGCGTTTTCTCCGATGCCGTACATGGAGTCGCCGTTCATCTCTTTCTTGTTAAGTTCCAGCAGAGGCTCAACGTCCTGCACATTCTGGAGGATAACCTTGTCTTCATTGTGGTCGTAGCGAAACTTGGTTTTAATAGGGTCGTTCATGATAACCTCTTGTTAGAATGGGGGAGAGCACGTGGCCCTCCCCCTTGTGGCTTACGACAGATCGTAGACCGCACCGAGCGCCTTCTCGTTCTTACAAACGAGAGTGTACTCGGCGATGATCGCACGCTGTTCGCCGTCAGACGTGCTGGCAACTTCGCGCTGGAAGAACGGACGCAGATAAGCCACGCCGTAGTATTCCGGATCGAGAAGCCATACATCGCGAGAACGCTGGAAGCGGTTAGGAACAACCGCCATCTCACCGAAATCGCTGACGTACACGTCCATGCCGCCAATGATGCGCTGGTCAGCAACGTCGTTGAAGTTGCTAACGCCCGACGCTCCACCAACACCAACGAAGCTGGAGAAAGTCTGCTTCTGCGAAGGAGCCATCATCAGATACTTGATGTCAGCGCCTTCGTCGTAAGCGGACAGGATCGACGCTTTCAACAGAGTTTCAGTAAAGGTACGTGCAGTACCGTCAGTACGAGCAGTACCATTACCGCCAGCCCCAGCTGCCGTGCCGCCGCTTCCGACGCTAGCATTGGTCGTGACCCACGAACTCAGCGAGCCGAGTTTACGCACGGTGCTGTCAGCGGCCATAGCAGTTTTGGACTGATTAACACCAACCATCGCACGTTCCATGTCACGCTTCAGTTCCTTGGAACGCTTGGACATCTGATACGCCAGTTCTTCCCGACGACCCGCTTTGCTAACGGCGTCAAGAGTACCGGAGACCAGCGTGGTTTTCAGGCTGATCTGGCAGATGTTGCCAACGCGAGTCGTAGCAGCTGGTTCAGCAGCCGTAAGAGTCGCGCCCTCTTCGTTAAAGTTGTCAGCAGCCGACGCAAGAGCATCCGTCTGCCATTCGTGGTTGACTGCAATCGCGTCCATGCGACCGCCCATTGACATGAACGGCGTATCAGTCGGCGAGATATCGTAGATCACATTCTCCAAGTCTTCGCGAAGACCGGCAGAGGAGAAGGTGACGTAAACACCAGTAGGCTGTGCCATGTGTAGTCCCTCCTTATAGGGTTATGAGATTAAGTCCAGAAAAACATCCGCAGCATCACGTGCACTACCTGTTTTCGCTAGTCTTTCTCGTTTAGCCTGCACAGACTTTTTAGCTTTCTGAGCTTTGGTCTGCGGTGTACCAGACTTAACAACCTTGGGAACTGGTTTGGCCCTTTTAACACCTTTCGACATCTGGTCTTGCATCATGGCTTTGTGTAGAACCATGACGACCCGGTGATCGGTGATGCCATCTATCTCCTGCTCTGAAAAGCCCAGACCTAGCCCATAGTTGCGCAGGTCGTTCTTCAGAGTAGAATTAGGATCGGCGTACTCTGGCAATTGTTTAACAAGAAGTTCAGCTTCGTTCTGAATTTTTTCCTGTAGCACACTGGCCATTTCTGCTTCGTTCTGCTGCTGAACCCGATAACGCTCGTTGTTCAGTTCAGAAATCTTTTCCTTGGCCTCTTGGTACTCTAACCGTTTCTCCATGTATTCCATGGGGTCACTGTCTTTGAGTTCCTGCCAGTTAATGTTTTCATAACGCTGTAGTTCAGCATTCTGATTAGCTGACATGCTTTCAAGCACCTGCGCATACTGATTACGCTCTGCTTGAACGGCCTGTAGATTGGCTTCGTAGGCTTTACGCTGTTCCGCTAAAGACTGCGACTTACGGGTATAGTCCGCTTGCCGCTGGTATCCGTTCCGTAGCTCGTCAAGAGTAACCTCAAATTCTTCACCGTCGATTTTGACAGTGTATGCGGTGTCCGTCTGGGCATCCGGTTCTTCTACCTCGTACTCTACTTCGTCAGATTCGAGAGCTTCCTCCGCTTCTTCCTCATCAAAGGTTTCAGCTTCGGCGACTTCGTACTCCTCTCCCGTATCGTCAGATTCTTCGACTGCTTGTTCTGGATTGGTGGTCTCCTCACTTCCAAACATGACATCGAACATGTTAAGCTTTGGCTGTTCGACTTCCCCTTCGGGATTGGTCTGTGCCTCACTCATTTTGTTTACCTTTCTGTGTTTTCAATTTTGTCGCTATGGATGGTTGCTTCAAGGTCTTCCTGTATGGAACGCAAAGCATTAAGTTTCATCCAACATAGTTCTCTCTCTTGTGTAGTGTCAGCTATGCCCCATTGAGAGATCAAGTCATTGCTGATTCGTTCTAGTGTGTCTTTGAATACAGGGTTGTTCAAAATTGCACTAGCTTGGTTGGCTCTTTCTCTAGAGTCCATCAGTAACGGTTTCCACCTTTTTTATTTTTCTTTGGTTTGGGTTTCTGCTTATAAGGTTCTTTGTAAGGCATGGTGTCTCCTACCATTTTTTGCAAGACCAATATCTTGCGGTTAGTTTACTAGGCGGGCTGGTGTCACATTTGTGCCTAGCCCTGAAACTCTTGCGACGTTTTGGCTGGTCCTTCTTGATAGACATATTCGGATCACCGAACCTGACCAGCCTGACTTTGTCTCCCTGCTTTGCAAGCACGGCAAACTTCTTGGATTTGCCCGGAGTCCTCTTTGGCTTGTTATATCCTGAGAACCGCTCGCCTCTGTAGTTGATTGCCATGTTAGCTCTTTATGATAAAGTTAATTGGCTGAACCTTCAGGGTGTCTGTACCAGTGGCTGCGCTTGCGCTCACCGCTGTTCCTAGCACAAAGCTGCCACCCACACCTACGGGAAAATATGTGCGATAATCCGGTACGTTAAAGTTAGAACCTGATCCGCCAAAGGTGGTGCCTATCACGGCGTACAAATCTGAATACGTTGTGGTAGAATATGAGCTACCGTCGCATAGCAAAAAGTCGTTAAGACCGCTGATGGTCTGGGTGGTAGGAATGGTATTAGAGGCGTACATCAAAACACTGCCGGTCTGGAAGCCCAGCTTGTTCATCTGTGCAGCAGTAGGGTTTACAGCTGTGGTAGACAGATTAGGAAACTGGGTCTGTAGGACAGACTTGATTAGCCTGAGATGATCGTCTCCTTCGGAGATGTTATCGCCAGCTGCCGGGTATGCCGTGTTAAGCTGGCTAATATAGCTGGCGGATTCTACCGTCATCTTTCACTTCCTTTTCCTATTATAGCACGATTACAAAGGTTTGTCAAACTGCCAGGTTTTGTTCACAGGATGACTTTATTAACTCAACGCTTGGCATTTGTGTTATAGTGTTTTCAATAGAGAGCTTATAGAGTTCACACTGTTCTTTTGTTTCAAACGGCCCGGTCATTGACTTTTCACTTACTTGAGAACCACTGGCCATCATCAGGGGTAGCAGAATTACGGACAGATAATAAAACATCAATCAAGCTCAGGCCAGTCGTACAGGATGCCAGACTTGTTCCCATCAACGTCGTAGCTGACGAACAACGCAGCTACCGCATCAGTGTCTGCGGCGGCAGTGATAGCCGTCTCCATCTCAGTGGCCTTGGACCGGATAGCTGCACGCCAAGTTGCAATGTTCGCCGGGATTGCGTCACCAGTGTCAGCGTTGCGGATCACGGCCCAGTCAGTCTGGGCAAGCAGTGCGCCCTGTTGCGCTTTGACTTCTGCAATCAGGTTCGACTTGACGCCCTTGGTAACGACCTGAACGCCGTCTTCCATGATCGGATCGCCGTTCTCATCGACTTCGTTTACGTCGTCCAGCGACTTAGCCGTGCTGTTGACCGTGCCGTCGTCGTTGTAACTCCAGTTGTACAACCGGCTATCCGGCGCAGGTTGCTGCACTATCTCGGTAATACCAAGCTCTGCTTTCCGCTCTGCGCTGTACGTGTGCCAGCTTGCCGGATGCGTCACGCCGGTCTGATCGGTCCACGCCTTGCCCGGTCGGATTGTCTGCCCGTGGCAGCATTTATAGATTGTCGTCATGTGTGCCTCCTATCGGGCAGTTGCTGTTTTGAACGGTGATTCGGCAAATGCCATGTATAGATAATTTGATGATGCTTTATTTACGAAGCCGTCAGTTGCTCGTAGCTTGAAACCATTTGAAAGAAAATCGGCATAAGCACTTGATGCTGTCGTTTCCGCAGCGGAGGTGTCGGGTCTAAGCACCGACTCGACTACATTATATGGATCACGGGCCGAGTCTCTAATGCCCCAAGAATTTGTTCCTAGATTTGTGTATTGTTTCCATAAGACAAAAGCAGGTTTGAAACCTGTATAAATAAATGCACCATTAGTGGAACCATTGCCGGTGTAGCTGCCGAATTTGCTAAAGCCTTCTACTTCTGCAAACGAATACATTACATATGTATAGCCACTACCATTTGTGGTTACATGGTCATGTAATTCAACAACAGAAGAAGTAGGTGCGGTGTTATTCCAGTAAATGTCTAAGGTAAATGGTGCTGAAGTAGAATTCAAATAAATCCCCTTAGTCCAGCCCATGCTGTCGTGACCAACAACCCAGTTTTCACTATTCGAACGGCTTTTAACTATAACCATTTTTGGCGCAACACCTAGACCATGTCCGACTGTAGCACCAACCGTAGCGTTTCCTGTGTATGTAGCAATACTGAAGCCACTTGTCGTATCAGCCGACACCGTTGACGTGATGCTGCCATCAGTGTTGCTGCTGCCGCTGGTGCCACCAGCTTTCCACTGCCACCCAACGTGCGTTTGACCGCTGCCGTTTGTGACAGCCCACGAACCTAAATCAAATCCATCGGAGTTGAATGCGGTAACACCTGATTGTGTACCTTCTGTTCCAGCGGGAGAAACTTTAAGATATTTAGTAGTGCCACGCACTTCGTCAAAAACAACATGCTCTTGTAAGTTATTTCTGCCTTTCGACCAAATCCATCCGGGCTGAAACGTACTATTGCCATCTTGAGTAATAGTCTGCGTCGAACCGTTGCCATTCCAAAGAGAAATTTGGAAGTACGCCGAAGGATCGGCAATGGTTGGGTCGTCCATATCGGATGTTCGCAGCAAGCTAAATCCTGTGGGCTGATGCGATATGCCGGTTGAGCCAAATCGTGCTTCCCATTTTTCGGTACTGGTAGCACCGTTTACGCTATACACCGGCATATACGTATCACCGGCAACTAGCGTCGTCGAAAAAGAGTGTATTTCCGTTCCGTTCTTATAGAACTTTACCGTGCCATCAGTATCAACTGAACAGCCAACAATATCATTTACTGCTACTGCCGAAACCGTAACGCTTTGGTTTGTGGTCTGGTAATAAACTGTGTTGGCATCGGTGACACGCCACATATAATCTGTGTCGCTTTGTCCACCCTCAAAGGTACTGTCGCTTTCTGGTCTGATCGTTCCGCCACTGCCGTTTACACGGGACAGGCCAAAATAAAGACGAGTGTTGGTCAGGCATTTACCCTCAAAATAAACCTTATCGCCAAGCTTAATACCTACCGTACCAATAGAACCAAACCAGCCGTTTGTGCCGGCAGAGGCTTCTAGGTTTCCATCCGCAAGGGTTACACTGCTGTGTTTAAGAAGAGGATTAAGCGTAGCGTAATTATCAGTCGGCGTATCCAACGTCTGATCAGCCGCAGTCAAGCCACTGCTGGTAAAGTCGTTGCCGTTGCCGCTGTCGTCAGCACCTAGATCAGCACTGTCAGCGCCTGTGATGTAATAGCCGTTTATTCCATAAGAGCCAGTGTAACGCACCGGCACCCACTGTCCGGTGTCAGCGTTGGTTTCACCGAAGCTGGTTGGGTCTAGTGCTTGGCCGTCTACAAAGTTAATTTCGGCTAGATAGCCGTCAAGAAATTGTGAATTACCTCCTTCTCGACCAACCTGAATTGCCTCACCAGCACCACCCGTGTTGAAGTTTGTGACATATCCAGATGACGGGTTTGTTTCCAGACTGAAATCAGTGATCCTTGATCCGTTGTGATAGATTTTAATTCTGTCAGCAGCGGTGCCGTTATCTGTATCAAAAGCAACTACAAAATGACTCCACGCCGAAACGTCCCGAAAAACTTGACTTGTAATTATGTCGTAGGCACTGCTTGCTTGGAAAACTCGAAACTGGTCGTCAGAGTCAAACCGTATGCCCTCATAGGTCGAGCCGCTTGCATCGCCGCCGTAGATACAGACTTGCGTAGCGCCTAATTTGCAACGCTTTACCCAAAATGAAAAAGTGCAATCAGTGCCGCTCGTCGGTGATCCGCTGTAACCAGACCATTCTAAATAAGCAGAATCATCGTCATTAAACCGGATCGACTGGTCGATGGTGTAACCGCCAGCCGCAGACGATTTAGAGTTGCCTTGGATTATTGACATCAGGCAAACACCGCGCTGGTGACCACATAGGCGTTCGTGCCGTCGTCGTAGTACGACAGCCAGTAGGTGCCAGCGGTGCTGATCGTGGTCGCCAAGTTTGCATCACCCTTGGTCGTAGCTGCCAAGCTGATCGCGTGACCGCCAGAGTTATCCAGCAAGATGTTGCCTGACTGTCCAGCGGTGTGGTTGGTGAACGTCAGAGTGCCTGTGCCGGTGGGGGTACATTTGAAGTTGTTCGTGGCGTTCTGATCAAACGACAAGTCATTGTCCGTAGTGATAGTTCCACGCTGGCTCACCGTGAACGTCTGTGCTGCATCGGTGACGGCGTTGTCTGCATCATACGCCTGTACGTCCGTGCCGATAGCCACGCCCAGGTTTGTCCTAGCGGTTGCCGCATCGCTGGCTCCAGTGCCACCGTCTGCTACAGCTAGGTCAGTAATTCCGCTGATCGAGCCGCCGGTAATCGAACCACCAGTGATCGAAACACTGCTGGAGTCCTGCGTGGCAATGCTGCCTAGGCCAAGGCTGGTCCTAGCGCCGCTTGCGGTGGTTGCATTGGTGCCACCGTTGGCCAGCGGAAGAGTGCCGGTAACTTGCGTGGTCAGGTCGATGTTACCACTTAGCTCACTGGTTGCTATGCTGCCGTATACAACATCTGTGCCATCAGACTTGAGGACAGTTCCTGAACTGCCGATGCCCAGCTTCTGCAAGGCACTGGCACCACGGGTAATAATATCACCACGTGTGTCCGTGGGATCACTAATGGCTCCAAGGTTGGTACGTGCTCCAGCAGCTGTGGTAGCACCTGTGCCACCGCTGGTTATAGGAACTGTGTCTAGGCTGACAGTCACGGCACCAGTGGCTTGGTCTACGGCTACCGGAGTTGTAGCTGCAATGCTGGCAACACCAGCCAGCGCACTGGCCAAGGTTGATTTACGAACCTTGAACGTCTGGCCTGCACTGATGTCTACAATTGGCAGAACATCATCATCGGCCAGATCAGCTTCTTCAAGTTCTGTAAGCTCTGTGATTTTTTTGTTAGTAGCCACTTACCCCTCCAACCAGCTAATAAATACGTTTGCGCTTCCGTTTGTAACAATTGCCGCTATTTTGTCACCGTCAGTTCCTCCGGGAGTCGTTGACGGACTGACTGTGATATAATTTTCGTCTCCATCGTGAATAAACGTGGACGTTCCGTCTGTTAGAGCAGTTGGATTTGTACCAACTTCAAAGAAAGTCAGCGGAGACCCGGAAGCTCCGTGACACGCGATTCTTGCCACGTTGCAGCCAAACGGAGTAGGACCAGATGCAACAGAGGTTCCAGAAGAAGTGAGCTGTTCGTTAGAATTGATACGATAGGCGTAGACGTTCTGGCGAGCCATTTATCCCTCCAAGAACGTAACGTTTACCGTGGCCGTTCCAATGCTAGCAATCTTTTCTCCATCTGTGGCACTGGGGTCGGTATCACCCTTGATCACAAAGTAAGCTGCATCGGCCGGGTCAATGCGCGTACCCGCTGCCGTGGCAGTTGGGTTAGGTCCGATTACGATATTAACAGCAGCACTGGTAGCAATGCGAGCAATGGTGCAACCAAAGGGAGCACGTCCGCTCTGCGCACTGGTGCCTGTGCTGGTGATATTCTCGCTGCTGATAATGCGAGAAGCAATGTTATTCTGGTAAGCCATGTCTATGCCTTTATGTTTTTGTCAGAGTTCATTTCAAATCCAAGCTCAATGCCTTTGAGCTTTAGTTCTTCGCGCTTGACCGCCATGTCGTGTTCTATCTCTACTCGCTCAAGTTCCAGCTTGGCTGCTTTGATTTCAAGTTCTTTTGCCTTGACCTCTGCTTCAAGCTGCGTGGCTTGCGCCTGTGTCATCATCGCTTGGGCTTGGACCTGTTGTAGCTGCTCTTGCGCACTCGGAGGCGGAGGTTCTGTGGGCGGCGTACTGACAAACTTGTCTACGTTCTTGATGCCCATCTCGTCGGCTATCTCGCGAACCAAGTTGTAGATGTTATCCGGCTGTACAATGCCTTGGGTCTGCTGTCCTACTTTTTCTATCAGGCTAGCAAAGTTGCTGATGTTCTGTAGACGGACATCTTGGTCACCGTAGCCAATGCCAACTTCGATGTCTACGTCTAGGTCTTCTCGCCAGCTGGCAGGATCAATCTGGAAGTAGTTATTGTTTAGCCGGACAACCTTCTTGCGGTCTTCGTACCGCTGGATCAGGTTGTAGATCGACTTGAACATATTCCTTACGCCGGTGTCTGCAAAAACCCTAGCTATTAGTTCCAGCCGTCCTTGGGCATTGGTCAGTGCAGCGGTGACTGCACCCGTGGTTACGTGCGTTTTCAGAACGTCTGCGCTAAGTCCCTGCGTCTTGGGATTAACACCAGTGCGACCACTTTTGATGTCTTCCCAGTATTGGAGCATCTGGAAGCTGTACGGCTGAAGGCTAGGCGTCTGGATCGGCTGTAGGGCATTGGGACTGCGCGTACGGACAATGCCACCCGGCCTGTTGGTCAACAGGTCGTCAATGTTGACTTGGCCTTCTACAACTTGGAACCTGCCGTTGTTGGACAGGTACATATTGTCTAGCAGATTTCTGGTCAGTGTAGACCGGATCAGCTGAATGTCTTCTACCGTTTCTGCCACAGACAGTCCGTAGAACTTGTGCGGAATCGGAATAGGACAGACGGTGCTGAACGGGATGTAGTCGATAGGTTCAATGTCTAGCAACTCTGAACCAGCGTGGCAGATTTTATGCAGCACACTAATTCCGCTGCCGTCCATGTCCAGCTTGACATAGGACTCGTATACTTGGACAACCATTTCGCTGTCAGCGGCAGCTTGATTAGGATATACGTCCGTGGAGTCATAGGAGTGTCTGGCCATGTACTCTTGGCTGGTGGTGATATCGTCTGCACCACCTGTGTAGCCGGGGAGGTCTTCCACCACGTCCGGATCAAATCCCATCTGGAGCAGTTCGCTTTTGGACTTGTGCGAACGATGGCAAATGAACCGAGCATCTTCTAACGTCTTGGCACCACGGTTAATCAGGAACTCTTCCGGTGGTACGTTTTCAATGGTGACTTTACCTTCCATCGATGTCCTTGCAAAGGTGACATCGTGGAAGACCTCTTCGACCTGCACTAATTCTCCGGTGAACGGATCAGGCTGCTCAGTGATCGTTACCGTTTCTTCATGCTCTACAACTTCTAGCTCGTCGTCTTGCTGGAGCAGCGAGTATTCCTGCTCTGTAAGGTTCTGATATGACTCTGTGGTGGTCTTTTCGACCTCTTCCCAGTAGTGTTTGACAATGCCAACCTTCTGCATCAGCGCGTCAAGGAACATGTTATATAGCACCATAAACCCGTCGTTCTGCTTGTAGAACACGTGATTTACGTACTTGGTGGCCTGTTCTGCGGTGTCCTCGTCCTCTGGACCCTCTGGTACAAACTTGACCACCCTGTCTCCAGCTGTGAAGATGCGCATCAGGCTAGGCATCATCCACATCAGGGTGTCTTGGACATCGGTGACTACGACTTGGCTACGTCCGTCTTCCTCGTTGCCAAACGGTTCTCCATAGAAATACTCCATGGAGCGTTCGCGCTGGGAGCTTATCTCGGAATCCATGTAGTCCGAGGAACCGTTGATCTCGCTTTCTACAAGACCAATGATCTCTTCTTCTGTCATATTATGAGCCATCAGGATTTCTTCTTCTTTTTCTTAGGAAACCCAGCTTTCATAGCTGCATAGGCTTTGTTGGAGATAGTGCTTTTGCTCTTAGGACGCGAGATGCCCTTTTTCTTGCGAGCATTGATGTTCGCATAGAGTCCTCGTTTAGCCACGTTTCTTCTCCTTATACCCGCTTGCGTAAGCTGCCCGTGCTTGCCTAGCTGCTCCAGCTTTGGTCTTATAGACCTTGCCTTTATTACCCCACTTGTAGCCGCCTTTGACTTTGCGGATTGGCATTAAATCTTAATACCCTTATTAGGGTCAATTGATTTTATATATTCTTGGCGCTTTTTACGCTTTTTTCTTTGTTCTTCCATTTGTTTCATAACTTTGTTTTTGTGCTCCATCATTTTTTCGTATTCTCCGCGACGACGCTCATATTTTTCAATAGGGTCTAGCATAAGCCACGGTTTTTGCCTTTTCCCTCCACTATTTTTTGGAAGTTTATCTCTTAATTCCGACAAAGACTGGCGGTTTCTATTTCGGGTAAACATGCTCATTAGACTATCCCTGCGTTAGAGTATTTGATTTCTTGTTCGAATCCGTATCTACGGTAGTGTGTTTTGTTCTTGAGCTTCTCACCAAAGCGTTCAACTGAGAGCACTGCGTATCTCATTGCTGAGATCAGGTCGTCCTTGATCGGAACTACTTTTCCGTTTTTCCGATGATACAAACGCATTTCTTCCAGAGTTTCTGCACAGGACTCAAAAATTTGCAAACGGCCTGTTTCAAACCGTTGTAGCATTTCGCTGATGCCTGCTTCAATCGAGTTATTACCATTTAGCTTACCTTCTGCTGGCGGGTTGGTAAAGTGTTCTGGTAGCATATAGACACCTAGGTCTCTGTACTGTTGAGCTAGCTGAATCCCGGAGCCTTTGTCATGCTGTAGTCCGTCGTGTGGGAAAGCTACAGGTATGCCGGGTGTCCTGCCGTTCAGTGCTGCTGCATGTGTCAGAGGTGTCTCTTTGCTTCTCCTGTATTCGTCATAGACGTAGATTATGTCATCGTCTGCGTCAAATGCGACCCAACTGATGGCAGTGGGGTGATCAAAGCCAAAGTCAATTGCAGCCAGCCGGGGGAAATGTTCTGGCAAGTCGAAGTCTTCGCAGACGATGTCCTCTTCTGAGACAGGAAAGACCAACCCTGAGCCAAACACCGGAATGCCCTTTGAGCGCATGTCCCGCTCTGCTGGGCTATAGACAGCTAACAGCTGCTCCTTTGTTTTTTCGTCTAGGTGGTCTACGTCGTCCCATGTTGCTGTGATCAGGCTCTGGCCCGGTTTCAGGTCGTTCATAAAAGCCGAGACTACGGATGTCATCCCCCGCTCCGGGGTGAAAGTCATATAGACAATCCCATCTGTATCTGCGGTTCGCGTTATGCACTGGCTAAAGATTTCCTGCTTTGGTTCCTCGTCTAGCCAGACAACGTCTATTGCCTCGCCCATGAACTTCTCAAAACCCTGTTCGTAGGCTTTAAAACTTATCTGGGAGTTGCCCCCTGACCTGTGCTTGACCAGCACGGACGAGTAGGCGTTTGGTACACCCGGTTTACGCACTGTTTCAACGATGTTGTCCAGTGGGACAGACCCAGTGCCTTTCTTTGTTGGGTCTTGCGGGTTACCAAAAAGTTCTTTCTGGATGATGTCTCTGGTGGTGTCGTTTGACTCACCAGCTGCCCACGCCCTGATCGGCTTGTTAAACCTGTGCCCCTTCCACCACTCCGGATAGTCTCCGGTCAGGTGGTATGCTGTCTCTGCCGCTCCACAGTAGGTTTTCCCTACCCGGTTAGCCGCCATTAAGATGCGTTGTGGACAACCTTGACCCTCAGTGTGAAACCTTGTCTGGTAGTCATATGGGTCGTATTGTTCAATGCGTCTTGTTTCTAGCCGCCGTTGTTTCTCTTGGAGTAGCTCTAGAACCTTTTCCTTATCCACGTAGCTTTACCACGTTTTTAGACAACCGCTCGATCTGTTCGTCTAGCTCTGCATCAGTCAGGTCCGTGACCTCTTTGACTACAGTTTCCTGCTTGTGGACTGCATCGTAACCCGCCCTAGACAGAATGTCTCTGGCAGCGTTGAGCTTGACGTTCTCAGACTCTGCCTCGCGCATCAGACGCTCTAGCACAGTCAGGGCCAACGTTGCCGTTTCACCTACCCGCTCCTTGATCCGCTTTTCAATATGGAGCCAAAGGTGGCGCTGTAACCGCTTGGCACGGTTTTTGGCATGTGCTAACTCTTGGTTACAGACAAACCCCGCTTCAAAAAAAGCATCAACTGGTTCACGGTGGTTGTCTACAAGCTCAATGACAAACTGGTGTTCCCTCTCTGTCATATCAGCGTCCAGAGACTTAGGTTCTACATAGCTGGGATACTTACCTGTTTTCTTAGCCATTGAATGTCCCCCAGATCATTAGTGCAACAATGTAGACGATGTATGCTCCTAAGAGGATACAAGGTGTCCACAAAATGTACTTCATACTGCTATTATACAGTATGTTAAACAAAGTGTCAACAGGTTTTCAAAATACCCCCCAGAATGGACGCAGAGAACATGACAATAATAAAAACACCGTGGGGGGGTCGTTCTCGTTTTGTTCTCACTTTGTTCTCAGACGTGAACAAAACTGGAACAAACCATGAACATCCAAAGTGTTGCAAAATTGTCACACTGTTGCACACCGGCCACAGACCAAGTGTTGCAAAATTGTCACACTGTTGTCGATGGGACACACTGTTGCAGGATTGTCACACTGTTGCGGATCGGCAACGGTGGACCAATTGTGTTTACAATGTGGCAGATTAGAAAAATTCCAGTATGCGCGTGTGCGTGTACATACAACGTTTATTGCGTGTACTTGCACGGTATAAGTTTTTGTTATATCTGATATCACGTTTTTATATACCGGGCAGATATAACGGAAATGTATAGCAGGCGGTTGAACTATACATTTTTGTTATATGCCTGTTAAACGGCCATAGAGCGTCACACAGCGCGATTAGTCTTTTCGGGTATGTACCTACCCGGGACATGCGACATGGGCACTCACTGGCCATCCTAGGCCATGCACTAGGCGCATACCTAGGCCCATCAGTTATGAAGATTTGCCGTGTCAATAGACGCAAACGCATAACAGGTATGCAAAATTGGAAACACATTGTCACAATGTTGCCATAATTTCGGATACAATAGAGACTGTTTCAACGGCAACTAAGAAAGGATTTGCCATGTCAAAAGGATATCAGCCGAAAACCGACAACCTCGCACGGTTCTACAAATGGGGAATGACCAAGCGACGCAAGGTTCAAAAAAAATATCAGCTCGAAAAGGGAAAGGTATTTTTTAAGGTAAGTTTCGGGCTGCGGACAATTTATATCAAACACCACAACAGATGGAACTTCGCCGGTTAACACGTCCGAGCGGGTGGCCAGCAATGGTCACCCGTTCCAATGTGTTAACCTGTAGGGAAAAACCCATGAAAGTAAAAGACGCCAGACAAGCCGGGAAGATCAGTACCGGCAACACTAAAATGCCCGGTACCACGTTTGCCATCGATGCATTCGCTTGTATCACGGGGTCTAAATTGGCCAAGATTGCCGGTACCCCATGCGCCAGCTGCTACGCTCGCCGGCTGCAAAAGATACGGCCGAGCGTCGATCAAGGCTGGAAAGACAACCTCGCCCGGTGGCAGTCTACCCCTCGCGACCAATGGGTTGCCAGTATGGTATTCCAGATCGAACGCTACAACGTAGACGGATACCATCGCTGGTTCGATAGCGGCGATCTACAATCGATCGATATGCTAGACGCTATCGCCGAGATCGCACGTCTTACCCCGTCGATACGGTACTGGTTGCCGACACAAGAGCGACGCATGGTAGCCGACTGGATCGCCGCTGGAAACACCATGCCAGACAATCTTAATGTGCGCGTATCAGCCTCTAAACTGGATGGAGACAAGCCACAGGGTATCAATGGCTCGCAAGTGTACACGGCCGCACCTAAGGGCTACGCTTGCCCCGCCCGGACACAGGGCAATAACTGCGGCGATTGTCGCGCCTGTTGGGACCAGACAATCCCACTAGTTAGCTATCCGAAACACTAGGGAGTGAGACACATGAAATGCGAACGATGCGACCAAGGCCCAATTGAATACATTATTAGGCAAGGTTGGGAAGACATATACTACTGCATGGAGTGCAACCTTGAACACAAGGTAGACCTACGCAGACAGCTGGAATTGATAGACCATGACCTACGGAGGAAAGAGGAAGACGCACAATGAAAAAAATATTTTGTCGCACCCCTTGAAATTCAGACGAACCGTACTATATACAATATTGTTATAACCTAGTGTTATAGACATAGTGTTTATAACACCTAGTTATAACAAGATTGTTAACAATTGGAGACCGCATGCAGATTGTCTTACACACCACGGACCAAGAGTTCCACGATGCCCACCTGTTCGCAGACAAGGGCAGAGGGAAGAATGTCCAGATCAGGCGAGACCAATTGGTCCACCTGCTGATGGATCACTCGAACATGATTG
>Ga0208428_1000123_pt1 | contig 37074 bp, 62 predicted proteins | sample DEB08_DNA_11_FD_184535 | JGI IMG/M metagenome (GOLD analysis project Ga0208428, IMG submission 184535) | Aqueous microbial communities from the Delaware River and Bay under freshwater to marine salinity gradient to study organic matter... | ecosystem: Environmental > Aquatic > Marine > Coastal ... | reverse complement strand
TTTTTGCGCCACCGTCCTTTTACAACCAGTTAGCTAGGCTTGGGTGGCCCTCCGACTTTGTCACGCTCCTCCTCCGCTGTTCAGGTCTAGCTATTCAATCCGCTTCGTGTCCCCGTAGCGGTTTTCAAGGGGGCGCTAGTTTTTTGTATGAAATTTTTCCTAGCGCCTCCTCCCTTGAAACATCATCACAAACGGCTGGGCTTTGGTTGCGATCCTTATGCGCACTAGCCTTGTCAGTATCCGGTTGGAATGCGCTGAAACGTGCTGCATTCCGCCGGTTCGTTCTTTCGTCATAGGTAACTCCATGTCCGCATTAAAAAAAATAGAATGGACAAATCCCTTAAATGGTCGAGTGCGCTCCAACGATAACGACCATTTACGTATCGTGTCTTCATCTCCAACAACAATGGAGATGAAAATGGATAATGACTTTCCAAAAATGGGAAAAGTTTTTCCCAAAATGCTCAACGACGCATTCGGAGCGGGGCCGGAAGCCCTGAGATCAGCGGCTATCGCTGCCAACGTAACCCCCAAAACCGTTGACAACTGGTTCAACGGCACCTGTGAGCCGAGCGGTTCGAAGCTGCTTAGCCTTTGTGTCAATAGCCAGAGGTTCCGCCTCGTATGGGCCCAAACGACGGGTGACACTGTTCTGGCTAACGCAACACAGAATGCCGCCATCGTTGACACTGTACGCAATGCTTTAAGCATGGGAGGCGAAGCGTGAAGATCGAAGATATTCTGAATGCGAGAGAGGAAATCTTAGCGGACTTTGAGAAGCAGATCAAAAAGCTATCCCCCGAGAGTACAGCGGCGGCAATGGCAGTGACGGCTGAAAAAAGTGCTTTTACCCGGTCTGTTGATTTGCTCGTGTCGAAAATGGCGGAACTGAAAAATGGGTAGATATCTGATCACAATGATCGTTTGCTGCTTTGTCGTGCTGCTGTTGTCTAGGTTCATCGACGATGACCTTAACTTAGAACCTAGGTGGCTCCTGAATGATGTCATTGATCAGCGGGACTTTCACAGAGCGGAGAATGGGAAATGAGCTATCCGTTTAACACGCCTGTTCCTGAAAACCTGAGTGGTTTTGACTTTGAGCAGATTTGCCAAATGGCCTCATTAGCGAAGGCGTCCGTTGATCTCTACGGGAGAGAGGGCGGGCCAGAAGCCCATAGAAAGCTCAGGGTGTACGTTCTGCACGCTAACAAGCCAACGGAACCACTAAATTTGCCTAAGCTGCCCGGTGGCGGCACAGCGGCACTAATAGAAGCAATGGAGAAGCAAAATGTCTGAAGTTGGCGGCATTGCTGGCGATCTCTTGCGCCAGTACATAGAGCGTGTGGAGAGGTTGAATTCCGAGAAGGAGACAATAGCAACAGATATCAGCGAGATATTCAAGGAAGCCAAGGGCAATGGCTTTGACACAAAAATCATGCGCCAGTTAATCAAGCTCAGAAAGATGGAAGAAACCGACCGTCAGGAGCAGGATCATTTGCTTGATCTCTACAAGCGCGCTCTTGGAATGCAGCCTGACCTGTTTGAGGAAGCGGCTTGATGATCACCTTCACCGTAAACTCCCGACCAGTCGCCAAAGCTCGAGCCCGAAAGGGTAAGTACGGTTACTACACCCCTGGTAAGACAACAGATTTTGAGGCGCTGGTAGCGAAAGAAGCGGCTGTGGCTATGGAAGGGGTCGATCCTTTAGAAGGGGGGCTAAAAGCGATTATCTGGGCGCAGTTCACACCTGCTAAGTCGTGGTCAAAAAAGAAAAAGCAAGCAGCTTTAGACGGTGAGTTAAAGCACACGTCTAGGCCTGATGTAGACAATATCGGCAAGGCCGTTTTGGATGGCATGAACAAGATCGTCTACAATGATGACGCCTCTATTGATCATTTGGAAATCCGCAAGTCCTACGGCTTGGAAGATGCTGTTTCTGTGTTTGTGGAAGCCGCATGAACAAGCTACGTGTCCTTGATCTCTTTGCGGGAATCGGCGGATTTTCTCTAGGCCTAGAGAGAACGGGGGGATTTGAAACAGTCGCCTTTTGCGAGATTGAGCCCTTTCCCCAAAAAGTATTGAAAAAGCATTGGCCAGAGGTGCCTATTTATGACGATGTTAGAGAACTCACAGCCACAAAGCTTGCTTCCGATGGAATTGCCGTTGATGTCATTACAGGGGGGTTCCCTTGCCAAGACATCAGCGTTGCTGGGAAAAAAGATGGCATTGAGGAAGGCACAAGAAGTGGGTTGTGGTCCGAAATCGTTAGACTTTCTAGCGGGCTTAGACCGAAATACATCATTGTGGAAAACGTCGCAAACTTGCTTAGTGGCCCAAGCGAATGGCGAGGACGGTGGTTTGGAAGAATACTCGCGGACTTGGCCGGCCTCGGGTATGATGCTGAATGGGAAAACATACCAGCGGCAGCCTTGGGCGCTCCCCATAGCAGAGAGAGAGTCTGGGTTGTTGCCTACACCTCTAAAATCGGACGCCTTGACAATCGGTCGTTTCAAAGTTTCAACACAACTGAAGTCGCAGCGCTTAAGGTCAACGCACCAAGTAAGGGCTTGGCCAATTTTCTTAGCTCTAGGCTTTACGATGCCGGAAACTACCGTGATCATAGAAAAGATGATGGGCTTCCCACCTTTATGGACCGAGTTGGAGCCCTCGGTAACGCCGTAGTTCCCCAAATCCCTGAAATCATAGGCCGCGCTATTCTTGAAGCAGAAAGAGAGCATCAGGAGAAAGCCGCATGAAGCTAGTCCAGGTCAAGAACGGCCCCAACAAAGGCAAAGGCCAGATCTGGAACGGCGACCGGCTGGTCGCAGAGTATGAGACTTATTACAGCGCTCTAGTAGCTTTTAAGGAGAGAGGTTGTGACCCTATCAGAAATCAATGAAATAGCAAAGATTGGCCCATGGGATATAGGGTTAGTTCTTATTGGGGCTGTTTATCTGGTTGGGACTATCTACTGTTATAGAGTGAGTAAGAAAAACTCGCCCCCTTATGAACCGGAAAACACTCCTCTAACCATATCAATTCTTTGGCCTGTCTCTGTCGTTGTTATGCTGGCTCTTTTGTGGTGGGCGGTAATGGCGGAGCAGGATTGGGAAAACTCAACTCTTTTAACGCTAGGTGTTTGGGTCGTCACAATTGGGGCAGTATGTTGGCTGTCGATGGCCCTGCTATGACCCTATCCCTTAACAGCCTTTCTAGCCGTCATTCGTCTTCCTTTGGCTTAACAAGCTTACCTGTAGCGTTCTTGCTGCCCTCTAGTTTCTCGGCAGCTTCTCTTAGCTGTTGCTGTATTGGGGCGGACATAAAGCCTGACCTGTACAAGTCTTCAAGGTTCCTTTTTATATCGCCTATCTTGTCGGTCATCTATTCTGCTTTCACCTCTACACCTTCCCAAGTCTGCCCGCTGTCACGCAAGCAATCGGCCAAACCTCTATTATCTGCAAGAGTGGACAAATGATCAAAGTGGGCGACAATAGCGGCGTGGTCTTTGTCTTCAATCTTAAAGCCGCCCTCAAACTTGCTTATAGCCGCAGACGGAACTCCTATAGCTTGCGCAAGATCATATATCTTTTGGCTGGAGGTCATTCTGTAGGCTCTACAGATCTTTCCAGCAACGGACCGCTCGCTAGAAGCGTTCCCCCACTTAGATCGGATGCTGGCAATTCTTGCCGCCGTAACAAGACTCATTCCGCGTCTTCCTCTACCTCTACAGCAACCCACTCGCGGCCATCGTCAGATACCCCAAACAGAACGCCCTTTTCTCGAAACACAAGCTCAATTACAGCATACGTTTGTTTAGAGGCCTTGCCCTTATTCGCTTTCCAAATTGTGTTCTTGTGCAGCCCCGTCAACTCAGCGAGATCGGCGCTTTGCATATTGAGTGCGGACAAAGCCATGCGTAGCTGTGTTTTTGATATCATGCGCATATTTATACACCTAGCTATTGAGATAGCAACAAAAAAAGTGACCATTAACTTAAATAAGTGTGTTGCAGTCACACGCAAGATAAGCTATAACAGTCTTACAAACAAAGAAGCCCTAGTCAGTCTCCACAACGTTCTAGGGCCTCAAGTCACACAGCCACTGAAAGGGCAACTGACATGACAGTTCCAGCATTAAAAGATTCCGCACAACTTAGCAAGTCCGAGCTTTTGGCCCGTCTTGTAGATATCGCATTCGATCATGACCTCGATGAAGAGCTTGTGACAGCGATTGAAGATCGTTGGAACGAAGACCGCGGCCCTGTCATTAAGTACATGATTAGCGACCCACTGTTTCAAACAGGGAGGCCGCATAATGGCTAGTCCTCTCAGCACCTACGAAGTGTTGGTTCTGGGCACTGTGTCCCGTCAACTTGATCTTGTTGCCAACGGTCGAGATCTAACGCCAGCCGAGTTTGACGACATGTCTCGTGCAATAGCAGGCATTTACTATTCCCAAACCGGCGAACTGCCAAACAAGGAGGCCGCGTAATGCTTGAAGAGCACAGACCAGCACAGCGCAACGACATATCAATCATGAGCATTAAGGTTATGTGCCGAGATGCTCGATACAATCCGATTGTTGGGAAGTCGGAGGCTCAGTATTCGCCTGGTAAGTACCGGTTTATTGCTGCCGGTGAGCTTCACCAGATCCTCAGAGAGTGGGAGGGGAAGTGATGTTAGCCAAAATGAACCACCACCACATTTGTGAAGAATGCGGAGAACCGTGGAACGACTACGAGTTTCTTGCTGAGATTAGCGAATTCGGTTCTTGCCCCGAATGCGGCGGTGCTTTGCCGGAAAGCGACTTGCAAGATGCTAGTTCCTTTGTGTTTTCAAACGCATGTGACGCGGCGGAGGTGTTTTGATGCATAGCTTGATCGTGAAGAAAAGCACAACCTTTAAACAGTTGAAAGAATTCGAAAAGCTGACTGGCGTTTTCATGTTCATCGATCCTTTTGGAGAAGGGGTGAACTTACGGGCTGACTATGGCGACACTATCCACTTTGAAAATGGCCGTGTGTTTGTAGAGAAGGGGAAGAGCGATGAACGTTAAGCCAATTCTTTTCAGTGGGCCTATGGTTCGCGCAATCATAGAGGGCCGCAAGACCAAAACGAGGCGGGTGATAACAAAAGGCCTTGAGCAGCAAGTTAATGATCTTTGGCACTGTTATAGCAAAACCAATCATCGTCACGCAGGCTCCTATGATTGTACAGAAGAGGAAGTAAAGACCACTATGCCACAATTCCTGTCTGTCCGTTCAGGTGATTGGCTATGGGTAAGAGAAACGTTTTCGTATGTTGGCGGTGGCGACCCTGGGTTTTTGCTGTTGAGGGCCGATGACTACACGGAGCAATGCGATAACTACGGCTTTGATAAACCGTATCCTGACCCGTCCACGGTTAAATGGAAGCCTTCTATCTTTATGCCAAAGCATGCGAGCCGTTTGTCGTTGCTAGTTTGTGGTGTGAAGGTTGAGCGTCTTCAGGACATTAGTGAGAGTGATGCAGCGTGGGAGGGATGCCGCCCATATTTCGACTACCAAAATACAGAGGCAATGAGTGGGATGGAAGGAGCCCCATTAAAGAGTCCTGTAGACGATTTTAAAAGGCTTTGGGACAGCATTAATGGGAAAACTAAAGGCAAAGCCTGGGCTGACAATCCCTGGGTAATGGAGATTAGTTTCATCCCGGAACTTGAGAATATTGAAAGGGCGATCCTATGACCGTTGATCTAGACAAGAAGGTGACGCTTAGGGCTGTTGTTGAGGCGCTTGAGATCGATCTAGCACAGACCTGCGATTTCTACTCTAATGACATAGAGCCAGGAACCTATGAATGCGGTGTGGTTGATGCTCTAGAGAAAACAATCTCAATGATTAAAGACGGCACCCTCGTAATAGAAGAAGCCCTAGGCGCTCCACCAACCTACACCCTGCCTGAAATTATTGCTTTCCTCCGCCGCGAGCTGTCTGACTGCGGCACTGAGGAAGAGATTCACGCTTCCATGGTCGCGATAGAGACGTTGCCTGATCGTCTTGAGGGTGGCGTTGTTAAGATAGGGGAGGCTGAAGAATGAGCTGCCCATCTGAGAATGATTACTTAGTGGTCTTTCCTAACCGGGAATATTCCATGCTGCATGAGTCTGGCTCCACTCCTCACGAAGCAGCATTAAAGGCCTGCGAAAGAGCCGACTGGCAAACTACTGAATTCACTATTGCAGAAAAAGGTGAATGTCATTGCGTGGTGACGGATCTTAAGGGCGGTGAGTCATACTCTGTTGATGTCGTGGTTGTCAAAGAGCCTCAGTACAGGACCCGCCTTTGGAGGGAGATCGCAATAGGGGAGGCTGACCATGAGTAAGCGTTATCGTGTTGTGCATTACAGCACCGAGAAGAAGGGCCTCGTGAAAGGCGAATGGATTGATGAGCGTATAGTAGCAGACCTGGCTTGCGGACTATTCAACAACATCCACGGCAAAGGCACTCATTGGATAGAAGAGGAGCCCAGCCATGACTAGCTCACATCATCCACACCAGAGCCCTGTAAGCGGCCCATATAGCGACAATAACAGCGGCTATAGGCCAGGTGTAGCCGTAGGGAAAGCGCATAGCCTATCGTCTCGCGAAATTCCAGCCTGTCCAGCCCAGAGCAACGACAACGGCGGCGATGATATACCCTGGCTGATAAACGCCGGTGCTAAAAGCATAGATGCTGGTAAAAACAGAACTGAGGGCAAGGCATACAACAAAGGGCTTAAGGATCTTAGATGGCCAGTTTCGGTGCCATCGTGCGGTAAGCTTTATGAAAACCAGTGTCACAAGAACGCCACCTGTAAGCTGCCCTATCGTTCGTGGGTCAAGATCCACAGTCCCCTCCCTTTAAAGCTCAAGCAAAAAACAACAGGCTTGAAAAGTCAACCAATAAGCGCTAAGTTTAACTCGTTGAGCAGCAAATTCTGCTTACTCGGGTTGGAAGCCGGAACTAATTCTGTAGGTGCACAAGCGCCGCGGTATACTCTGATTTTGGCGCTATATTTGTGTCTACATAGCGGAGTGTATCGAGAAGCCGAAAGGCTTGCAGGTCTCCTACAGAGCCTGTCTTCCAACTTGGTGCACTCCGCTTTGTTGCGTTTGGAAGCGCTCTTTGCGGGTTTAGTTAAAACATCTGTAGGAGCAGCGTCATGACGCCAGAGAGCCCCCTTTATATCCCATTTCACCAAACCTCATGCGGTTTAGTCCTCAATAGGGTCTTTAAGGCCCCAGACGGAACAAACGCCCCTACGGCCCCGCCTATGACCGTTGACGGTCAGTCTATGCCTCATGTTGGCACTGCACGTGCTTACATGAAGGACGGTAGGTTGGTTATTGAACTCGTGGGAGAGCAGTCATGAGCCTCCCAGAGCCCAATTTATGCAAATGGGACAAGTTCCCAATCAAGCACGCGACCAACGACAACGGAGGCAGTAACTGGAACTGTTCTGTGTGTCCAAAGGTGTTGCAAGAGTTCAATCGATTTATGAAACGCGCTGAGGAATTGCGCGCGGAAGGAGTGAGAGCGTGAGGTTTCTAAGAAAAAAACCAGCTAGGCCCGAGTGTCGAAAATGCCACTTTTTTGCGTCCAACCTCAGTCATGAAGTTAAGGATTTTTACAATGGGGATGTGGAAGGTTTGTGCATGAGATATCCTCCGTCAATTCATATGCACGGGGCCGGAATGAGCGTTTTAAATCCATCTGTTCCGCCTCAGAATTGGTGTGGTGAGTTCAAGCTAAGGGATCCCTCAGATGACCAATAACAGCCCAGAGAAGCCCGCACAGAAGCAAATGCGATACACGGTGGAGCAGTTCAAGGCAGCTCTCGAGGGCTCTATAAGAGAATGTGGCTACATCAACGACTGGTCAATGTTGTGTATCGTCCTTCAAAGGCTGTTTCCAGACCAGGAAGAGAGCTTCACTAGGGCGGATATAAGTGCGTTTATCCACTACGCTTCAGAACGACTCCCAAACGACAAACCAAAAGAGCAACAAGAGCCCATAAAAAAGGCGCTGCTGTTGCTGGCGGATGAAGCGAAAAGAGTGCGGATCGGGGGCAGCAATGAGTAAGGGGGGATACATCAAATATTATCGATCTTTGATGGACCACAAAATCCTTAAAGATCCGCTCGAGCAATACAACTTTCTCAAGCTCATAGCTGTTGCTGCCTGGCAGGATACAGAGCAGAGAGCGCCCAATTCTCATGTGGTCGTACCAGTCAAAAGAGGGCAGCTTTACTACTCTGATAAGCAACTTATGGACCTTTGGGGGTGGGGGAATACCAAATCGAGGAATTTCCGCGTTTTGCTGGAAAATCAAAAAATGATTGCTTCTAAAGTAACTCAAAAGAAACGCCTCATAACTATTTGTAAATACGAGGAATATCAGGCTGACAAACAGCACGACAACTTGAAGCCTGCACCTGATGACAACTTCACCGCAACTTCACCGCAACTTGCTAAAGAAGGAATATTAAGAAGTTTAAAGAAGATAGAAGGAAATAACGCGTGCGCGCGCGAGATCGCTAATCCTTGTCCTGACCTGATTGATAGCGTGACTTGGGAAGTCTGGCAGCAAAACAACATGGTTGAAGCTGGGCTCATCCACACCCTTGAAAAGCAAGGCTGGCTGTCAGAGGGAGGTGAGGCGTGATGCAGGAGATTTGCAGAACTGGCAGCGCTCACATGATTGCTTTCCAGGATCATCTCAACCAGGCTGCAAGAACGGCTTGGCACGGCACACGGGAGCTGCCGGACAAGATAACGGGAATTCTCGAGCAGGCAGAGGGCAAGCCATTGGCTGATTGCCGAGAAGCTATCAACCGATTGAAAGCTACCAACCAATACTTTCCCAAGCCAGCGGAATTCAACAACGCCCTGCCGAAAAAGGCAGGTAACGACAACGGGGTTGAGGAAGGCCAGAAGCAGCTTTTTGAGAAGGTTCTAGCTAGAAAGCGTGATCTCATGGTCCAGCACAGTAAGGCGCTAAATGACTACCTCGGAAGCTTTAAGGACTACTCCCAGGCGATCAAGGCCAGCCAGGATATCGGACGAGCAGTTAACGATTTATCCTATCGCTCTCAGAGCAGACACTTCCAGGAGTGGGAGGCTTCGGGCGGCGTCGTCGTGAGTGAGGCCATAGACCGTGAATTCCCAGGCCGTCCATGGGCTAAGCAGAACAGGCGAAAGTCATGAGCGCCGCAGTAATCAAGCTTGCCGTTCAGCAGCCTTCACAGCCCAAAACGGAGCCCCTCACACAGCAAGTAGCAGGCTATGCAGGGCTAGGCCTAGACCATATCGAAGTGGCTTGCGCCCTAGAGCTACCAGAATGCACGGTGAGAGCGATAATCAACAACAAGGGGTTAGACATCAAATTAGGTTCAACCCACGACAAACACAACTACAGCCCAAGAGGAGAGTAAGAAAGATGGCAGGCAGAAAATTCCACCCAAAAGAGGAAAAGTACATCAAAGATTTGTCAGGAAAGTTCAGTTCTCAGCAAATAGCTGAAGGGCTGAAGGAGCTGGGGTTCAAGAGAGATGCAACAGCGATAGACAATTACTGTCGTCGCAGAGGCCTACAGATCTTCAGAGAGGAGAAATTCCTTAAATGCTTCACTGATGATCACAAGCAGTTCTTGCAGTCAGAAGCAGGGAGACTCAACAGGACAAACTTGTATTCTGCGTTTAAGGAAAAATTTGGCGTTCAAATGAGCTATAGTGTTTTCTCTAGATCATGCAAGGAGCTTGATCTCGCCAGGGCCACCAATGAGACTAAGTTGCTACGAGAGCCAGTGAGAATTTTTGTCTCGCAGAAGGCACAAAAGTTAGAAGCACAAATGTTTGGAGGTACAGCTTGAAGATCACACTTCGCGATTTTTGAGCGTCAAACAGATTAGAGGTTAATAAATGGTCCCCTATGAGTTCGCAGGAGCCGAATTCGGCACTCAGCTTGTCAAGTGCAAGGAATGCCAGAATGTCGACCGGTGGGCTCCAGAAGCCCTAGACAAGGGGTTTCTATGTGCTTTCTGTGGATCTAAGGGCAAAGGGCCAGCAGAGACAAGGAATAGTGGGTCTGTGATGATTTAAGAGCCAAATTCACCAGTTTCTATGTTTTGCTTTTCAATAACAACAAATGTGACGCACTTCTGAAGTGCAGACTTCTTGCACTCGTCATCGATTGGTTGGTCTATCCAGGAATAAACCGCAAGGCGGTCCTCATTGTCTATGGGCAGATAATCTTCAGCCCACGCGACAGGCATATCGGGATCTACCAGTGCTCCGAGAAAGCGAGGATACCAATTTCTATGAATGGTCATTGTGTCCTCGTCGGTCAAAGTATTCTCACCGAACGTAAATTCTGGGAACCACAACTTCTCATCTTCGCTTGGTAAAGAGTCCAGTAGGTGCCTGATGCTTGTTTCTCCAAGTTGGGAGACTGGTTTACCTTCAGCGACCGCCTGAAGAGATCGACCGTTCTTGTATCCGATAATCTTTGCAAGCTGCTCATAGGAAACTGGACGACCAACAAAGCCGGTCATCCAATCTTTTAGAATTCTCAATGCTTGAGAGGTTTCCATATTAAGCCCAACTTTTTGCGTAGATGGCGTCACGTCCTTGAGGGCGCGGCTTGATTTGAGATCTTCGGCGGCTTTCGTCAAACATTGCCAGCCTCTTTTCTCTTTGCGCAAGAGGTGTCTTTGTGAAGATGAAGCCTTTAATTTGGTTCTGTCTAAGTGTGTTCCAGTCTAGCATTTTTATTCTCCTTTGTTAGGGCGCTGCCTCATTGGCTATGAATATAATGTATGATTTTAAATCATAGATGTCAATAACTAAATTAGCCTGAAATTTCATAAACGATCTTCAAATATTTACCGTTATTGAACATAAGACGCCAATATGGTATAACGTAACTTGTGAAAAACGATCATTTGTCCAATGACTGAACTAAGTTCACAGCTAGGCCGGTCACAACCCAAAACTTGGGATGATGAAGACTATGCGGCGTTGAGAGTCGCAGCATGGAAAAATCACGGTGTTGCAATGATACCTATTGATGAAGTTCATGACCCTTTCGCAAAGCAAGCTATCATCAATGTCGCAGAAGGTTTTTATGGTAGACGTAACAAGATCAATTCCAATGCCGACATTACGAGTGAAGGGCAAAGCTCGAAAGAGTAGAGCAGCGGCTAAGCCTAAAATGCCTAACGTTCCAAGAGAGCTGCATGACAACCCAAACATTCTGCGAAGAATAGCGCAATTTGGCATTGATCTTGTTAAAGAGCCTAAGACACAAACGGTTGTGGGGCAGTTGAATTTAAATGGTCGGCTAACAGATCGACAGCATGACGCCGCCGTTCGTTATCATTCACTCTACCATGGTGCGGGGTTTTGTGACTTAAGCCCCAGAGACCGCATTGCTCAATATGGCGCAGATAGCCTCCGAGAGAGCAAAACACCAGACGAGATAGACGAGCAATGCTCGATAACTAAAGAACGCTTCAGCGCCGCGCAATCTGTCATTGAGCAAGAGGGGACACTGTGTTCATTTGTAACAAAGTCTGTTTGCGCCGATAACAGGGGCTTAGACAGCTTTCGATTTAACGCAAAAGCGGGCAATGCAGACCTAACCCGCCTCAAGTTTTCGGCAAGTCCTGAAAAAGCGCTAGACGTTCTTAAAGCAGGGTTAGACGCACTGGCGGATTATTGGGGTTTGCCGTCTCAACAACAAAGAGCCAGTATATCTGGCCACGGTGACAGATGGACGCCAGCACTTGACGACTCGGGTAAAAGGTGATATGGGGTAAATCTATAAGATAGAAGAACTGTCAAAAGGCACAAAGGCACCTCTTTCTTAGTTATACAAGCTCAAGGCTGGGTTCATGTGGTAGTGAGCTCAGCCTTTTGTTATTAGAGGTAAACTCTAACCGAGAACAACACCCGTCTCGCCTCTCAATTGAAGCGCCTCTAGAAGGGTTTTGTAGGGTGACTTAACCTATTGCGAGGCGAACAAGGCAGAGCGCTTTGCATGTGATAGCCCAGAATCGGCGCGCCGTGAATTATTGGTTTGATCCCTGATTTAAGCGTCTCTCTGCAATTTAGGCCTTTGAGGAGCCCTGAATGTTCCGAAGCCTTGCGTATCACGTGGGGTCTAAAGTAGGAACTTTCGGGGCTTTCTCTTTGTCAATAGGTGTTCAAACAAGGCGGCACATGCCGTGACCCTACGCGCCTCGCAAGAGGTTTCCGACAGAGTGCGGATATAGCCAAGGCGTCTTGTGAAATAGCCCTGATTGCTTCGAAGCCTCTGGTCCGCCAGGGAGATTATTAGAAGCTTTCGGGGCTTTTGCTTTAAAGGGAACCCCCTGTGAAAATCAAGCAACTAGCCCTATTGTTTCGCGCTCTAAAGTTCGCCAGGAAATGGGCTAACGCCTACGAAGATTTCGCCAAAGCGATAAAGCAGGGGCAGTATCTAGGCGAAGCTGTCAGAAAATTGCACATAGACGAGCTGGCCGCGCTAGACGAGCTTAGGTTTTCGTCAGCAGGATTTAAGTGCGGCGGTTATACAGGCCACTCAAAAGATCAAAGGCCATCGGGCAACGTTTACGAGATAAACACAGGACAATCTAAGGCAAACGTGTCTGCCGTCCTAGAGCGCATCGGCACTAAAGACGAAGACGGCGCAATCACAATCAACGCTCGATGAGCGAACATCTATAACAATCCCGAGGGGATAACATCATGGGGAAGGCGACGCTAACTCCTAAGCAAGAGCGCTCTATATGGTAGAGTACTCAGAAAAGATCTTTGACGGAATTTGCGCCAAGATCGCGCAAGGTAAATCATTAGTTACAATTTGTGAAAGTAAAGAATTCCCCTCTAGGGCGGCTTTTTACAAATGGTTAGACGGTGATCAAACTTTGGTTGACAAATACACGCGCGCGAAACAAGAATGTGCTGACTTTTACGCCGAAGAGATCATTTCTATTGCGGACAACTGCGAAGACCCGCAAAAAGCGCGACTTCAAATCGAGGCTAGGAAGTGGACCGCCGCAAAGCTAAAGCCTAGGGCCTACGGTGAAAGAGTAGACCATACAAGTTCTGATGGCTCTATGACGCCTCAAACGACGTACAATCTTGGCAAGCTAAAGTCTGAGACGCTTAGAGAGCTAATCGCTGCTTCGGAGCAAGAATGAATGTTTCGCTCACAGCGACAGACATAGCGGCCTTTAAGAAGGAATTGGCAGAACGAAGTCTAATGGACTTCATAAGGTACGGCTGGCACGTTCTAGAGCCTTCAGCGGAACTAAAAGTAGGGTGGGCCATAGAGGCTATATGCGAGCATTTAGAGGCCGTTACCAGCGGAGAGATCCAGCGGCTTCTTATTAATGTCCCCCCTGGTTCCATGAAGAGCCTAACAACGGGTGTTTTTTGGCCTGCGTGGGAATGGATCAAAGAGCCCTCTAAGCGCTTCATAGGCACGGCGCACAAAGAACCTTTGGCGATTAGAGACAGCCGGAAGTGCAGGAATCTGATAGCCTCCGAGTGGTATCAATCGAACTGGGGCGACAAATTTAAGCTGGTAACGGACCAAAACGCCAAAAGGGAATTTGGCAACGATAAGTCTGGGGAGCGGTCAGCAATGGCCTTTACCTCAATGACTGGGGCCAGGGGCGACAGGGTGGCACTTGACGATCCTTTGTCGGTCGATGACGCTAAGTCAGAAGCTAAGCTAAAAGCTGTTGAAGCAACATTTTTGGAAGCGCTGCCGACCAGGCTTAGTGACCCTGAAAAGTCGGCAATTGTAGTAGTCATGCAGCGCTTGCATGAAAAAGATCCTTCAGGAATCATTCTTGATGGCGATCACGGGTATGAACACCTTTGCATTCCCATGGAGTTTGAGCCAGAGCGTAAATGCTTTACTTCAATAGGCTGGGAAGACCCAAGAAAAGAAGAGGGCGAGCTATTCTTCCCCGAAAGATTCCCAATAGACGTCGTTGAGAGAGATAAGAAGCTTCTTGGACCATACGGGACAGCTGGCCAATTCCAGCAGCGCCCCGCGCCTCGCGGCGGCGGTATGTTCCAAAAAGATTGGTTTAATGTCGTTAGGGCTGTGCCAGCAGGGACAAGATTTGTCCGTGGTTGGGATTTGGCCGCGACAAAAGACGAAAAGGCAGCCTGGACAGCCGGCGTAAAAATAGGGCGCACGCCAAATGGCCGCTTTATCATAGCTGATAGCACCAGAATTCAAGGCACAGCAGCCGAAGTCGAGCGCTTGCTTAAGAACACAGCATCCCAGGATGGCGTGTCTGTGAGGGGGTCTCTGCCGCAAGATCCAGGGCAGGCGGGCAAAGCCCAAGCGTCATATTTGGTTAGGGCCTTAGCGGGTTTTACTTACAAAGCCACACCGGAAAGTGGCGACAAGCAAACAAGGGCCGAGCCATTGGCGGCACAAGCAGAGGCGGGGAATGTGGATATTCTGGAAGGCGCTTGGAACAAAGAATTCTTAGACGAATTGGTGGTTTTCCCATTTGGGAAGTTTAAGGACCAAGTAGACGCAGCGTCACGTGCGTTTAATGAGCTGGCTAGTGCTGGCGAGTTCGAAGAGATCGAGATAGAAGGCTTCTATTAATGCTGGATGTAAAAGCGACGCACCCACAATATGACAGTAACCTGTCTTTGTGGAATAGAATGAATGACGCTTTTGCAGGGGAAGACGCCATCAAGGCAAAGGGCGAAATCTATCTTCCTATGCCTTCCGGCATGAAGGTGATTGCCGACAAAATCAAACAAACAAACGCCTTTAACGCATACAAAGCTTTAGCCGAATTCCCAGAGATCGTAGCGCCGACAATTCGGGGCTCAGCGGGCCTGATTCACAAAGAAGACACAAACATAAAACTGCCTAAAGCCCTGGAGTATTTGAGGGACAAGGCCACAGAAGACGGTCTGACACTTCAATTATTCCATCAGCAAATTACGCTTAGTTTGTTGCGGCAGGGCCGTTTTGTTATGATGCCTGGGGTAAGTGAAGGCGGGCAAATGTATCTGGCCGGGTATGGTGCCAAGTCATGCACAAACTGGGACACAAATTGGGCCTTGTTTGATGAATCTGGCTCCGAAAGAGACCAGGAAACGGGCAAATGGGGCGAAGTTAGGAAGTTCAGAGAGTGCTATCTAAATGAGGCCGGAGTCTTCACCTCCCGTTTGTGGGTTAAAGAAGACCACAAAAAAGACGAGTTCATTCCTCAAGAGGAAGTTCTGGCTACTATCAACGGCAGGAACGGGTTAAACGTTTTCCCAGTGGTTTTTGCTGGCACCTTTGACCTGTCAAGTAATGTTGACGAGGTTCCGCTATCTGGTTTGGCGAGTTTGGCAATTAGGGCTTATACTCTGGATGCAGACTATAGACGCACTCTGCACTGGACCAGCAGTCCGCAGCCGGTCATCACAGGCGTTACAAAGGAAGACGCCCCAAAGACCATAGGGGGTAATTCTCTTTGGATTTTGCCAGGCGAAGGCTCAAAGGCGGAGTATCTAGAATTTAGCGGTTCTGGTGCTGGCGCACAAAAAGAAGCGATTAAAGACACACTAGAGCGTGGCGTGATGTTTGGGGCTCAGTTGTTCGCAGACAACAACAGAGCGGCAGAAAGCGGCGACGCCATCTCTCTTCGCCTTGGCGCACAAAGAGCCACGCTTACAACGATCTCAAAGTCGTCAGCCGCGGCTCTTGAGCAATTGCTGCAATACACAGCTATCTGGTCTGGCTCTAACCCAGATGAAGTAACCGTTGAACCAAATACAGAATTTGTCGACCCTGAATTGTCGCCTCAAGAGATTCTTGCTCTAGTCTCTGGCTGGCAGTCTGGCGCTTATTCAAAGCTTACTCTGTTTGACAATCTTAAGCGTGGTGGTGTCATCGACGGAGAACGCAGCTTTGAGGATGAAGAAGACCTCATATTAGAGGAAAGCCCCGACTTAAGCATGGCTGGTCGTGATGGCGACAGTTAATGAGGAGATCCTTAATAACGTCCTACGGCATGAGATAGGGATTAGGCGCTATTCTGATTCAACCATTAGGAAGATGATCGCTCTTCTTAATCGCGTTGATGACCGGATAGCTAATGATTTGGCCACCCGTCAAATCGGCAGCGCGCCGTTTACAGAGCGCCGATTGCAGCTTATGCTCGAAGCAATCAGGGTGATTGTTAAAGAAGGTTACACGACGTTAACAGCCAACTTGGACAAGGAACTAAAAGAGTTTGCAAAGTACGAATTCGGGCATCACACGGGCCTAATTCAAAACGCATTGCCCATGAAGTGGGAATTTGTGGGCGTCTCGCCCAACAATCTTTATGCGGCGGTTCACGCAAGGCCGTTTCAGGGGCGATTACTAAAAGACACCTATAGAGATCTTGAGGAAGGTGCTTTTAAACGGGTTCGCGATAAAATCCGTATGGGGTGGGTCGAAGGGCGTGGCACAGACCAAATCGTTCGTGATATTATCGGGACCAAAGGACTCCGTTACAAAGACGGCATCACAGAGGTTAGCAGAAACTCACTAAGAACAGTTGTTAGAACAGCTGTAACCCACACCTCGAATGTCGCTAGAGGCGAGCTTTACAAACAAAACCGTCGCTTAATTAAGGGCGTCGAGTGGGTGTCAACACTTGATGGCAGAACAAGCGCTATCTGCCGAAGCCGTGATGGTATGGTGTTTGATGTTGATAAAGGGCCAAGGCCACCGGCGCACCTGAATTGCAGATCAACGACTATACCAATCATAAAAAGTTGGAGTGCCTTGGGGGTTAAGGGCCTTCCAGCAGGCCAAAGAGCCTCTATGAATGGTCAAGTTGCTGGTGATCTAACCTACTCAAGTTGGTTAAGAAAACAGCCAAAGGACTTTCAAGAAGACGTGCTTGGTGTTAAAAAGGCTCAATTGTTCCGTCGAGGCAAGATAGATCTAGATAGATTTGTCGACCGCAACGGCAAGGAATTAACACTAGACCAGTTGAGACAGAGAGAGCCAGACGCTTGGGAAGCAGCGAAATTGGCGGCATGAGCCACCCAGACATAGAACAGTTAAAATTTCTTGTAGAAGACCTTTTTTCAGAGTTGATGAAAGCAGGACTAGAGGAAACAGATGATGGGGGGTGTGTTTTTTACGCGCTGCAAGATTGTTGGGAGCATTATCACAGTCTGGTTGGTTCCGGCAGTTGCTGTACCTCCACGCTTTACGAAGCTGTGTCTTGTGGCGTTCGCAAAGGGTATCTCGCGAACTCAGATGGCAGAGCGTTGATTCCGAGGAGATTAGCTCGTGGAGGCTACGCGGAACTTGTGGAGCTGCGCAAAAAGCAGGCGGCGGAGAAGCAGGCAAAAAAAAGTGTCTAGGCTCAAAATCGTCGAAGGTGGCGCTAAGCCAAAAGAATACAGAAAGAAGTCTGAAAACGACATAGATTTGCTTGTATGCCCAGAGTGTGACAGCAGAGCAAGCTATGACGTTACTTTAGGCCGCCATATCAGGAACGGAAAACCTGTAGGCGGGAACAAACAAACACGATGCGCGAATTGTGACCATGTTCTTTGGGACTGGTGAGCGCTAACACAGAGATAAACGAGGGTCGCTTTAGGCGGCCTTTTTTTATGCCCAATCGATCCGATGGATCAAACTTTAACAGACTGGCGATGCCGGTCTTTTTTTATGGAGAAACTCCCGATGGGAATCCTCGCAACTGTAGAGAACCTAGACAACGTTGATGACAGCCTGAAAACCTATTACGTCGAGGACGGAGACGGCTTTAAGCTGGATATCGAAGGCGTTGACAACCACCCAGCCGTTCGCGGCGTCGTCACTGCTAACAAGTCAAACAGGGCAGCTAGAGACAAGCTTAGAGCCGAAAAAGAGGCTCTAGAGGCTCGTTTTGACGGTTTGCCCGAGGACTTTAACCTTGATGCTTACAACACCCTCAAAGAGGCGGCAGAGGCGAAGGAAGGCAGGCCGGACGAAGAGGTAATTCGAGCAAGGCTAGAGGCTCAGGCTAAAGCTTATGAAGCCAAAATGGCCGCTGCTGTTGACCCTCTTAAGTCTGAGAATGAGAAGTACAAAGCCAGCATTCACAAGATGACTATTCATCAAGGGTTGGCGGACGCGCTCGACCAAGCGTCAATTGACCCAAGCTTTAAGGACGCAGCCCAAGCGCTTCTATTGAGCAAGGCTAAGATTGAGCTTGAAGAGTCAGACGGTGTTTTCAAGGCCTCGGTAGACACAGATCTAGGCCCGCAATCCCTAGACGAGTTTGTTAAGGGTTGGGCTTCTACAGATGACGGAAAACGATTCGTCGCAAAGCCAACAGGACCGAACCCCAAGCCGGGTGGTGCCGCTGGTGGTAGTAAAACAATCACAATGAACGAATTTCAGGCTCTTTCACACAGTGATCGAAAGAAGGTAGCTTTGGAAGGCGTCAAGGTGGTTGATTAGGCGCTTAGTGGCGTCCTTGGCCATTGGCCAAATCTTTCTTTAAAATAGGTATAGGAAAATTATAGAATGGCAAACGTTCTTACTGATTTGGCCGCCGACATTTACAAAAGTGCAGATGTCATTGGCCGTGAATTGGTCGGTTTTATTCCGGCTTGCACTATCAACTCCGACAGTTCGGAACAGGCGGCTAAAGGCGATACTGTCCGGTCACACTTCACACGTTCTGCGACTGTTGGGGACCAGACACCAGCTATGACGATTCCAGAAGGAACCGATCAAACGGTCGACAGCAAAACCCTGACACTTGATAAATCACGTGGGGTGCAAATCCCATGGACTGGTGAAGATATCAAGCACGTCAACAATGGTTCTGGTTTTGAAACCGTTTATGGGGACCAGGTGTTGCAGGCAATGCGAGCTCTTGTGAACGAGATTGAAGCTGACCTGGCACAGGCGGCTTACCAGAGCGCGTCACGAGCAGTTGGCACAGCTGGTACAACGCCTTTTGGATCAAACTTTAATGATGTGGCAAAGGTTCGTCAGGTTCTTGTTGATAACGGTATGCCGTCAAATGATGGCCGCGCCTCTTTGATTTTGAATTCAGCAGCAGGAACTAATCTCAGAAACCTAGCTCAGTTGCAGAAGGCAAACGAAGCTGGCGGTGATCAAATGCTTCGCCAAGGCGTGCTGCTTGATCTCCAAGGTCTAGCACTGCGTGAATCTGCACAGGTTAAGACGCACACAAAAGGCAGTGCATCAGGCCGTCTCGCAAATTCCGCGTCTTTAGCTATTGGCGACACGTCAATCGCATTTGACACGGGGTCCGGTGCGTTTAATGCTGGTGATGTCGTGACGTTCAACGGCGATGCTAACAACTATGTTGTCAAAGCGGATGCCTCTGCGACCCCGCTTGTCATTAACGGCCCAGGCCTACGAACAGCGGTTGCGGATAACAGCGCCATAACTGTTGGTAACAACTTTACGGCAAACGTGGCTATGCACCAAGCAGCTCTAGAACTGGCCATGCGTGCGCCTGCGGTTCCTCCTGGTGGTGATGCGGCCTCTGAGAGACTTGTTGTTCAAGATGACCACTCCGGCCTCATCTTTGATATCGCAGTCTACAAAGGTTTCCAGAAGATGATGATCAACGTCTCAGCCACATGGGGTAAAAAGGCCTGGAAAGACGAGTATATTGCTATTCTGATGGGCTAACCCCAGTAGTCTAATTTGGGGCTGGCTTCGGCTGGCCCCTTCTCCTTTTAGGGAATTTACTATGGCTTTTGACACAACAGTAGGCGGCGCTAGTGCAAATTCCTATGGCACTGTGTCTGATGCCGATAACTATTTTGCCGACAGAAGCATTACAGCCTGGACTGGCACTGATGCCGCCAAGCAGGCTGCTTTGATCAAAGCGACAGATTATCTTGATCATCAATTTGACTTTATCGGGACTAAAGCCACAAGCGCTCAAGCGCTCGAGTGGCCTCGCATCAACGTCACAGACAGAAACGGCTATGCCGTGTCATCAACGGCTATACCTGTGTTTATTAGGAATGCCTGCTTTGAGGCCGCGTTGCAGGCCATAAAAGGGACTAACCTACAACCAGTTGACACAACCGGCATCTCTGAAAGCCGAGTTAAAGCTGGGCCTGTTGAAACAGAAAAGAAGTTCGTTGGCGGAGGTAGTTCAAGGACCGTAATTAGGTCCGTTCAAGGTCTGTTAAGTGACTTCATTACAAGCAATTCAAACTCCGTTGAGATGTTGCGCTCATGACCACAGTAGCAGAGATAGCCAAAGAGGCTTTTGACGCCGTTGCGATTGAATTTAGTGATGGTGTGGTCAAAACGGCTACACTTACAAAAGTGACCGGCAGCGTTCATGACACAGCCACAGACACGTTTTCAGATGGTGCATCGACAGCTTATGAGGGGCGCTTAATATTCACCACGTCAAAGCAGCTTATGGACGATTACCCAGCTTTAACAGTTGGGCCAAACCAAAAGCCAGCTTTAGCTATTGGGTTCACAACCGCCCCCGAAAAAACAGACACGATTACAGTTGGTGCCGACACATACAAAGTCGCTCAAGTCGGCGACATAGTAGAAGTTGGTGGCCTTTGGGGATTGGTCTTAGAATAATGGCGATGACAGTTGACCAAGCTAACGCAGCTATGATGGCTGATATGGAATACGTCGAGACCGATTACATTGTCGAAAACTTACAAGCAGTCATGCTTTACGGGTTCGGCCAGGCGGTTAAAAGGAGCCCCGTCAACACGGGTTACTTTCGCTCACAATGGAATGTAAGCGTTGGCAGTATTGATGATACAACGACAAATGAGATTAGAGCTAATACCGTGGCCGAAGGCGAGGCCGTAATAGAAGGGGTCAGCACTATTCAAATGACCTATGTTACCAATAGCACCGAATACGCTATTCCGCTCGCGACAGGTCATTCATTGCAGGCCCCAGAAGGTTGGATTGACACGATTGCGACAGAGATAGCGCACCTGGATCTAGGCATTTCCGTTGGTGGTTTATGAGCTACGAAACAGAACGCCAGAATATAACCGACCACTTTAAGACCAATTGGGGGCGGTCTGAGAAGGTAGGATACCCAAGGCATAAATTCGTAGTGCCGGAAGACGAATTTTCTATTCAGCTTCATATCGACAATGGACGGGGGGAAACGGTTAGCGTCGGTGCGCCTGGCAATAATATTGGGCGCTACGCAGGAACGTTGCTGGTGCAGATCCATGGGCCTTCAGATGCGGGTGAAAAAGGCTTTACACAACTGATCGACGCCGTTTCAGCGGTGTTTCTTAATAAACATTTCTCAAATCTTGAGTTTTTCACGCCGTATCCCGTCGGCGAGTCCACAAGACAAAAGCTAACCACAAGAACAATCGCTTGTCCGTTCATTCGAGACGAGACCAATCATTAAATCTTAAAGGATTAAGTCAATGACCAATATAGCACGCGCCGCGCGTGGCCGTTCCAGCTGGGCGGCAGAAACCACGGAGGGCTCAACTGTAGCAACTCCAGTCTTCCAACAAATGCACCTTACCGAAGACAGTATCAATCAAAGGTACATCAAGGAAGGTTCAGCAAACCTAGCCTCACATGGGGACCAAACGCACGTATCTAGTGATGGATACACCGTTGAAGGGAACCTTGGCGCAGAGATGGTTTATGGTGAAATAGACTGGCTGCTTGAAAACGCTCTTCGTAGCACCTGGACCAGTAACATCATCACAAATGCCCAGGACCGGAACCCGGTGACTTGGGAGCGAATGCTAAAAACCGGCAGCACAAACAACCATTTTAGGTTCAACGGCGTTCACGCTAACACATTGACCATTGATGCTGAATTTCAGAAGAAAGTCACCTGGCAAGCTGGCATGATGGGCATGACAGCCACCAGTGGTGCAGCTGTGGTGGGGGCCACCTATCCTGACCCTAGTTCTGTTGAAGTGATCAACGTCTGTGCGGGCTTTGCCAATTTGGCGATTGGAAACCTTGGCGCGACAGCCACAGTTAAGAAGATTACTTACAATTGGAGTAACAATCACGAATTTACTCCTCACCTCGGCACTTGTGCGTCTGGGGAGTTATCATTTGGAGAGCCTCAGTTGCAGGTAACTGTAGAAGCCTATTTTGATAATATGGCGCTATGGGACGCTGTTAAAAACCACACCGAAGTGTCTCTAACATCCGAGCTAGGCAATAGCGCGGGCTCTAAGTATCGAATCAACGTTCCCAAGCTGTATATCAACGCAGACATGCCGACACTAACCACCGGCGACTCTATGATCAACTTCACGATGGACGCAATCAGAGATGAAGCAGGCATTGGTGCAACTTGGAAGATTACAAGGGGTATCTAATGAAAATTGTTAAGCCATTTTTTGCCGTTATCGACGGCGAAGAAGTCAGAATTAGGAACCCTGAAGACGTTCCTAAAGATAAAGCGCAAGAGTGGGCCGCTTCAGGCCTAATCGAGCTTCCAAAATCCACATTTAAGAAAGAAAAAGATGTCAACCTTTGAGATCGACGGTCTTGATCAGTACGACTACGACGACAACCTAGCTTTCGACGAAGGCCAGGAATTCACCTTTGATGAAGGTAAAAGTGGTTCAGTGACTTTCTTTTGTCGTTGGCTTTCGCCTGAAAATGAGAAATACACCAATGGCGCAGCCGTTCAGGCTGTAGCCGAAAAAGGCGAGGATCTTTCCAAAGAGGAGGGCAGGCGACTTTTTGCTGAATTGGTACACGATACCTGTATCGCCTCATGGAGTACTACAATGAAGTCGGGGGGGCAGCCAATTGCCGCCAATCGTGATAACTTCGTTGGATTTGTGACCAGCAAAAAAGGCTCCGTTATCTTTGATAAGCTTTGCAGACAGGCCACTCAGCGAGAAAGCTTCCAGCTTAAGAGGCAAGCGGTAAAAAACTAAAGGAAGCTCTCGAATGGGAGCTAAAGAATGGCCAGCATATAGACTGGCATATTGAACTAGCTAGAGCTGATTACAGCCATCAGCCTAAATGCCTTGTTAAGGCCCCCAAATTAAGCCAAGGGCTCGAATTTTATTATCGCGCTTTTTGGCACCTCGCGGGCGAGATCACACTCGATAACCCGCTTAAAATGCCATCAATATTGGCTCTGATGAAACATTACGAAATCACCTCCTTTTACCAAAGGGAAGTGTTTATTTCTGTAATGCGTTCGTTGGCGTCTGTGTACAAGGAACACTTGTCAAATGTCAGTAAGAACAGTAGGCCTAGCGTTTGACCCTAGCGGTGCCGTTTCAGGTGCTGCTCAGTATCGGCAGGCTGGCCTTGGTGTTGTTGGCACTAATGATAAGATTGAGGGTTCGGCTGAAAGAGCACGGGAAGAGCTTGGGCGTTTCGTCAGGGCAGGTAACCAAGGAATGCCCCAAGTCGCCAAACAAGCACGGGCGACGGGCAAAGAATTTGACGATGTAGCCCGAAATGCCAAACAAATGGGGGCCGCGTTTTCTGCGGCTTTTGGCGTAAGAACCGCTCTTACTACATTTCTCGAATTCGATAGAGCGCTAGCGGAAACATCAACACTATTGAGCGGTGTTGACGGTGAGTTAGCCAGAATTAGAGAGACCTCTAGAGACTTTGTTACTTTGTACGGTGGCAGCGCCACCAATCAAGTCAAAGCCTATTACCAAGCGATTTCCGCCGGTGCTGGTGGTGCGGCTGAAGCACAAAGAATTCTAGACACAGCGAACAAGTTAGCCGTTGGCGGTGTAACGGATATGGTAACGTCCGTTGACGCTCTGACGACGGCAATGAATGCGTATAAGTCAACTGGTCTGACGGCTGCAAGAACAGCGGATATTTTGTTTACTGGAATTAAGGCTGGCAAGACGACAGCAAGTGAACTGGGCGCTACTCTTGGTAATGTGGTTCCTATTGCTTCTGGTCTTGGTATTAGCTTCTCTGAGCTGACAGCGTCCATAGCGGCACTGACTACGCAGGGTCTTAGCACCGCAAGCTCTGTCACGGGTGTTCGCGCGGTTTTGACAGCCGTTGCTAAACCGACCAAGGAAGCGGCTGACCTGGCCAAAGAACTAGGCCTTGAGTATGATACTACGGCTCTGGCCTCACAAGGTCTAGCTGGTTTCCTCGACAATGTGGCCGAGGCCACAAATGGTAATAAGGAGCAGATGGCACAGCTCTTTGGCTCTGTTGAGGCGCTGAATGCTGTTTTGGCCTTCAGTGGCGGAGCGGGCCAGCAATTCGACACCATTCTAGGCCAAATGGAGAATAGCACGGGGGCGGCTGATGAGGCATTCAAGAAAATGTCAGAAAGTCTCTCTCAGCGTTGGAACGTAGCGCTAGCGACCGCAAAAGCCGAGGGCGAGGAATACGGAGAGCTAATGGCTAAAGGGCTGGTTCCAGCCTTTGAGCTTGTTGTCGAAAACATGGATCTGTTAACAGCCGCCGCCGTTGGTTTTGGCGCTGTTAAACTTGCGCCGATGCTAGCTTCCGTTACCGTGCAGGCTTACGCAATGACAACGTCGACTCTGGCGCTAAATGCGGGGTTGGGTGCGACGGCGATAGCGGCGAATGCCGCAAGGGCTGCCTTGCTGGGTCTAACAGGTCCAATAGGGCTTGGTCTTGCTGCCGCAGGTGCAGCGCTCTACTTGATGCGTGAACGAACGGATGAAGTTAGGGACGCTACAGACAGCCTAAAAGAGATGGTCGGGGGGCTAGAAAAGGCTTACCAAGGCGCAGGAGACCAAGCCAAGCGCATAGCAGATATATCGAAGGAACTGTCTTTAACAGAAGCGGTTAAGAATGCTCGTGTCTTACAAGAAAAGTTTGAATCGTCACGTGAAAGTGCCGTAGGTTTCACTCGTGCTTTGTCTCAGCAACAAGGGGCCTCGATTATCGGTGTGTTTGGCCGAGAACTTGGTGAATTAGTTCAGAAAGCAGAAACAGGCGAGATATCTATAAAGGCGTTTAGAAAGTCTGTAGATGATCTAAGAAGAGCAAACCCAAGTTTGCAGTCAGTGGCGGAAAGCCTTCTTGAGGCCACAAAAGAGACAGAAAGCCTTGAGCGTCAAGCCCGAACAGCCGCCGCCGTCGTTAGTCTTGTTGATGAAAAGTCTCGCTCTGCTACTGTTGGCTTGAGAGGTTTTGCAGACGCTGCAGGAGATACAGGCTTGCAGCTTTCTGCTCTATCTCCCGCAGCACAATTTGCCAGTGAGGCCTTAGACGATTACTTGCAAAGCGCACACCTTAACAAATTAGGTGATAGGGATAGAGCGCTAGAACGTGAGGGTATTAGATTTAAAGAGTTGGTAAGTGAGCTTGAAGAGGCTGGCGCTAGTCAGGAAGCCCTAAACCAAGCTCGTGCGGCTTATCAGTCAAATCTTAATGTTATCAACGTCGATTTTGCCCAAAGAGCAGCTGAAAAAGAGCGTCAGGCCGTAGAAAGGATAGCTAAAGAGCGAAGCCGTGCAGCTGAAGAAGTAAAAAGGCAAAGAGAGCAGGAATTAGCAGAGGCAAAAAGCTTCCTTGATCAACTGACCGTAGCTCATTTCAACGCCACAGAAGACAGAATTGGTCTAGCCCAACACGAACACCAGAAGCAATTAGATAGGATAAACGAACTCGCCTTGTCTGAGCAAGACAAGCAAAGTTCCCGCCTCATGGCGACAGCCGTTTTCGAAAAACAGAAAACGGATATCCTGTTAGCAGAACAAAAGCGCCGTCAGCAAGCCTCTGTGGCTCTTTCTCAGCTTGATCAGACACTAGGTGGCTCTGATTCCGGTGTCGCTCAAATATGGGGTGACAAGGCTTCCCAAATTGAGGTCGTAAAGACGGCTTTAGAAGAGCGCGTTCTGACCGAACAAAGCGCCATGGAGCGTATTGTTGCGATTAATGAACATGCAGCGGAAAGACTAAGAGACTTAGAGCAGAGGCGGCAATCTGAGGCGATACAGAGTGCTGAAACAACCTTCGGCAACCTAGCTAATATCGTAAAAGGGTTCTCAGGAGAGCAAAGCGCAGCCTACAAGGCGTTGTTCGCAGTGAGCAAGGGTTTTGCAATAGCGGATTCTCTATTGAAGATCCAGCAGGCAGCAGCTCAGGTGATGGCTAACCCGACATCACTAACGCCCGCCCAGAAGTTGGCTGAATATGGGATTATAGCGGCTCAAGGAGCTTCGATTGTTTCAAATATCGCTGCCGTTTCCGGGGAAGGTTTCCGCAAGGGTGGGCACACAGGTTATGGCAACCCTGCTGATATAGCTGGGCCGGTACACAAAGAAGAATTCGTTTTGCACCAAAGGGCTACAAGAGAATACAGGCCTATTGCTGAAGCAATGAACCGTGGCGATTTCAACCCTAATGGCGGGGGTGTTGTCGTCAAGTCAACGGTTATTAACCAGGCACCGGGTGTCGTTGTTGATGAAAGCAAAGATAGCAACGGCAACATTACCTATTTGATCCGCAAGGAATTAGACGAGCGCTTACCGGGTGCTATGGCTAAGGAATTGGGCGACTCGTACAGCCCCGCCAGCCGCGCAATCATGGGGACGTTCGGAGTGAATAAGAAGGCATCATGACGCTTCCTAAGCTCGAATTTTCACCGCTAAGAACATCCTACAAGTTCAATAGAGGCCAGCATATAGGCTCTGTTGAAACGCTTGGGGGGTTTAGCCGGACAAGATCGCTTTCCGCGAGCAGGATCTACAAGATCCCGGTTACTTGGGCATCAGAAAGCGCGGGCAAGAGTGAGCAACTAGTTTCGTTTTGGAAGGATGTCCTGCTTGAGGGGCAGCTGAAATTCCGAATGGACCTATACACTGATCAATCAACGCTTTTGGAGCATGAATGTAAGTTTGTAGCGAACTCCTTTAATCCAGACCGAATTTACTGTGATGGCGCTTTCCAGCATTCGGCAATATTAGAGGTCAAGCCTTCACCGTCGCCTGGTATCTACTACAGCGACGGCACGCTTATTTGGTTTGTGCAGCATTACGACATAGACACAAAGCAAGGCTCGTTGGAAATGTGCAATTCACTTGAGGAATTGGTTGAGGCGTTGCCATGACCACCAGAGAAGAGTTTCTTTTAAACGGCGACCCTTCCGAAGTCGCTGTAGAGTGTGTCTCGCTTACTCATTCGTCTGGCCTTAATCGTCATCTGGTTCGAAATCATGATAATTGGACCGCCACATTAGAAGACGGAGTTACATCTCAGGTATTCGAGCATTATAGCTTCGACATAAAAGGAGATGCCGTCACAAGCACAGTCAACCAACCCTTGCAGTTGGCGATTGGTGATTTTGGCCAGATCATTCCTGCTGCAATTGATGCGATTAGGGAAAGTGCCAATCCTCAAGAGTACGTCAAGCTGACAATGCGCGTTTACTCGAGTGAGTACACAGACGCACCTCTGGAAGTGGTCACAAGGTACGTGACAGAAAACAACAGAGATAGAAACGGTTCTATCATGAATGCAAACGCTCTGCATCTAGACAAAAACAGAACCGGCTCAATTCAGACATTAGAGCGTTTCCCGTTTTTGAAGCAGTACGCATGACTTTAGATGATTTGTTGAACAAACAATACATCGAAGGCGAATATGTCTGTGGTGATTGGGTACATGACGCATGGGAAGCGATCACGGGGCAAAGACTGGCGCACCGTATAGAGACAATCATCACTGACCGAGTTGTGACAGCAGCAGACCGTAAAAACTGGCAGTTGCTAAAGGAGCCTCAGTCGCCCTGTATTGTCTGGTTTAGCCGCCCTAACAATGATTCACACGTTGGCATTTGGTACGAAGGCAGGGTTGGACACTTACGCCAGGCTGGGCCTGCTTGGCATGAACCCGACATAGCCGCTTTAGGCTACAGCAAAAGAAGCTACGTAATACCACGATGAAGACAATTTATGTGCTTGATAGACCTGGCGAGGAATTGCCAGAACCCTTTCACGCGCCCAAATACATTGATTTTCTAGCCGATCATTACGGCGCTCTTCCAAAGTCAGCTAGGCTATTCGAGAAAGCGCCTTCAACCGCCCAAGGCGGGAAAGATGTTACCCCTAAAACGGTTGATGATGTCTATGAATTGGAGAGCCTAGAAGGCCCCCTATATGTTGTTCATTATCCGGGTGATCCGGGGACCGTAATTGCCGCGTCAGTCATTATCTCGCTCGCCTTAGCCGCAACAGCCTACGCGCTAACTCCTTCAGCCGGGGCGGGTCAGTTTGCTAGAGCCAACCAGCAAGCGCCGTCGCCAAATGGTGAAGTTGGAGACAGAAGGAACAAACCCCGCTTAGGTGGAATGGTTCCCTATATTCTGGGCCGTGAAAAGGCTATCCCTGACCTTCTGAGTTCGTACAAGTTCTATCAGAATAATCAAGGTGTTCAGCTGTCTTATGGGTTAATCAGTGAAGGTACTTTGGCGATTGAAACCGATACGGCGAAAGAGGGCGAGACAAGAGTTAGTGATATAGGCTCCTCAGTCGAGTTTTACGGCCCAAACACGATCCCAGGCGACACGCCGCAAGCCAGTATCGGTGCTCCGATCACGGAAGCGCTAAAAGTGGCTCAGAGGGTAAAAGGCATCAATGGCCAACTTTTGGAGAGCCCAAATTCCAGGCACTTTAAAAGCGCTACTGGTGTTTCAGACATTACCTTTAAGCACCCAAATATAATCGAAATAGAAGCCTCTTCAGGAGTGGATTTTGCAAAGGTTTTCAAAGTTGGTGAGAACCTGACCTTAACAAACCAGACATTCGACAGAGGTGTTGAGTCCGGTTCGATTTCTTTGACAGGCGTCGAAGGAACGATTGAAACGTTGTTTGATTATGGCGGGCCTAGCGGAACGCTTCGATTGTTAGAGCAGAGTTGGACGTTTACTGACTCGTCTGTAATCGACAATTTCCGCGTAAGTGACAAGGTCAGCTGGACCGGATTAACAGTTCTGCAGTACACGCCGCCAGGTCCGAGTCCACCAACGTTTGACATTGATTTAAACGGTTCTGGACGAATTGATGAAATTGATGCTGATAACAACAAGTTTGTTTTTGTCTGGCTGGGTGGCAATCCTGTCAATATCGAGTACATGGACAATTTCGGATATGACCACACGACAACGGGTCTAGATATTGAAGTTCTAGATACAACAACACGAACAGTCGATGTTTCAGGTTCTTTCACCCTATCCGGTGTCACCTCTACTCAATTGACACTAGATAATCCCTCTGCTGTTCAACGTGATTGGGGGACTATACAGTACCTTGTCGGCGATAAATCGGGGTTAGAAAACTCTGAGTTCGTCACTATTCAGGACAGACCTGTAGGCCCTTATTTCGTTGATGAACCGAATGCCGATGAGTTGCTCATAAACCTCATAGCCCTAAATGGCTTGTACAAAAAAACAAGTACAAGACAATATGACCATGACGTTGACTTCAAGGTTTCGGTTACACCGGCTGACGCGAGTGGGACGGCAACCGGGGCGGCGGTAGAGACAACTATAACACTTGACGGTTCCGCAAACCTTACCAATCGAATCGCGGACAGTTTCAGATTAAGTCTTTCAGGTCGATCTCTAGTTTCTATCCAACGTGTAACCAATACGGATTATGATTACTCCGGGACGGTTGTTGATGACGTTCAATTAGAGGAAATCTACTATCTATCGCCACATAGCGTCTCTGATTTAGGCGATGTGACAACCGTTTACATCAAGACAGCGACGACAGAAACAGCGCTATCATCTGAATCGCTTCTTTTCAATGTGATGGTTACTCGCAAAATCCCGACGAGGATTAGCGGAACGACCTTTACGACGGATTTGCACGCGACAAGTCAAGTCGACGAGATAATCGCTTTTGTTGCGCAAGATCCTAAATTCGGAAGGCGTCAATTGAGTGAGTTGGACCTAGACAGCATTTATGGAGCGGTAGCCGCAGCAAGGGCAAAATTCGGCGACCCGAAAGCGACAGAGTTCAACCACACATTTGACAACCCAGACGCCACTTTTGAGGACATTCTTGCTACGATAGCGGGGGCGGCGCATTGCATTCCCTATCGCAGAGGCGACAAGATCAAGTTAACTTTCGACGGCGAAAAGACCTTTTCAACACTACTCTTTAATGAGTTGAACATGGTCGCTGACATGCCGCAAAAGGTGCAGACCTCATTTGGACACAACAAAGACCACGACGGGGTAGAATACGTCTATAGACACAACTACCAACCTGCGACGATGACGCTTGGCACCAACCCGACCAACCCCAAAAGAATTGAGGCGAACTGGGTTGCGTCGAAGTTTCAGGCTTACTTCCATGCCAACAAAGCATGGAATAGAATTAGATACGAGCGTGAAGCTACGGAGTTCAAAGCGACCGAAGAAGCCGCGCTAATCGCCCCAAAAGACCGAATTGTTGTGGAAGACACAACGAGAGACGGAGCGCAAACCGGCGATATCGAGGCACAGAATGGCACCACACTGACGCTATCGCGTGATGTAGTTCTAGAGCCGTCGACAGCCTACAAACTTCAAATCCTTCACAAGACCGCAACGGTTGAGGAATTAGTCGTCTCCTCCTCACCTGCGAGCAATCAGGTGGCTCTGACTGTAGCGCCGAGCCAAGATCTTGTCACAAGCGACACAGCAAACACCAAGACCAAATTTAGTCTTGTGAAAGCGACTGAATCAACAAAAGGCCTCTGGATTTTTCAAGAGGCCGTCAAATCAGAAGACAGCATGGCGCACATGGTCAAGGCGACCAACTATGACGCTAGAGTTCACCAAGCCGACGATGACTACACAACGGGAGTCATCGATGTTAACGGCGACCCAATTTAAGTAGAATTAAACCGAAAAAAAGAAAGCATCCTTCAGGGTGCTTTCTTTATGGAGAACGATATGACAAACCAGCCAGCAACCCGAACGCAAATGGAGGAAGCGGGTTTAGACGTTATTTCTCTAGGGGGGGTGATTAATGGTGGTACAGGGGAGACCGTCACGACGAGAACGGGCCGCGTTCATGACACTTTAGCGCAAAAACTGTCTTTAATTAGAGGGATGGTTTGGCGTGGCCAGTGGTCCGCAGGCACGAATTACGTTGTAAATGACGTAGCCGGACATTTCGGGAGATCTTATATAGCGATAGCTGATTCTCTTGCCGAAACTCCAGGTCCGGGGCCGTCCTGGCAATTAATAGTAGACCAAGAGACGGAATTCCTACATCCTTTGCCGGTCGTCGCCTGTTCTGATGGGAAGTTGCGGCTTATCCTTGTTGCGATAGGGCAGTCGAACGCCAAGGGCAAGGGGGCGGGAGGGAACGTGACTATATCAGACCTGGTCAAGGTCTGGGACGGAACACAATGGGTAGTGGCACAAAACGGTGTATCACCGTTTGACAATGGGCACAACAATTCGACGTTACAGGCTGCTCACCAGCTAGCTGTTCGTTTTAACGTCGAAGTGAGGATTGTCTTAAATGTTCAGGGTGGGCTTTCACTAGAAAACTGGACTGAACCGTTAAACGGTCGTGCAGCCCCAACAATTGACATGTGGAACCCGCTGCTGGCGGATGTAGGCGCGGCACTGGCGAATTTGGGAGCAAGTCAAATATCCGCCGTAATTTTCACTCAAGGAGAAAGCAACGACGGGACCGCCGTCAACGTTTACTATGAACAGTTTGAAGACTTTTTGGAAAATGGGCTTAAAGCTCAAAGTTGGTGGGGAAGCGACGCAAGGCTTTTGGATGTTGCCCTTGCGACGCCCAACGGAGCGCAAAACTTAACCAAACAGCTTTTTGCTAGACAAATGGGTATTCGTCATACGGTGATCCCAACAACAGACCTGCCTACAACGGATGGAGTTCACTACACAGGGGCATCTTTGGACATAATCGGAGGGCGAGCTGCCGCCGCCATCGCTGCACCTCCGGTGCAGAGACTTAATCAGTTTTTCATAGAAGACAACGCCACTATAGAGGTGGAGCCGACTGGCCTGCCAGGGCTTTTCAACTCAATTGAAGACGTGACAGCCTTCGTCCAGCAGCATGTCGTCGCCAATGGTAAGAAGCTGGTGATTAGCTTGAAAGCTGGGGTCCACACCTACACCTCTGTTGCGATGGAATCGCCTTACGGGCAAAACCTTATCTTTAGAGGTGCAACGCCAGGCACTATGCCGACAGCAGCAAGCTTTGTTGGAACCAAGGCAACGGATGAAACTATGTTGCGTGGTGTTTGGCCAACGCAACTGGAAGTATCCGGCCAAGGTATGGCCGTAATGGGAGATTTTGCCGGCCTCGAAAACTTCCTTCTTATAGGCGACGTGAATGCGGACGGTCTGTTGTTGGGGGACGAGACTGGCGCGCGGCGTGGTGGCAGGGCGAAGGTCAAAAGGGTCGGCATCCATGACTTCAATGAAGCTGGTGTTGAAGTAAAAGAGTTCGGACAAATTTATGCTGGTGGTTTGGTGGGCGATCCCCAGATTGTGGTTTCCTACTGCCAAGACGGAATAAAAGTGATCAACGGCTCTGCCGACGTCCCCGGAGCGCTAATCACTCACAACACACGCTATGGGATTTATTGTGATTACCGTGGAGCTGCAAAAGTTGACAACGCCGATATCGTAAACAACGGAACAAACGATTTGTTTGTCGCGAGCGCTGTTGACGCGGTGATTAGCGCAAAATCCCAACTGGCGGCGACTACCACTAACAGAGCTTACAATTCTCCTGGGGCTTACAATCAAACGATCTATGGGGCAGGTTCTAGATAAAAAAAGAGCGCAGCCTAAGCCACGCCCTCAACAACCTTGGACCAGTTCATATCGGCCCCGTAATGCAAGGCCAAAATGACACAATCCAACCAGGCTGACAACTGCCAGAAATGATAGGGCGATGATAGAAAATCTTCTTGGATTTAAATTGCCCGAATTCATAGCGGGCTTTGTTGGCGGAGTAGTTTCATTGGCCTTTTTACCTGAACTTACATGGCGGAAATCTCTGCTTTCAGTGATAGCAGGGGCCTTTTGTGCCGCTTACTTCACGCCGCTAATAAGCGACCTTTGGGATCTCAAAGAGCATTCACAAGGTGCTGCAGCTTTTTTAACAGGGCTGTTTGCAATGTACCTCTTGTCGGGGCTTTTCAAAATAGCGGACCGCTTTTCAAAAGACCCGATCAAAACGGTAAACTCTTTGCGGGGCGGTAAGACAGATGATGATTGAGCTAATTGCTGTCTATGGGATCTTAATAGCTGATCCTATTGGGGCGATCTCAATCATTGCCATTCTACAGTCGCACGAGGGCCTGGTTAAGGCTCCTAAGTGGCACAGGTTGGGTCTTAGCGTCATAGCCGCGGGCTTAATCGGCCAATTCGGGCGAAACATCTACTATCTTCAAACCGGCATATCACCCTCGGACCTACAGCTGCCGTTATGGGTTTTGAAAGATTACGGCATAGTCATTCTAGCCGTGAGTTTCTGGGTGGTTGCCAGAAAAGGAGGCCGCCCTTGAGGCGGTTTTTTTTATGTCAAAAAAACTAGCAATCATCGTTGGCCACAACAGCCAAAAACAAGGCGCGGTTAGGGCTGACAATGGGCAGTCTGAATTTGAATTTAATACTGGCCTTGCAAAGTGTATTCACGCCTACGCTGACGCTTCTGTAGAGTCTCAAATCTTCTTTAGGAAGCCTGGCGTCGGGTATCCCCAAGAAGTCATCGACGTTTACAAGGAGGTTGATCAATGGGGCGCTGATGCCGCGATAGAGCTGCATTTCAACGCGGCGGGCAAGACAGCAACAGGCACAGAGGTTTTATCATCTGGCACGCCTGGCTCTATGGCTCTGGCTGGCTACGTTCAGGATAAAATGGTCGACGCTCTGGGCCTCCCTGACCGTGGGGTGAAGGTCCGTGCGGATGGCGGCAGGGGCTCCCGAAGCCTTATGGCCGGCAAGGCACCAACGATCCTAATTGAACCGTTCTTTGGTAGCAATCCCAAGAATTGCGCAAAGGTGGACGAGCCGCAGGAGGTGGAAGATCTCGCCTATGCGATTGTTCAAGGGGCCTTGCAATACTTCGAGATTCAGCCGCGCCGAAATCTGAGCGAAAGCCGAACGATCAAAGCTGTGAAAAAGCAGAAAGCCACTTCGTGGGTAGGATCTACAGTCGGGGTCGTGTCAGGTATCGGAGCCACGGCTAAACCGTTCCTAGAAGGCGCTCAAGAGATCGCCGCCGACCCAAATGCTGTAACGGAAATAGCTAAAACCGCGTGGGGCTGGTCACAATACATTGAAGTCGGGATTGGCGTTTTGTTGTTCGGTGCCGCTGTGTTGTTCATTTTACAGCGTGTACAAGCAAACAAGGTTGAGCGTGCCCGCAAGGAAGACCACGAAAAAGGGCAGGCGTAATGCGTATTTTATTAGCAATATCCGCCGCGGTGATCCTAGCGATGTTGGTTGTTAATTTTGGAGTTCCGCAATGATCGGCATACCCGCAATAATCGGCTTCTTTACTAACAATCGTATCGTTCAGGCGGTCGGTGCTCTTGCTCTGTTGCTACTTGGCCTCAAGGCATATGGCGCAAAGAAAAAGAGTGAAGGCAAAGCAGAAGCTAACGCAAAGAACCAAGCGAAACTAGCCGCCGAAAACGAACGAGTTAGAAAGACAGAAAATGAAATCCGTAAAGCTCAAGTCGACGCTGCTAATAAGCGGCCTCTTTGTAACAAGCGTGCTGCTAACAGGTTGCGAGACAACGGGCTCTAGGCTGGTGTACGTCTCTGCTTTGCCAGAGCTTAAGCAATACGATGAACCCTTCATTGCAGAGCTAGCAGACTGGCTAGAGGGTCAACCTGAAGGATCTGCCCCCGCAGAGTTCACCAAGGACCATATTGTGCTCAGAGAGCAAATACGGGCTAGCAAGAGGGTGCTGGCTTCTAAGGGTGGGGGCGGGAACTAGACCTAGTGAAAATCATGAAAGTGGTAAATCTCGGCGCTAAATGCGGGAGGCTTTTCCTTCCCCTTTCTTCTTGGAGTGCGGAATTCTTCGCATACCAGTCCGCCTTTATTTGCGGCCCTTGCGATTAAGGTTCGTGCGTCCTTAAAGGAAGCGCCCTCAAGCTCATGCGTCCATTGTACGAACTTGCCTTTCCAGAACCTAGTCACAATTGGGAGACCGTTTAGGAACAAAACCATATCAATCGAGTTTTCATTCTGATTGGAATAATGAAGTTGTCGAACTACCGTGAATTGGTTTGATTGATATAGTGTTAAGTGGTCTGGATTGAGGTCACTCTTGGGTTCGAAATAACACAGATTAATATATACACCACGATCAACTACTTGGTGTCTTAATACGTCAATAATCCCCCGTTTGGATATCTCTGATGAGATTCTTGAAAGAATCTTGTTCTCAGTATCTACATCGTAAATATCTTGGAGACGTCCCCATTCTTCGGGTTGTGTTCTTTTGATGAAATCGATGACGTGATCTCGGATCAAACAAAGATTACGGTCATATTCACTAAAGTGGGTGGTCGAATATCCAACTGACTTCAGGTGGTCTTCAATATGTTCTTCAAACCGTTTTTCGGTAGGACTCAGACCACTCATATCATGTCCTCCGTTATCCTGACCTTACCGGTAACAACTGAAGAAATCAGAGACTGTCGATATTCTTTTAAAATTTCTATTTTATTCATCAAACGTTGGATGAGTTTTTCAACACGATCATCAATAGAGTCAATCTTTAATAAGAGATTCTCTTGTTCCTCGATCGGTGGAAGTACCATTGGGAAGTTTTGGAGAAATGGTAATCTTACAGAGTCTACGGTCGATTTAGCATTCCAACGAAGAATTTCATACTGAAAGTTTTCTTTCAAAAACCAATAGAAGTACTTTCCCATTATGTCTTTGAAATTTGAAAATTTATATACTCGTTGATGGTAGTCAAATTTTCCAACATAATAATGGAAAATCTTACCAACACCTGCTCCATCACCTGATGTTAAAACTGCTTCTCCGTCAAAGGAAAAAGAATTTATTCTTTCAATATTAGGTGACCTCACAAAAAAAGGATAAGAACCGTTTTCAACGTTATCTTGCGTATCCTTTCCTCCAGTCTTGATATCACACAGGAACCTCAGTCTTACAATTGTCCAATGTTTCGGTATCTCACCAATCCACTCAACACCACTGTCCTTCATCTCAACATTTAGGTCGAGACCTTTGGTGACATAATGATTGATTAATGAGGTTCGTTGTTCTTTGAGGAGTTCAATTTTCTTCTGAATCTTCTCGACCAATGAATCAATCTGACTGGTCTTTTTATCGAGGTAACGAGAGATCAGTTTTTGTTCTTCGATTGAAGGAATAGGAAAGAAAAATCTTTCAAATACATTTTGATATAAATGAAGAATAGTGGAACCCGATGAGTTATATCTGACAAATTCGTCGAATAAAGGTGATGAGACTATCCAAAAGAAATATCTCTGAGTGTATAGGTCATTCGATAATGGTCTAGTAACAAAAATACCACTATTCAAAGTTGCTCTATCTGGTATGTCATCTAAATATGCTATTTTTCCGATAGTCCCATCTTTTGTTATCAAAACATCTTGCTTCTCCAATTGAATAAATGGGTCTTCATCATATCTTTCATCGTCCACATGGTGAGATTTTGACCAGTTAATTTTCCCTGAATCAAAATCTGTTCCTGTTACCAGATAAGGTCCATTATCCGTAAAATCTTCTGCTCGAAGGTTTTTCCAACCAATTCGACCTTTGACATAGGTTGTCCTTCCAACACGATTACAATCCCAACAAGAAGGAATGTCTCCAATCCAATGGTGACCTGTCGATTTATAATTGTCGTAATTATTCACCGGTAATCTCCAACGACAACGTTTGAATCTCATCATCAAGAGTTTTGAGATCACTAGAGATCGCATCTAGACCTCTTAAAGGTGTGAATTTGTAAAAGTATTTTGTGAAATTTATTTCATAACCAACCTTGTCTTTTGAACGATCCATCCAAGAGTCGGATAGGTGGG
>Ga0208428_1000119_pt1 | contig 37697 bp, 62 predicted proteins | sample DEB08_DNA_11_FD_184535 | JGI IMG/M metagenome (GOLD analysis project Ga0208428, IMG submission 184535) | Aqueous microbial communities from the Delaware River and Bay under freshwater to marine salinity gradient to study organic matter... | ecosystem: Environmental > Aquatic > Marine > Coastal ... | reverse complement strand
TATTAGCAGTTGTCTTCGGTAAGATTGATATAGAAACAGCTAAAGAGCTGATTAAGAAATTAAACCTATTTTCGTTTTTTTCATAGTGTTTTTGTTTTGGTTTGTTGATTAAAGGGGCTTCGGTCCCTTTTTTCGCCTAAATTATTCTCGTTGATTTTCAAGTACTTAACTTTTTATTGCAAAATAATTTGTTAAAAAGCTTTCAGATTTAAACAATGCTCTATATATTTGTATCAACAACAACGAATAAATTAAACGAATATGAAAACTCAAGAATTAGCAAAGCAAGAAGTATTGGAATTAGAAATCGATTTTGATACTCTAGTTTCAGACTTCGAACAGTCTGAAGACTTTTACCCAGTTTTAGAAGAATTAGAATCAGATAACTATTATTTCGATATAACTTTCGAAGTTAATGGGAGTAACGTTTCTTCTAGTGCTGGTTGGTGTGACTACAATGACCCTATTTTAATTAATTTCTCTGGCGAGATAGTTCCTTGTCAAATTATAGCTTTTGATAAAGAAACTGAGCAAGAGTTTGAATTAAGAATTACTAACCAAATTAAAGAACAATTAAAGACTGTAAGATAATGAGAAACGAGAACCAATTCAAAGGACTAGCGAAAGGGATAAGTAAAAGCACTTACCCGGGTAGCTACACTAATCACAAAGAGTGGTTAGATAGCCACACAGAAAAGAGATTTAACGAAACGATGTGGAGAATTAGATTTTTAACTTTAAATAACGTAGAAGATGACAAGAGAACAAATTGTTAAGATGTATGAAGACCAAATTGCTAATGCTGAAAATGGTTTAATGGCATCGAGTATTAAATTTGAAATGAAGAAACACTTAGAAGCTTATGACCAAGGAAGAGAGTACAAAGTACAGATTGATGCACCGATTGAATGTATTGGTTGCGGATCTTAAGGCAATTATTTACTTATTTTTATTAAACAAACTTTAAAACATTATGGAAAAGACGAATTTATTTAAAGCATTAGCTAGCTTTCAACAAGAAGTTCCAGCTATTCACCAAAACACTAAAGGGTTTAGTTACACTTACGCTAACTTAGCTCAGATCTTTGAAACGATTAATCCATTAATGAAAAAGAATGGGTTAGGATTCACTCAGCAATTAGGTAACAACGATTTAGGGTTTACAACTATAACTACTGTTATATTTCATGCTGAATCAGGAGAGTCTATTGATAGTACGATGATCATTCCAGACGATGTTAAGTTAAAAGGAATGAATGACTTTCAGATCATGGGTTCAGCGATCACTTATTACAGACGTTACTCGTTATCAGCTATTTTAGGTTTAGTTACTGATAAAGATACAGACGCATCTGGGGAACAAGAGAAACCAGCTCAAAAAAGACAAACTCCAAAACCTAAACCTAAAGAGGTTTTAAATCAAGATCATAAAGCTTGGAAGAATGTAGTAGTAGGACTTAAATCTGGTTACTCTATGGACCAAGTTAAGAAAAAGTACAATGTATCAGCTGAGATCGAAGCAGAGTTAAATAAGCTAAAAGACGAATAATGGAAGAATTTAAAATCAGACCAAGTCAATGTGGTAAAATTATGGCGAGCTCTCGTAAAAAAGGAGGGCTTTCTAAAACAGCTAAATCTTACGTTGATCAATGGATAAAAGAGAGAATCTACGGTTATCGAAACGAAATCAGTAGTAAGTATTTAGATAAAGGTAATCAAGTTGAAGATGAATCAATTGATTTTATCGCTAAACATTTAAACCTTAAAGGGATCAAAAAAAACGAAAAGAAGTTTGAAAATGATTTTATAGTAGGTACTCCCGATGTTATCACTAAGGACACTGTAATCGATATGAAAAACTCTTGGGATTGCTTTACTTTTCCTTTATTAGATAACGAGATACCTAATAAAGACTACTTTTATCAGTTACAATGTTATATGGCGTTAACTGGTAAAAAGAAAGCTAAATTAGTTTATACTCTAATGAATACTCCAGAGGATTTAGTTAAATACGATTTAATGAGCCATAATTACGACGAGATAGACCCGAAGTATAGAATTAAGGTTTTCGACATCGAAAGAGACGAAGACGTAATAGACGAGATTAGGAAAAGGGTTATCGAGATTAGAAACCATTTAGAGGTAGTAACCGCATTTATTTAACGGGCTTGCGGTATGGTTAGTAAAGCCACCTACTACCGCAACCTATAAAATACAAACTTTAATTGGCTTTATTAACTATGACCGCTTGTTAGCGGTTGTTATTTACTTACTTATGGATAAATTAATTGCTGAAATAGGCGATACAATAAGCTGGACATTTGACGACACCCCGACAGAAAGTAAAATGTTTAGAGGTAAAACATTTAGTGCAAAAGTGGCTATGGTTGACGTTGAAGAAAGACACTACGGGGTATATGCTGATTATGGGCAAGATTTGATACCATTTGACCACGCCACTATTCAGCGGACTAATAACCGCTAACGCTAAAGTAGAAAGCGTTTAAATGCTTTCTAAAGACCGTTAAAAGGCGTTTTAATGCCTATTTTTAAACAGTAATTAATTAAATTTTATAATATGTCACAACAAGACAAGATTTTCGTAGGAAACGGAAAAAAGAATGATCAGTACGGATTTATTAACTTTTCAATCTGTTTATCAGATTTGCCGCAAGAACACATCACTGAGTTCAAAGGTAAGAAGTACATTAATTTAACTATCTCTGAAAAAAGAGAATCACCAGATCAATATGGTAAGACTCATTCGGTAGTGGTTAACACTTGGAAGCCAGAAGGAAGTGCTGAACAAGCAAATGAAGAGGTAACAGATGATCTGCCTTTTTAAGTAAATTGATCAAAGAATTAGATTTAGAAATTATAGAGGGGTGGAAACGCTCCTCTTAAAAACAAAACAAAATGGGAAAATTAGGAGAAATTTTATTAGCAGTTTATTTTATTATTAGCCAGATAATGTCAATAGTGTTCTTTATTGATATTTGTAAAGACTGGGATAACTTATTAGCGATTATATTCGCTGGTCCGATAGTAGCAGAATTAAAAGGTCTACTTTGGGTATTCTTTATTTAATAACTAGCCTCTTCGGAGGCTTTAAAACCAAAACAAAATGAACAGATTTTTTGAAAGATTTAGAAAAAACGTATTAACTCAGTTATTTACTTATTTGGTCATTATGATTACATCTGGAATATTATCTAATTGGTTTTCTTGGACCTATCCGATTATGGTAGTTATGGCTATTGTTATAGCCTTTTACATATCCGTATTCGTAGTAGCCGGAATTGTTAACTTTATTAAAGACTTAAGAAGATGATTAGTTTTATTTTTGTTCTATTAGCTTCTATCTGTAATGCTATAATGGACGTAACTCAATTCCATTTTCATAGATCAATATTTAATAACGATTTATTTAGAGCTAGATGGTGGAATGGTCAAGTATCTTGGAGGAATAAATACATTAACGGAGACGTTAAGCAGGGTAGAACTAGTATACCAGTATGGTTTACGGATGCTTTCCACTTCTTTAAGAGTTCTATGATTATTAACTTGACTTTAGCGATAGTATTATATGATGTTATGATTAACCCGTTAATAGATTTTTTAATCTTAGGTCTTACTTGGAACACTTTTTTTAATTTATTTTACAGACACTTACTTAAAAAACAAACTTATGAGCAAAAAAAGAAGCGTTAATACTGCCTTTTGGAGTGACCCTTTTATAGAGGATATAGCTCCAGAGTACAAACTGTTATTCCTTTATTTGATCACAAATGAGAAGACAAATATGTTAGGGATTTATGAAGCATCTAAAAGAAAGATGTCATTCGAAACAGGATTATCTATTGAATGCATAAAGGATGCATTAGATGTTTTTCAAAGATTAGGCAAAGTGAAGTACGTTGATAACTACATTATTTTAGTTAATTATATGAAGCATCAGAAATACAATACAAACATGAAGAAGAGTGCTATTGAAACATTCAATGAGTTGCCATCTTCTGTTAGAGACAATATTGATGTTTTAGATAAAACTGATGTAGATAAATCATTCAATTTTTTGATAGATAATTATTCTAGTGTTAAAGGAATTGCTACTATAACAACTGAAGTCGAAGATCCATCAAATTATTACGAAAATGGTCATTTGATATTATCAATGAAAGATTACGATAAACTTTTGAAACACTATGATTCTGCTACTATTGATCACTACATAGCTAAGATTGAAGGTTGGAAAAAGAATAAGCAAGTAAAAAGCGTTTACCTAACTATACTTAATTGGCTTAAACGAGACCAGGAAGTTAAAAAGAACGACGTTAAGATAATTAAAAACGAATCTTACTCTACAGGATTTAACGAACACTTTTAAAATAGAATAATATGAAAGAGAAGTTACTTGTAAGTTTTAGCGGTGGAGAAACATCAGGATATATGCTTTATTGGATTTTAAACAATTGGCAAGATAAGTATGAGATAAAAGTTGTTTTTGCTAATACTGGAGAAGAAAATGAAGAGACTCTTTTATTTGTAGAAAGATGCGCTAATCTATTTAATATTGAAGTTATTTGGGTTGAGGGAGTTTTTCATAAAGAACACGGTAAAGGAACTACACATAAAATAGTAAACTTTGAAACGGCTACAAGGTCAAATAGACTTTTTGAAGAAATGATTCAGGTTTATGGAATACCAAACAATTCTTATCCTCATTGTAATAGAGAGTTAAAACTCCAGCCAATTAAAAGCTATTTAAGAAGTATAGGTTGGAAAGATTACTATACTGCAATTGGAATAAGGTATGATGAGATTGACAGAATAAACAGTAAAAGAAAAGAACACAAACTTCTTTATCCATTAGTAACAGAAGTAAAAACAACAAAGACAAAAGTGAACTCATGGTGGGATGAACAGCCTTTTAGATTAGAGTTAAAAGGTTATCAAGGCAATTGCAAAACGTGTTGGAAGAAGTCAGAAAAAAAACTTCTAAAGATTGCTTTTGAAGCTCCTGAAAAATTTAATTCTTTTAAGATCCTTGAAGAAGAGTATTCAAATTTTATCCCTGAATCAAGAAGTCTTGAAGGCAAATCTGATAATTATAAGATAACATTCTTTAGAAAAAACAGATCTGCTGAATGGTATATTGAAAATGCCGTTGACTTAATTGTTAAAGATGATAGTTCTGAAACATCAGAGCAGCTTGATTTATTTGAAGAAAGCTGTGATATTTTCTCAATGTGCGGAGACGACAATAACAATTAAAATAATATGAAAACGAACAAACCAAAACACTATTACGAGCTTAAGGACGTTTCTAATGAATTATTTAAGCTAAGAGAAAAAGGATTAACGAGAGGTAAAGAAATCGGATTTGACTTCGATAAGTGCGGAATGTCTATTAAAAAAGGTTGTACTACTTATATCGCAGGCGCACCTGCTTCGGGTAAGTCAGAATGGTGGTTAGAGATATTAGTTAACCTATCTTGTATATACGGAGATAAGCATATTATATTTACTCCTGAGACTGGAGAAGTACACGAGGTTTTCGCTGAACTTTGCCATAAGTACGTTAACAAGCCTTACTTCGGTAAAGATGATGTTAAAATGACTGAAGCGGATAAAAGCCAAGCGGAGTATTTTATAGGTGAACACTTTGTAGTTATCGACCCTAAAGACGATACTATGACTTTAGATCAATATTATGAAATGGTTGATCAAGTTGAAGAAGAACTTGGATGGAAATTCAATACTACAACAATTGATCCATTTAACGAAGTTAAGCATGATTTTAGCGGTAGACAAGATTTGTATGTTGAAGAACTTTTAGGTAAGTGTAGAAGAAACGCTAGAAAAACCGGTAGACATAACTGCTTAATCACTCACGTTAGAGACCAGCCTATCATCGAAAAAGATGGTAAGAGATTTTGCCCAATACCGACTCCAAGAGAGTTTGCCGGAGGTCAAGCGTGGTTTAGAAAAGGTGAACAGATGATTATAGTATGGAGACCTCCTTACGGAGTTACTAGAGATAACGGACAAGGAACTTACGAAGCAAACGAGGCTATTATAAGGATAGCTAAAGAAAAGCCCAAAGGTGCTTCTAAGAAAGGAGATTATACTTTCTTTTACAATAAGGAAATGAACGCTTACTACTGTAAAGATTGGGACGGAGTGGATATTTACGCTGATAGGACTAAGCTTAAAGAAAGGTGTGGGATTCAAGAAGAAATGAGCTTTGATAAAGAAGAAACCACTGAAGCATTTAACAAAGGAACAACATTTAATAGAGATGAGGATTCAATACCATTTTAAAAATGAATATAGAAGGAAATACATTATACAGTTATGGAGTTTTAGGAACTATCATAGCAAAGTTAGATGCCAGACAAGATAAAAGCGAATCGGTTAAAAAAACATTAAATGATCTAAGGAATGTTAGAATTCATATAATGTACTTACAGAATACTTTAGAGATGTGTCAGCATAAACTACAGAAAATGGAGTTAGAAGATTGTAGAAGAGATGCGGCGATTACGTCTTATCAAAGAAAGTTAAGAGTACAAGAGAAGGAACTTAATGAGATTAAAGAAGTTTTATACGACTCTATTTAATTAATTTTTAATATTTTACACACAAATAAATAAGAATGCCTAGTAAAAAAGCCACAATGGATTATAGAAAGAAAAACCCTCATCAAGTTAGGATGAGCCCTGAAGAATATCAAGTTTGGAAAGAGTTCAAAAATGATAAGAACGAAAGAGAATCATTATTAAAAGAAGAAGCTACTCAAGCAGGTATCGACTTAAAAGATATTAAGCATTATTGGTATAAATCTGAAAAGTTTTCGATGTTCGCAAAGAACGATGTTAAGTCATTAGATGAGATAAAAGCTGAAATACTAGATGAGATTAAGTCACTAGCCCCAAAGTTCCCTAAAATCAAAAGAAAAGCATCAGAGGATGATCATCTTTTGTTTATCGGATTAGCTGATTTACATTTAGGGAAATTATCAAGTGCTTTTGAAACTGGTGATCCTTATAATCACATGATCGCTGAAGATAGAGCTAAAGAAGGAATTATAGGTTTATTAGATAAATCTTCTGGATTCAACATTGATAAGATAGTTTTTAATATGGGTAACGATGTTCTTCACGTTGATACCCCTAAAAACACTACTACATCTGGAACACAGCAAGATGCTTCTCTTATGTGGTATGATGCTTTTAGAATGGCTTTTAAACTAATGGTTGAATTGATTGAGATTTGTTCTAGTGTTGCTGATGTTCACGTTATTTATGATCCATCTAATCACGATTACATGAGCGGATTTATGTTAGCTCAAGGGGTTGAAGCTTGGTTTAGAAAATCTAAGAATGTAACATTTGATGTTTCAATTGCTCATAGAAAATACTACAAGTACGGTAAAAACTTAATTGGAACTACTCACGGAGATGGAGCTAAAGCTGATAAGTTACCTCAACTTATGAGTATTGAAGCTAAAGAACATTGGGTAGATTGTGATCATTATTATATCTATACTAAACATCTACATCATAAAGTTTCTAAAGACTATATGAATGTGAATGTTGAGACATTAAGATCTCCTTCTGGAACTGACTCCTGGCATCATCGAAATGGGTTTCAACATGCTCCTAAAGCTGTCGAAGGATTTTTACATCATAAGTTATTTGGAAGAATAGCTAGTTTAACTCACTTATTTTAATGGCTCATTATCACTATACAATTAAAGAGAATCCAATATCATTAAACGATTGGTACGCCGGGAAACATTGGACAGTTAGGAAGAAACAAAAAGATAGGTGGTACGCTATTTTTAAAGAAGTTTTAGATAATAACATCCCTAATATAAAGAAAGAGTATAGGATCAAGATGCATGTTAATTCTAGGCATGATCCTTCTAATGTTATAACAATGATCAAGATATTTGAAGACACTCTTAAAAAGCTAGGTTATATTATAGATGATTCACCTAAATACTGTAAAGGTATCACTATAGAACCTCATCCAGACTTAGAAAAACCATCATTCAATCTAGTTCTAGAGAGTTTATAGTTAATTTTTTCTCATTGAAAATCAAGCACTTAAGAAATTAGGTGCTTTTTTTATGTTAAAAAGTTTTCAGTTACAAACAAAAGTCTGTATATTTGATATATCAATAATTAAAAAACGAATAAATATGAAATTAAGAAGCGGACAAATTCAAGATGTTAAAAGAGCAATCATCAACGAAGTAAAAGAATTAGAGTACGGTACTAGAGGTCTTAACTCTTATGTAACATTAACTGGTTTAGATTTAGACTTACAGTACTCTTTAAAAGTAGCTCCAGTAGTAGAAAGTGGTTTAACCTTAATAGCTTGTTTAGATTATTGTGTAGGATTCGATAAGGAGGGTAACTCTATTGAGATAGTTAACGAAGAAGACATTGAACGTATAACTGTTAAACTTTGGTAATATGGATGATGGAATTTTACAAGCAATAGAAAAAATAGATGTTCTTTTAGAAGCTTATCAAGCTAGACTTTGTACACAAAAGGATAATAGATCATTGAAACAAGGTTTTGACGATTTATGGTTTATTAAAGAACAACTTTGGAGAGTAGGAAAAATAGAAAACAATTAAATATGAAAAGGAAAGAAATAGAAAAATTCAACAAAGCTAACGGTCAACAAATTAGTAATAGACCTATCACTAAATCAAATTTTGATTTGAACGTAATTAACTTTGATATAAAAGGTTATAAACATGCTAAAGAAGCTAACGATATTATCGGGGTTGCTCATCATTTAGGTAGTATTCTACACGCTGTTTTATCCTGTTCTGTTGAACACGGATTAGAAATGAGCCCTATATTTGAAGTTATCAACGATGAACATATCAATTTTATCAAGAACGGAGAATATGAAGTTAGAGATAGGATCAAAGGAGCTTTATCTTACTCTATTCAGTATGATGGAGCAGTAACTGATCCAAATAAAAGAGTTAAGGACATTGACGTTGAGGTTGAGAAATATGTAACAACTGTTGTTGACTGTGTTGCTAATTACTTTGATGTAACTGTAAATGCTTTATGTGGAGAGAGTAGAAAAAACCCACTCCCAGTAGCTAGACACTTGATCAGTTACTTTTGTTTTGAGAGATACATTTCTTACTCTCAATTTGGTCCTATATTAACTAACATTATTAATAGGGATAGAACAACCTTTATACACGGTAATAAAAAAATCGCAGAAGGTATGCCTTATGACTCTAAACTTAGAGTAGCTGTTAAAGAGATTGAAGATCAAATAAAAAGAACACTATTACAATTAAATTGTTAAAAAAGTTTCATTTATTAACAGAATATACTTATATTTGAATCAATAACAAAAACGAATAATTATGAAAGTACAAGATCTAAGAAAAGAATTGTCAAACGGAATCACAGACTTTGCATTTATTAAAAAGGACGGTTCAGTAAGAATAGCTAAAGGTACTACGAATTTAACCTTTGTTCCAGTAGAAAAACATCCAAAAGGAACAGGGAAAGCGAGTGACAAAGTTTTAGCTTACTTCGATTTAGAAAAAGATAACTGGAGATGTCTATCAGTTAACACGGAATTTGTAACAGCTTAATAAACCAATATGAATATTTTAGAAAAAGCAAATGAGATCGTGAACGAACGATCAGAAGAAAAAGAAAGACAGTATGGACCGTTTCAGCAGTGTATGCTTAAAACGGCTAAATTAGCCTCTATAATGAGCAATAAAGAGATTTCTATAGTAGATGCTTATAATGTGTTAGTGGCTCTTAAAATGGCTCGTCAGAGCTATGCCCATAAAGAAGATAACTTACTTGACGCTGTGGCTTATTTAGGGTCCTTAAATAACTTCTTAGAAAAAGAAGGGAGCCCTAATAACAGACTAAGTGATGAAGAATACGACGAAGCCTACGAAAAAACTTTGAGGCCTAAAACAGCTTTTGAAAAGTTTGATGAGGATTACGAAAAGACATTGGGGTATAAAATGAGTAATAGACATAGGTAGTATGAATACTTACGAAGAAAACTATTCGGCAGCTATACACTTAGTGGCTAAGAAAGGAGAAAAAATAAATTCCAGGAATGGAAAGGTTCGCCAATTAACAGGAATCCAGATTAGGGCCAATCTAAGGGAAGGTTTTCCCATTGTAACAGGTAAAAAGATTTTTCCTAAAAGTATATTTGTTGAGGTTGAGTGGTTATTAAGAGGAGAAACAAATGTAAAGTTTCTTCAAGAAAGGGGCGTTACCATTTGGAATCAATGGGCAAAAGAAGATGGTGATTTAGGACCAGTTTATGGTAAACAAATCAGGGATTTTGAAGGGGTTGACCAACTTAAAAACCTTATTAAAGATCTTAAGTCTAACTATACTTCAAGAAGACACCTAATAAGTATGTGGAACCCTATTAGAATTAACGAGATGGAACTACCTCCTTGTCATTATGCTTTTCAATTAGTTACTTACCCGGACCATATTGATATTGTCGTATCAATGAGGTCTTTAGATTTATTTATTGGATTGCCTTATGATGTAGGAATGTACGCCACTATTTTATCTATAATAGCTAAAGAACTTAATAAAAAACCTGGTGAAGTCATTATAAACGCAGCAGCTTGCCATTTATACGAGGAGCATGTTTCAAAAGCAGCGATTTATGCGGGGCGTAAAAAGAAAGCCTTACCAACTTTAGTAAACTGTCCAAAGTTTAGTGAGTTCAGCTATGATAAGATGATTTTAGAAAACTATAATCCGGATTCAAGATTAGAAGTAAAAGTGAAAAAATAAAAATTAAAAATTATGGAATTAAAAAACGAATTTAGCTCAATTAGAGAATGGGCAAAAGACAAAGGAATCTTCGAAAAAGGAGATGTAAAGACACAAACTTTAAAGCTTTATGAAGAAGCTGGAGAATTATCAAAAGCAGTGCTAAAAGATGATATTCCAGAGATCATTGATGCTATTGGTGATTGTGTTGTAGTACTAACTAACGTAGCTGAGTTAGCTAAGATCAAGTATGGAATTGATATTACTTTAGAATCTTGTGTTAATGAGGCTTATAGTGTTATTGCTAAGCGTAAAGGTAAAATGGAAAACGGAACATTTGTAAAAGAAGCCTAATGAGAAGATACGTTGCTAAAATAGATTTGTCTGATTTTAATAATAGATCTACCGGGGAACTTGGGGAGCTAGCTTTCAAAAGCTGGTTCCTTAAGAACTTTCAAGGTGAAACTATTCATGATCAGTCGTTAGATAGAGATTACATGGGAATTGATTTTGCTTGTAATAAAGGTTACACTTACCAAGTCAAAGCTACTTCTAAAAAAACCTACACCTTTAATTGCTCTTTAGAAAGTCTCTCTAAACATTTAAGGGCAGACTTCTATGTATTTATTCAAATTAAGGATAAATACGCTTATATTGAAGGTATTTACAGTGAAGACTATGTAAAAGCAAATATAAAAGAGAGTTATAAGTATAAGAACACTTTTGTTTATGCAAAGGATTTATTACAACAAAAATTATTTAATTAATTATGGATTCACAGAAAGAGAGCTTTATTAAGCTTATAGAGTCAATAGGTTATCCTTATAGGAGTATGACTCAAATTGACAAAAAAGAGTTAATTAATTTACACAGAAACGTTTTCAATAAGAGTAGTGCATATTACGAAAGTCGTACGTGTAGCTCTTGTTACGTCTCTATGCTTAACGACTTAGTGATCAAGTTTAATTTACCTAAAAGAATTGAAGTCGCTAGAGATTACGAAACTAGAAAAGCTATTTGTCTGGATTGTACAGCTACAAAAGATCAAGAAGGACCAATATACACTTGCGGTAAGTTAGGTAAACCTTCTAACGGTAAAAACAAAACTTGCGGATGTGTTATTAATGTTAAGGCTAGGTTTAAAATGTTCTCTTGTCCTAGAGGTAAATGGTAGATCATGTACGAATTTAATTTTATAAAATGTAGTGAGTACAATTTTGTTAATAAATTGGAGAAAGCTACAGAGTTAGGTTGGGAGTTAGCAGGTAATATAAATCCCTATAGAGGTAGAGGTTCTGGAGGTGAGCAGACCTATTTTACTATACCATTAAAAAGAAAAAAAGAAAGATGAGTAAGACAATAAAAGATTATTTCTCTATTAAAGAGTTAGTAGACGAAGAGGTGTTTAACAGATTTGGTAATGGTGCTTGGAAGTTTTTAGATGAAAACTTATTAGATTGTTTATTCATTATTAGACATAACTTAAGAAAACCTATAACGGTTAATAATTGGGCGTGGAGAGGTGAGTTCTCTCAAAGAGGATTAAGGCATAATAATAGCCCTATGGTTAAAAAGAAAACTAAGGCTTACTTATCAGCTCATATGTTTGGTAAAGCGGTAGACTTCGACGTTGAAGGAATGACAGCTATAGAAGTTAGAGAATGGATAGTAGCTAATGCTGACTTATTTCCTTGTCAGATTAGGTTAGAAAGGAATTTAAAAGGGAAGCCGATTTCTTGGTGTCATCTTGATTGTATCCAAGACGAATCTAAGTCGAAAGTGTATCTATTTGATGTTTAAAAGCATATAATAATTATGGCAGGAAAGAAAAAAGAATACGTAGCAGACTCAGTAGAAGTCGATAATAGAATAGCTGAAGCAATAGATTTTTTGCTTAACAAGAATATGAGTAGAGGTGAATGGGTTATTCACTGTAAGAAGAAGTATGGTATTGAGTCAAGACAATCTGATACTTATTGGAAGAAAGCTAAAGATCATGTGAAAGAAAAATTCGCTAAAGATAGAGAAGCTATGGCTGAATCACATCACGCTAGACTTTTTAAGTTATATATGGAAGCTATTAAAGAAGGTGAAATGGAAATAGCTAGAAAGATCTTAGCAGATATAGCAAAGCTTACTGGAGTAAATGAACCAGATAAGAAGGACGTTACTAGCGAAGGAGAAAGAATACAGATTAATATTGGAATTGAACCGGACGAAGATAATGAGGAGTAAATTATTAGAAGAAAATAGAAGAAAGAGAAAGGAGTTTAGAACTAGGGTTAGCGCTATGCCTTTCGAGATTAGATATAGTAGCTCGTTTAGATACGTAGGCGCTAAATTTAGAAGAACACGTACTTATGGTGAAGAATGATATTAAATTAACTAAGAAACAAGCATTAGCGTTTAAATACCTAAATGACAAGGAGACTATAGAGGTGCTATACGGCGGGAGTGCCGGAGGGGGTAAGTCCTTCTTCGGCGTTCTTTGGTTAATACATAATTGTGTAAAGTATCCGGGTACTAGGTGGTTAATGGGACGTTCTAAATTAGATGCTCTTAAGAAAACCACTCTTAACTCCTTTTTTGACGTTACCGGAATGTTAGGTATTGATTCGGAGTATAATTATAACGCTAACGAGAAAACTATAACTTTTAAAAATAAGTCGCAGATAGTTCTAAAGGATTTGTTTCTATATCCTTCAGACCCTAACTTCGATAGTTTAGGTTCTCTTGAGATTACCGGCGCTATGATAGATGAGGCTAACCAAGTGGTAGAAAAAGCTAAGAACATTGTAGTATCAAGGATTCGTTATAAGTTAAATGAATATAACTTAACTCCTAAGTTATTAATGACTTGTAACCCTGCTAAGAATTGGGTTTTTACTTCATTCTTTAAACCTAGCGTAGAAAACCGTTTACCTAAGCATAGAAAGTTTATCCAAGCTTTAGCAACAGATAATAAGCATTTACATCCTTCTTATATAGAATCTTTAAAAAGATTGGACGAAGCTTCTAAACAAAGACTTTTATACGGGAATTGGCAGTATGATGATGATTTAGCTAAACTATTCCCTTTTGAGAATATAGTAGACGCTTATACTAACGAATTTGTACCTGAAGGAGAAAAGTATATAACTGCGGATATAGCTCGTTTTGGTAATGATAGTACCGTAATAGCTTTATGGAACGGATGGAGATTAGAGAGGGTTATTAAGCTTGATAAATACGATACAGTCCAAACATCACAAGAGATTAGAAAGTTAGCTACGGAAAACTACATCCCTATGAGTAGGGTTATAGCTGATGCCGACGGAATTGGAGGAGGAGTAGTGGACCAGTTAAGATGCAAGAGTTTTGTAAATAACTCGACTCCGGTTAAAGTAGAAGGGTCTAAGCAAAACTTTAGTAATTTAAAAAGTCAATGTTACTTCCATTTAGCTGAGAAGTTTAAAAAGAAAGAGGTTTACTTAATAGATAGTACTTTTAAAGAACAGTTAAACGAAGAGTTATCTTTAATCCGTAGAAAGGATATGGATAAAGACGTTAAATGGGCGGTAGAAGGTAAGGAGACTATTAAAACTATGCTAGGTAGATCTCCAGATATTGCAGACACGATAATGATGCGTAGCTATTTCGAACTCGTAGGTTCTAAATCTTGGATTGATGATTTAATCTAATAAAATTATTCTCATTGAAAATCAGGCAGTTAGAAAATAACTGTCTTTTTTTTGTTAAAAAAGTTTCATTTATTAACATTAAAAGATGTATATTTGAAACAACGAACAAAAACAAAACGATATGTTACATTTTATTTCAGACAGTCAAGCTACTTTTCATTTAGATAATGAAGAAAAAGTATTATCAACTCTAAATAGGTTAGGTGTTGGTTTCGAGATTAAAAAACCCTCTTATTATTTACAGCAAATAGGCTGCCTTAAAGCGAAAGTGGTTTTCGATTATAGTTTAAGCGTGAGAGAATTGTTTATTTTACAAAACGACAAAATTTTTAGTTAACCAATAGCCCTACGGGGCCACAAACAAAACGATATTATGAAAAACGAGATTAAAAACAGAGCAAGAGTAGCTAGTGTTAACCAGAGTAAAGAGGATAAAATGCACTTAGTTTATTTAGCTATGCTTAACGGTATTAAGATTAACGAAGAGTTAAAGTCTTTATACGATAAGAAATTAATTCTAACTTGTGATAGTATCTATTATTTAAACGACGAACTTATTATACCGGGTTTTAACGAAGAAGAGCCAGTTCCTTCTTATAACGGTAACGGAGTAGAGGAAAAGATAGTAGACTATAGCGAGTTAATGAGCTACTTAATAAGAAAAAATAAAGAGAATTTAGAGCTTTGCTCTATAAAGTATAAAGGAGTTCTAATAGATTGCTATTATATCTTTAATGAGTTTGAGTTTACTTTAAAATATGTAATGCTAGGAGATACCAATATTACTGACTTAGTAGACTTAGAGTCTATTGAGATAGATCTAGCAAACAAGTTAATAGATGATTGGGCTAGTTAATTAATTAAAAACGAAATCGAAAAACTATAAACTATGAAAACAGAACACAAATTAGAAAACGGGACTATTTTAGAGGTTGGAAAGAAGTATATTGGAAATAGCTGGGAGGATTATGAGTATATGACTATTAAATACTTAGCGGATAGTTTTTTCGTTTATGAGTTAGACAGAGGTACTAAACATACTCAACATACTTGTGATTATGATTTCGCTTATAATAGTTGGAACTTACAACCTTACCAAGAACCAAAGAAAATGGTTAAGATTTATAAGTATGCTTGGTTTAGTTCATTTACTTGGCTTGAAACAAACTCTTACTACAAAGATGACCAAACTTTTCAGAAAGATTATGATTGTGATAAATTCATCCGATTAGATTACACTGAAATCGAAGTGGAAGATTATGAGTAAAAACTGTATGATAAACGATACAAAACAAGCTAAAAAGCGTGTTAATGTATTATAAACAATACAATTTAAAATAGGTTAAAAGACGTTTATTCATAACTTTATTTTTTAATGTTTAGAGAGGTTTAACCAGCCTCTCTTTTTTGTTTAAGTACTTTACTATCAATTAGTTTAATGGTTCGGAAGACTTAAGAAGGGTTTAGAAGTCTTTTAAAGGGTTAAAAAGCATTAAGGAATGGTTCCGAAAGTTAAATTAAATATAATTTTAATATAATTTAATCTAAGTTAATTAGTAAGTAATAAGACTTGATAGACCTAATTACAAACTACAAATTACAAAAGAGCCCATTTAAAGCGTTTTTAAACAACCTGGTTATAGATAACACTATTTTATATTTATAATACATTAGAAGCTTTGTTTGGAGCTTTATTTTTAGTTTAAGGATAATGTTTTATGCTTTAGTTTTAGGAATTAAAAGGTTATATTTATGTCATGAACATAAAGGAGTTAATGCAAAAGACTAGCTATCAAGCCACTACAGAGCAAATGGTAGCTATAGTTGAATGGTACGTTAAAGAAAAGACTGGTAGATCAGTTGATATTGACATGTACTCCGATTCTATTACAGGTCGTAATAGGATAAACCCTGTATTGTTTAAGGTTTACGTTAATAAGCTTTTTAGAGCTTACGTTAAAGCATTAGAGTATTATAAAAACGATTATAAAAGTGATATCGATTAAAGAACACGGATTACCTGAGACGGATAGGACTTACCTAATCTATTCTCCAGACTACGAACCTAAGCCATTCGAAGCTTATTTAGATGATAACGGAGACTGGCACGACGCAAGATTACCTAAGAGTGGTTTAGCATTTATATTTTACGAGGTTTTAGAATACGAACCTATAGACATTATTGAAGATACAAGCGAACTATATGATTAAAGGGCATTTATACAGAGGGAAAGAACGAATAGATTTTAGTATCCCTGAACAATGGAATGAGATTACTTTAGAAGCCTTTGAAAGGATTAAAGAGGATAGCGATGAATTAGAGATATTCAGTGTGTTATCTAACTTAGATTTAGAGTTAGTTAAATCTTGTAAAGCTGAAGAGGTTAGTTACATCGTTGAACAACTATCTCGCTTATTCGATTATGAGGCGTTAAGTGATCTTAAAGGTGTTGTAGAAGAGGTTGAGTTAAACGGAAGGACTTACACGATTACTACAGAGCTTTTAGGGATGAAAGCAGGACAATGGTGGGACGTTAAGAAAGTAGAACAGATGTACCAAGATAAGCCGGTAGAAGGTATTAGACATATCTTATCTATCCTTATGTTAGAGAAGGATAACGAATACGACTATTCGAACGTTAAACAAACTTACGAGGACTTAGCTAAGTTAGACGTAGAGACAGCTTTTAAACTTCGTAGTTTTTTTTTGAGCAGTCAGGTCTTATATTTACTAGATTCTCAGCGCTCTTCGATAAAGAATACGACGCTAAAGAACTTAAAGCAGGTTACGATACGCTTAGTCGTAAATATGGTAGTTTACTTACCGTCTACGGTTTGGCACAGGATAAAGCGATTATTAGCGCCATATTTGGAGAGAAAGAGAAGATAACAGATTACAGCGTAGGAGAGGTGTTTACTTACCTTATGCTTAAGCAAGAGAAAAACGAATGTGATATAAAATATAACAAGTAATGAACTTAAATACAGTACAGAATATCTTTAAAGACTTAGCTACTAAGCATAAAGCTATTAAAACTTTTTACACGGGGTTAGCTTCGGAGTTTAATCCTGACTTCGAGTTAACTTATCCGGCTTTAGTAGTGGACCCAGTTAGTATAACTAAGTCAGCTAGAGAAGGATTCTTTGTTAACAATTGGAATCTAGTCGTAGAGATTATAGATATCCTATCTGAAGAGCGAACTATGGACGAGGTTAACTCTACCTTAGATTCTACTCAGAGGATATTAGACCAAGTTATAAGCCGTTTTATTACGGACTTTAACGATACTATTTTAACCTACGATAACGAGAGCGAGAGAGCAGATTGGACCATTCAAGATAACTTTACTGTTTTACCTTTAATAGACGACGAGGATAAGAATCATACTGGATGGCAGGTATCATTTACAATAACCGAGCAAGTACGTTTTAGCACTTGTTGTAACGACGACGTATTCGATGCCTAGACCTTTCTCACAGACTTTTATTAGAGTTAAGATAGCCGGATTCGATATGATAGACGATATTATAAACGATCTTAATAAAGAAAAGAAAAACGCTACCGGAGACTTAGCTAAGTCTTTAAGGGTAGAAGCTTCCGAGTTAGGAGGTATAGTATCTGTAAGGTTTAAAGCTAAGAGTTATTGGAAGTTTGTAGATAAAGGACGTAAACCGGGTAAACGACCTCCTATAGCACCTTTAGAGAGGTGGGTAACGGCTAAACTAGGAATAACAGATGAAGGTAGTGTAAGGTCTATAGCTTTTGCTATCGCTAATAAGATTAAGAAGAGAGGTATTAAGCCTACTTATATCTTTAGAAATAATATAGATAAGTTTAAAGGTAACTTAAAAAGCCTTATATTAAATACGGGTAAAAACGACGTAACTTTAGAAATAAGAAAAATTTTAAATAGATGAGTACAATATTATCAACTACTTTCGGTGCTACGGTAACGATTAACGGAACTACTTACGCGGTAAGTAATAACGAGAGTATAACATTAACGGGAGAGGACGCGGTATTACAAACAGTAAACGTACCTACTTCGGAGACTACTTTAGCTAACTTAGGAGCTGTAGGTCCAGCTTCTTTAACGGACTTAAGCTACTTAGTAGTAATTAATAGAGACGGAACGAACTTCGTAAGACTAAGGCTATCGGATACGGGAGGCGCTACTATGGACGTTAAGTTAGAAGCAGGAAAGGCTTTCGTATTTAATTCAAGGGAATTAAGTGTATCAGCTACAGAGGGTGTTTTTGCTTCTTTCTCTAATATCGACAATATTAAAGCTCAGGCGGATACTGCTGCTTGTGATGTAGAACTATTATTAGCTTACTAATATGGCTTTAACGGTTTTAAGTAGACCGGATAGCTATAGCGCAGCATATCTACCGGTAGAATACAAATTTACATCAGACTTATCTCCTAATTCAATATCTGGAGAGTCGGACTCTAACGGTACATTATTTGGTACGGATAACTCAGGAGATGATGTCTTAGTAGGTACTCAGCCTTTGCCTTTAGTAGTAGGTGATTACGTTTACTTAGAGAACGCAGGAGTTTATAACGGAGTGCATAGAGTTAGCTCTATTAATAACGGTACTGAAGGAGTAAGCGTAACGGGGTTCTTTATAGATACTCCAGTAACTACAGAGACTACCTTACCGGGTATCCTTAAACAAGCTGTAGAGGTTAGTAAATACTATAACAACTATAACGCAGTAGTAGACGTTTATATCTCTGGTAGCTTCGTCGTAAGACTTAGAACTAGACGTAACTTCGATAACGAGTTTATATTCGATTTAAGCTCTATTATCCAAGAGTATTTAGGTTCTGACTTACTTACTTTAGGTACTTCTACTACATCTACTTCGGTAGACTTAAGTAAAGAGGTTTATATTCAGTACGCGGAGGAATACGATGTAATTAGTAACGGTATTGCTACGTTAACTTTAACTAGCTTTACAGATGATAGCACTAATACTTTTATAGGAGTAAATAGTACTATTCCTTACGTATTTATGAACGACTTCTCTATAAGTTCTGCTAACTATAACCTTAGCGACTTTTATAGTACTAACGCTCTATTTAACGGTGCTTCGGCTTATAATTGGCTTACTCTTCAACCAGACGAGGTTAGGTTAAGTAGTAACGACTCTTATCAGATGAGTTTTATTAATGCTACTCAGACTTATAATGGAGGTACTAATCCTATAGCAGTTAACTTAGATTACGTATTAAGGACTTACGATAATCAAGGATCTTTAATAGCTACTAATATCATAGTAATAGATACGGATACTACGACTAATTTAGAAGGAGTTTATAACGTACCAGTAGGACCAAGTAACCTATCAACTTATATTACTAGCGACGTAGTTAAGTATACGGTTCAAACTAGAATAGACGAGTTTATCTTAGCTGATTTAAGAACGTTTATTATAGAAGACGATTGTTCACCTACTAGAGTAGAGAGGCGCTTCGAATGGGTTAATTCTTTAGGAGGATTAGACGCTTTTACTTTTAAGGGTAAAGAGGTTAGAGATATAGATGTAGAGAAAAGAACTTTTAAAAGAATCTTAAACTCTGTTAGGTCCATTCCTGAGCGTTCAGTAACTACTTTCGGAGTAGAGACTAAAGACGTTTACACAGTTAATAGCGGAATCGTATCTAAGAAAGAGAGAGACTGGCTACTAACTTTAGTAGAATCTCCTGAGGTTTACTTAATCGTAGACGGATATAGATTACCTGTCCAAGTTAACACTACTTTCGCAGTAGAGAAGTTAGCGGAGTATTCTTACAACGTAACTATGGAGTACGAGTTAGCTTATGAAAAAATAATACAACGTAATTAATGGCGACACCTTTAAACATATACGAGTTAGATAAGTTTAATCCTTACGACTTCTTTATACCTTTAACTTTTTCTATAAATGACTTTAGAGATATATCGACTCGTAACGGAACTTATAGTAAGACGGTTAAGATACCGGGAACTAAAAAGAACGATTCTTTGTTAGGGCATAGTTTTAAGATTAATGCGGAGGGATTCTTCGATAGGAATCAGAGAGTACCTGCAATTATAGAAAAGGACGGTATTAGATACTTAGACGGTTCTATGCAGCTTAAAAGTATTGATATTAGCGACGGTAAGAATTGGGTTTATAATATTATCCTTTACTCTGACTTATCCGATTGGGGTAGTCTTATTAAGGATAAAAACATAAGAGATTTAAACTATGATACTTTTACCTATAACTCTACTAATATTGAAAGTTCTTGGTCTCATAATGGACGTGATAACGGTTATACTTTCCCTCTTATTAATTACGGTTATTTTAACGGTAATACCGAGTCTGATAATCAGCAAGTAGAGGAGTTTTTACCATCTGTTTTCGTTTATGATGTATTTAGAAAGATATTTAGAAATATAGGTTATACTTTAAAAGAAGGGTTCTTTGCTCGTCAAGAGTTTAGAGACTTAATCTTACCGGCTATTAAGACCGGTTTAACTGCTTCTTCGGATACCTTAAATGAGAATAGAGTAGAGGTTAGTAGTTTTTATGGTTTATACTTTCCTAGAAGGTTAGAAAACCAAGATACTAACTTACTATTTACAGATACAGACTTCGACGGGGGTTCTAATATGCTATCTAGTACTTACTACGTAGCGCCTTTCTTAAACGGTACTTATACTGGTACGGCTTCGGTTATACTTAAGAACTCGCAGATTATATCTAATAATATAGTATTAAGGATAGAAGAGGTTACTCCGGCTCTATCGTTTGTAAGTGAGTTAGCTTCGGAGACTATAAGCCTACCTTCTAACTCTAATAACGTAGAATTATCGACAGCTTTCGATGAGACTGCTATATCTCAGGGTAATTACATTAGAGTAGTAGTTCATTCGGACAATCCTAACCCTAAGATAGATGTAGGTTCTAATAACTTAAATATTACTCCGGTTTATGCGCCTTTATCTAACGGAGAAGAGATAAGTATTAAGGACTTTGTTTACGATATGAGACAAGACTCGTTTATCAAGTACTTCGTTCAGCTATTCAACTTAGTTCATATTACAAACGATAGAGCTAAGACGGTAGAGTTTTTCCATAGAGACGACTTTTATAAGACTATAGAAGAGGCAGAGGATTGGAGCGAGAAAATAGACGTATCTAAGACTCAGACTATAGAGCAGTTAGATGATAAGTTAAATAGAGATTTAGTCTTTGAGTACGAAGAAGACGATAACGACCAGTTATTAAAGAACTTTGAAGATATTTGGAAAACTAATCTTACGGACGATAGTAGACTATTAGATAACGAATTTTTAAAAGATGAGAAAAAAGTCGCAAGTGTTCGCTTCTCTGGAAGTGTGGGAAGTGGTACTATTATCCAGTCAGCAGGTGGAAGTTTATATCTGCCTCAACTGATTAATAACTTTAAATCTACAGGAAAAGAAATAGAATTAAATCCTAGATTATTAATCTACGAAGGTTTAAAAGACGGTAACTTTACTTTCGAGTCTGTGTTAAAAACTCAGTACCCTTCAGCTTACTTCATTAAAAGGGTTTCTGGTCCTTTCGACGTATCTTTAAGCTTTAAGGATTTAAACGAGGTAGATAAGTCTATCCAAGAAAATGATAGAGGGTTAGTTAGTAGGTATTACGGAGAACAGATAAGGCAATTTAATAACGCTAGATTATATACTGCGTATATGAGATTAACCGGAGTAGATATAGTTAACTTAGATTTTAGAAAGCCTAAGCTGATTAACGGAGTTTATTATTATCTTAATAAGGTAGAAGATTATAAAGCCGGAGTTTTTGAGTCGGTTAAGTGTGAATTTATACAAATAGTTTAATGGCTAGAGAGGAAATATTTTTTGGTATTAATATAGATACCGGTGAAGTAATAAAAGACTTCGGAACCTTAAAGAAAAGGACTAAAGAATTAAAGAAGGAATTAGATGGTACTAATGTAGGTACTAAAAGGTTTGAAGAGCTTAAGAAAGAGATTACAGCTAACCAAGCTACTATAAGAAGGTTTAATAGATCTTTAAGAGACACTAAATCTTTAGCTACTAGAGTAGGTCAAGGAGTTACTACGGCTTTTAAAAGAGTAGGAGGTGTTTTAGCGGGTGCTTTTGCGGTTAGTAAACTTGTTGAATTTAGTAAAGAGGTAGCTAACATTACTTCAAAGTTTGAAAAGTTAGAGGCAGTATTAGAGACTGCTTTAGGCTCTAAATCAGAGGCTCAAAAGAGCTTTCAAATGATACAAAAATTTGCCGCTAGAACTAACTTTAGTGTACTTGAATTAACAGATGCTTATGTTAAGTTAGTTAATCAAGGGTTCAAACCTACTATATCAGAAATTGAGAACTTAGCAGATTTAGCAAATAGTACTGGTAAGTCATTCGACCAATTAACGGAGGCTATTATAGATGCTCAAGTAGGAGAGTTCGAGAGATTAAAAGAATTTGGTATTAGGGCAAAGAAAGAAGGAGATAATGTTAAGTTTACTTTTAAAGGAGTAGAGACTCAGGTTAAATTTACAGAGAAAGCGATTCAAGGTTATATACTAGCTTTAGGAGATTTGCAGGGGGTTAGCGGTTCTACTCAAAAGATTAGCCAAACATTAGGCGGTGCTATATCTAATCTAGGTGATGCTTGGGATAGTTTTTTAGTATCATTAGGTACTACGGATAGCTTTTTAGGTAAAATTATAAGAGGGTTTGTGAATCTATCGTCTTCTGTTATTAAGTTCTTTACGGAGACTGAAAAAGGTAGCGATAAGCTACAAAAGCAGAGAATGGAGCTTAATTTATTAGTAGCTAGAATAACAGATGCTAATATTAAGGAGTCAGAGAGGTTGAAACTTGTAAAAGAATTAAATAGTGTTTATCCTGACTTTTTAGGCAATTTAGAAGCGGAAAAAGCTACTAACGAACAGATAGCTAATAGACTTAAACAAGTTAATCAAGAGTTAATTAATAAGATTGCTTTACAGTTACAAGATGAGAAGCTTCAAGAGAAATTAACAGAGGCAGCAAGATTACAGAATATAGTATTTGAGCAAGAGCAAGAGATAAGAAGTGATTTAATTAAGTTAAATGAGGAGTATGGATTAGGTATAGACTTTGTTAATACTACTTTAGAGGAACAAATAACTAAAGCTAAAGAAGGGCTAGATGCTCAAACAGAAGTTATAGATAATATTAAGACTGGAATAGTGACTACTAATGCTCAAGGTAAAGCTAATAATGACCTCACATTGTCGTTAGTTACTTTAAAGTCAGCTCAAGAAGACGTTAATGAGGCTACCGAAGAGGCTAATAAACTGCAAAAACAAAGACAAGATTTGGTTAAGTCATTATTTGGAGGTGTTGAACCTACTGATGTAACTCAAACAATAACAACTAAATTATCTACCAAAACAGATAGCACTAAAGGACCTATAGATATAGCTACTACCGCAGAGGATAGTGCAGCGGTTCAGTTTGCTAAAGCTCAAACAATAGCTCTAGAAAAAGAATCTAAAAAACAAGTAGCTAACCTTAAAGATGCTAATAATGAAAAGGTAGAGAGTGAAAAGATGACTACCGAACAGATTAAGATGATGGATAACGCTAGGTTAGAGTCTCAAGCTGCTTTAGTAGGTTCTACCATATCTTTATTATCTAGAGATGAAGAGTCTAGAAAAAAGAACGGTAAGTTAATTAAAGCATTAGCTTTAGCTGAAATAGCTATTAATACACAAAAAGCTTTAATGAATGTAGAGGTTAACGAAAAATCGCCTTTATTCTTACCTAACCTTTTTACAGGAGGTTTAGCCGGTTTAACAGTAGGTACAGCTCAAAAGATTGCTATTATAGCTCAAGGTATAACCAGTGCGGCTATTGTAACACAACAAAAGTTCGCTAAAGGAGGTATTTTAAACGGTCCAAGCCACGCTAACGGAGGTATTAAAACGCCTTTTGGAGAGTTAGAAGGTGGAGAAGCGGTTATTAATAAGAAATCTACTAAGAAATACGGAGGTATCTTATCTGCTATTAATGAAGCTGAAGGAGGTAAAAGGTTCGCTAGAGGAGGAGTTTTAGGAGTACCTAATGTATCTAACGCTCCAAATAATTCAAATTTAGATATCATTAGAGCTATTAATAGTATAAATATGTCTCCTACAGTATCCGTAGTAGAGATCAACGAGGCTCAAACTAGAATATCAGAAATAGAAAACAACTCAACTTTATAAAAAAAAATGAAAGAACAAATCTCATCAATCACCGGTTTAACTATTAATCAAGTTAATATGTTATTAGAAGAAGGACTAATAGAGCCAAGAAACGCAGTTAGATTCTGTTTATGCGCAGATTTTAAAGAGTTAAAGGCTAAAAACCCTAACATACCTAATTCTGATATCTATTTTGACTTAGCTGAAAAACATAGAGTAAGTGAGTCTACTGTTTACAAATGGGTTAATAATTATAAAAAAATTTAAAAAACGTAATTTTTAAAAATCGTAATTAATAATATTTTACAACGTATGTGGTATAAAGCACAAAAGATTAATAATCAAGTAGAGGTAGATTTATTCGACGAGATCGGAGGATGGGGTATCTATGCTAAAGAGTTAAAAGACGAACTTTCTTCTATGATAGGTAATCCTACTGAAGAGGTTTTAGTTAATATCAACTCTCCGGGTGGTTCTGTTTTCGAAGGAATCGAGATTTACAATTACTTAAAAGGTTTACCTAATAAAGTTACTGTTAAGATTAATTCTTTAGCTGCAAGTATCGCTACTGTTATTGCTTTAGGGGCAGATGAGTTAGAGATTAGCGAAAGTGCTTTCTTTATGATTCACAATCCGTGGACAATGGCAGGAGGAGAAGCAGAGGACTTAAGAAAACAAGCGGACGTTTTAGATAAGATTAAAGAGACTATCTTAAGTATCTACGAAAAGAACTCTAACCTATCTAGAGAGCGTTTAACTGCTTTAATGAACGAAGAGACTTGGTTAACTGGTGCAGAGGCGTTAGAGTACGGTTTTGCTACTAGATTAACGGAAGGTCTAGCTGTAGCTGCAAAGGCTACTACTGATTTAGTTAAGAATTTTAAAAATTTACCTAATAATTTAGAAATGGCAGAAGAATTAAAAGTAGAGGAAACTACTGAAGAGGTAACTGTTGAAGCTAATTTAGAAGATGCTACGGAAGAAACTTTAGAGGAGACTCAAGAGGTAACTAACGAAGCTACTGAAGAAGAAGTTGAGGAAGTTATCGAAGAGAAAGAAGAAGGAATCTTAGCTAAGGTTAAGGCTTTCTTATCAAACAAGTTAGAAAACGCTTCTAACGAACTTAACGAGCGTTACGCGGAAGTATCTAACGAGGTTAAGTCTTTAAAAGAAGCTAAAGCTGATTTAGAATCTGAGAACAAAGACTTGAAAGCTACTTTAGAGGAAACTTTTGAAATGCTTAAGAAATCTCAAGAGCTTAACGAATCTTTTAAGAACGAAGTAAAGGACTTAAACGAAAAGTTAACAGAAGAGGTAGGAGAAGATTTAACTCCGGTAGTAGAGCCAGCTATCGAGAACAAAAAAGAAACGGCTAAAGACGTATTTAGAAACTTAAAAAAATAATAAAAAATGGCATTTGATTTAACAGCGTTATCAGATTATACTACTGAACACGCATCTACATTTTTCGCTAAGTCTGTAATGAAATCAAGACTTGCAGGATTAGCTACTGTGTATACTGGATTCAAACCGGGTGCGCACAAATTACCAGACGTAGAACACGACTACGACCTATTACAAAACGGAGAAGCTTGCGGATTCAACGCTTCAGGTGATTTAAACATCGAACAGAGAGACATTACTGTAGAGTCTTTAAAGATTAACACTTCTTACTGCGTTAGAGATTTAGAGAAGAAGTTTACTCGTCAAATTATGCCTTCTGGACAAGATTACGAAGGATTAGCACCTTTAGAGGCTGAGTTAATGGCTTCTTTAGATAGAGCTATTGGTAAGATGATGGAGCAAGTTTTAGTTAAGGGTAACAAAGCTACTGCACCTAACGCATTAGGTTCTTTAGACCACTTAAACGGACTAAACAAAGTAATCGCAGACGAGATTGCAAGTGGAGGTATTCCTGCTGCTCAATCTTTAACTGCAGGTGCTTTAACTGAGTCTAACATCGTTGAGAAAGTAGAAGATTTATACGACGCTTTACCAGTAGATGCTTACTCTACTATCCAAGACGAGAGATGGTACGTGTTAATGGGAGACGATAAGGCTAAAATGTACGAAAGAGGATACAGAGATAACAAAGGTACTGTAGTTTATAACCAAGGATTCGAGAAGAGATTCGTAGACGGTACTAACATCGCTATTGAAGGTATCCCAGGATTAAACGGAACAGATTACTTAGTGCTTATCAAAGAGTCTGATTTAGTACTAGCTGTAGACGTAGAAGGAGAAGAAATGGAATTAAAAGTAGGAATGGACCAGTATATGGAGAATATCTGGGTTAAAGGTAGATTCGCTGCAGGTTTCCAAATTCACTTCCCTTCTCAAGTTGTAGTATCTAACTACTAGTAGAAATAAGATTTATTAATGGGAGGTTCGCGCCTCCCTTTTAAAAAGATATTAAAATGGCAGAATGTTTAATTACAGCGGGTTGGGTAGGACCTTCTTGCGACGAGACTTTTAACGTACCAGGAATCGAAAAAGATAAGATTTACGTAGGGAATAAGTCAGAAATTACTGCTTTTACTGAAACTGTTGCCGGAGAAATCGACGCTATCACTTTCGAAACGTATAAAGGTTTATATGCTTTAACGGTTCATAAGGATACAGCATCTTGGACGGAGGAGTTACAAGTAGGAGCTAACTCAGGTTATTACTATAACGAAACTTTAACTTTTAGAACTATCGACTCTTCTACAGCGGTTAGAAACGCTATCGAGGATATGGTAGGTACTTCTTTAGTATTTATTGTTAAAGATAAGAACGGTAAATGGACTGTTATCGGAGAAACTGACGGAGTAGAGTTATCAGAGCAAACTAAAGGATCTGGGGCAGCACCTGGAGACGATACGGGAGACGTTTTAACTTTTGTGGGAGTTAACAGAGGTAAAGCTAAGAAGTTCTTTGCTACTGACGCAACTACAACTGACTCAACGTTAGCTGGTTACTTATTATAATGAGTTAATAGTTCTTAAGCATTAATTAATGGTTTAAAAGCATTAGCAAACGCTTTAGAAATTTAATTTAATATAATATAATTTAAACTTAATTTAAGTTAAGATAATTTAGAGGGTCATAGTGCCCTCTTTTTTATTAAATTTGAATAACAACTAATTTTTATGGAAGAGAAGAAAACTAAGAGAAGTTATAAGAGACGTTCTAAGGAACTTTTAGATGAAAACCAATTAAATACTAATAAAGATCAAGAAAACGTCTTAAAACCTAAAAAATGGGTATTTAAGAACGTAAACAGAAAGATTCTTTTAGGTAGTTCTGTAATTAGCAACTACGATTTAGAGAATAATCAGAAATTAGCAGAGATTTTAATCGAAAAAGGATTAGGAGACCTTATATGCTTAAAGTAAGACAGATTTACTACCAGAGCTTACAGAAAATTGTTAATATGGAGCGAACTAGAGACTTTGTTCCATATTTCAATCCTTTATCGGACGAAACCTTAGAAAGCGGTGTTATTAGACGTTTATTCGAATCAGAGGATTATAGACATCACGAATATTTTGGGGTAGTAAGCCATAAGTTCTACAAGAAACTTAAAAAAGACTCTAACTACGTTAAACGAACTATAGAAAACGACGAAGATAAAGCCGACGTTTATAGCTTTTTTCCTAAACTAGATAAGGTTAATTTAGTCTTACAAGGAGATAACTGGCATCCTTTATTTTCTGATATCTATAGACTTTTAGCAGATAAATTAGATTGGGGTATAGATTTTAGCGATAAGAGTTTAAAAATGGAACCTATCTACTCTAATCATTGGATAGCTTCTACGGATACCTTCGAAGAGTTCTGTTTAGACTTCCTTATACCGGTAATGGATACGATAAACGAATCTAAAGTACTTAGAGACTTATGTAACCAAGACGCTAACTACATCTCTAGGGAAAAGTTATCTCCGGAGTTATGCGAAAAGGTATTCGATAGACCTTATTATACTTATCATCCGTTTATATTAGAGCGTTTATTCCCTATTTTCTGCTACTTAAGAAATAAAACCGTTAAACATATATGAAATTTCTAGTACTTGTACCGATTTATAGACGTTACGGCGTTTTAAGGCTTTTTAACGAAGGTTTAGAGAGTTTAAAGGGAAAAGGTTATAATATCGAAGTTCTAGCCGTAGGGGACTTAAAAGACGAACCTATAGCTAAAGAATTAGGTTATAGATACGTTAATCATCGTAATATATTAGGAGAAAAGCTTAATGTAGCTTTAAAAGAAGCTAAGAAAATAGATTTCGATGCTATGTTAATGTTAGGTAGTGACGACGTATTAAATGATAAGGTATTAGATTTCTATATATCGTGCTTCGAACACGATTATAAGTTTGTAGGATTTACTAATTGTTACTTCTATGATCTAGAAAAGCGCAATATGATCAAGTGGTACGGTTATAGAGGAGAAAGAGCCGGAGAACCTATAGGAGCTTGGCGATGTTTTAAAAGAGAACTTATAGAGGAGCTTAACTGGGAGCTTTGGGCAAACCAACATCACTCTATTGATTACACGATGTGGCAAAAGATTAAAAATAGATCGGATATTATAAAAACTATACTTTTCGATGATATGTTTATAGGAGACTTAAAAACCTCTGAAAATGTAACTAAATTTCGTAAATTCGATAACTCGGTAATAGTTAATCCTTTGGAAGGCTTAAACTTATTAGAAGCAAACTTTAAAAACAAGATATTAAACTATGGAAAATAACATTCACGAAACAGCTATAATAAGCGAAAACGTAGTAATAGGTAAAGGTAATACTATTGGACCTTACTCGGTTATCCACGACGGAGTAACAATAGGAGATAACAACGAAATAGGTAGTTTTGTAGTTATCGGAGGTAGAGGAGAGATTAGAAAAGCTAACGAGTTTAAAGGTAGGATTTATATAGGAGATGATAATCTAATTAATCATCACGTAACGATAGACAAGTCTATTGAAGGGGTTACCTATATAGGAGACAAATGTTTTATAATGACTAAGGCTCATTTAGGACACGATGTTAAAATATATGACAGTGTAACCATATCTTCTGGCGCTAATATCGGAGGTCACGTTTTTATAGATGATAACGCCAACGTAGGTCTAAACGCGGAGATACATCAAAGACTAAAAATAGGTCAGGGTGCTATGATTGGTATGGGTAGTTCCATTACTAAAGACGTTTACCCTTTTATTAAAATAGTAGGAGTTAATAGAATAATCGGTTATAACGATAAGAAGATTAAAGAGCTTGACTTATCTATGATAGAGGTTAGAAAACTAGGTAGAGAGTTCGGAGAATGAAGTTAGCAGCTTGTTATACAGTATTTAACGGAGTAGAGTTATTAGAACACGCTATTAACTCGGTTAAAGACCACGTAGACGAAATAATAATATCTTTTCAGACCGTAAGTAACTACGGTAACGAGTGTAAGGATATTTTAGACTTTATGGATAGGTTTCCTGACTATAATTACTTTTCTTACGAACCAGATTTAAAAGTAGATTCTAAGACTAACGAAAAGAGAAAACATCAGCAGTTAATAGAATACGCTAGAAGTTTAAATTGTACTCACTTTTTCCTATCTGCTACAGACCATTTCTATAAAGAAGACGAGATATTATACGCTATAAATGTAGTCTTAACTACTGGAGTGAAAACTACCTATTCTAAAATGATAACCTACTTTAAAGAGCCTACTTTAATGTTAGAGCCTTTAGAAGAGTATTATATGCCGTTTATATGTAGTACTTCGGTTAATATCGGTAATATATCGCCAGTTTTAGTAGACCCTGCGTGTAGCTTTAGACCTTTTGCACCTTTTCACGTATTTAAAGAAGAGGAGGTTTTAATGCACCATTTCTCGTGGATTAGAAAGGATATTAGAAATAAGTTAGAGAACGCAGCAGCTAAAGTAAATTGGTTAGATAAGATAGAAGAGTTTATAGATAAGTATAATAACTTTAAGCTAGGTGATAGATTTCCTTACTACCCTAAACACAAAATAGTAGAGACAGAGGATATATTTAATTTACGTAATATCGAATTATAGAATAAAAAATTATTTTTAATAAAATATGGAAGAGAACAAAGCAAGTAATATTTTTTTCGTAAACCTTACGACTAAAAGCGTAACTCCGGACGTAGATATAAGAAAGAATAAGAAGAAGGATTACATTTACTTCGGTAAGGATAATCTTTTCCCAGATTATTTAATCGACTTAGCGGATAACTGTTCTATTCATAGAGCTTTAATAGAGACTAAATCTAAGTTCATCTCAGGAGAAGGTTTTTACTTCGAAGGAGAAGATAACCAAATAGCTCAAGCAGAAAGGTTTTTAGAAGGGTTAGATAAAGACTTTTTAAGAAGGACAGCTATAGATATGGCTTATTTTAACGGTTTTTATTGGCAATCTAAATTTGAGAGAAGCGGTAAGGTAGCTTATTTAAGAAATGTAGACTTTTCTTATGTTAGAAGCGGTAAAATGAACGAAAACGGAGAAGTAGATAAGTATTACTTTTCTCCAGATTGGAAATTTGCTACTAAAAGAAATTCTTTTAAGCCAGAGGACGAAATTTATAAGCCTAAACCTATTGCGTCTTGGCAATCTTCGGATAGAATGTTAGTTAGAGAAAGAGGGGAATTAGTTAACGGAATGTGTTATTCTCCGGGTAAGTTATTTTATGCAGAGCCTTCTTACTTAGGCGCTTTAAATTACATCGAGATATCTAATCAGATAGCTGAATTTCATAAGAATAATTTAGATAATGGAATGGTAGGATCTATGCATATCCATTTATTCGAGGACTTAAGCGACGGAGAAAAGAGAAGAAAGGTAGAGAAGTCTATTAATAATAAGTTTAGCGGTTCTGAGAACGCTGGTAAAGTAGTAGTAACTTGGTCTACGAATCCGGATATGAAGACTATGGTAGAATCTATTCCGGTAAACGACTCTCACGAAATGTTTACTCTACTTAACGGAAAAGTATCTGAAGAGATTATAATGGCTCATCGTACTCCTATGGCTTTAGCAGGTATTAAAGTAGCTACCGGTTTACAATCGGAGGATAGTTTAACCCGTGCTAATATGGAGTACTATCAGAATACGGTAATTAGACCTTCTCAGGCAGTTATAGAAGAGAATTTAGATAAAGTATTAGAGCGTAACGGTATCAACGTTAAATCTAAGATTAAACCTCTTAAGCCTATTGATATTTTAGGTTCTGAGGAGTTAATGAGTAGAGTAATGACTATTAACGAGATTAGGACAAGTGTTTTAGGTATCGAGGCTTTAGAAGAAGGAGGAGACGAATTTTTAAACGATAATAATAACGAGTTAGATTAATGGCTTTAGATTTAGGTATATTTTTAGAAGGCGCTCAGAGTACTTTTAAGGTAAAGGTATCAGAGAACGACCAACAAGCTCAATACTTAATAGATAAGCTTGTAAGTTCAGACGGTTCGGTAACTATTACGGAGACTAACGACGGAGGGGTAGAAACTATTAATTTAACCGCTTCGGGTGGTGGTGGTATATCTTCTCCTTTAACTACTAAAGGCGATTTATTTACTTACGACACAGGTAATCAAAGATTAGGAGTAGGTACAGACGGTCAGGTTTTATTAGCTGACTCCGCAGAGGTTACTGGTTTAAGATGGGGTACTGTTTCTGCTGACAATATGGCTACTGCTGATTTAACCTTAACGGGTGATAGGAGTCACGATTTCAACGGTAACGATTTAATATTTCAGACAGGCCAGAATAATAGATTTAGAATTTGGAACGGAATAGGAAATATTAACAACGGTTTAGCTTTTTGGGATGCGGGGTCGGCTTATATGAATACGTCTTTTTATACTTGGAATTTATTAGCTAACAATGGAACAAGGTCAGCTGTTAGATTTCTATTTAACGGGGAAACCTCTTTCGGTTATGATGTTAGATTTAGTAGCTCAAGCGGAAACTATCCAGCAGCAAATACGAGAGTACACATTACGGGTGGAACAGCCACAAGTTCATCAACAGCTTTATTAGTAGAAAACAGCTCCGCAACTCAATTACTTAAAATTGATGATTCAGGAGGTTTTGCTTTGGGTAAAAATGCTAATTATGAACCTGACCCAAGTTGTGTAACTATTGGGCAAGACGCTAACACTAATAGAAGTGGTGGAGGTTCAGGTGCAGTAGCTATTGGAGATGCGGCTACAGCTATTGGTGTAGGTTCAGCAGGTAGCAATATTGCAATAGGTAAATCATCGAAATCTATTGGTGAGAACACAATAGCAATAGGTTTTCAAGCGGGTAACAGCGTTACTTCTGGAGGTAATTCTGCAATATTAATAGGTAATAATACAGCTACGGGTGTAACGACATTAGGAACAGAAACTATATTAATAGGTGACGGTGCAACGGGGACTACTATACAAGGTTTAGGTATAGGTACTGACGTAACGGTTAACGGTAATTTTGGTTTAGCTTTAGGTAGACAGACAACTGTAAATAACACTTCAGGAATAGCACTTGGTCATAGAGTTACATCTTCAGCAACAAGAGCGTATATTATAGGTAATGGAACAGGATACAGAACTAACTCAACAAATGATAGTTTTGAAGTTAACTTTAATGAAACAACTTCGACTTTTAGATTTGGAAAATCTGTTGACGGTTGGTTAAATTCTACGGGTAATTTTGCAATAGGTAGTTCAACGCCTAATTCTAAATTAGATGTAGCTGGAGATATAGCTATTACAGACGGGATGACAGCACCAAGTGCAACAGTAGGTAAGGCTAAGATATACGTAGATACAGCGGATGGAGATTTAAAAATAGTTTTCGGAGACGGAACAGTAAAAACAATAGTAACAGATAGTTAATTATGGCGATTAAAGTAAATAACACAGCAGAAAGCAAAGAAGGTTTAATTATTCCTTCAGGGTATTTAATAGGGTTTGATATGGTTATCCCAGATAACACTAAAGAGCTTCATTATTCTCCAAAGGTTTACATAAGCGAATTAGCAAGAACAGAAGGTAAGGCTCAAGTTTATCCTTCTTTTATTCAAGAACTTGCTTATGTTTATAAACCAACGGATGAGGAGTTTGCTAATCTAAATCCGGTAGCGGTTAATACTTTCTACCAAACTTATTTAGAGAGCTTATCAGAAGTTGGAACAGATACGGAAATTATTTTATAGTGAATAACGATAGGTTAAATATAGAGAAGGTTACTAGAGCTTCGTTTACTGTATTCGATGTACCTAAAAGGTATAGAGTTATGATAATCGAGGCTTTTACTTCTGATTTTTGGGATTACTATATTAAATCAGACGGGTTAACCTTTTTTAATACTAAGTGGTCTAACGAATTTCATCCAGTTTTTGTATGGCACGATTACGCTATGCAGAACAGAGAAAAGTTAAGAGGTTCTAAAGATTTAGAATCTTACGTAAGGGATACTAATTTAACCCTTAAAAAGCTAATGGAGATATATAATTTTAGTAACTTAAAGACTTGGGTTTATCCGATATTGGCAACCCTTGCATTTAAACTATTTAAACGATAAAAAATGACAGAACAAGACTTAAAAAACATCGAGGTAGTATTCGCAATCGCTAGAAAAGAATTAGCGTTAGACGAGACTCAGTTAGTAGAAATTATTAACCTTAAGAGAAAGGTTTTAGACGCATTAACTCCTAAAGAAGAAAACGAAAAACTTAAAGTAGAAAAGTAGACCTTTATAGAATTATGTTAGATTTAGATATCTTGTTTAAGTATATAGTAACTGGGGGAGGCGCTATAATTGCTTACTTCTTTAAAAGTATCCACAAGAGTTTTAAAGACCAAGAAGATAAAGTTGCTAATATGCAGAATGAGATATCTAAATTAGAAAACAAAGTAGAATTGATAGATAACAATAACTCTGCTCAAATAGAGAAGTTAGAGGACCTTAGTAAGATACAGTTCGATCAATTACATCAAGAGATAGGAGAGTTGAAAAGTTATGTTAACTCTATAAATAAGAATATTCAAGAATTAGTAAAAAGTATAATATGAGTTTAGCAGAGACAAAGATAATAACAGAGCAGGAGGTTAAGAATTGGACTGATATTAGTAATAACGTTCAGAGTAGTAGTTTAGCTTTTGCTATTACTATTAGCCAAGATTTATACGTAAGGACGGCTCTAGGAGAGAAGCTTTACGAAGAGTTAGTAGGTCAAGTAGCTACTGATACTTTAACGGCTTTAAATACTACTTTACTTAACGGTAACGATAGGCTTTTTAGAGGTATTAAGCCCGGTTTAGCTTGGTGGATTGCTTACGAGTCTTATACTTACTTACACTCTAAGATTAGCCCTACAGGAATACAATCTAAATCTACCGACCAAGCGGTTAGTATAGATTCTAGATCACTGGAAATCCGTAAGAATATGGCTAAGAAAAAAGCGGAGTATTATATCGACCAACTTATTTGCTACTTAAGAGATAACGAGACTGATTATCCTCTATTTAGAGATTCTGATTCTTGTTGTACTAACTTAGCTTTCGACGGTTACGGTAACTCAGGTATTATTACCGACGACGAGGACTATTTAGATTTTTATAGAAGAGATAACGACGGATTCAAACCTTTATAGAATATGGCGTTTGAGATAACTAATTCAGGGGGTTTTTTTAAGATAAAAAACACTATTACTAACGAGGTAAAAGCGATAGCTAAAAACGATATTAGATTTGTTTTAAGAAATGATTTATCTATCGTTAAAGGCGCAAACTTTAGATTTGCCGTTATAAGTAATGTAAGTGAGGTTACTACGCCTTCTGCTACTGATTTAAACGATTTATTAACTAAACTAAATAACTTAACATAATGGCTACGATAACGGTAGAAGGAGGACAATTAAAGATAGTTTATGGTAACGACATAGATACTATCCCTTTAGACGATGTGATAATGGAATCAAAAGGAGTTGATTCTGTAGTATTTAAGCAATGTACTGCGCCTGTAGTAGAATTAGAAAGGAGTACTATTACTGTTCCTACTTCTACTAGTGTAGAGAACTTGATAGACCAGATAGGAGTACTTATAGATGTTAATGATAGTGGTATAACTAACTTAACCTTTGTAGCTTCTAAAAGTGATTTACCATCTCCTATAGGAGGTGTTATAACTCTATTAGCAGAGCATACTTATTATTTCACTGCTGATGTGGATTTAGAGGGAGATAGACTTGTAGGAAGTCAAGACACTGTTATTCTTGGTGCATCTTCAGAAAATTGCTCTATAACTTCAACAGGTTTAGGGACTGGGGTAGCTTTATTTACTACTGAATGGACTACACCTATAAGACATATAACATTTAGAGACGTTGATACTTGTCTTGATATTAACGGAGTAACTAATGCTCCGGTAGCTTTAGATTGGACTGGTGTTAATTTTTTAAACATCCCTAATATTGGAGAGATTAGTACTTGTGATAACTGGATATATTCTAAAGGTGCTTTTTTAAACTCTAAAGGGTTTATTTTTAGCGGTACTGTAGGTACAATAGGTATTGATAACTCTATATTTGTAGGAGACGGTTCTGCTGGGGGTATTATAGAGCTTAGTTCTACTTTAAATGTTACACGAAGATTTAGAGTTATTTATTCTTCTATAGTTGCTTTTGGTGCTACTGTAGGTATTGACGCTAATGTAAGTGCTACAATTCCGACAGAAGGATATATTTTCGATACTGTTAACTTCTCTGGTGGGTCAACTTATCTTTCAGGTATAACGGAAACGGATAATAGAACTAGGATAGATAACTCTAGAGGAGTTAAAAACACAGCAGAGATAGGGAACTATTATATGCTTAATAATGCCACAGTAACGACTATAACTTCAGCAGGTGTACCAGTTAAGATAGAGGGTACGTCAACAGCTAACGCTATTAATCAGAAATTCAGCCATTCAGATAATAGGTTAACTTATACAGGAGGGTTAACGAGAAACTTCCAAGTATCAGCTACAGCTTCTTTTACTTCGGGGAATAATAGACTTATAGGATTATACGTAGCTAAGAATGGGGCTATTATAGCTGACTCTGAAATGTACGCGACGACTTCGGGTAGTGGTAGAGCTGAAGCTATACACGTTCAAACTATTTTTGAAATGGATGAAAACGACTACGTAGAACTTTGGATAGAAAACGACTCTAATGCTGATGACATTACGGTTGAATTTTTAAACTTTATTTGTAAATCTTTAGACTAATGACTATACTACAAGATTCAACTAACGACTTACTTTTTTATAAACAAAGTGCTTTAGAGTCACCTTATTTTTTAATTAGATTAGTTAATAAGATTACAGCTAAAGAATTTGTTTGTTTAGATCAATCTATGGTTGTTTGTCCGTTTATTCAATTAGAACTATTAGAAGTAGGGAAAGATGGATCTGAGGATCCTCTAAACGCTTCTATTAAGATAGATACTGGTTCTTATGATTTATATTTGTATGATCAATTAAGCTCTACAAATTTAGATTACACTTTAGCTAACTCTGAATTATTTAAGGGAGAAGCTTATGTATATTCTGATGAAGACCTTGATAGATCTTTTTTATAATTAGTAAATAACAATGAGTAGATAAATAAGTAAATTAGTAATATGAGTAAATTAAAAAGTATACTATCATCATTATTAACTGGAGCAATTAGTGCTATACCAGTTGTAGGGAATGTAGCTAAAGAGATTAAGGAGTCTAGGTCGGTTAGACTACCTCATTCAAGTATAGGGAAAGTAGATTACGCTAAGATTGCAGGTTATTCTATTATGTTTGTTATAATATTAGCAGTTGTCTTCGGTAAGATTGATATAGAAACAGCTAAAGAGCTGATTAAGAAATTAAACCTATTTTCGTTTTTTTCATAGTGTTTTTGTTTTGGTTTGTTGATTAAAGGGGCTTCGGTCCA